>Ga0180431_10006295_pt1 | contig 14135 bp, 8 predicted proteins | sample SS_ome_11_FD_132459 | JGI IMG/M metagenome (GOLD analysis project Ga0180431, IMG submission 132459) | Hypersaline lake sediment archaeal communities from the Salton Sea, California, USA - SS_1_MS_1 metaG | ecosystem: Environmental > Aquatic > Non-marine Saline and Alkaline > Hypersaline >... | reverse complement strand
CTTAGGAAACTGCACCTTGCTGCCAAAGAGGCTGTATATTCGGCTACAGAAGCCAAGAGTATGCTCATTCATATCTATCTTTTTTTGGAAGAAGACTTTATAAAATCAATGAAACTTTCTGAAGAACTGGCAAAGAAATACAGACAAAACCCTCGCTACAGGTTTTTTTTGGGGGTATGTTATATAAGGCTGGGGTTGGATCGTGAATACCGCGATACGGTCAAACTCTTACGCCAGAGGAGTCTGCAGGCCAAGACCTTGAGTGAGGAAAGTTTATGGGGGAAGCGGGCGCTTTATCTCGAAATTGTGTATGATCTTTTTCATAAACAATGTCATGACGCCAGGGCAAAACTAACCGTTATTTTAAACAAGAAAGACGCCCTGAACGACCCGGAGATGATAGCATGGCCTTTAATAAAAATGGGCATGAGCTACGATCTCGAGGGCAATAGGGAAGAAGCTGTTAATTATTATCGGGACGTGTTGAACATGGAAAACGGATCTGGCGCTCAGTTTTTGGCAAAAAGACTCCTGGAAACCCCCCTTAGGCAAAATGATCCTTTTATTGGGTATTAATGATTGATGGATGTCATATGAAAAATCCCTTACGCAACACGCTCCTGATCACCGTGTTGATTTCAGTTTTGTCGGGCTGTGTAAAATTGGTAACACAGTTATCGCCGTCCCTGATACCTAATTTGACTCAAACTTTTTTTGAAGAATGCGATCCGGAGCTCGCAAGGCTATCCTTTCCGGCCGATCTTAAGCTGATGGAGGGCTTGGTCAGAAATGACCCTGAGAACAAGCAACTATTAACAGCCCTTTGTATGGGGTTCACAGGCTACAGTATGCTTTTCGTTCAGGAGGAAGATTCAGAAAGGGCTTCCCGGCTTTATCTCCGGGCCAGGCACTACGGGTTCAAGGCCCTTGGGCGAAAAGGGGCATTTCTGAAAGAATCCGACCGCGATGGCGAGAGCCTTCAAGAGAAATTGAAAACATTGGGGGAGAGAGAGTTTAAAGCCCTTTTCTATACCACAATGGCCTGGCATGCATGGATAAATTTAAACCTGGACAAGCCAGCTGCCCTTGCACAAATGGGGATCGCCCAGGCGTGTCTCAGAAGAGTTTTGGAGCTAAATCCGGGTTACCTGTATGGCACACCCTATGTCCTAATGGGTACCCTTCTTGCCGCCAAGCCGGAACTTGCAGGTGGAGATGCGCCCCAGGCAAAGGTCTTTTTTGAAAAGGGAATGGAGGTAAGTAAGGGGAAATTCTATTTTGTTCAATATTATTTCGCCAGGGTTTATGCAGTGAGAATCCAAGACAAGGGATTGTTCCAAAGGTTAGCGCAGGAGGTTGTGCAGGGGCATCCCAGTGACCTAAAAGATGTCTGCCTCATCAATTCAATCATGCAACAGAAAGCAAAAAAACTTCTCGGTATGACTGAAGACTTGTTTTTGTAGGAGGTCATTTTGTTCAAAAAAAGGGTACCTGTATTGCTATTTTTCATTCTGGGAATATGCTTGTTTCGCCCGTTTATCCTGGTGGATCATGGTTTTGCAAGGCCGCAGACCCTCATCAAATTTGCCACGGTCGCACCGGAGGGCTCCACCTGGATGAAACATATGAAGGTCATCGATAAAGAACTCAGGGAAAAGAGCGATGGGCGTTTAGGCTTCCGGTTTTATGCCGGTGGAATCGCTGGAGACGAGGTGGACGTGCTTAAGAAAATGCGGATAGGGCAAATCCATTGTGCTGCATTCTCCGGTGTGGGGTTCGGGCAGATACTGCCAATGGTGAGAGTCCTCGATCTCCCCTTCTTATTTCGAAATGATAACGAAATAGACCTTGTTCACAGGGAAATGCGCTCCTTCTTCACAAAAGAATTCATGCGTAAAGGCTTTTATCTCCTGGCATGGGCAGAGGTTGGAAATGTGCATCTTTTTTCCAAAGTCCCGATTCAAAGGGTCACGGATCTATCCGGTCTTAAGGTATGGACATGGTCAGGAGATCCCATTGCCAAAGAAACCTTTTCTAACATGGGGGTGAACCCGATCCCTCTTGCCATTACCGACGTGACCACAGCCATCAATACCGGAATGATTGACACGATCTACTCACCCCCTTTGGGAGCACTGGCCCTCCAATGGCACAGTCCCATGAAATTTATGACCGCGCTGCCGCTCACACACGCCACGGGCGCAGTGCTCATCTCGTCAAAAACCTTCAAAAAGTTACCTGAAAATCTCGGTGATCTACTCATGACTACATTTGAAAAAGAAATGCGATCTCTGACCCTGACATTAAGAAGTCAAAATAACGAGGCTATTAAATTAATACAAGATAGTGGATTGACCATCGTCCCTGTCCCTGTGGGTCAGGACCTGGACGACTTCTATCGTATCCACGACAAGGTTGCCGAAAAACTGACGGGAACCATCTACCCGGAAACAGTCCTTAAACAGGTTTATGATATCCTGAAACGGTAAACCCTTTTCATTTCTCACCCCGATAAATCGGGGTGAATTAATCCGCCAGAGGCGGAAGAGGGTTAATTCCCCGCCGCTTGCGGCGTTTCTCATTGCCTTTACAGATACCCCGCTGCTCTGCGGCGGGGTCGTTCATTTACGATTTAGTTACATGAACGTCTATTTCTGAACAAAGGGTCACTTTGCTATGAAAGCCCTGAAATGGATTGATAAGGGTCTTGTCAGGCTTGAGGGGTGGGTTATTATCTTCTTTCTTTCGCTGATGGTCATTTTCACCTTCACTCAGGTCTGTTTGAGGGGCCTTTATACACACGGGCATGCTCAATGGGCCAACGCAATGATGGGGCGTATTGATTGGTCTGAGCCCCTTGTCAGACTCCTCGTATTATGGCTGACCTTTCTGGGGGCCTCCCTTATAACCGGGGAAAGCAAACACATCAAAATTGACCTTTTTTCCACCCTGCTGCCAAAAAAATGGCACCCTGTTCGTGAATTCATCCTTTCTATCGTGTGTGTCATCATATCCGCAACAATGCTCTTCGTTTGTGCAGGTTATGTAAAAATTGAAATGCAGTTTGGGGGAACTTTATTCCTTAGTCTTCCCAGCTGGATAGGCGAGTTGATTCTTCCGGTGGGATTTGCCTTGATCCTTTTTCGCTTCTTTGTGAAAACCATTGATAATGGATTTCAAGTGGCAAGAACGATAATGAAATGATCCTAATCCTGGTCATCATACTCATCGTCCTGATTATTTTGGGTCTGCCTCTTTTCATCGGTATTCTTGCTGCAACCATGCTGGGTTTGTATGTGAGCCAGGTTGAATTTGCTGCGATCCCTATTGAGATTTTTCGCCTGGCCAATGCGCCGGTATTGTTGGCAATCCCTTTGTTTACCTTCGCAGGCTATCTGATGGCCGAAGGGCGTACTTCTGATCGTCTGGTCCGGTTTTCACGAAGCCTTTTTGGATGGATTCCGGGAGGTCTTGGCGTCGTTGCTTTGGTCTCGTGTGCCTTTTTTACCGCGATTACCGGTGCGACCGGAATTACCATCATCGCACTGGGTGGCCTGCTTTTTCCCGCTCTCATCTCTGAAAAATACAAGGAAAATTTCTCGCTGGGACTCATGACCACTTCAGGAAGCCTGGGTCTTCATTTTCCACCAAGTCTTCCTATCATATTGTATGGGTTCGTTTCAGGCGTGAGTATTGAGAGGCTTTTTGTTGCCGGTCTTATCCCCGGCGTTTTGATGGTAGGTGTCCCCTGCCTTTTTTCAGTGGCCATGGGCAAACGATGGAAGCTCGAAAGACCTTCATTTTCTGGCAAGGAATTCTTTGCTGCACTAAAAGGGGCGGCCTGGGAGCTGCCAATTCCCCTCTTAATAGTTGCCGGTATCTACTCAGGCCTCAGCACAGCCACAGAAGCAGCGGCCCTTACGGTTGGGTATGTGCTTTTTATTAAAATCGTGGTCTTCAGAGAGCTCAATCTGGCAAAGGATTTGCCTCAAATCATGACCGAGAGTACAAAAATGGTTGGGAGCATCATGATTATTTTGGGCGCTGCCCTGGGCTTTACAAACTACCTTGTGGATGCCTTCATTCCCATAAAAATTCTAAATCTCATGGAAGCTACGGTCACAAGTAAAATCGGGTTTCTGATCATATTGAATATTTTTTTAATCCTTGTAGGTTGTATGATGGATATATTCAGTGCCATTTTGGTGGTTGTTCCCCTGATCGTCCCCCTTGCCTCCAGATTTGGAATTGATCCTGTCCATCTGGGGGTGATTTTCCTTGCAAATTTGGGAATTGGATATAATACACCGCCAGTGGGTCTGAATCTTTTTATTGCGAGCTCAAGATTTGAACGCCCAATTGTTCAAATTTACAAAGCCACCCTTCCCTTTTTACTGCTTCTTCTCTTCACCCTCTTACTAATTACCTACTGGCCCGCATTGAGCCTCTTTTTGCCAGGTCTATTAAAATCGTAAGCGAGGAACCTTTGAACCCTGAACGATTATACACATTTTTACTTGCAATTAATGCCAAAGAACTTAACATAAGAAGAATGAGAAAGCGAAGCACCGCCTTTATTACTCCCCTGCAATCGGGGTAAATAGGCACTTTTCCGGTATATTTGGGGTATGAATCGGTAACCTTTTGTTGATTTATGGATCTATAATCTGATATACTCTCATATTCAAGAAATCATAGCGTCTGTCTTTCCAAAGGAGAAATATAATATGCCCATATATGAATTCAAATGTAAAAAATGTGGAAATGTTTTTGAACAGTTATGCTTTGCCAGTGACGATCAAGACCATATGCCCTGCCCCACTTGCGGGGGGAAAAAAAGTGAAAGACTTTTATCTACTTTTTCATCTAACTCATCAGGGTCTAGTCAGGGATTTGGAAACCTTGCATCATCCTCGTCCTGTTCTTCTTCCGGCGGATTTTCCTGAGCGGGATAATTTACAGCCGGGAGCTGTATCAAGCAGATGGAGCACGAAAAAACAAATGAAAGGGGGAAAGGGATGAGTCTCTGGGTTTTTTTACTGGTCATCGGCGTCTGGTTTCTCTTGCAAATTTACATCCTGCCCAAACTTGGCATCTCTACATGACTCAAAAACAGTTGCCAGGTAGGCAATACACAAGAGAAAGCACTTAAAATTCCAAAAAAATAACTATAAAAAACCACGGCCAATTGACGTGGTTTTGATCTTTCATGTAATTATACACCCACCTATAGGGCGGGATCGGGAATAGCTCCCGGCCTGTGCCCCATCATTTTTATCAGCCCTTGATACATTTTATCATTTTGATGTGCTTTACAGTACAATGCATCTTCATTCAATTTAAAAGCACCTATAAGCGTTTACAGGTTCCCCGCTTGTGCTTCGCTTGAGACGGAGTCTTTGACAGGGTTCAACGTTCAGGTTTAGAGACAAGGAAAAAATTGAAGACCCGAAGCCCTTCGTAAAAAGTGCTGGTTTCCCAAACAATCGCCAAATGCCATGTTTTTGATTTATGTGGATGTGGAAGTTGCCGGTTTTCCCCTACAAAACATTTACTAAATGACTTATGATGACGAAAATGCAACCTTTGTACCTCTGGAACCTTTGAACCCATGAACGGTTACAAGCAGCTGAATCGAGAGGTCGCTGATATGAAGCTTACTGAATTTTCTCGCGCTAAATGGAAGCGGGCAATAGACCTCAAGAAACGAGGACAATACCTGGAAGCAGAGAGAGAGCTAAAAGAGGCCCTTGAAGACGCCCCCGATCATTTCCTGCTCAAGGCAAGCCTTGCAGACGTATATTTAAGGCAGGACAGATCCACCGAAGCTAAAATCCTTGTGGAATCCATTCTTTCCTCTGATCCACAATATCCCCAGGCCCTGTATATCCTCGGAGAGATATTTTTTAAGCAAAACCTTTTTGAACAGGCGCTTCAGTGTTTTCAGCAGGCATCTCAAAAAGATCCGAGGCCATATCTCATTCTACGGGTTGCAAGGACTCTGTCGAAGATGGAACGTCATAAAGAGGCAATGGAAACCTTAGATTCCGCATTAGTGCGTGAAAGAAAAAATCCGGGTTTACTGACGGAGAAGGCGCTAACCCTCATCCGGATGAAGCGATTAAACGAAGCCCTCGATATTTATGAAAATCTGCATGAATTAAATCCGGATGACAGTTTTGTTCGTAAAGAAATTTACCGGCTAAAAGGAAAAAACAGACCGGGTGAAACAGTCATCCATGAATTACAGACAATGGTAAAACTCTCTTCAGGAAAAGATGACGCCCAGCTCCACGGGTTTTTAGCTCAAAAGCTCAAGGAAACAGGGAAACTGGAAGAGGCCGCAGCCGAATTTGGTGTAGCCCAGCGCCTTGACCCGAATAATGTCTTTTTCATGAAGCAGGAAGGATTTTGTCACTACCAACGCAAGAACTATAAAAAAGCCCTTCAGACACTGGGTGACGCCTTCCGCAAGGACCCCGGTGACTATATTGTGAAAAAAACACTTGAAAAAATCTATACAACGGTTCAAAACCTTAAAGGTTTTGTGACGTTATTAGAAGAAATACTGAAGGATCATCCCCACAACGTCAAACTGATGGGGACTTTAAAAAAGATCCAAAAGCAGGTCAATGACAGAAAACCCTGAAATCTACACGACTCCCCGTCATGCCGAACCTATGGAGAAGGCCCTTTCTTTTATGAAACGGGTTTATGGCTTTCATAAGTTCAGGTCGGGACAGGATGACATCCTGGAATCTGTGCTTCAGGAATCGGACACTTTGGCAATCATGCCCACAGGCGGTGGTAAATCCCTTTGCTACCAGATTCCTGCATTCATAAGGCCCGGTATAACCCTTGTTATTTCCCCCCTCATTGCCTTGATGAAAGATCAAGTAGATTCGCTTCGCGTCCTTGACCTGCCCGCCGAGGCCATTCATAGTCTGATGGGGCTTAGCGAGCAGGAAGAGGCACTACATAAGATTGCTGAAGGTAAAATCAGATTAGTGTATGCCTCGCCTGAAAGATTGCGAAACCAGCGCTTTATAGACACGCTCAGGAAAAATACCGTCTCTATGGTTGCAGTGGATGAAGCCCACTGTATTTCTCAGTGGGGTCATGATTTCAGACCCGATTACTTAAGGATCAGCCAGGCCATTCGCTCTATCGGCGGGCCCCAAATCATTGCCCTTACGGCTACAGCGACGGAAAAGGTCCGATCGGACATCGTTAAGCATCTGAATTTAAGAACCCCCCGTGTGTTTATTACCGGTTTTGACCGTCGGAATCTCTTCTGGGAAGTGACGCAATGCGCGGATGAAAAAGAAAAAACATCTATAATGGTGGAACGGCTCTCAGGTCTTTCCGGCGCGGCCATTATTTACACAGGCACCCGGAAGAATGTGGAACGTATTGTTAAAAAGCTTAACAAGTACAAATTAGGGGCGGAAGCCTACCACGCCGGATTAGATGAGATCGAGAGGACACGGGTCCAGGAAAGCTTTATGGAAGGCCGCACGAATCTTGTGGTGGCGACAAACGCCTTTGGCATGGGAATCGACCGCTCAGATATTCGAATGGTCATCCACCACACCTTTCCTGGAAGCATTGAGGCGTACTACCAGGAAGGTGGCCGTGCCGGCCGGGACGGAGATCAGGCTACCTGTCTGCTACTGTACACGCCTTCCGACCGGATGCTTCAGGAATTCTTTATTAATACGCGTTATCCGCCTCGTGAAACCGTGTTTGAGGTTTACGATACCATAAGACAGCGCCCTGAGGAGATCCTGTGGCTGACCTATCGTGAAATCGGTATGATGGGCGAAGAGAAAATTCCTGACCTGGCAGTTGGCTCGTGCATCAAGATATTGGAAGACGCTTCCGCCATAAAAAGACTTCATCACTATGATAACCAGGCAGAGCTTTATCTCCACAAAAGTCCTCAAATACTCATTAACAAGCTTCCCACAAGGGCGCTGAACAGGAGAAAACTCCTTCACAAACTTGAAGAGATCTATACCGAAGATCAACTCACAAACGGGATACAGTTTCTTCCTGCGGAATTGGCAAAACGGATAGGGCTCTCCACGGATGCCATGCGGAGATGTTTTTCACAGATGGAGGCTGAGCGGGAAACCACTTATATCCCTCCCTTCCGCGGCAGAGGGCTCAGGATACTCAAACGGGCTAAGCCGGAACAGCTTGGTATCGATTTTCAGGCCCTCAAGATTCGCAAGGCATATGAATTGGCAAAACTGGACCAGGTGATGGACTACGCCACCACAGAAAAATGCCGCCGCGGCTTTCTGCTTCGCTATTTTGGGGAAACCGCCAAGGCGGGTATGTGCGGGGCCTGTGACCGGTGTAAAACACGCGAAAAACGAGTCGGTTCTCAAGAAGAGGGATTTGATCCGATCCTGGCTATTAAAATCTTGAGTGGCATCGCCAGGTTGAAAGGGCGCTTTGGCGCCGGTATGACTGCCAAGGTTCTCACAGGATCAAAAGACCGTATGCTTTTTCAATTTAGACTTCAGCATCTTTCCACCTATGGTCTTCTTTCAGAGCATACACAGATTCAGATTCAAGACTGGATAAAGGAACTTATTGCTAAAGGGTGTGTTGTTTCACGCCGCATGTCCTTGGGTGAGAAACGTTATCCGGTCCTGGAACTCACGGATCGGGGATACCGGGTAATGGCAGGAAAGGAGGGTATTCATCTTTCTCCTGCCGTTATTGCGCAAAAGTCTGTCGAACCGGAACGTCCACTGCATTATGGCTCAGAAATGGAAATATTTAACAGGCTCCGTGAATTACGCTCCCGCCTGGCCAAGGAGGAAAAACTGCCCTCCTACTGTATCTTCCATGACAGAACTCTGCGGGAAATGGCCAGAGCAATGCCCGCAACCCCTGAGGAATTCCTTCGTATCGTAGGCGTTGGAGAGGTTACATTGAAGAAATATGGGAAGGCATTTCTGAAGGTTTTAAATCAAATCAGGGATGAGAAGGAACCCACCCAGTTTTGAAACAATTTTCATACTATTATCACTAAGTCCAATCCGTCCCACTGGGGCGAGGCCTGCAGGATTTGAGATGTATCTCCATGAGACACCCCATGGATGGAGGAGGGACCTGAGATATTTATTGTCTTTTGTGACTATTTGTGATTCTGATATAATATAAGGCTTTATTTTAGTTTCTTATAAGATTGGTTTATAGGGTACAGGAGGATGTAAAGGAATTAAGAACCTTAAAGCGAAAAATCATATGTGACGTTCGCGACACCTGTGAAAGGAAGATGTGAAAGGACGATCCTATTGGCTTTGGAACGTGAAAATGGATCCCTGAGAATCCGAGACCTGGTGGAGGTCCCGGACATCAGGACGGTCATTCAATTGGAAGACGTAAAGGATGATAAGCTCCGTCGGATGATTGTGGAGACCTTTGTGCTCACGTCCGAAGTGCAGAGCAACCTGCGGGCGGTTCTTACCAGTCTCACCGCACATGAAGGTCGGGGCGTATTCCTCAAAGGGCATTTTGGGTCAGGAAAATCCCATTTTCTGAGCATGGTCAGCCTCCTTATTAAGTATCCCCGATCCTGGGACACGGTCCTTTCTCAGGCCCCTTCTCTTGACGAATTTGAGCAGAAGCTTGATAAACTTCACTTCATGGTCGTGGAAATCTCCTTAGTTCAGCACCGGGGTTCTGAATTTTTAGAAGATATCGTCCTGCGCAGCATCTCGGACGGGCTTAGTGATGAAGTGGCAGCCCGATTTGGGGGCACGGAGACCCGGCACGAGACCTTTTCAAGACTCAAGGTATTGTTAGCGGAAGAGGGATTCTCGGGCATGGTCCTACTAATAGATGAACTCTCCGAATTTTTGCGCTCAAAGACTGACGCGCGTGCCTATAACGAGGACATCCGTTTTTTACAATACCTTGGAGAGGAAGCAAGTTCATTTCCATTCTGGATAATCGCCTCTTTGCAGGAATGGATTGAAGAGACAGGGGAGATTCATCAGGACACCTTCAACAAAATCAAGGACCGTTACCGTATCCGTCTTTCCCTGGGCCGCGCCCATATTGAGGAACTGGTATCTGAGCGGTTGATCCGGCACAAGGAAGGGGCAGAAACCCGTATTACCAACTTGTTTGACGACCTTAAATCGTATTTCCCGAACTTCCCGGTGACACGAGAGCGGTTTATTCGCCTGTATCCGGTACACCCTGCCACATCATCCCTGTTAGACCGGCTCAAACCGCTCTTCTCCGAGCACCGTGGCGTGGTGGATTTTATCCATTTCAGACTTAAAGGAGACCCTGAAAGGCATATCCAATCCTGGCTTGACAGGCCTGTAAACGAACTGCTTACCCCTGAGGTCCTATTTGACCATTTCTTAGATCGCATTCGCGAGCGGTCCGAAACTCAGATCTATGTGCAAAGGGTTTTTGATACTAGCCAGGATGAGATCCCGGACCTCTTCCAGGACCCGGACCAGAGGAACATCGCCCTTGTAGTCATAAAACTCCTGATCCTTTTTGCCATTTCACCTGTAAAATACAAATATACTGTTCGCCATATGGCAGAGATGGTCCTCTTCCAGGTCACGCCAATGGAGGCCGAGATCAATTACCAGTTCCTTCACCATATCCTGGATCGATTAGCTAAAGAGGGGTCTTATGTTCGCGTAGAAACCCGGGACGACCTATAGGATAACCACTATACCATTGACCTCAAGGCAGATATAGGTGGGATCATGCGCAGACGGATCCGCCATATGGCATCTGAATTCTTTCCGGAAGACCGGAGACTCTTCTGGAAAACCGCTGTTATGGTGGACGCTTCTTACCTTCCTTTAAGTGGTTGGGTTGACGCGGGCAGACAGCGGGTAACTTTGTCATGGCAGCACACACAACGCGTCGGAACCCTGTTACTTCGCCAGTTAGACGAACTGTCCGTTAACGAATTAGAAGGCCTTTCCAGGCAATGGGCAAGAAGTGAGGAGGATTTTTTTCTGCTGGTTGGGACAACCCATAACCGTGATGAGCAATATCGCCATGTGAAGAATGATCTGCTGCCAAAAATTCGTGAACATCAGCCGGGTACTTTCCTCTTTTGGATACCCGGGTCATTTGAAGAAGACATTAAATGGCTCAAGGAAATATTGGCTGCATTATTGCTTAGAGAAGGAATAAACCGCCAGTCAAAAGACAACACACAGCAGGGAGATGATTTTCTTCAGGCCTTTGTCGATAGAGAAAAAAGCAGGCTCATCGAATATTTTTCAAAACGATACTATCACGGAACCCTTCTCTGGGACGAAAATCGGGTTGACCTGTCCCGTTTTGGGTACCTAAGCCAGGAAAAATTCCTGACAGAATTCGTTCATCCCCTTTTACAACGTCGTTTCCCGAAGCACAGTCGTATTCAGCCGTATATGGATGCCCTGGCACCAGGGATTCTTATGGAAATGCTCAAAGACTTTCTTTCAAGTGGAATGCTCATGGTGGACGACCGCTCCAAGTTTGGTATACGTGACGTCTTAGATGGGCTTTTGCAACCCATGGGACTTGTAAAAAGAAAAGGCAATCAGTACGAACTGCAGGTGAATCCCAAACAAAACGAATTGGCCAGGTATTTTTTTAAGCAACTTGCCGAAAGGGAAACTGTTCCCATGGAGGAGATGTATTGGGCTTTCCGCAAGGGTCAGTATGGACTGCTCAGGTCCCATTTTGAAATTTTGGTCCTCGCCCTGCTCTTCTCAGGTCACTTAGTGGCATACAGAGGCATGCACCGCAAAGGCCCAGATGAATTGGCCCGGAGTGGCCTTAAAGGGATAACTTCCCTGGGTAAGGGGGAAATCATAGGGGAGGAAGTTCGCCAGGCCATGAGCAAACATCCTTTGATCCCGCGGAAATTTAGAGACATGCCCGTTACCCTGGCCTCCCAGGAGGAATTGTGGGCTGAGATCAAGGCCGGAAAGCTAGGCGCCCTTGAAGATCTGGAAACGCTTAGATCAAAAATCGAATGGGCTGCGCCATTCGAGGCATTTAAAAACATGCCCTTTAACGATGTCCTCAAGGACATTCAAGATCTGACCGCCCAGTGGAATGCGGTCAAGGTCAGCCTAACCTCCAGGGAAGGCCTGGAACGTTTTATCAGCGCAAGTTTTAGAGAACCTTTCCTCGAGAAGAAGATTAAGGCTATCGAGGGCTGCAAGGGCTTCCTGGATCGGGCTGAACGTGCGCTTTTTGTCTATCAATATCTGACAGATCAGAATCTCCATATTCCTGATATTGAACCGTATACGCAAGAAATCCATACCCGGGAAAGTGGTGTCAGTGAAAATTCCGCGCAAGCGGGCTATGCGGAGCTGAGGCAGGGTCAAGCTGAGATTCTCAACTATTTTCAGGAGACATCCGCTTCCTTGACGCCCCAGGCACTGGAAGGACTCTTTAACAATTTTCAGAGCTTCCAAGGAATCTACACAAAGATTTATGTGGATGCCCACAAAAGGGCACGGGGAGGCAGCCAGTTCGAGCCCTACGAACAATTGACCCGTTCCAGACGGTACAGTCTCCTTAAGCGTCTTGATCAACTGGAAATGATCTCGGTGGAACATAACCGCCGCTCAATAGATCAGGGTATTTCCTCGGTTCTTTTAAAACGCTGTTCTCAATCCCCCCAGGATGTCCTGCAGGGCAAGCCGACCTGCTCCTGCGGGTTTCACCTGGGAGAAAGCACCCACATCAGACCATTGAGAGAGATTGAAAGTGCCATGGATCTGGGTATTAAGGAGACAATCGACGCCTTTAAGGCACCTGCCATACAGGAAAAAATTGTGCCTTTCCTGGAAGGTCTGGACCTTGTTGGAAAGAAAAAAGAGGCCGATGCTATCCGTCAATTCTTGGTTCTGTCCGCGCGTGAGGAGGCGTTTCTCGATCAATTAGATCAGTGTCTTACACCACAGGTCATCCGGAACATCAATGAGGCATTTCGAGGTAAGGTGGTGGTCGTCAAAAGAGATCTTGACCACCTGTATCAGAAACTCATCCATAGAAAATACACCCTGGCCCAGACCCGCAAGATTATTGAGGACTGGCTTACAGAAGAAACAATCTCCATGGACACCTTCTTGCATTTCCTGGGAAAGGGAGGAACGGAACCTTCTGATCAGACAAAAGAGGGTTTTAGAGTCTTTTTAAAAGAACAGTTCAATCACCTGATGCCCCTTCACAGGGAAATAGGGCACGATCAGTTGGTGAGGGCTATGATCACTTCCTATTGGTCCAAGCAGTACAACATCCCCACTCAAAAGATCCTCGAGATATTCCCCTTTCTCGAAAGGGGCGCACAAACGGAAAACGAGCGCTGGGTCTTGCATCTTATTGAATTGGCACGGTCTCTTCGTTCCCAAGAGCCTGGGCTTTTTGAATCATTGGTCTCTGAGGTTGAAGAAAGTGCGGCTTTTACTAAGGAACTATGGTCTGCCCTCCCCTCTTTTTCTCCATCCGAGGTCTTTGAAAAGGAATCTGTTTTTCCGCTCGTTTTAAAGGAGGCCTTTGTACGGGTCATGTGCGGAACGCCTGAGAAAGAGGATCTAAAAGGACTTTTGGATTCCGACACTCCACAGCCGGGCGAGGGTTCCCTTTTCCGAGAGCAAAGAGATGAGATGGTAAAAGCACTTAAAAATTATCATCTTTTAAAAGAAAAAAGTTCAGGGCTCAAGTCAATAATGGATTCGGGACCTAAAGCTTACGCTAAGTGGGAAGCCCATTTTATCAAGAACATTTCCCCTATCCCGTCACTCATTAGCAGCCTTCATGGACAGTTAGACAGAATTGGCACCCGGGTGCCCCCCTTCTTAAGGAAGGAAGAGAAAGATGTGATGTTTAGGCTCAATGGCTTTAAAGAGGATTTCAGGGAATTTTACCAGGCCGCCCTTCCCTTGTGGGAAAAGGCTGAAGGCCCACGCCCAATGATGATCCAGGATATTCCTGCCTTACTCTCAAAAAAACGCAGGGTGCCCGACCACAAACAGGTCTTTTATGTCCTAATGGACGGCATGCGCTGGGATCTCTGGGAGTGTATTAAATCTGATTTCTTTGGTAAATGGCCGAATTTTTTTCGTATTGTG
>Ga0180431_10006293_pt1 | contig 14136 bp, 34 predicted proteins | sample SS_ome_11_FD_132459 | JGI IMG/M metagenome (GOLD analysis project Ga0180431, IMG submission 132459) | Hypersaline lake sediment archaeal communities from the Salton Sea, California, USA - SS_1_MS_1 metaG | ecosystem: Environmental > Aquatic > Non-marine Saline and Alkaline > Hypersaline >... | reverse complement strand
TTGAATGGCATATTTATCCTTTCATTTCTTCACAAATTACATCATAGAATTTATTCATTTGTTCCTGGCATAGTAATTTAGGGACTGGAGGTGGTGTATCTAAATTAGTCAACAACTCAAGTTTCCCAAGTAGTTCATAATCATTATCATATAGATATTCTCTTTCCAATAACTCTGGATATGCTAATGAATTTCTTGCAATTGGAATACAGTTATTCATAATAGCATCAACGATTTGATATCCAAATGTATCTTCAAACGCTGTGATCAATAGAACTTTACATCTGCTAAGCTCTCTATAATAATTATACCAATCAAATGTTACAAATCTAAAGATTTCAATATCCATTTCTTTTTCAATAAAACTTTCTAAATCGCTGTCCACTTTCTGCGGCGATGGACGTGATGCAGACACAACATCAATGTCTCTACTTACATCATCAATTCCTGGTCGACCTTTAAATGGACGCATTGGTGGGAATGGTAAATATGTTACCATTGTATTTTTCCAGCATAATTTTTCTTTATGATAATGACTCCCAACAAATACTTTGTTGAACATCGTTGCATGTGATCTTTCCACTGGAAACTTTGATAGTCTAACCTTTTTAAAATAATCCCTATAGTTCAAACTCGTTGCATGACAAAACGCATACATTTTGTTACAACGCTTATGATATAATGCATTTGCAAAAAATCCAGGAAAGCTGAGATCAGCTAAGAAAAGAATATCATCATCCTGAATATCAAGAAGCATATACTCCCTAATCTGTTCCGTTTCAAATTCAATTGCTTGATTGATAGGTGAGAACATATCAAGCGTGCTACGTCTATGTTTGATAACATCCAAATATTTTTCACCGAGTGTTAATACTTCAAATCCATGTGCTTTAAATTGCTTTGGAAATTCAGTATACCACCACTCCTGATAACGCATCTCACTCGGGAATTGGGGTACGAAAATTATCCGCATGTTCTTTTTCTATCCTTTCGATTCCTTCTCTTAAAACTTGTAGAAATCCAATTTCAATTAGCATATTTTGTTCTGCTTCTGTCATATCAACTTCAACAATAGCAGAGCCATCAGGTTGATCTTTTATTTCTACTATTTTCATTTTCCTTTATCCTCCTATCTATCATTTCAGGGATGTTTAGTGGTTTTCTGTACTCACAATATAAACATATAGAATCTCGGTCAAAAATCAATTTATATCTTTTACATTCACCTTTATATGTACACCAATCTTCAGTTTCATAATTTAAATTTACATATCCTGTTTTTGTTACTTCAATACATGTATCTCCTGTTAAAGTAGGGCCATTACTCATTTTGCATCTTTCTCCCATTTTCTGTAATTTACTAAGTTAAAAATAATTAAAACTAACATCTGAAAAACTAAAAACCAATTTTTCTGCATATAGAAAATGTACAGCTGACATGCTAAACTACCTGTAAATATAACAAAACCCAATGATTTCTTTTCACCTAACAACCACAAACCAATAAGAGTTGTTATAAGAGATATAATACTTAATACTAAAACATCCATTTACATCTGCCTTCAAACAGAATAAACTTTTTTTCATATTCCCATAAACTTTTTTGACTGGGGTATATAAAATCTAATAAAGTTTCTTTGTAGGCATCTTTAACCTCATGAATATAAGGAACATTCATAAGAGTTGTATAAAAAGTAACATCCTTTCCTTCCCTTGCCATTCCTTCTCCAACAATTCCCCACGCTCTATGAGAAGGATGAATTTCATTAACTGGGTCGGGAAAATAAAATCTGATATTTGGGTCACTTAGCATTGGCAAAGGAATTGAATTTTGAAACATTTGAATTGTAACATTGGATCTATGTTCCCTGAGTTTCATTGCTTCTTCTCGGCGTTTTGATTCTACATCACCAGAATACATAACAGCAACACTATTAGATGGATCATTTATAATTTCATAACAACCAATGATTTCATCATCAGGATGAGGTGCCACAATAAAGTGATGTCTAGCTGATTCTTTCTCTTCGGTCATTCAATTCGCTCCTTTTGATTTTTTGTTACTCATTAAAAAATAATTGTCCCGCTATATTTTTTCACATTATTTTGTTCTCATTTTTAAGATGCCCATCTATATATATAAATTACTGAATAGGATCTTTGGTTTTAATTTTTTAATTTGAAAGGAGGCGACATATTGAATTTTATAGAGAAGTTATATGCAACTGATAAAAATCTTATTTTTTCTGGTCAGTTATTTTTCAGACACCAAGGTTCGTCCATACATCTGGACATGACCGAACGGGAGTTATTTGCAGTAGCTGGGATCGTTGCAGTCCCAAAACATGTTGATATTAAAGGGGAACATCAATATCCTGTAGCCGGAACGAGTTCTCCATCTCAAGGTCTTATTGTAGGAATTGACTCAATTGGTTATAACATGACCGAAAGAGCAAAAGGTAAGAATATCGGTGGTTTATTATTAGAACCAATATGGAGAGTTTAAGTTTTAAACTCACACGTTTCATCTATATTTTTTAGAACAAAATAGGGAAACGTGAATTTACTTTATGTCTGGGTGTAGCTCAGTCTGGCAGAGCGCGAGTTTTGGGTACTCGAAGTCGGAGGTTCGAATCCTCTCATCCAGACCATCTTAAAATTTGAAAGGAATATTGTATGGCATTATTTAGCGGCCCGAGGAATTATGCATCCATCGTAGCTCCACTGAAAAAGATGGTTGTAGATCTTAACACCTACATGGACGAAATGGCAAACAAAATTGTGGGATTAGAACAAGACAAAGCTCAAATTGAAGCTGAAATTGAAATATCCCAAAGCGAAATTAGCAAATCAAATTTCACTACAACCAAGATCAACGATTTACTCGGCTCCGATTTGGACGACGATGGAATCGCTGATGTTGATGAATTACCTCCACCGTCCGATAGTACATCTAGCGAATAACCTTTTAGCCCGGGTAGACGAATTGGCATAGTCAACAGGTTTAGGCCCTGTGTCTTCGGACGTGGGAGTTCGACTCTCCCCTCGGGTACCATAACGAAAGATTCTTTTATGCCAAGTGAAAAATTTGCACAATTAGCTATCCCTTGTAAGGAGTGTCTTGTATCTCCAATTTGCGAGGACAAAAAACGAATTGATTTAGAAATGAAAAAACATGAAATGTTCGGTTTCTTCCTTGGCCTAAGAAAATGGGATGAATCAAAAAAGATTTATCGAAAAGGATTGATGGAAGCTTGGGCGAATATGGGCTGGGATATTTTTTCAAATATGAGATCATCAGAATTTAAAGATCTCCCAGATGAAGTTTCTCCTGAGTTTATTGATGTCCTTATTGAATTATCATCAGCTATACAGTGGATTGTTAATTCACAAAGTTGGCGTGATGGGAAGAAACATGATTTTGATAAAACAGAAATCAAACATAAGATTGAAAAAGCACTGGGATGGATATAATGTTTGAATTAATTTGTTTATTAATTTTAGTATGGATTATTAGTTAGTCAATAAGCCGCTGTAGCTAAGTTGGCGTAGCGTCTCACTTGTAATGAGAAGTACGGGGGTTCGAATCCTCTCAGCGGCTCCATTTCTAATGAAAGGTATTATATGGAACATATTAAAGTATTTCATATACTCGTCACACTATTTTGTTTCCTACATGGTATGTGGTGGTCGAAACAAGGATTATTAAATTTATCAATAAAATTCATATTTTGGATATTAGCAATATGGGGTATTATAATAACCCTTCATGACAATGGAATGATTCTTAATTTGGGGGCATCATGAAAACATATGTATTCGTTGAACCTCATTTTACAGGCGGTGATAGTGTTGTAACCATCACCGAAGAAAAGATTCTGAAACATATGCACGAGCGACAACTTAAGGAAGAAAAATTTCAAGGTGTTTCAGACGAAAGATTGCTTGATTATTTCATTGTGAACCATTGGTGTACAGAAAAGAAATAAGCCCCCGTAGCTCAGCGGATTTAGAGCATGACACTTCTAATGTCAGGGTCGCTGGTTCGAATCCAGTCGGGGGTTCCACAACAACCTTTAACTAAGGACTAGTAAAATGGGAATGCAGCAAGTATCAACAACGAAGATTGATGTGAATTTTGAATGTGAGAAATGTCAGAGAACCGAGCAGTGTGGAATGGCAGAAGCCATAGAAAACGGTGCTCCGATGTGTCAACAATGTAATATCAAAATGGACCTGGTTGACGCAGAAGTCAGGTCACAGATGGTCTTTGCCTAACGAAAGGAATTGATATGGCATTTGAATGTGATGGTTGCTCAAGTGATCGGTTATTATCAGTGGGCGGTAAAACAAGCGACCTATTCAACGCCGAATTTCACAACGTCGGTTATGAAGGTTACGTTCCAAGTGATCTTGGGATTGGCGGAAGTGATTATATCGAAATGGAAATTTGCCTAGATTGTGGAAAAGTACAGGGCATCCTGAAAGCGGAAGATCCTGAATTTTACACAGATGCGAAAGAGTCCGCAGAAGAAAATGAATGGTAATCATTGGCATCATTTCATGATATTTATAGATATATTTTTTATAAAAACTATTTGTACTATATTAGCTAAAAATCCATGTAAAAAATGTCTTGTCAAACCCTGTTGTTCAGAATTATGCGAAGTCAAATTTGAATATAATAAACTTTGTGATATTGATGGAAATATTAAAATGTTAAAATTTTCAGCATTTAGTATTTTATTCGGGGTTGTCATGCTTGGATTTTCTTTAACCAAACTTATCATAGAATTAATTTAGACCCGTAGCTCAATGGCAGGGCGCGAGGCCTTGGACCTCGTATTTCCTGGTTCGAATCCAGGCGGGTCTTCCATTTTTAAAAGGTGAAACATGACTGATATTGAAGTGCATAAAAGCCATTGCTGTGTTTTACATGGATGTAAATATGGACAATCGTTTTGCCCTGTTGAACGTGGCGAAGAAGAACAATATTATATATGTGAAGATTGTGAAATCTCTGGTATTAAGAGTGTTGCTCAATTAAAACAATATATGAAACAAGAGATAAAATCATGTCCGTATTGTGGGCATGTATTAGATTAATGGCCGAGTGGCGTAATTGGTAGGCGCTGGAGACTTAAAATCTCCTGGGAGTATTCCCGTATGGGTTCGAGTCCCTTCTCGGCTACCACTATTAAGGAATTATATGCCAAAGAAAAAGTTTGAAAATAATCAGAAAAAAATGATCAAAAAGAAAGTCTATCAAAAGATCAAACAAACTGGTAAGGATAACAAAAGGCGGCATGGCGAAATTGGTAAACGCGCTTGATTCAAGATCAAGTGTCATTGGGACTTGTGGGTTCGACTCCCTCTGCCGCTACCAACAAAAACTGTTGTAAATGAAAGGATTGTAAAATGAAGAAAGTAATCGCAGTAATCGCAGTATTGGCCATGGCAGCAATGTTTTCGGGTTGTGGTATGTCCATGGATACACTTCGCTATGGTGGGTACACGACCAAACAAGTTCAGACCGCACCATGTGTTGAAGTCGCTACGGTGGCGGAGGTTGCTCCAGTGATCGTCAAAGCCACCAAGGTCAAGATCATGCAACCCGTTATGTTCGATTGGGACAAATCCAACATCCGTGCCGACCAGGAAGCGATCATCAACGATGTGGCTGACCTGATGGAAGAATATCAGGATACCGTCCTCATTCTTGATGGGTATGCCAGTGTCGAGGGTGCAGAAGACTACAACCTGGAACTTTCTCAGAATCGTGCTGACGCTGTGAAAGCCGCTTTAGTTGCAAAGGGCGTTTCAGCTGACCGGATTCACAATACGGTTGGTCAGGGTGAAGCCTCAATCTTCGGCGAACTGTTGGACCTGAACCGCCGTGTAATGGTTCTTTCGGTAGATTAATCATGTTGGCATTCATAGCAGTTGTATTAGTTTATTTCCTCATTGGATTGATCATAAATTTTATCATGTGTTGGTCCAATGATGAAAAATTTGAGCTAACCAAGAAATCAATATTATTTTCCTTGGCATGGCCCAAACTTATTTGGAACATATTCATAAATTAATAATTGATGCGGGGTCGAGTAGTGGTTAGCTCCCTGGTCTCATAAGCCAAGGTCCGTAACAGGAACACGGGTTCGAATCCCGTCCCCGCTACCATTAAACGACGCCCCCTCACCTGGGGGCTTCATAACAAATGGGGGGAGTAATCCCCCCAAAACATTTTTTTAATAAGGAAAATATGGCCTTAATTTGGAAAGAAAAAGGACAGATTTTAGTCGACTCAAAACTTGGCATTACAATCATTGCTATAGCAGGTCTTGGTTTGGCTTTATTTATATACTTGAAGTTTTAAAAGGAGAGGTCCCATAACCAGGTATTGGAGCAGTTTGCTAAACTGTCGCGGGTTAAACCGTTCAGAGTTCGAATCTCTGTCTCTCCGCCACAATGAAAGGATTTTACAATGAATGAAGGAATGGTAGCATTTATGGTAATCATGGGTCTGTGGGCAATCTTTGGCGCAGTATGTAGTATTTCATGTGCGATATTCACAATCAAACATGCAACAGCTCCCTGGTATAAAGTTGCTGGGTGGGTCATGATTGTCAATATTGGCTTGTCTATACTTGGATTAATTTTGAGGTAAGGAGAAACATGGGACTAAATTGTGAACCAATTTACACAATCACAACACTTCGCGGTACCATTCATAATGGCATTAGATGTGTTGGATTTACACATGAATTAGAAACCGCAATTGAAATGGTAGAAGACAATGCCATGGATATTAACGAAAATGGTTACTATCATTTTGCAGTTATTGAAAAAGTATTACCAGGTATATATAACATTGAATTGGATCATATTTGGTTCAAATGGAGAAAGGACAAAGAAGGTGGTCCTGGATATGTGAGAATTGATAAACCTGACCAATTCAAACGAATTTGTGGATTTGGTATTGGATAAAACAAACGGAAGGAATCCGGCCGGATGAGGACGCAGTCTTGAAAACTGTTGGGTGTAACAGCCTTGGGGGTTCGAGTCCCTCTCCTTCCGCCACTTCATAAAGGAAAACCAATGGGAGTCCGAATTGACATTGAATGGGAATTTACAAGTCCTTTATTACAAAGAGCATCTGGAGTTGTAAGAGTTTGGGATATCCCAGAGGTATCATCTAAAGGTGAATTGATTTTAGAATGTAGATGCTCAGTTGAAAAAGGATCTCTTGGCTTTCAAGGAATGAAAGAAGGCGAAGGATTTTCAAGCAGACTATTAAGAATATACGATAACTCAATTAAATCTATGATGAGATCATATCATGATGGAATGTTATTAAGAGATAAACAATTTCATTGGGTCGAAGAATCATTGCATGGAGAAAAGATGTTTGATTCATGGGAAAAAATGCAAATTCAAACAGATCCATATAGAGGGGCATAACTCAGTGGGAGAGTGCTAGCCTTACAAGCTGGAAGCGGGGGTTCAAATCCCTCTGCCCCTACCAATTTAATTTTAGGAGGGCACCAAGATGGGATCGGGGAAGCAACTAAAACTACCAAAAGAAAATATAAAATCATAGAAAGATCTGATGGTTTTTATGTCAAAAAAAGATTCGGGCCTTTCTACTTATTTATAAGAACAAACTTTCATAAAATACATTTCACCAAGTTTCAAGATGTGGTAATGTATGTTATTGAAAAAAGAAGAAGCGACCGGGAACACTAACCACGTGGTGAGGATAACTGGCTGTAAACCAGTGGCCGTAAGGCTGTGGCGGTTCAACTCCGTCTTCCCGGACCACATATTGCCAGGGGGTAAAAACGAAAAGGAATAGGATTCAATGCTGTCAAAGACGTTAAATGAGATTTCCACTCGGTGCATTGCTTCCACCCCCTGGCATTTTTTAAAGGCGGTGTAAAATGGAAAATCCGTGTGATAACTGCCTCATTAAGGTTAATTGCACTGCTGTTTGTTTTCCAAAACAAAATTATAAAACTCTAATATTAAATGCCATAACTCAAACAAAATCAACACGTGGTACAAATTTTAAATATTTTCAACACCACAATAAATATTTAAAATTATTGAAAGATACAAACGAGCAGGAAGCAAATATTTTTAATAGGGCATCTACATTAAAAACCCCTATCTAATGTCCGATCATATTTAGAACATAAAATACATAAATAAAAATAGTCAGGAGTTTACAAAAATGATTCGTATAAGTAAGGAGAAAATTGGCGGCAACATTCGTCACGACGATGATGCCCCAGATATCAATGAAAATGAAGATATCGGGCACATATGCTGCGATGGCGAAGAATGTCAGCTGCCTGAGTGGGCGGCCGACGATCAATAGATAGCACGGCCAGACACGTAGGTTTGTCGAGGTCCTCCATTGATTCAGTTTTAATGAAACAGTACAACTCGTATCACAAAAACTGAAACAAGGAGATTTGACATGACTTACAAGGAACTCAAAAATAGGATCAAAGAAGAACAAAAATCATTAGCACAAGCAATTAGAAACGGAAAGTCAGGGAGAAAACCAAGGAACAGAAACGACGATAATATACCTGATTGGAATACATTAGAAAGCAATCAGCATACATATCGGCATCAACATATTGTATATTGCAATATGTTTAATAGAACTCCCTATGGACTCATTGAGCAACCAAGAGATAATAATACCCCAAGTAAATATTATCTTGAACAAATCCAAAAACAATGGGAATCGGAACTCGATGAAGCTCTACGTGATTGTGCGTAAGGATTTGACTCCATCTCAAAGAGCCGTGCAGGCAGGTCATGCGTTAGCAGCGTACTTGCTTCACGGCTCTTTTTTACGTCGGTGGCAAAACGAGACCCTTATATACTTGGGAGTTAAGGGTTTAAAACAATTAGAAAATTTAAAAAGAAAATTCAAATACAATGGCATTGATTTTATTGAGTTTAAAGAACCTGATTTAAATAATGAAACAACAGCAATAGCAACTGACATTGAAAACCGATATGTGGAAAGGTTAAATTTGTTATGAAATGGTTCATTGGAATTTCATTACCAGTTTTAATATTCCTCAACATTTATGATTTCTACAGCACAGCTACATTACTTGGTCAAGGTGTTGAAGAAGCAAATCCATATATGAAATGGATGATTGAATGTTTAGGTGTTGTAAATGCAATGTTATTAACAAAAGGAGTGTTTTTAATTCTTCTTTGCTGGGTATCATATTTAGTATGCACACGACCTGTAACAAACAGAGAAATAATGTTTGTAGTGGGCGGTCTTCTAATATTAAATACATATTATTTATACTTCATGTACACAAGAAATTTTCAGTACATGTTATTAATGAATTAACATGATGGCCCAGTAGCTCAGTGGTGGTAGCAGAGGTCTCTAAAACCCCGGTCGTGGGTTCGATTCCCACCTGGGCCTCCACAACAAAAAGGATTAGAAAATGGATGAACAACATAAACAACAAGCTGAATATATTTTTTCAAGTATTTCAATGGTATTAACAGAACATGGAAAAATATTTCCAACATATATAATGATTATTGATGGACAATTGTTGCCTGTTATTGTAGCAGAAAAAGCTGAAATGAGCCTTGTAGAATATGAAGATGTTGTTCATCAAGCTGCTCAACAAGCAAAGCCAGATGCCATGATGTTGATATGTGAACAATGGATGGTTTCAAAAGATAAAGATGATCCTGATGTTCAGTTATTAATTGATGGTGTTATTCAAGCAAGTGATCAGAAAGATAAAAAATCTTATCTTACACTTATATATACAGATGCAAATGGAAACAGTGAATCACTTGTTGCAGAAATCGAAGCAGACCCAGCAGGGACGCGATTCACAAGAGATCAAATGTGGATTGATAACTGTGTATCAAATATGATAAGACCTTGGAATGAAGGGAGTTAAAATGGAAAAATCGGTTATCTTACTTCAGATCAAAGTAGCTTTAAAATTGGCTATGATGGAAGAAGTAAGATTGAGAAAAGCAACTGTTAATGACATTATTGATAATGATGAATATAAAAGAGCTGTCAATCATAAGACAGTATCAAGAGCAATAATTAGCATGTTCCCTGAACTTGGTATAAAACCTGCTGATGCAACAGATGATGATGTTATCAAATTACTCAAGAAGTATATAAGTCAAGAAAAAGAAAGAAACGTATATCAGTTGGGTTATTTAAAAGAAAAAGATGTTGAAGGTAAAAGTGCAGCTGAAGTAAAAAAATTGGTAAACAATACAGTTACAGAATTGGGTGACGCTTTATCTTCAGAACTAATTGAAATTGCACAAGGGTATCTACCTGCACAAGCAACAGAAGAAGACATTATTGTATGGATCAATGATAATCTTGATCTATCTCAATTCAGGAATAAAATGCAAGCAATGGGTCCAATCATGAAACAGTTCAAGGGTGCTGATGGAAACTTTGTAAAAAACATTTTATTGAAATTGTAAAACCCAAATGGGGGTGAAATGGCTTCGACGTGGATGAAGAGATTGGAAATGCGCTCCGTGGAGTCCTGACACACGTTAAACCGCGGCAACTAAACATAATCGCAGACGATTATTACAACGAAGTTCGCCTAGCGGCATAACTTCCGTCCTACCCAGTTATTCTCCTGAATTGGGATAGGGCGACGACTAAGGAGATCGCTTTAGGATGCGTGATCGGGCGCCCTAAAGTTAAAACTACTGATCGACCCTTCCGGGCTGTTGTTATGTCAACTCCGTCATTGAACGTGGCCCTGATTGTAAACAAAAGTTGACTATGAGCGTAGATTTGAAAATTGAACTTTTGCGGACCCGAGTTCGACTCTCGGCACCTCCACCATTTTTGAAAGGAATGATATGCCTTGTCCAATGTGTGCAAGTGAAAACATGGCGGTATATGATCGTGATCATTATGAATGTAAAGACTGTGGACGAATAACCAGAAACAGTGAATATCAATATCGTGATCATACAATCAAGGTTGGTAAATGTAAAATTATTTCTATTAGATATACAAAAGAGGCTTATGGTCTTAACGACTCTATGGTCAAAATGGTAAACGATAACACTGTTTATAAATATGAAACTAAGAAGTGTATTAACAATATTGGAAAAGAGAGTTTGTCATATAGAATAAATGGATGGGCTTGGAGTATAGGAGATTTAATGATAGTTGATGATGATGGTAATGAAATTGACGAATTTCCTATTCCCGAACCTACAAAGTTCAATACAAATTTTTTAGATGTATAGGTGAATTATGAATGAAAAACTTGAAGCTGAATTAGTAAAACGATATCCTATATTATATCAGGACTATAAAGGAGACATGCATAAAACATGTATGTCTTGGGGTATTACATGTGGAGACGGTTGGTATCATATTCTCGATAATCTATCAAGGGAATTAACAGACATAGGAAATAAATATAATCTTAAAATCGTTGCTGATCAAGTAAAAGAAAAATTTGGCGGACTTCGATTTTATTATCATACAGAAGGAAAAGTTGCTTGGTATCAAAAAAGGTTTATGTGGTTTCAATCATTTATATTTAAACTTATGTCTCCAAAAACATATTGGAAAATTATTGATTTCCGAAAAAAAATTTGGAGAACGCCAAGTGAAAAAATTTCATATGCAGTTGCTCATGCAGAAGGCCTGTCTTATACAGTATGTGAACTATGTTCTCAACCAGGAAAAACAGTAGGTGGTGGTTGGGTTCAAACTTTATGTGACGACTGCAGGAAAGATAAGTGATCCCGTGGGCTAACGGTTAGGCCACGAGACTTTCAATCTCGTAATTGCGGGTTCGAACCCCGCCGGGATCACCAATTTTTAAAGGAATCAACATGGAAGAATATAACTGGAAAGGGCAAAAGGTAGTTGTTGAATGTCCTGAATGTAAAAGTAAAAATGTTGAACCTGTTCATCCATTCGACTATGTAAAACAATGTCAAGATTGTGGTCATCAATTTTCAACAGGTGTTCATAATTAGAAAGGAAACATTATGCCATTACCATTATTCATACCACCCTTAATTAAAGTGCTTGCATGGGGAGGTAGTTTTATTGGAGCAGCAATAGGCGTGGGAAAATTCACACAAACAAGTGAAGAAAATTATTTTAACAAGGGCATCTGTAAAAAATGTGGCGGGCATTTTAAACCCATTGAGCATCATAAAAACACGATTGAAACAGGCTACCGATGTGATTTCTGTGATAATTGTGTTTGGATTTCATTTGGTACAGACAAAGGATATAAATATGTCCCAAGCAAACATATCCGTAAGGACAAAGGCGGAAAAGTTTAACTCATTTGAATATGAAGAGATAAAATATAATCTCCATCATAAACCTGGAACATATCATGAAAAAATAAGACTTGATAAAATATTAAATAAATTATCAGACGAACAAATATCAAACCTGAAATTTCCATGTGGATTGTGTTTGGTCAATGCAGCATGTAGAACACATTGCTTGGAAGTATTTAGATATATGAATTACATAGCTGATCATATTGGATATATGACAGCAGATGAAATTTGTGTCTATCGACACATGGTGCCAAATAATGTTAGAAAGAAAATCGAAGAGATGTATAGAACAAGTTCACGATTGGCACATCCACAGTTGTAATGCGGGTCAGGGGCTAAGGTAGCCAAACGGTCTCCAAAACCGTAGGACGGGGTTCGATCCCTCGCTGGCCTGCCAAAATAAATTAAGGATGTGAATATATGACTTTAAGTGACGCAGAATTAGTTGAAGAGATTAAGAAAGTGAAAGTGGAAAAATCCAAACCAAAAAATTGGGATCGTTATGTTGAAAGACGATACATGGATTGGTCTATTAGTAGAGAAGGTCATGATCTAATGGTTGAGTTTTTTAAAACTATTGGACCCGGATCAGTTAATATAGATTCATGGCACGGAATGAAAAGAATCAATGGAGCAGCAAAAGAAGCAGGGTTTATTCTTATGAAAAACAAGAGATCAGGTGGATATGGGATATTCCCAAAAAAGATAGATCCTGAAACTTTATCTTTTTCTTTTAACCCAGAACTACTGGATATGGATGATGCTGAAAAAGTCGATGAAAATGAAAAAACTTCGATGGGAAAACCGGCATAATTTCTTCAAACAGACTTTCTATCATGAAGAAATTTGCAGATTTGTCTTTGCTGATTTTTTCTATTGTGATGTAAAAGAATTGGCAGAGAAAGATAACATAACAATAAGAAAATTTTCTCCGGAAAGTGAAGATGCTCATAGATTTGGAGATAATGTTTTTAAGATTCTTAATCCGCCGAAAATTCCAGGATTTAGAAATGAAGAATTTAAACTGGTTCTATTTGACCCTGATACATTAATGATTTAATGCCCCTGTGGCCGTCTGGGAAGGCACGAGACTGTCGATCTCGAAAGGAGGGTTCGATTCCCTTCAGGGGCGCCATACCAAAATGAGGCAATATGGAAATAAGTGAAAGTCAGTACAAATTTAATCTTGCTTTAGACATGATTTATTATCTGACAAAGATTGTATTATATAATCACCCAAACAAAGCTGAATTAGTTTCTCATCTTATTGATAAGTGGGATGCAAGAATTAATCAAAACCTTAGTAGAATAAGAAATGACCAAGCTAAAAAATTATCAAAAAAAGAAGATATCCCAATTGATGTTGCATCAGTGATTATATCAGCACATCAAGCGGAAATTAATGTATTAAAAGGCGAGTTTAAAGATGCCGTTAAGAAAATTATTATAAATACAATGGCACAAGAAGCAATAAAGAAATGACATATGGGGTGGTAGCTCAATTGGGAGAGCACTGCGCTTGCACCGCAGAGGTTGCGGGTTCGACCCCCGTCTGCTCCACCACATTTTTTGAAAGGGTTACAATGAAAATTTCAAAATGGTATTATATAAGTATAACCTTTTTAATATTATTTACATGTTTCTTTATATGGTTATTTTATCTTACACTTAGTAACGAATTTCCAAAAGACTTAAAATTTGCGGGAATGTTCTTTACAGGCTCACTAACAATTTTACTTATTATCGGAGTAGTGGGCAATTTTAAAT
>Ga0180431_10006292_pt1 | contig 14137 bp, 20 predicted proteins | sample SS_ome_11_FD_132459 | JGI IMG/M metagenome (GOLD analysis project Ga0180431, IMG submission 132459) | Hypersaline lake sediment archaeal communities from the Salton Sea, California, USA - SS_1_MS_1 metaG | ecosystem: Environmental > Aquatic > Non-marine Saline and Alkaline > Hypersaline >... | reverse complement strand
ATTCTACGGGTTTGAGTTCGCACCAAGTTTTTCGACCTTTTCCGTTAGACAGTTCACTTTGTCCTCTAGCTTCCTTTTGCTTTCTTCGCAATCTTCATGGTTTTTCTTCAACACTTCTTGTTCAGCTTCTAGTTCAGTCAACTTCTCATTTAGATTGGTTGCCGTGTCCTGCCATATCTTAATGGCTTTTACAACGTTGTCAAGCTCCGTTGATTTGGCATTTTTCTTACCTTGAACATAAGCTGTTATTGAACCAGCAACGCCCGTTCCTGCAAGTATAAGTTCGTTTAAGTATTCATTTAAACTCATTTCAGCTCTCATTTTTCAGTTCCGCAAATTCCATTATTCAGTCCAATTTTCACCCTTCATCAACTCCTTAATTTCATCTAAAGTGTAGATTTCCCAAGTCATGCCGCTTGGCTTTCGACCACTCCATGAAATAACCGCAAATTCCCCGTCAATGCTTTTACGACAAGTGTATTGGTCGTTCTGATTTACACTGGTAAAATCTAAACTCAGAAGATATTCGTATGGCACTATCGCATATTTCATAAGCCGTATCTTTCGTTGTCCGCGTTAAAGTTCTGCAACACTTCTGCCGATGACAGTTCTTTGCTGTAAACCTGAACAGGTGCAATTCTACCGTTAAGCCATTCCGTACCTACCGTTGCCCTTCGCCCTAATTGTAGTTCATTAGATGAGTTCCCACTCGGTAAAGTATATGAAGTGTTGGTAATTGTTGTCGTAACCGATGAACCATTTATGTATATCTGACCCGTTCCAAGACCATTGCAAGTAAACGCAAAGTGATACCACGTTTCGGATGAAATAACACCTGCGTTTGAATCCATTGTATATGAGGTTCCGTTAACGCCCTTAAAAGTTCCAATGTCTATCTGACCACTTGTTCTAACGCTTATTAAAAAGCCTTTGTCCGAAGAACCACCAACATTGCCAGCGATTCTATACGTACCACTTAAGTCATCCAATCTGAACCAACCACAAACGGAAAAGACAAGTGTATTCTGAATAAACGAAAAATCAGCAACCGCACCTATGTTTTCAACAGATTGGTCAACCCCGTCAAAATCAACGTAACCACCATCGTCATTATCTAAACTACCGACAACAACAATAGGGCTATTTATAAGCGTTCCATCTCTGCTATTTCCGCTTATGTCAGGGTAATCAGTTCCCGATATTTCAGAAAGAAACGGGTCAAGATAAAGTTCAAGGTCGTCGGTTACAATAGCCGTTTGAACTGTTATTTCCACACAATCTGAAGCGTGTATATTTGGTGAGCCAGCTTCAACCGCTTCAACGTAAACCATCCAAGTAGCTTGCTGGATATTAACCTCCCAATCGAATGTATTACTCGCTTGTTGGGCTATCAGTCTTATCTCCTCATCGCTACTTACCGCGTAAAAAAGATACGTTGTCGGGGTAATGTCCGAAGGTGTAGCTGTTAGTGTTGCCGTTTCACCTCGTAACGGTGAAGTGTTGCTTACTGCCAATGATACGGAAGGGCATGGTGTTGAATCAGGAACTACCCATGCCGACCCATTCCAACTTCCAACAGGTGAACCGTCTTGTAACACAGGAAAACTATCACTTTCACCGCTTGAAATTGTTCCAATGGTCGAGCCGTTCAATTGTACGGTTGCATCAGCGCAAGCACAAAGAAAATCAGAAATGCAAGTTTGTTGACCTTCTGTTAAGCGTCCAACTGTTACAGCCGTATTTCCACACCAATCAAAAGACCTTAAAATATCGCTTTCAACATCATCACATTCAGTAGGTAAACAACTATGCTTTGATATTATTACAACGTCAACATCAATCGAACCGAAAACCGTTTCATACTTTGGCTCAAAAGTACCTGTACCGCCCGTTTCATTTTCCCAAACATCCTTCGCGTCTGAATTAGCCGTTACGACATTTATACGAACGCTTTCAGCCTGCAACGTGTTTTTAATTACATCATCATCAATTGCAAACTGTTTAACCATCGTTTGGCGTATGCGGTCAAATGAATATGCGTCATCCTCTGTTAGTTTAGTTCGCGGAACGGCAAAAACTAATTTTAGCGGAACGGTTGTTTCTATGTTGTTTCTTGAACCAGCTTTATACTTTCGCTCTTCGGTTCTGTCGCTTGTAATTTCATCACGTAACCGCCAATAGGAAACACCATTAAATTCATCCCAATTGATAACGTCATAATCACCATTAGAAATGTATTCAACAGGTTGTTTAGTTCCTTCCGAATCTTCTTTTAATTCAACCAAACAACGAGTTAAATCAAAGTAGTTCAGTAGATCTAACTTTAGATTTAGATATGTGATTAGACTTTTAAGCATTTTCCTTGAATCTGTTTGGTACTGCTGATTCCGCTACGGGTAAAATTGAATGTTGGCAATTGTAACCGCCAGCCGTTACGAAGATTGTTTTGCTATCCGTTCCGTCCATCTTTCCCTCCCAATCCAAAGCACCCCAACTTTCAACCGTTTCTTTTGAGAAATACTTACCGTTTCGTGCTTTACAAAATGGTCGTGTTGTATCCATTGTACCACCTACGTACCGAAACCACTTTGCGCCAATCTGTTCTGAAACTACGTTTGTAACAGCCCTATCACTTAACGCAAAGGTGTCTGATACTATTTGCCGCGTTGCTCTGTCTAACCTTCCAACTGTATCGGCATCACCTTCTATTAGCAACCTAAACACATCAATCACATCTTTACGACTTGCACCCGAAGTTACCGCGTTGCTCAATGCTTGTCTAACAGGGTTTGTTAAATATTGGTCAGTTGAATTAAGTAGGTCGACAACGGCTTCGCGCTTCTTTTGCGCTAATATTTCGTTTGCAATCGCTGGAACTTCAAAACCTGCAAACGCTTCGTCAAAGTATTTGTAAGTGATAGCCGCTTGGTCATCAAACTCACCCAATAACTCACCTACAACCGTTTCAAATTCGCCCCTAGTCAATAGGTCTTTTGCCTGTTCTACTATCTGCTCAATACGTAACAGATTCGCTTGGTTAACAACTATGTTACCGCCCGAATAGTCTAACTCATCCAAAAGCGCAATAATATCTGAAAACTTAGCGCGCTGTATCGCAACCATCCTATCAGCAAAAGCATCAGGAACGTTTTCAAGCCTTTCGACCTTTAGATTTATTATGCGGTCAATTTCCGACATTCAATAACCTTTCTGCTCTTGCTTGGTTAGTGTTTATGCCCGAAGGTGTTGCTTCCTTTGCTTTTGCTTCCAATCGTTCAACCTGTGCTTGTAATTCCAAATCTAAGAAGCCAGCATCTTCGTCAATCAATTCATTCACAAAGTTGAAAGCCGAATCATGCAGAACAATCTCCCAATTGTCAACCGCGCCTTGTGCCTTTCTTTGGATTATTTCTTCATTGCTTAATGTCAATAACCTATCAGCCGCCATTATCAACTCACTTACCCGTGCCGTATCGCTTTCGGTGTAGAACCTATGTGCGATATATTGATACATCAATGAGTTAATGATGTGCGTAGGTGCGCCTGCTTCTCTTGCAACTCTAATATCATCCAAAATGTCAGCATCCGTTCTAAAGTCGAATGATGTTGGGTAAGTTAAAACAGCACCTTCAAATGATGGGTCATTAGACCTAACCTTACCCGTAACATCCAAAAGGAATTGGAACACATCAAATGTTTGGTCTGAATCAGGTTGCACAAAAGCATACATCGCTTTCAGGTCTAGGAGATGCCTAGTGGCTGTATCTTGACCCGTTGCGGTATCATTCGTTGTGTAAACGTGCAACATCTTACGAGCATCGTCTTTATACTCTTTTGAAGTTGCTTTTGTAAACTCCAAAGTATGCGTTTCAGGGCTAATGAATCCAATAGGCTGTGGAAAAGAAGTGTCACCTTTGTCTTGTCCTTTCTCTGACTTTAACAGGTACGTTTTCATCGGTGAAGTACGAATCTTCATTCCCGTACCTGAACAGCTTGGACAATCAGCAAAACCGCCCTCGTGTGCTATCTTACCATCCGAACATGAAACACCGTTTGAATCTTGAAAGTCACACTCATCGCCGACCATCCACCTAAAAGGAAAACAGACGTTAGCAATAGAAACATTCAGATAGTTGTCATACAATAGTGACCAATCCAACAAATCAACAGCGTAATAAAACCGCGAAGTATAATAGATTGAATTGTCTTTCAACATCGAAGGAACTCCCGCCAATTTCTTGCATGGGAACATTCCCAATTCATGATTGAAAATCAAAGTAAAATCAAACCTATGGTCAATGAATTTACCTACTTGCTCAACCTTCCAAATGTTCGTGTCATCGTAAAAGTAGAACACGCGCCCGACTTTATGCGGCTTGCCGTTGTACTCTACAACCGTCTTTTCATGGCTTTCAAACATCGCTGATTGATTCCACTCCCAATGAACCACCTGACCACATTTGTAATACTTTGGCTGTGGTTCTAAACGTTCGTTGTCAGCAACAACCATTTCACCATCCACCTCAATAAGCGTAGGCTCTTTGATTTCAAATGTCATAACACCGTTAGGGTCATTTGCCCTAATACTCGGAACAATACTTTTAACATAGTTCTCAATGCTTCCAAACACATCAATACCACTATTAACATATTGGTTGTAATCTTCTGCCTCTGCGCTTCCGTTAGGATATTGGATTGACCAGTTGTTATCTTGAAGTCCTCTCGTTGTGATTGAAAGGTAATCCATGAAAACAGGGTGCGTTGTGTTCTTGTAGTTGTTTCTAACGTATTCGCTTTCCTCCTCGTTCTGATTAGGTGCGCGTTGCTCGAACAGCTTTTCAGGGTACTTGTCAACTTCGGTATGCGTAGAAATACGTTCCGCTTGCATTACAGCCTTTCGGTATCCTTCGTAGTAGTTTGGAATATCCTCTTTTTCTTTGGTTTCCCAATACTTCCAAGACCAATGACCCTCACGCGATACCGTGTAAAGGTCTTTAGAAGCCTCTAATACACCGCTAAGAACAGCCTGTATTTCTTCAAGCGTTTTCATTTCTTGTATTTCTTTTTACCGCCCTTACATGGACATGGTCTTTTCTTAGCCATGATTATGATTTTAAGATTCGTAATGCTGCTTCGTTGTACTCTTTGTAAAACTTGTTAATCTCGCCTTTTGTAAATCCAAAAACGTCCCCGTATTTGGCTTCGATTCCTTCCAATTTACCAACGTTATCAACGCGCTCAATGTACTTGTTTTTATTCACCTTGATAGGCTTTGCGTTTCTTGGAACAGTATTACTTGACGCGCTGATATTTACGTTAGCAAATTCACTTTGTAAGTTGTTGGTCATTCTAAGATTTACCCTGTCATTTCTGAAACCTTGTTGTTTCTTCAATGCTTTGTAATTAGGGTAATAACTTGTTTTGATTCTTTTACCAGTTTTACCTCGATGCGTTCCAGCGCGTCTTAGTTGGTCATCACTCGCCCAAAGTTCGCGCGTTGTGTCATACGTTCCAATTCGACCAGCAGTTGAATTTAAACCAACGTAGAATATCCTATTGATTCTGTCAGCATGAACACTTGCAGCCGCTAATTTTAGAGGCAAGTTATCCTTTGCAAGTAGTTTGACCTTCTCGCGGATACTCTTTGCAAACTGTTCTTCTGTCAATTGAGCCATACATAAAACATTTTAAAACTACCGTCCTCATAAAAGATAGTTATAACTTCTTGGTTACCCGTCTTTATGGTAGTGTAGTTACTGATTTTGAACGTGGTTTACAGGTGAAACAAATGCCATCCATAGGCGTTTTGATGTTCTTCAATATCAATTCCATTTGCTTCTGATAATCCGAATGATAAAGACCTATGCGTTCTTTTATCTCATCCTTTCGTATCGAAGTCTTAGAATTGAATCTGTCTGAATTAAAGTAAGCGTATTCTAAAATAGCTTCTGCCGCTCGGTACATAATAGGCATTGCTAACAGATTACGACTAGCGCAAAGCCAGCTTTCTTGGTCACATACCAAACTAAAGTTGATACTTAAACCTGCCGTGTCCGTGTGACCGTCTATATTTGCCAAAACAGGCGTTGCTCCCGTATCGTATTTGATTGACCGCCCCGTTATCCAATCGTTCAGGTTGTATTGTCCACCATTACAAGTAATACAGCCTTCACCAATCAATGAAGTAAGGTAGTTAGGTATGCTTGTGCAATCGTAAACAAATGCGATTCTACGCTTTCTTTTTTCAGCGTTGTAGGTCTTATCTACATAAGTAGTTACAACCTGACCAGCAACCGAAGTTACCGCTATCGTGTCAAGTGTTTCGCCTGTCATGGTATCAATTACCAAAACATTCAAAGCACCCGTGTAATTCAAATAAGTGTCAATAGATGAAACGTATAAACTAAGGTAGCTTTCTTGGTTGCATACCCTTAGTTCGATTCCCCTATATTGTGCCGCAGCCGCTTTTTCTGTTTGCGTTTCAGCAATGAAGCCAGCGCGTTTGTTTTCTAAAATAGTTCTCGGAATATAGTTATGTTGGAACATTCCGATAAGTTCCTTTTTGATAAGCCTTACTGCAAAGTCAATCTTATCGTCAATCAATTCACCAGCCGTTGCGTAATCTTCACCAACATACTTTTCAACTTCACGAATAGGTATTAGGTCATCCAATAGCAGACCGCTAACACTTGAACAACCGCCCTTGTAAGAAATAATATTATCGAAACAACCCATGTAAGGTAAATAAAGGGGGTTAGCCTAGACCAACCCCCGTTACAATTTACGAATTAACTACGTTGATTTCAGCGAAACCTTTCACACCGTCCAAGTGGTCACCCGTCTGATACATATCATCAGGAAGAGCCACAAGTTTAGTGGTTGCAGTTACAGTTACTTGAATCACTCCGCAATCGTGCTTAATGACCAAATCGTAAGGAATACCCAAAGCACCCATGATTTGACCGTAAGACTGATTAGCGTCCTGTGCCTCAAACAATCCTGACCAACGGTTGTAATACAACACTTGCAAAGCACCATTAGCAACAGCCCATGCGGTCGCGTTGTCGCCTTGCGTGGTTGCTACTGCTCTATCATAGATAGAAGCAATGCCGTAATCAGCTTGGATTCCTTCGATGTCCAACCCGTAGTCTGTGCAACATCCGTTACGGATAAGCTCAAGGTAGTTGTGTAGTTGGAAACCACCAACCAACGTAGAGTTACCGAAACTTGACGCGCTCAATGCAGACTGGATACCTTGAAGCGTTGACGGGAATGGTTCGTAAGCACTTGAAGGAACAAGCGTTTGAACTTCCAAAATGTCACCGTTCAAAGTAACGAAAGGAATACCTGAAACATCACTTGACCATCCACCCAATAGTGCGTTAGCCTGTGAAGCGTTCTTAGCGTTAACAGCCACATCAGTAGCCGCTACCATCTTTCCGACTTGATCCATGAACCACATCTCGTTGTCCTCACAAGCTGACTTTAGCTTCTCAACATCAAACTTCTGTTCAAACCCTACGTTTTGCGTAGTGTCGATTTCGTAAGATGTGGAAGTATCACCGCGCTCAGATGTTGCAGTACAATAGTCTGAACTGTTGGTGAATTTTTCACTTTGAAGGATTCGAGGTTGGTAAGTTAACTCAACCGTTCGGATTTTAGACCCACCACTAGAAACACGCTGCGAAAGCTCGTTTCGGTTAAGTGGAGACATCAAAAACTCGGAAAAAGGGATTTTGTCCTGAAAGAAGCGTGCGTTTTCATTATCAAACACGCTGTCCAATCTTTCTTGTAGGTTCGGACAAGCTACAAGAGTTGAAGGTGTATAACCCATTTTAATTAGGTTTAATTGATACTGGACGTATGCAGGCTGTCCTCTTAGCCTCGTAAACCTTTTATAATGGGTAAGGTCACCCCACGAATAACCGCTTTTACAAAGGTACTAATTTTATTCTTAGATATACCAACCCTTCTATGCATATGGTGTTACCATTATCTTGGCTAGCGATTACCTACCTTGCATATAGTTAGCCCCCTCTTTAATTATACCCGCTAACATACGATTGGTCTTTCCCAATCAAAGGTTATAGTTCCCGTGTTTATTCCGTTTGGTATAACGTATGCATTTTTACTCTCTGACGGTTGGTGGGTCAGATTTCAGGAACGTTCTTCACTAAGTCGGTTGAGCTTTTTCGTTCGTAGCCTTGAACCTTCGGTCAACTCTTGTAACCCCGAAGTGTATTTTCAATTACAAAGATATAAAAAAAGCCGCCACATTTCTGCAACGGCTAAAGTTCGGCTACGAACTGACCCGAAACGGGCTAAACAAAAGTAACTAATTAAATTGGAGTTGCATCTTCGTATTTAATCAATGCAAATCTGTTTCCGTCTAAAGTCATTCCTTCACTTGGAATACAAACCTTGTACAAAGCCCTATCCGAATAAACACCAGCAATAATTCCTTCAACTTCTTTGCGTCCATATCTTACCATAACCTTTGCCTGACCTTTAATAGGTGGTTCGATGTCGTTTTCTTTTACCCACTTCTTAACGGCATCTTCAAGAATGTTAGACTGTTCAGCGTAAACGTAGTCCATGATTTCAACTAATTCTGCATCAGGCGAATATCCTTTATCTTCAAGGTCTTTAGCCATTTCAAAACCGTTGCTAGTTTCCCATTGAAAAACCTCTTTGCAATCTCTGATACAATCTTCTAAATCAGTATTACCATTGCACCATTGATACAGGTCATTACCAATACTTTCAGATAAAATATCAAGCATTTCATCATTCCATGTTGGTCTTTTTAACTCTAGTGTTTCCATTGTATTTAGTTTTAAAGTTTGCTCAAATGTAGAACAACGTTTCGAGATATGCAAATTTGAAGGAATAAAAAACCCCAACACCTAAGTGTCAGGGCTGCGTTCTATCTCAAAAGGAAGTTGATGCGCCTATACCATTGTTGATTCAAATATACAAAAAACCCCAACACTATCTTCGATTCAAGTGGAACTTGAGGTCTAAGTGTCAGGGTTTAATCGGGCTTGGAAAGTTGGTAGCAGACCGCCTTGTCAAGTGTAAATATACAAAAAAAGCCCCCACGCATCAAAGGGGCATTTTCAAAACAACGAAACCATGAAAACGATGCGTTATTCTATTAGCTTGAATTGACCGTACGAATTACCACAAATGATTTTAAATTCTTCTTCTGTTATCATCAAGCTATCTTCAACATCTAATACGTCCGTGTATCTGTTACCGTCTTTTAGCGATATTAGAACCACCTTGTCAAAATCTACTTGAGCAAGTATGTATTCTGTTTCATTGTCCAACAAAAAACGTTGACCAAAAATATAAGTCCTTTCTTCTTTTTTGATTTCTCTTTCGAGTTTGTCAATTTGACGTCTTAATTCTTCAATTCTCTCTTGTGGTGTCATTGTGTTTAGTTTTAGTATTGTTCGCAGTAAAAGCCTTGATTCGTTAGATTATAAGCCACAACAGAGGCGTCAACGTCTCCATCGCAGAACTCGTAAACCGTAGCACCTTTTTCGCATCTTATGCAAATAGGCTCTTTATCACAGCTTGCCAATATCAATAGTAGTGGTAAAAGTCTTTTCATTCTCTTATCATTATAACTATTAAATAAACAATAATATAAATCGATATAAAAACAACTATAAATGTCATGGCAATTTTAAGAAAAAACATAGACATTGTCCACGGTGCAGCTATCATAAACCCAAGGCATGATAATACTAATAATGCCATAATGACAATAATTGACTTAAAAATGTAATCTTCCATTTTGTTTTATTTAATGTTTATTCAAACCTAGCGTTTTAATTACAAACTACCAAATAAAAAAGGGCTGCAACCGAAATTGCAACCCCCAAACACATGGAAACAAAACTACCTACTTATGACGGATAACTCTTGATTTGGTTGTGCGTGTTCCTTCGCTATTGAAGTTCTTCGGGGCTTCTTGCTTTTGTGGTGTTACCTTAGAAGCGTCCGTTACTTTCAAAATCTTATTCCGTTCAGCTTCCATTCGGATAGCCGTTACAGGGTCTAAGAACTCACCAGCTTTATTCGGGTCAGGAATACGGTGACCGTCTTTCAAGATTACAGGCTTGTCATCTTCTAGGTCAATCGTGTAATTCTGATCAATGTACGACTGAAACCCTGTACGCTCCAATTCGCTTGCAGTATCGCTAATGAATGAACTAGCCTTTGACCAAACGTCTTTTACAGCTTCGTTCTTTTTGAAGTTCTTCTGAAACGTCACGAACTCCTGTTCTTTTTCTTGCAACGTGCTTTTAGTGTTGTTCAGAAGATTGACCGTGTCCTCGTATTTGTTGTTCAATTGTTGGTACTTCTGCTCCCATTCCTGTACCGCTTCTGACGGCTTTTTAGAGCCTTCTTTTAGCTTCTGAATCTGTGAAGTGTACGTTTCATCCTTTTTGGTAGGAATAAGCCTTAGAAGGTCGTTAACAGGTAGTTTGCTTTCTTCCTCTGTTAGTTCGATTCCGCTTTCCTTTGCTACTCGTTTGATTTCTGTAGCGTATTCACGGGTTTGCTTACCCATTACAGACTTAAGCACGTCCTCATCTTCTGCTGCTCTGTCCTTGCGAATGAATGAAGAACTGAACTTATTTTTAAACGTGTCTAGGTTGTCATCTTCACCTAGTTCAATACCTAAGTATTCGCTGATTTCTTTAATTTCCATTTTGCTCGATTAGTTCAATAAAGTATTCGGGTTTTCTTTTTCTTCCATCGTATTCAATCTCACGTTCATCGCAGATTGATTTAAGCTGGTCAACGCTTAGTTCTGAAAGGTTAACAGGTTCGTTAAGCACCTCTTCCAAAACGGTTTCTTCTGCATCTTCTATTTCTTCCGCTTCTGCAAAGATTGTACGAAGGTAAGGGTAACGCATTATCAACTGTGGTTTAGCAGGTTGCCCCATAAACGTTTCACCTTCGACCTTATTTTTAATCGAGGTGTCAGTAATGATAAATTGGTTTGCTTCCATTGCAAACATTGCCGATTCACTCAGCAACCACGAAATAAGGACTTTCTTTTTGCGCCCGTTGTTCGAGAATACTATTTCTACTTTGTCTGTTAGTGCCATGTCATTTCCAAAATTGATACCATTTCTTTTTATTCTTTACATATTGCCATTCAATTTGTAAGTTGATTGGTTTCTCTAAGTTCTTACGAATTGCCTCAAGTGATTCAATAGCATCTTCAACTCTTTGAATTTCCTTCAAAGCATCCGAAATGTTGACTTTATACTCAGCAACTATCTTACTGTCTTTAGACATTATCCAATCATTTTGTCGCGCATGATAAACGCATTTTTATACTTGTGATTCATTCCTTTTGGTCTGAAAATATCGTTTCTCAGATACCTATCGTAAAACTCTTTAAAATCAACTTTGACCATCGTTGCACCTCTGCCATTCCCGAACATTGATAGTATGTAATACTTATCTCTCACCTCTGAAATAGGCTTATGTTTGTCAGGAAAGAATATCGGTTCGTAATCAAACGAAGGGTCAATCTGTTTACGTGCCAAAGCACCGCCTAAAACAAGCTCATCAGGCAATGACTTACCCCATTTGATAAGTAGCTTCGTCTTATCCGTGAAAGTCTCTAAATTGAGCTTACAGGCGTCTTTAAATAGTGCCGTGTTCTCTTTTGTCCTTTTAGCGTAGTGCCAACTTGACTGAATCGCCCGCCAAACATCACCGTCCTTTAACTCGAACTCTTCCCAAATGTCAGCATTTGAAGCCCAAACAGAATAGTTGATTTTATCGTCAATACCTCCACTACCGCGAACATCGGTTAAGAAATCCTTTTCGCTTGCTTGACAATCTTCGTACCATTGCCTTAAAGACTTCAATGCAATCGCATCAACGTCTAAGAATAGATACTCCCTAAAGTGTTTTGTGGCAATTTTGTAAACGTTCAGCTTAACATTTCCAGCGTCAAACATTCCTTTCGGATGTGTTGTAGCTTCGTCAATCTCGTGAAGTTTATCAAATACCTTTATTTCATCAGGCGTTAGATTCTTTTTGCCAAAGTTCCTATCGTGAATCAATAGAATCTTTGCATCAGGGTCGTAATGCTTAATGGTAAAGGCTAGGTTATAAGCTGAAAAGTAATAACCGTTTTTGCCGAATGCTGCTAGTACAACGTTCATCGGGCGTAAATATACGCAAAAACTAATAGATTAGTTACACAACTAAAAAATTAGTTCTTCTTTGTATAAAGCGTAATGTAGATTTTGCACCTCGTGAATGAATCTTACATCAACACTATATTCATCACTAACCCAAAAAGACCAAACGTCTTTATGACTGTGAACAACCTTCCATGCAATATCTGCCTTTCGTAACCACTCATCTGTTATTGGAATTGGAGATAGATGTTTAAAATAATAACCTTGTTCTCTGTCTTTTTGAAAAGTCAGAAGGCTTACTTCATAAACTTCTTTTCCATCAAATACTAAATTACCAATGCGTAGTTCTTTTGCTTCCATAATTACCAATTTAAAGCATCGTCAATCTTGCGGTGGGTATGTCCAATAGTGCTGAACTTACCAATATGTTTCATCAAACTCGGATTGTGAACAAACTGCAAGTAACCCATTCTGTGTATCACTTCGGGTATTGCATGGTCAATCTGCTGATTCTTTTCGTAATTGTCTCGGTGTTCAATGATGTAAGGATGTTTAAGTATTTTCTCTAATACTTCGCGCCTGTAAAGATAACCACCGCCCCAAGACGTAGCCCAACCGCCTTTAATCTCATGCCAGCCTTTGCGACCCGTAATATGTGGTTGAACACCCAATATGCCGCGAGGTGTGAAACAGGCTAAGTAACCGATATAAGGGTTTTTCTTGAACTCTTGGTGCGCCAAACTCAACCACCCATCTTTAAACACAACATCGTCACTAAACGACCCTATTATTTCAGCGTCTGTTTTGAGCAAATCTTCAAGCGTTCTGTAATAGTGTTTGAAACACCCTACGTTTTCGCCTAACATACGAACATCGAAATCTGTTCTATGTGGAAACTCAACACCGTCAGGGTAAACAACGCAGTCTTTATGACCTATTGAATGTTGCATCTGTTGGAATGTCTCAACCTTTCGAGGATACCAACGTATGCCGATTTTAGTTTTCATCAGATTTTAAAATTTCAATATCCCACTCTTCAATATCAGTAGCCGTGTAATTATTTTCACAGTCTATTGCGTACTTGTACCTAAACTCTTGGTTATGTCTGTATTCATTTTTTCCGTAATAACATTCGTAGGATAGTATTTTACCTTCACAATAATCATAATAACCACAATAAAACCTAACTTTATCACCCCTCTTAAATTCAGGTTCGTCTTTGGTTTTAAAGTGTAATTTTTTTATTTCGGCTTCAATGTTATCTATCCCAAGCCACTTACGTATAATCTTTTTCATAACCCAAAGTAAAACAAAAAACCCCGAACCACAATGGAACGGGGCTTCTTTTTTTTCTTGCTACCTATTAGCTGAACACACCAGCAGGCTCGGCAACTACACGAGGATTCAACTTGTTCTTCCAATTAGCCGTGTAAACGTAACGCAATGCTTCCGTATCAGAACCTGTTAAAGTTCCTTTGAAAGCAATACCTGCTACGTTTGGCGTAATGTAAAGACAATAATCTTCTTCGTACAGCTTGATTAGAATTGCCCCGATTGATTGACCATTTGCATAATCAACCGCATCGTAAGCCGCGTGTGAATACTCGTTAACGTTTGCATCAGTCCAAGTAACACTTCTTTCGTAAGTGCTAACTCGTGTTTGACCGCCTGCAACGTAACTTGCACCCTCAACCGCAGAACCTTCGGGCACTTCCACCATTATCTCTTTAAAGAGAACAGCCGTTCCAGCAGTAATGAGATTGTTGACTTCTGTTCCGTCCGTTGGGTCTGTTGGAAGGTTTCCACATTGGAAAACAACTACTTCCGCACCCGAACCGTTCAAAAGGTCACCACAATCATTACGTACCTGTGGGTCTAATGGGTCGCAATTATAGCTTGAACAATTAGCCATGATTGAGTAATTTAGAAATTATCTACTCAACTATGCAGGCTTT
>Ga0180431_10006289_pt1 | contig 14139 bp, 9 predicted proteins | sample SS_ome_11_FD_132459 | JGI IMG/M metagenome (GOLD analysis project Ga0180431, IMG submission 132459) | Hypersaline lake sediment archaeal communities from the Salton Sea, California, USA - SS_1_MS_1 metaG | ecosystem: Environmental > Aquatic > Non-marine Saline and Alkaline > Hypersaline >... | reverse complement strand
TTCGTCAGCGGGGGATTCGCTACAGCGAATTTGTTTACGGGCTGAAGAAGGCCAACATCCAGCTCGACCGCAAGACGCTGGCCGACATGGCCGTGAGCGACCCCGAGGCCTTTGATCAGGTCGTGGAACAGGTCAAGCAGGCCCTCTCCGTCGCAGCCTGATTGCCGCAGCCGTGTAAGTGATCGGCGTACCGGGTGCCCAAGAGAGGCGGGCTTGTCCTGTCTCTCTTTTTCGTAGAAAGGATTCGGTAAATCGTAGTTCCTTGCCCGCGGATTGTTGGTCGCAATGAAATTATCTGAATTCCTGGCTGAGCTGGACGAGCTGGCCCGGCAGGCCGTCGAAACGATGGAGGCGGCCGGCGATGCCGACGCACTGGAAGCGCTAAGGATCCGGTTCCTCGGCGCAAAGAGCGGCCGGCTGAAGCAGGTCCAGAAAGGACTGGCCGGGATCGATCGGACCGACAAGCCGGTGGCCGGAAAACGCTTTAACGAAGTGAAGAAGCAGCTCGAAGCCGCTCTCCAGAAGGCCACCCAGCGGTTGCTCAACGCCGAAACAATCGGCGAACCGATCCGCCAATTCGACCCCACCGTGCCCGGCGACCGTTTCAGGTTCGGTCACCTCCACCCGCTCACCCAGACGAGCGAAGAACTTAAGGATATCATGGGCCGGCTTGGTTTTACTGTAGCCGACGGACCGGAGGTGGAAGACCGGTGGCACAATTTCGAAGCCCTGAACATTCCCCCCGAACATCCCGCCCGCGATCCCTTGGACAATTTTTACCTCGCCACGGCTGCCGCGGCGGCGGGCAATTCGCCGGGAGACAGCCGGTTGTTGCGCAGCCAAACGAGCACGGTCCAGATTCGGGTGATGGAAAATACCCGGCCGCCGGTGCGGATCATTTCCGTCGGCCGTGTTTACCGCCCCGACACGGCCGACGCCACCCACTACCCGATGTTCCAACAAATCGAAGGACTTCTGGTCGACCGCCAGGTGACCATGGCCGACCTGAAAAGCGTGTTGCGCCTGTTTGCGATCAGCTTCTTCGAAGACGACGTGCACATTCGCTTTCGTCCTTCGTTCTTCCCTTTCACGGAGCCCAGCGTGGAAGTCGACATGAGTTGGCAGGGTGGCTGGATAGAGATGGGTGGTGCCGGAATGGTGGATCCCAACGTGCTCCGTGCGGTCGGCTACGACCCTGAGGAAGTAACCGGCCTGGCCTTCGGCCTGGGCATCGAGCGAATTTGTGCCCGCCGCCACGGCATCAGCGACATCCGCGAGTTCTACAAAAACGACGTGAGGTTTTTGCACCAGTTCTGATCGCAGCAAACCACCGTTAGCCCCCAATCATCAATCATCAATTCCCAATCCCCAATCCCAAATCATGATCGTTTCCTGGAACTGGCTGAAGCAGTACGTGCGATTGGACATGTCGCTGGAGGAGTTGGAGCGGCGGCTGACGATGTCGGGGTTGAACCACGAGGGAACCGAAGAGATCAGCGGCGATCTGGCCATCGATCTGGAGGTGACCAGCAACCGGCCCGATTGCCTGGGCTACCTGGGCGTCGCCCGGGAAATAGCCGTCCTCTGGGGACATGAACTCAAGACTCCTCCCGCTAACGCGGCCGAGGGAAGACCGCCCGTCGGCGACCTCCTCAAAGTGCGGATCGACTGCCCCGAACTCTGCTGCCGCTATACGGCCCGGGTGATCCGGGGCGTGAAAGTCGGGCCGAGTCCCCGCTGGATGGCCCGACGCCTGGAAACCGTGGGGCTCACGCCCATCAACAACGTGGTCGATATCTCGAACTACGTGCTGATGGAGTGCGGCCAGCCGCTGCACACGTTCGACTTCGCCAAACTCAAAGGGGCGGAGATCATCGTCCGCCAGCCGCGGCCCGGTGAGGCAATCGAGGCCATCGATCACAAAACCTACGATTTGGAGCCGGGGATGTGCATCATCGCCGACGCGGAAGACGCGGTGGCAATCGGCGGTGTGATGGGCGGAGCGGTGACCGAAATCTCCGACGCCACAACCGACTTGCTCATCGAGGCCGCCGAGTTCGATCCCGTCTCCATCCGCAACACGGCCCGACGACTCAATCTGCACAGTGATTCCTCCTACCGCTTCGAGCGAGGTGTCGACTCGGAGGCCATCGATTGGGCCAGCCGCCGCTGCTGCGAATTGATCCTGGAATTGGCCGGCGGCGAACTCTGCGAAGGCGTGCTGGACGTGGGCCCCCAGCCGTCCCCGCGCGAGCCGATCGTGCTCCGCCTGGCCCAACTGCCCCGCGTGCTCGGCATCGACGTGCCGGCAGAAGAGGTCCGCAAGATACTCACGGATCTGGGCGTCAGCGAAATTAGGGCCGGCGCCGAAAAAATCGAGGTGGTCCCGCCCGGCTGGCGACGCGATTTGACCCGCGAGATCGACCTGGTCGAAGAGGTAGGCCGAATCCACGGATACGACCAGATCCCCGAGGACGTCGGCGTGCCCATGGTCTCCTCAACCCGCACCCGCGAAGACCGCGTGTTGGCCAAGGTTCGCCACGTGCTGACAGCATCGGGTTTCGACGAGGCAATGACACTCAGCGTGGTCGACGAGCGACTCTCGGAATCTTTCAGCCCTTGGACCGACGCGGAGCCGCTGCGGAGCCTCACGCCCGTGTTGCGAGGTGCCGACCGGCTCCGCCGCAGCCTGGTTCCCAGCCTGTTGGCCGCACGACGCACCAACGAAGCGCTGGCCAACCCGGAAATCGAACTGTTCGAAATCGCCAAGGTCTATCTGCCGCAAGGTGAGAAACTGCCGGCCGAGGAGCTCATGTTGGGCATCACCAGCGGCCGGGAGTTCTCGGCCGTCAAGGGCGTGGTCGAGGCGACCGTCGCGGCGCTTAACCCGGCCATCAAGCTCGAAGCGGCCAACGACGACTACAACCTGCTCGACCCCGAAAGCTCCTGCCAGTTGAAACTCGATGGCGAGCTGTTCGCGTACGTCGGCCGGCTTCGGAACGACGGGCTCAAACAATTCGACCTCCGCATGCCGACAACCGTGGCCGAGGTAAGCCTCTCGACGCTGGTTAAGGCGGCCGCCCTGGTGCCGCGGCACGTCGCCCAGCCACCCTATCCGGCCATGACCCGCGATTTGAACCTGGTGGTCGACGAAGCGGTCCGCTGGGCCGACGTGGCCGCGACGGTACGCGCTAATTGTGGGCAGTACTTCGAGAGCCTCCGATACTGCGACACTTACCGCGATCCAGATCGCCTGGGGCCCGACAAGAAAAGCCTCTTGATGACCATCGTTCTGCGCTGGAAAGAAGGCACGATGACCGGCGAAGAAGCCGATCGGATCCGCGACCAGATCGTCGCCGCCTGTCGCCGGACACACGGGGCCGAGCTCCGCTAAGCGGGATTGAAAAATCTTTGCACGGTGGTTTCAGGGTGGCACGGGCATCTTGCCCGTGCACTGGCGAGACGCCTGATTCTATGAAAGAGTGGCACCCGACCGTGTATCCTTTTCTGTATCCTACTTAGTGCGGACAGTGCACTACAATAGCTTTTTCAGCGACGTCTCGACACGTCGGCCCCGTATTGGCGTTCTACTTGAGCCGACGTGCCATCGGCTGCTAAACAACGCGGCGGCGCGATGATGTCTTTTTTTTGCCACGCTCGACCTGGGGAGCCGTCCGTACCGAGGTCGGACCTTGTGGCGTAAATCCGGTCGTGGCAACGGTTTTTGCGGGCCGGCCGCGAGTTCTCAAGAGGTCTCACCCCGCGTGGCACGGCGGTTGCTTTATAAGGGAGGCGTGTAGCCCAGCACCGTAACTCCCCGCCAGCCACATCGACCACTGTAGTAGCCGCGTGCGAAGATGGCCCACGTCGAAGAGATCAACGACATAAAGGACCTGGTCCCCTACCGCCTACTTTGGAACTCGCTGTTGCTGCAGACTTGCGGCGCCTCGTTCTTCCATTCGTTCGATTGGTTGGAGACTTACTGGCATCACTTCGGTCACGATCAGAAGCTCCGCGTGTTGATCGTTTCCGTCGAAGGGCGGCCGATCGGCATCTTGCCGTTGGTGGTGCGAACCGAATCGACTCGTGTGGGGCCGGTTCGCGTGCTGACCTATCCGTTGCACGACTGGGGAACCTTCTACGGACCGATCGGTCCCAATCCGACGGCCACACTGCTGGCCGGGCTCAAGCATATCCGTCGCACCACCCGAGATTGGGATCTCTTCGACTTGCGCTGGGTAGACCGGCTCGGATGCGATCGAGGGCGGACCGAGCAGGCGATGCGAGTAGCCGGGTTCCGCCCCCACAAGCAGCCCTGGGCTCAAGCCGGGGTGATAGAGCTGGACGGCACTTGGGAAGAATACTGGAAAAGCCGGACGAAAAAATGGCGACACAACGTCAATCGCTGCCAACGTCGAATCGCCGAACGGGGAAAGGTCAGCTACGTTCGCTACCGGCCCAAGGGCAGCGCCTACGGGGATGACGACCCGCGCTGGGATCTTTACGATGCGTGTACCGAAGTGGCCCAACGCAGTTGGCAAGGTTCCTCCAACAACGGCACCACCCTTTCTCACAAGTGGATCAGTCAGTACCTCCGGGATACCCACGCGGCCGCAGCCCGAAATGGCTCGCTCGACATGAACGTGCTCTTCGTCGACGGCGTGCCGGTGGCTTTCATGTACAACTACCATTACCGCGGCACCCTGTACGGGCTGCGGATGGGGTTCGATCCCGAGATGGCATCAGTCGGCCCGGGCACGGTCCTGCTGCGATTGATCCTCGAAGACAGCTTCCGGCGAGGCGATCGCTTCTGCGACCTCGGAACCGGGTCTCTCTGCTGCAAGCGCTACTGGTTGACCTCTCTCGCCGCCAGCTACCGCTACACCCACTTCCCAAATACTCTGGGCCGGGCCCAGTTGCTGCGCCTGAAGCGGTGGTACACGGCGCGAGTCCACGGTGCCGACCACGTGGCCTCTTCCCGATGCGCAATGAACAGTGCCGGGTCAAGCATTCGCAAGTGCAAGAAGCTCAAGACCATCGAGCAAAGCCTGGGCAAGCGGGGAGGTTACACTGCCCCGAGGACGGCGGGCGACTCTAACGCGTGCCGTCTGCCTTGTTTTGCTCAATGACCAGACACACGCCCGCCAGACGGTAGACAACCAACAACACAAATGCGCCGCCGGTGGCGGCCAGCAGGCCCAATGGACTGATGGGGTTGGGTGGTTGACCGTCCCAGAAATGTGAAGCGAAATAGGAGAAGACCAACAGGCCGCCGGTGCTGCCCACAATGCCGATCACCAGCGTGGTCACGGCTCCGCCCGGATCGCGCCCCGGCAAAACCGTCCTGGCCAGAAGCCCCGCCACGGTGCCAAAGCCGATCCAAATCAAGACCACGTTGACCCACTGCTGGGCTGTTTGCGATAGTTCGATTTCGCCCACGGTCCGGTTCCTTCGGGCAATTGGGCAAGAAGTGGGTGGCTTATCTCGTTGGCTGCTGACGTCCGAGGGGCGTCCCAAAGCCGAGACTGCCAACCTCAGACGTCAACAACCAAAGTTGCCGTCCCCCCCATACTCCCGGTAACTCGATCCGAGAGGTACCGCGTGCCTCCCGGTTTTCGTCGTCAGGCCATTCCAGCGGCCGTACTCCTCCTGATTCCAAAACGACTTGTTTGCTTACTGCTCCGCGGCCCTATGATTTCAGAGCAGCCGTCGGCACGCCGGCTTGAAAACTTCGCCGCGACAGGGCCGACGTGCGGCCGGCCACTACACACTTCGTTCAGTGACCAAGCCGGGCTATTGCCCAACGAGGGCCTGTTCCTGGGCGTGGGCTTTCAATGCGGCTGCTTCCCTGGCCAGCTTGAATTCCGGACCGGGTGGGAAATACTGGACGTCGTCTGTCAAGTAGTTGGGACTGGGTAGCGTTTGGCCTCCCACGTCCACCTGGCAGCCCGTTGCGCCCAGGGCCGCCGTCAGTGCCAGACCGACCAATGCGCCTCGCAATGGAAGCCATTTATTCAAGCCGCTCATCCGCGACCTCCGTCAATTCGATGGGTTCCGCCCCACACGTGTCTTATACCCGCATTCCTCCCGGGCACAACAACTCCGCACCCGATACAATCGGTACGACCGTTATCGTCAACCATGACTGCCCGACTTTAACTCCGGGTCGAGGAGCCAGACGGCTAAGACAGGACCGCAACACGTTTTGGGGCAACGCCCAAAAACTCCTTGCCTATTCATCCTAAATACCCGGAAATACCTCGGCGTCCGTGCATTTCCGGAGGGAGGATCGAGTGGTCATTGGTCGCGATCGACCGATATCTCGACAAATTTGGTGGCAAAACGGCCCTTTGACGCACCGTGGCCGGGAGCGGAACGAGGCTAGGCGAATCGGTTGTTTCGTAGTATCGTGAAGGTTAGGTGATCTGGTCCGTGGTGGGTCAGCCGGGGCGGATGAGTACAGGAGCAGAGATCATGGCGCACCCTCTCTTCGTGGACTGCGGCCCGATGCGTTTTCCGCCCCGGGTGACTATCTGTTTGGTGGGTGGTTTTTTGCTGGGTTGTTTGTGGCCCGGGCCGGCATCGGCCGATATCGACGAACGAACGGTACCGTCGCAGACCTATCATGCCGTCTTCACACTCTTCTACGACGGCGAGTACAAAGACGCACTGAGCGAATTTCTGGCTCAAGGCCGCAGGGCGATCAAGACCGCTCAAAGCCGTTGGATCGACTCCATCTGCTATCACACTATGAGCGGAGAGTGCTACTATCACATGGGCCAACTGCCCCAGGCAATGGAGCACTACTCGTCGGCGTTGAAACTGTACGTGGCATTCTCCGATTGGATGGTGCGGGTAAAGTTCCCGCCGGCAATTCGCGCGGCCGGGGCCGGATCATACAAACGGATTCCATGGGGTCGCAGCTCACGGCAAGCCCGGCTGGGGCACTATCCCGACTCCATGCTCATCGCCCAGGGGCGAATCAACAACAACCCACAGTTCAGGCAAGGGGGTGTTATCCAACAGGCGGTCCTCTTTCCGATCCAGGTGCAAGAGATAGTTCGCTGCACCACATTGGCAATTCGGCGGCGGACGGAGTTGATGGGGGCGGCCTGTCCTCACGACCCGCTGACGGCCAATCTCCTGGCCGCCTTGTCGCGCCGGCCCGGATTACCCAATCACTGGTCGGAGGCCTGGATCGATGTGCAATTGGGACTGGCCTTGATAGCGGCGGGGAAGGAAGACCAGGCCTTGGTGCACCTTCAGCGTGCCGTGGTGGCCGCCGGCCAGTACGATCATCCGTTGACCAGCACGGCCCTGTTGGAGTTGGGGCGCCTGGCATTGGCTCGAGGTGATTTCACGACCGCGGCAAAGTTCTTCGAGGAAGCATCCTACGCGGCGGTCAACTATTTCGACGGCGGCGTGTTGGAGGAATCCTTCCGCTACGGTGCAATCGCTCACCTGATGGCCAACCGGCCGGGGATATATCCTCCGCTGGCCCCGGCTGCACGTTGGGCCAAAATCAAAAACTTGCGGCAGCTACAAACATCGCTCCTGCTCTTGGCGGCAGAGAATTATGCCGTGCTGGGGCAAACCCGCCAGGCGGCCGGACTACTGGAAGACGCCGGATTAGCCATCGGAAGACGCCGAATGGGAACCGGCTGGATCGGTGCCCGACTGCATTTCCTGCGGGCACTGGTGTTGTTCCAGGAGCGGAAGGTTCCCGAGGGGAACGAAGCGTTGGCAACTGCCATGAGCTACATGAAGCATGGATCCCACTGGTTATACCAGATCATGCTGGCCGACCAGCTTTACGTGAACGGGGCAATCAGCGCGCGGACGGCGATGGAGTTGTACTCGGGCGTACTCCGCGATCCGCGGCCGGCCGACTGGTCGGCCAACCCGATGGAAGGCCTGGCCGTGCTCGTAACTCCGCATCCCATGCCACTGGAACACTGGTTCGAAGTGGCCATGAAACGCAAGGAACACGAGACCGCGATGGAGATCACCGATCGAATGCGGCGGCACCGGTTTTTTAGTTCGCTCGGTTTCGGTGGACGGTTGCAGTCCTTGCGGTGGATCTTGGAGGGGCCCTCCGAATCGCTGGATCAGGAGGCCCAACTCCAGCGGCAAGATCTGTTGGCCCGGTATCCGGCATACGACAAGCTCTCACAGCAGTCCCGACAGGTCCGGGCTCAATTGGCGGCTGAGCCTTTGGTGGCCCAAACCCAGGATGCCGTCAACAAGCAGAAGAGCGCGCTGGCGCAATTGGGAGAGTTGAGCCTTCTTCAGGAAGCCATGCTGCGGGAAATGGCCGTACGTCGCGAGCCGGCCGAGCTGGTATTTCCGCCCTTGCGCTCCACCAAGCAAATCCAACAAGCCCTGCCGCGCGGACATGCTCTATTGGTGTTCTTTGCGACCAGCCGGCATCTTTACGGGTTCCTGTTGAACAAGGACCGATACACCTACTGGCAGTTTGGTTCCACGGCCCTCCTGTCGAAGCGGATCGTTGGGCTTCTGCGCGAGATGGGCCATTTCGAGCAGAACCGGGAACTGAGCGTCGAGGATCTGGCCGACACGACCTGGAAGGAGTCGGCCCAACAACTGCTCGACATGATACTGAAGGGTTCCAAGGCCGATTTCTCCAAGAAGTTCCAGGAGTTGATAATCGTTCCGGACGGCCTGTTATGGTACGTGCCGTTCGAGGCACTCCAAGTGATGGCCGACGGCCAGTTGCATCCGCTGGCGGCCAGGTTCCGGATTCGCTATGCACCGACGATGTCGCTGGCCGTTCCCGACGGTCGGGGGCGCAAGGCCACGGGCAACACGGCGGTGGTGGTGGGACGTCTCTATCCCCGTGACGAAGAAGCCGTCGCCCAGGCCGCCTTCGAAAAACTGGCCGATGTGCTGCCCGGTAGCGTGGCCCTGAAAAACCCCTTGCCCGGCCCGTCGGCAATCTACGGAGCCCTGTTCGACCGGCTGATCGTGCTCGACGATATCATTCCAGCCGAAGGCGGCCCCTACCGTTGGGCACCCGTACAAATCGAGCGCGGCAAACCCGGCAATTCCCTGGACGACTGGCTCACACTGCCTTGGGGCGGTCCGGAAACGGTGGTCCTGCCCGGCTATCACACGGCGGCCGAAAGCTCTCTGAAACGGGTCAATCCGGCCGCGGCCGGGGCGGAGATGTTTTTGTCGGTCTGCGCGTTGATGTCGAGTGGAGTAAAGACAGTTTTGTTGAGTCGCTGGCGGACCGGGGGGCGGGCGAGTTTCGACCTGGTCCGGGAGTTCGCCCAGGAACTGCCGCACACCGAGCCCTCCGATGCACTCGAGCGGGCAATCCTGGTGACGACCGATTCGCGGCTCGACCTGGAAGCGGAACCGCGGGTAAAGCGCACGGCAGGCATCGACCCGCCCAAGGCGACGCATCCATTCTTCTGGGCGGGATATATGCTGGTCGATTCGGGTACCCCGGCGTCCAAGCCGGATCCCGAGCCGGACAAACCGGTCCTGAAACTCAAGAAGCCGGTCCAACCCGCTCCCAAAAAACCCTGAACGCCCCGCCCGCGTAGAATTATCGAGATGAACCGGCCATAATACGGTGACCGGTGGACCCGCTCGAACAGTCGATCCCCGTCCGAGACCGTCCGATCGGGGTAAATAATACGGAGATATACCCATGCCACGTTTCGTACATTATGGGATGCTGGCTCTTTTGATTGCCGGTATTTTGGGTGGCAGTCCGGCGTTGGCCCAGAACAAGGGCCAGGAAGACCTGGACAAAGCGACCGAGGCGAAGCTGACCGCCTCGAAAATGAGCGATCTGGCCGAAGTCATCCGGCTGTGCGAAAGCGCGCTGGCCAAGGGACTCGACGAGGAAAACACGAAATTCGCCAAGCAGCTACTGGCATCCACTCTCATTCAGCGGGGCGCCATCCTGGCCAAGACAATCAATCGCTCGCCGATAGACGCTCGCTGGCTCCCGCTCCGGAAACTCGCACTGGCCGACCTGGAGAAGGCGGTCGGCCTCGACCCCAAGCAGCCCCAGGCACTCTATCTCATCGGTCGACTCAACCTCCTGCCCGGCGGAAACGTCGAGCGCGCCACGGAAGTGATCAACAAGGTGATCAAGATGGATGACCATGAGCCGGAGCTTCGAGCCAAGGCGTTGACGCTTCGGGCCGGATTGCAGAAAGATGCCAAGGCGAAGCTAGCCGACTTGGACGAAGCGGTCCGTATTTCGCCGCGCGACGCCGCCGCATTGCGAACGCGCGGGTTGGCCCACGCTGACATGGAAAAGCCGGAGAAAGCCCTGGCCGATTTTCAAGCAGCAATCAAGCTCGACCCCAAGCACGTGCCCACCTTCGAAGCCCAGGCACTGGTGTTGGCCGGCATGAAGAAATACGACGAGGCCTTGGTCTGCGTTGACCAGATCCGCCAACTGAAGCCCGATTCGGTTGCACCGCTGATCCTCCGGGCGAGGATTCACGCGCTGCAATCCAACCTCAAGGCCGCCGTGCACGATCTCAATCAGGCGGCCAACGTCCATCCCGACAACGTGGCCGTACGCCTGTTGCGCGCCGAAGTCCATCAGGAGTTGGGCCAGTCGGACAAGGCGTTGGCCGACGTCGACAAGGCGCTGGAGCTTCGCCCGGGGCTGCCCACCGCCAGACGCTTCAAGGCCGTGCTTCTGGCCAATGCCGGCAAGCTCGATCTGGCCACCGATGAACTGAGGGAACTACTCAAGACCGATCCCGACGACTTCCGCGGCCGCCTGCAACTGGCCATGTTCTACAGCGCTCAAAAAAAACCGCTCAAGGCGATCGAAACCTATTCGGCCGTCCTGGCCGATCATCCCGAAGACGTGACCGGCCTCCGGGGACGCGCCGATGCCTTGCTCGGTATCGGTAAACACGCCGAGGCAATCGCCGATTACGAAAAAGCATTGAAGCTTCAGCCAAAAGACACCGGCATCCTCAACAACCTGGCATGGGTCCTGGCCACTTCGCCAAAGGAGAAGCTACGCGACGGCAAGCGGGCGATCACCCTGGCCACCGAGGCCTGCAAGCTGACCGACTACAAGAAAGCACACATACTCAGCACTTTGGCCGCCGCCTTTGCCGAAACAGGCGACTTCAAGTCGGCCGTCAAGTGGTCTGAAAAGGCCGTTGAACTGGGTGCAGAGGACCAAAAGGACGTGTTGGTAAAGGAACTCGAAAGCTACCGCGCCGGAAAACCGTGGCGAGAGCTTCTTTCACCTGAAGAGCCGGAAAAGAAGGAAGAAAAGAAACCCTGAATAACCTTGCACGATTCTGGGAATCATGAATGGTGTGCCACTGCTTGCTTGCTTGCAAGCAGTGTGGCCTTGGAGCACCCGGGTGAAAGTGACGAAAGCACTGCTTCTACGAAGCAGTGACACACGGCAGTGTTTTAGGAAGGAGCGGACTATGAATCTCCATTCGACCATCTGGCTGTCGGCAATCATGGCGGTGGTTGTCGTGTCAGTTGCCGCGGCTGCCGACGACGATCGCACGGCCGACCTTCTCAAACAGCCGGGCGTGTGCGGGGCGGATTTCGTTTTTGACGAAGTGCCTTTTCAACAGTGTCACGCCTCGACGATCGCGGAAGCGGGCGACCGCTTGGTCGCGGCGTGGTTCGGCGGCACCCGGGAGGGCAAAACCGACGTGGGCATCTGGCTCGCCCGCAAGGAAAACAACCAGTGGACCCAACCGGTCGAGGTGGCCACAGGTGTGTCGCCCGACGGCAACCGATACCCTTGCTGGAACCCGGTACTCTTTCAACCGGAATCCGGGTCGCTCATGTTGTTCTACAAGGTCGGTCCCAGCCCAAGAAAATGGTGGGGTATGCTGATACGCTCGACCGACGGCGGCCGCAACTGGTCGGAACCCCGGCGACTGCCCGACGGAATCCTGGGCCCGGTCAAGAACAAGCCCGTCCGCCTGGCCGACAAAACGCTACTGGCCGGATCCAGCACCGAACACCAGGGCTGGCGCGTCCACATGGAGTCCACGCCGGACGAAGGCAAGACATGGCGGAAGATCGTGCTCGCAACCGACGGCGCGAAGATTGATGCAATCCAGCCAACCATTCTTCTGCATCCCAACAACCGTCTACAGATCCTCTGCCGCAGTCGTCAGAAACACATTGCCGAGTCGTGGTCGGCCGATAACGGTCGAACCTGGAGCCCGATGTCGCTGACCAGCCTCCCAAATCCCAACTCGGGCATCGACGCCGTGACGCTCCGCGACGGGCGGCACGTGCTGGTCTACAACCCGACCAAGCCGTTGCTGGGCCGGTGGGGCGGCCCTCGCACACCCCTTGCGGTCGCCATCTCCAGCGACGGCAAGCAGTGGGAAACCGCCCTGGTGCTGGAGAACCAGCCGGGTGAATACTCCTACCCCGCGGTCATCCAGAGCCGCGACGGCCGGGTCCACGTCACCTACACCTGGAAACGCCGGAAAATCAAGCATGTCGTTCTCGACCCGACAAAACTCGGCCCGCACAACATCCCCGGCGGGAGGTAGCCCGAAAAAACTGGGTTCATCCGACATTTCCGCGGAACGTGTTCCAAAGGGGTGCCAGGGACGGCTTGTCCGTCCCTGCTTGTTGACGCCCCAACAAGGGCGGGCAAGCCGCCCATGGCATCCTACCGCACGTCCTTTTTCGCATCCCACTTAGCCCCAATAGAGCCCCCGGTTTCCAAATGACGGCCCCTTGCCGTACAATGGAATCGACGGAACGGTGAAACCGAGGAGAGGCTGATTATGAATCGAACAGATTCCACCTGGCGGAAGCTAAAGCACATCGTCTACACCACAGCGGTCTGGTGGACGCTGCCGTGTGTCGTCTGGGCGCAAGAGAGCGGAGCCGCCCAGCCAAGCCAAGGCGGCTCGAAGGGCTACGTGCTGCCCTACTTTCTCGTGTTGATGGGTATCGCCTTGGGAATGCTCGTGGTCTGCAACCGCAGCAAACGTGGAGAGCGGGCTAAACCGGAACAGTATGGCGAGTAACACCGGGCACCCGCCCAACGACCTCCAACCGCAAACCCCCGACGGCCCCGGCAAGAGACGGACCGGTTGGAGTCATTCAGATCGCTTGCCCACGCTCTTCCGCCCGGCCGGATATTTGAGGAACTTTGGTCCGGCCAATGGGTGGCCGCCGCGAGGTTGTGCGTAGAAAGCGGCGATCCGGTCGACCACGCACTGTTGCTCCTCGACAGTCAGTTCCGGAAAGATGGGCAGCGCCAGCACCGACGAAGTCGCCCGATCCGTTTCCGGCAAGTCGCCCGGGTCGTAGCCAAGCTTTCGAAAGCACTCCTGCTCGTGCAGGCCCATCGGGTAGTAGATTTCGGTGCCGATTTTCGCTTCGGTGAGGTGTTTTCGCAGGGCGTCGCGCCGGTCGTCGGGCACTCGGATTACGTACTGGTTCCAGACATGCCGCCGGCGCGGGGCACAGCTTGGCAAGCCCAGGATACGGTCGAGCCCCGCGGCCGTAAACATTTCAGTATAGCGGTCGGCATTAGCCTGACGCATTTCTATCCAACGATCCAGGTGCGGCAATTTCACATTCAGCACGGCCGCCTGGAAGGAATCGAGCCGACTGTTGATTCCTACCACCTCGTGGTAATACCGCGGGCGCATGCCGTGGAGACGGAGCAAGCACAGGCGGTCGGCAATTTCGGCGTTGTTGGTCGTGAGCATGCCTCCGTCGCCGGCGCCACCCAGGTTCTTTGTGGGGTAAAAGCTGAAGCAACCTACGTCGCCGATCGACCCCGCCCGGCGACCATCCAATTCGGCCCCGATAGCCTGGGCAACATCTTCGATCACCGGCACCCGGGCGGCCCAGGCAATCCGGCCAATGGGTCCCATCTCGGCACATTGACCGAACAAGTGCACCGGCAGAATCGCCTTGGTAGCGGAAGTGATCAGTGGCTCCACCGAAGCCGGATGGATGTTGAAGGTCTCCGGATCGATGTCGGCGAACACCGGTCTGGCGCCCAATCGCGTGACGGCACTGGCCGTGGCGAAAAAGGTGAAGCTGGGCAAGATCACCTCGTCGCCCGGCCCCACGTCGCAGGCCATCAGGGCCAACAGCAGGGCATCGCTCCCCGACGCGCAT
>Ga0180431_10006288_pt1 | contig 14140 bp, 13 predicted proteins | sample SS_ome_11_FD_132459 | JGI IMG/M metagenome (GOLD analysis project Ga0180431, IMG submission 132459) | Hypersaline lake sediment archaeal communities from the Salton Sea, California, USA - SS_1_MS_1 metaG | ecosystem: Environmental > Aquatic > Non-marine Saline and Alkaline > Hypersaline >... | reverse complement strand
GTCGAGGTAGGCGAGCGCCGGCTTCACCATGACGATATCGGCCCCCTCATCGATATCGAGGAGCACCTCCTTCTCCGCCTCGATGGCGTTGCGGAAATCCATCTGATAGCTGCGCCGGTCGCCAAACTGCGGCGCGCTCCCCGCCGCATCCCTGAAGGGACCGTAAAAGGCCGAACAGTACTTCGCCGCATAGGAGAGTATCGGGATATCCCCGAAGCCGTTCTCGTCCAGCGCCGCACGGATTGCACTGACCCTTCCATCCATCATGTCCGAGGGGGCGATGACATCAGCTCCGGCAGCCGCATGGGTAACCGCCGTCCGGGCGAGGAGCTCGAGAGTCGGATCGTTCAGTATCTTCCCATCCTTCACGATACCGCAGTGGCCGTGGCTCGTGTATTCGCAGAGACACACATCGGTGATGACGAGCACCTCGGGAAAGTGCTTCTTGATCTCACGCACCGCACACTGAATGACACCCTGCTCATCATAGGCGCCGCTGCCCTCCTCGTCCTTGACCTCGGGAATACCGAAGAGGATTACTGATCTGATACCCAGCCCCAGGTCGCGTTCAACATCTTTCAGAAAATTATCTATGGAAATCCTATCGATGCCGGGCATCGATGGAATCTCTTCCCGTATCCCATCGGCCTCCAGGATAAAGTGCGGCATGATGAGCTTTCGCCGATCGATAACGGTCTCTGCTACCATATCCCGTATGATTTCGGATGATCTGATTCTTCTCGGTCGATATATCTCCACAGGCACTCCTCCCTCGAAGAAAAAACTATTTTCAGCACATAAATACCGGCAGCGACATCCCGCCATTCACGCACTGCTCAATGCGGCGACAATGGCGTCAACCAGACCGCCGATGGTGTACTCGGCGGCAACGATAGCGGGCTCATACCCCTTTTCCCGGAGCGTTTCCGCCGTAATCGGACCGATACAGGCGAGCTGCGCACCGACCGTGTCCACCAGCTTGAAGAAATTATTAACCGTCGAAGAGCTGGTAAAGGTAATTATATCTGCCCCCTTAACCGATTCGAGCAGGTCCTCGGAAACCTTCTCGGGTGAAACGGCATCGTAAATATGAATCCGTTCCACTGCGGCTCCCCGGCTCTCGAGCCCCTCCTTCAGGGTCAACCGCGCTCCTGCCGAACAGGGGAGGAGAAACCGCTTCCCCTGAAGGTCAATTTCATTCATCGCGCTGAGGAGCCCCTCGGCGACATATTCATCGGGAATAAGATCGGGCCTGATGCAAAACCGCTCGATCTCCTGCGCCGATGCCGGCCCGATGGCGGCAATCCGATTCCGGTGAAGACTTCGCGAATCCCGTCCGCTGCGATTGAGAAGATCAAAGAAAATTTGCACGGCATTCTGCGAGGTAAAGACAATCCAGTCGAACTCCTCAAGCCGCCCGATGGCGCTCTCGAGGGCGCTCTGATCCGCACAGGGGCGTATTTCAATTGTTGGAAACTCTATCACCTCGGCACCGAGCCGGGAGAGCTCGCGAGAGAGCCGAGAGGCCTGCTCCCTGGTCCTGGTCACCACAATGCGCCTGCCGAACAGGGGGAGCGTGTCATACCACCTGAGGGTGTCCCTGAGGCGCACCACCTCACCCACCAGGATGATTGCCGGGGGCGTGACCTTCTTCTCCTGCGCAATCCGGTCAATGCTGCCGAGCGTTCCGGTAACGACCTGCTGCTTCGGGAGCGTTCCCCAGGTGACGATGCCGGCCGGAATCGTCTCGGGAAACCCCTTGCGAATCAGCTGATCGGAGATGTACGAGAGGTTTTTCACCCCCATCATGAAGACATAGGTCTTATCCGGTCGATACTCGGGGAAATTTATATCCTCTTCGTCAGAAATGTCGGATCGCCGATGCCCGGTTATCACTTCGAAGGCGCTCGCGTAGTCGCGGTGCGTGATGGGTATTCCGGCGTATGCCGGAGCCGAATAGAATGATGAGATGCCGGGGACGATACCGAAGGGGATGCCCGCCTGCACCAGCTCCTCGGCCTCCTCGCCTCCCCGTCCGAAGATAAAGGGATCGCCTCCCTTGAGCCGCACCACAGTTTTCCCCTCCTGCGCCTTCTCGATAATAAGACGGTTTATCTCATCCTGCGAGAGGGTGTGTGCGCCACCCTGCTTCCCGACGTAGATCTTCTCGCAGGCGACATCCTCGAAGATCCGCTCATTTGCCAGAAAATCGTAGATAATGCAGTCGGCGTTTCGCATGACCTCCCGCGCTTTCTCGGAAATCAGCTCATAGTCGCCCGGACCGGCACCGACGAGATAGACAAATCCACGCTTCATATAAGCGCCTCCGCCCCCTCCTCCTTCATCAGCCTGGCGAGCTGCTCACCGACCTCTTCCGGGCTTCTCCCCCGTGCGGCTCTCCGGATCAGCTTTTTCCCATCAACAGAGGCGACAACGCCGGAAAGTGAAATTTCATCACCCTGCACCTCCGCATACGCGCCGAGGGGGATATGGCAGCCGCCGCCGAAGAATTTCAGGAAGAACCGCTCGGCAAAAACGGCCAGTTCAGTCTCGCGGTGATTCAGTCGAAGCAGCTCCTCTTCAGGTCCTCCATCATCCCGGATCTGAATGGCCAGCGCTCCCTGTGCCGGCGCGGGAAGAAAATACTCGAAGGGGAGATCGAAGATCTCAAGGCCGCCCACATCCAGATCGAGCCGCCGTATCCCCGCTTTCGCCAGCACCACGGCATCATACCGCTTTTCCCGCAACCGGCGTACCCGGGTCGTCACATTCCCCCGCAGGGGCTCAACGGTGAGCGTATTCATTCGGTGCCGCAGCTGCGCCGCACGGCGCAGCGAGCTAGTACCGATAACGGCTGAATCAGAAAGCGGGGGAGAATTCTCGGGCTGATAGCATTCCTCTCGAATAAGTATCACATCGGAGGGATCGTCACGCTCGATGACCGCAATGATTTTCAATCCCTCCACCTCATCGGTAGGAAGATCTTTCATGGAATGAACCGCCACATCAATATGCCCGGCGAGCAGGGCATGCTCAATCTCCTTCGTGAAAAAGCCCTTCCCCTCCATCTTGTCAAATGAGAGATTCTGAATGTGATCGCCCTGGGTTTTGATGATGACAATCTCAGTCCGGTCCTTTCCGATCATATCCGCAGCATGCCTCGCCTGCCAGAGGGCGAGCTCACTTCCCCGTGTTCCGATTCTCATTATCTCCTTCACCACTCCTCGCTCCATTACTACCTCACTATTCAAACAGTAAATCCCTGTTGTCAAGTCTATATGCCGTGAGAGCGAAAAATTATTGCGCCATCACAGGGCAATGTGCTATACTGCAGCGCGAACTGAGCCGCTCTATTCACGCATCCAAGGAGGAGGGAATGGGCCTCGCAAGAATCTGGACTGAAATTGATATAAAGGATATCGAGAACCATATAGTCGTTGTCGACGATATATACGGGTTCTGTCCCGGCTGCAGGGAGATGGGGATCAAGCTGGAAAATCTCAAGAAGTGTCCGAAATGCGGCCATGAATTCAAGTATGTCACGGCTCGCGATGCGCGCGGGAAGCGTGGAATCGAGATGGCGGCACGCGTGAAGAGGAAATTGCCCGAACTCACCTTTATCGATTACGATGACTACGAGCGATTGACGGGAAAGGATAAGGCGGCAGGCCTCTTCAAGGATATCTGATTATCATCACGTCATCAGGACCGCTTAATTCTTACCGCGCCGCCATGGCGCATATATCATGCATTTCCCGTCAGTAATCACTCCACTCCTCGGAGATCTCCCTGATCAGTATAACGAGGTCCTGAAGGGTGCCGTTTCTATCCTTGAGATACTTCTTCAAAGTTGCCTGCGGTATAAAATTTGCCCGCTTCGTTGCAACGATTGCCGCATCATCCTTGCCGGAAATGAGCTCTATTTTCAGAATCTCGAGCTGCAGCGCAGCAGCGATGCTCGCCAGCTCGAGAATAAGCCAGGTACCCAGCCGCTTATTTTTAAAGGATTCAGCAACGATTATCTCAACTTCTCCGATGTCCTGGCGTGCACCGAAGGTCGAAAAGTACAGGCTCCCTATGCCGATGATGCCCCTTTCCTGATAGGCGATAATGCAGATGTGCTCTGACGGATTAATGGATTGAACAAACAGCTCTATCGATTCCCTCCGGGTATAGTCTCTCCTCATGACCCACAGATCATCTGGAGAAACCCGTTTGAAAAAATCGAAGAGATCATCACCTTCGGTCCCGGAAGCAATCCTGAACTCACAGATCGTGCTATCCTTGAGCACTATCTCTTTCGGAAAATCTCCAAATATCCCTGAATCCATTGACCCTCCCCTCCATCGAGCATCAGCTCCTTGAATAAATAGGCAGGGTATAAAGTATAAAATGACACTTCAACTCTTTTTTATCATGCGATCCGATGCTGCCCGAAGTGCTCCACGGATGTGTTCCTGATGATACCGGAGGATATCACCAAATATTCTTCTTGACGAATAGACACTCATGGTATAGCTTTCATAGCTGCGCAAAGAGCACGCTCTTATCGCGTGCACCATGGGAGATCTGAATTTACGACACTCATCTCCTCTTTCGCAGATGAGCACATGATAGTCGACGGGGGGTTCCCTCATTCCCGGGGATCGCACGCGATTCCCGGACGAGGAGAGGAAATGATCAGAAGAGTCCTACTCATTGCCATCATGCTATTCGCAAGCGTTTCCGTATACGCCCGAAGTTATATGGGTGTTGGCGTTCACCTCGGCGCCCAGCACGATGTCGGCACCATCTCCAAAGACCCCTCAGTCAAAATAGATCCGCAGAACAACGCAATTGTCGGGTTTGCGCTCAAGCTCAATCTCGGCGGTTTCTTCATCCGATCGGGTGTTGACACAACATTTCTCATCAATCAGGGTGAGGTTCTCGAGAACACCGACGAGATCGAATATAACCGGATTCATTATACCGCAATTCCTTCCTTCCTGGGACTCTCCTTTCCCATCCATAACATCGGGGAGCTCTATATGGGAGGAGGTGTGGCTTATTTCATGGGCTCAGGCAAGATCAAGAGCACGGCATTCGGGAAGGAGGATATTGAAACGACAGCATTCGGTTACGGTATTCTCATGGGTATTCAGTTGAATATATTCTCCAGCCTCCATCTCTATATGGAATGGGAATATTTCGATGCCCGATCCGAGCCGATCACCCAGACCCAATCGACCTATGACTGGGATAATTTCTCTGTCGATTTTTCCGGCCACAGGGTATTTCTGGGCATCATGTACCATATTATCTGAAGTGATTTTCACGCTGAGGCGTGCTGATGTATAAGCATTCTCGATAGTATGAGCGGTAAAAGACTGGAAAGCGCTATAAGGGTTGCCCCGACGTTACTATGAAAGAAAAAGCAATTATACTGATACTTTTGTTCCTTGCGGTGTGCATTGCGGCGAGCAGGGCCCGTGCAGCCCCCGTGGATTATGCGGTGGGCATCTACGGGGGATTTACACCATCTTTCGGTGGGGATCTTCATTCATATAACCAGGAAAAGTACTTCCACTCGAACAGCGGCATCGATGGGATGAACAGGGCACGGGATGGGATGAGTACGAGCGTTATAGAGAGACTCATCGGGGCAACAGCAGGCATCGAGCTCAAGGGGATATTCCTCGACTACTACTTCGTTCGATTCGCCTTTAACTACACCAGGAGCATCTATGGCGGGAGCGGGAAAACCGTTTTTACCCCCGATGGCACCAACTACTACCGTCTTTCCTGCACCTATTCCCTCAGTATGTATGATGTGCCGTTTACGGTGGGGCTCTCAATCCCTTTCTGGAAGGACATGAAAGTTTCGCTGAGCGGCGGTGTCGCCTATGCCTATGTTATGTACGAAAATCAGTTTAAATCTTCTGAAACGACACCTCCCTTTGAGCGGAAGGGTGTCTTCAAGGGATGGGGACTCCCTCTGGTTATCATTGCAGAAGGAGAGTACTTCATCTCACCAAAATTATCATTAAATGCAGCGCTCTCCTATTACAATGGAACAACAGAAGTCATCAAGGACGATAAGGATACGGATATCAGCGGCCCCGATCTCAACAATGACGGGAGCACGCCCGATGCAGCAGTTGATTTCTCGCGCATAGACCTGACAGGATACCGGTTTACCCTGGGTATTTCAATCTATATAGAATCGATCTGAACAATACAGTTATCAGGGAGTGGCGGGAAAGGAAATAATGGAATCATAGAGAAGGGTGAACACGCAATCATGAAATTATGGCGTCATACTCTCTTCATCGTATCTCTCGCAACGGCACTGCTCATACCTGCGCTCTGCTTTGCCATTGGAGAGTTCTCGGTCGGACTCAATATCGGCATCACCTCCGATCCGAATAACCTGGATTCGGAGATCAACCGATATAACACGGTTATGGAGGTCTATAAGGAAGAAACCAGCGGTGCAAAGATATCGACGCTCACCGTTCCCTATTCGCCGGCATACGGCTTCAGTTTCAGGTATCAGTTCAACTTCTTCCTTATCAGAATGGGCTGCCATTTCACCAGACCCATCGGCACAAACAAGGGCTCCGTAACACCTCCGGGCGGCGAGAAGAACACCATACGCATTACGACATACCAGAATTCATTTCCGGCAACCATAGGGCTCCTGCTGCCATTGAAAGACAGAACATACTTCTACATCGGCGTCGGTCCGACCTATCATCAGACGTACGTCAAGATAACACAGTCAAAGCCGGAACAGACGAGCACCCTTTTCAGTAACGCAGGGCTCTCGACAAACAGAAGGGATCGATATGCTGTAGACTTCATCGGCTATCACCTCATGCTCGGCGCCGAGGTTCCCCTCTGGGGGAAATTCACCCTCTCAACCGAATGGATACATCAGGAGGGGAGATCCTATCCGCTGCAAAACGGCGGCGTGGATCAGACGGGAAATGATGTCTATACCCCTCGAAAGATAATAAACGTAAAAGGCGATTTCATCCTCTTCGGTATAAACTACTATATTGGCATTTAGAGAACCCTCATACGGAAACGCCCCGGGCGCCATTTTAAAATGGCGCCCGGGGCGTTTGTTCTGATGGTAGAAAGGAAGCAGCATTGAAACGAATACAGGTAACAGCACTCGGTAAGGCACTCGTCATGCTGCTGGGAGGCCTCATCATTCTCGCAACAGCAATGACAAAGGGGCGGATGTCGAGCAAGCAGAATCAGTCGACAACTATCACCAATGCCCTTATCACCGAACACCGGGAAAGTGCCACAGAGACACTTCGAGTTGCCATTTATCCCGGTGTTGAATGTGCCGGAGGTCTCATCAGCAACTGCGGCCTTGAATCAGGAAAAAAGTCGGTATATTCCCAAACATACGATCTCACGGTTACATTCACGTTTGTCGAGGATTTTCCCGAAGTCGCGCGCCGTCTGATAGAAGACGAAATTGATATTGCGTGGGCTACGCCAGAGCTGCTCATTTGCTGTTACCACGAGCTGAAAAGCATAAATCCTGTGGCTTTCCTTCAATACTGCTGGTCACAGGGCGCTCATCTGCTTATTGCACAGCGGGAGATTTCTTCCCTTGAAAAGCTCAGGGGCACCCGACTCGCCTGCGCCCGGGGAAGCGCACAGTTTTTCGCATATTATCTCCTGCATCATGCCGGGATTAACATCACCGATGTCCGATGGGAAATAACCAGCACTGACAGCGATGCTGCCCTCCTGTATGAAAAGGGGAGTGTGGATGCCTGCGTGATATGCACCCAACAGCTGGATGATCTGGCAAAAAAAAATATCGGCCACCGTGTACTGATCTCAACGGAGGATGCGACCCATCTCCTTTCCGGTATCTTTATCGCCAGAGAAACCACCGCATCGCTGTCCGGAAATCTCCTCGAGCGATTCGCCCGCGGCTGGTTTGACGGTGTGCAATTTGTAAAAGATAATCCCGGCGAAGCAATCTCGCTTCTCAGCAGGTATCTTGATAGTGATACCCAGAGCATTGCCAGGCACCTTCAGAGAATACATCTGGCCGATTACAGCGATAACTGCGATTATTTCGCACTTTCGGATGACTCACTCATCGGGTTCAATTATATCTTCGAGACCTTCACCACCCTCGGGAAGGGGGAAGAGAGCTCCGGCATCCCCTCCGCTCATTTTGTTCGTGACACTATCATTCTCTCCAATATCGAGAAACAGATGCAGAGCAGGCGTTCTCCTGACCGGCCAAGTATTCCCGGCACTGCCAGTCAATACCAATACGTGACTGCACGCGTCTCAATCCCTTTCAAGCGGGATTCCGCAGTCCTTCCCTTCGATTCCTTTCTTCAGCTTAAAGGTATTGCCCGACAGGCAATGGTATTCGAATCATCACAGATTCACCTCTCCGGATCTGCCGATCCTGATGCTGAGAGTGGAACGAGCTACCTGATTCAGCTCAGAGAGGATGCGGTGGTGCAGTTCCTTCATAAGACATACGGTATCCCCTTTTCACGATTTAAGATCATCCGAGCACCCACCGTGGCCGGCAGGGATATATCAGATAATAAGAAAAGAATTGATATACGCATCGCCATCCCGCGTGGTGAAGGATAAATAAACGTGTTACTGCCGAGATATTGATGACAGTATTCTTCGCCTTTCTCATTGGAACCGTATGGGGGAGTTTCTTTTTCACCCTCGCATTGCGGTTTTCGGATGACACAACGAAAAATGCTCCGATCACATCACTTTTAACACGTTCACACTGTCCTTTCTGCGGAACAACGATACCGGCAGTTCTTCTCATACCGATATTCGGTTATCTCATCGCACGGGGGAGGTGCCAGAAATGCGGATCGATCATATCCCCGGCCTACCCGCTCGCCGAGATCCTGTACGGCCTCCTCGCTGTAGCAGTTGTCTCCCGTGAGGGCATCACCCTCTATGCGGCCATTATGTTCCTGATACTGAGCATCTCGATAGCCATTGCGATAGTTGATGTTAAAACGCTTACCGTTCCCAATCTCCTCGTTGGGGCATTTGTTCTGCTTTCGCTTTATCCGGTCATTATACGCGGCGAGTACTGGGACAATCTCTTCGGCCTTATCCTCTGTGGGGCATTTTTCCTCATCATCCTTCTCATCTTCCCGGGGAGCTTCGGCGGCGGCGATCTGAAACTCTCCTCGGCAATGGGATTCCTTCTGGGCTTCGAATTCTCCATCGTGGCTCTTGAAACGGCGCTGATAACAGGCTCGGTTATCGGAATTTTCTATGCACTCAAAACGAAAAGTGGATTGAGAATAAAATTCCCCTTTGCGCCTTTCCTTGCGGCCGGTCTTGTCGTCGCCTTTTTTTTCGGGCGGGATATACTGCTGCTCTATTATCGGGTGATATACTGAGAACCATTCCGAGAGCGCGGGATGTTCCTACTTTTGAACATTCATTTCCAGTGTTATGCTCTCCCAGTCTGCTCTTTTCAGTTTTGTTGCGGTTATGGAGAATCCTCTCGAAAGAGCGAGCTTCTCGTTTTTCTTCACCGTCCAGAAGCCGTTGCGGTTGAGCTTCTTCAGATCAAGCCAGTCCACGCTGTTCACGGTAAAAAAAGCAACGAGTGTATCGGTTCCCGTCGGCTCGCTGACGGTGATATCAAAGCCATCACTCTCTGATGGTATCGAATACATTCTCCCCGCGAGGATTTTATTATCGGGATGAAGATCATTGGGGAAGAGCACAACCACGTCTCCGCCTGGCTGAATATCTACTATAGTCAGATAACCGGTTCGGTTTGATCTAAAATGAAATATCACCCTTTCACCAATTCGCACTCCTCCTTTGTCCCCGAACGATAGTGTTCTTTTCCTGCCGCTCTTTTCGATGCGCTCAACCCAGAACCCCAAATCGATATGGGGGCTATTGTTTCTGAGCTGTTTGAGATTTTCTTTCGCCAGATAGGTTTCAATATCAGAGGCAAGCTTCTCTCCAAGGATTTCTAATTCAGCGGTACTGGCAGTTGAAGCGGATGCGATGATTTTGTGAGTCTCTACGTGCACGGCCCGGGCAGTTATCCTCTCACCGATATTCCCCAGGATCATCACCTGAACGCCGTGTATTTTGCCGACTTTTGCCGCTGTTTTCTCATCAATGAGGCCGGTCATGCCCAGTTCGACCTCACTGAGAAGTTTCTTCATCTCGGCCCTTTCAACAAGCTTGATAAATCGGTAACGATACATTGATTCGGTCAGATTGGATAGCACCGTCTGTGATCTGCTCGAATCTGTACTCTTACTATCGGTGTCATAGAAGGGAAGCACTGCGACTGTCGTCGTCCGATACTGTGCAGTTGACAAATGTATGAATGCGAATAATGGGATCACTGTATATATGATTCTTCTCATGTAGACCTCGTTGTTTAAAGTATTCTTTCCAGGTGATTTATTGGTGGTACTCCCCAGTATATTTGTAAACTTACTACTCCTTCAATAACTTTTTGTGAAATGATATAGTTTCGTAATTGATAGTTATCGGTTTTACCGACCCCACATAAAATTTCTTTTATCATCTTGTATAGATAGTTTTTTACCGCAACTGCTAAGAGAAAAGAAACAGACATTTTATACATTTTCCTCATATCAAGCAAACACTCATAATCAGATACACCGATAACTATATGGACTTTCTTCCAGTTTTCCTTATAATCCCGCCCCTGATACTGAATTCGCCTGAAGGCCCGAACTCTCCTTCTATGCTGAGCCAGAAGCCCCTGAAGCGCCATCACCGCAATCGCACTAATCCTTCTACCTGTCACGAAAGACGCCTCATAAAGCTCCGACAGCACCTCACGATGAACATTCAGTGTAGTTTCAATTTTCATCTCTTATGCCTCATCATGTATTAATCACCAACATGAATAATACGAATTAAAATGACAAAAAGAGGATGATATATCAGCACATAAACAGGCAATTGACATCATAAAAGAGAGCATCCTGGAGAAGAGAAATGACCTGAAAGCAGTTGAACGGGAGATCATCAACCGGATTCTGACAAGCTGTAACGGGAACATCATGGAGGCGGTGCGACACTCAGGAATACCGAAAGACCGATTCTACCGGAACAGATGAGCTCAGGGGAGAAAATCGGATGTCCCCGCCCCATCAACAGTCTTCACCGTTATCTCCATCGCCGGGCAGGGACGGCCAGTCACAACACCCCTCTTCCAACAGTTCTCAAGCGCCCGTCGCTCCGCATGGCGAGCGGTATCTTTAAACGTGCGCCGAAGGGCTGTATTTGAGCGTGAAACTTCTTCACAGAAGAGGGGATCGTGCCCCCTGCCGGGAACCGTAATTCCCATCCAGGTTGACGGATCGCTCTCGTAGACAAAGACAATAACCGAATCGTTCTCACTACGCCACTCGAAGAGCGCCAGATCATCGAAGCGCTTCTCATCGCCATCCAGCCATTCCCACTTATACCCCTTCGGGGTGGGCCCCTTCAGATACACATGGCGGAGATAGCCGGAATAGCTCTTCCGTGCGGGCGGGCACCCCTTTTCCGGATCAAAGATGAGCACATGAAGGCTCCCGTGCGGACCGTGGCAGGGATTGATAATATCGCCAAAGAGGAGGGAGAGTGGCCAGGGAACGGCAACCGAGCAGTTCTCGTCCCCTTCACCGTTATCATACACCATAGCATGCTGCAAGACCAGCGTCCCGAAGTGTGCAGGCAGCAGCTCGGGAACATCGTGCTCCTTGCAGGCAGGGGAAATGAACGATATCGCCGCAAGAACGACGAGAATCCTTTTCATTGCAGTGTATCCGTGATGTCCCGCATCTGCTCTCTGCCGAGACTCTCGATCATCTGAATTTCTCCGTCCGTGCTTTTTTCTGAATTCTTATCGCGGATAGGAGGATGTCAATGAAGATTTACTCCCTGCCTTTAAATCCCGTACAGGATTTATCAGGGTGATAAAGCCGTCGATTCTGCACTCCACCGTATAGCCATCACGGATTGGCGCCGCGCCGGGGGTGCCGGTGGAGATGATGTCTCCGGGCTGCAGCGTCATGACTCCGGAGAGAAACGAAACCAGAAAGGAAGGCGAAAAGGTCATGTTTGATACGCTGTTCGAGGCGTGAACGTTTTCATTGAGAACCGTGGAGATCCGAAGCGCCGATATCTCGCCGATCTCATCCGGCGTGACCAGCTCCGGCCCGAAGCTGAAAAAGGTGTCGAAGCTCTTCGAGACCGTCAGGTAGCGCGTGTTCTTTCTCAGGATATCCTCGGCCGTCATGTCGATCACAGTGGTAAAACCGGCGACCATGCTGAGCCACTCCTCCGGGGGAACGTCCGTACACCGTTTCCCGATGATGATGCCCAGCTCGGCCTCCGCCGTTGTGCGCTCGGATTGTAAGGGAATAATTATCTCATCACCGTGCCCGATGATGGTGGTAGCGGGCTTCATGAAGCTGCCCGGGATGCCGGTGGGAAGCCTTTCGGACAGGTCGGCTGCATGGTCTGAATAGTTCAGCCCGATGCACCAGATCTTGGGGGGACATCGAAGGAGGGGGGCAAAAAGAGCCGCGGTTTCCGCGACTGCCAAATCGGATAGCCCGCTGATATCTCCGGGGCCGAGCTCCTTATACCAGCGATGCAGCGCCTCAAAGCGCCCGCTGTCGAGCACATCCTGAAGGGTAAGCGGCCAATCGGTACCGAATGTTCGATTGATCTCTTCGATGTCCACGAAACCGTTTGCCGTGCGGAGGCTCAGAATCTCCCGGCCGTCTCTTTTGATCATCACAAGACGCATTTTTTCTCCGACGCTCGTGTTAAGTCCCGCTGATTTGTATACTTGATTAGAGGCATTCTGACAGGTCAGAGATAGCCTGTCAACCGGTTGTCAATACAGTTCTACCGGAATCTTTGGCAGACCCGGTGAGGACGAGAAGATATGTGCCCACCGATTAGGCGGCTTTCACTTTCGGCAAGAGCCGCAAGTGCTCGAAGGGGATGATAGGACATATGCACAATTCCAATTCACCAGCGGGCTGGTCAATTGGATCTGCCGGGTGAAGAGAGGTGGGTGGTGCCATACAAACGTATAGGTCACTATCTGTCGTACCTCCTTTGTTATATTATAGCCATAAAAGCGAAAAAAATGAATTCAGGTGGATGTTGTTGGCGGCGATAAAAGAATTTCAAAAATTAATTGACAATTGACAGATGAGTAAACACATTTTACAATATACTGAAATAGATGAACATGCGGGGAGGAAAGATATTCGTCTCCCGACATATAAAAGTACTCCTTCTGAAGCGGAAACAATTTTCATAGAGAATACGGAACTGAATCCTTATCGCAGTGTTGGCAAGCATCAGCGAACAATTTGTATCGCTGAAAAGCATATATTATGTAAAGGTAACAGATTCCACCGATGCGCATAAAGATAGAGCTTGCCGGAGAGAGCCCGGTTTCCCTCCCCACCGGCTTTAACGAGTACCTTCAGGCGTTCATCTACGAGCACCTGGATAATATCGAATCGTACTGGCTTCACGACGAGGGATTCTCATACGAGAAGCGAAAATTCAGGCTCTTCACCTTCTCATCTATCCTCGAGCGGGGGAAATATAATAAGAATGAAAACCGGTTCACTTTCCCGAACACCGTGAGCTTCTACATATCCTCCCCGGTGAGCTGGATACTGGAACAGCTCGCAAAGAATATCCTGCAGCGTTCATTCGCGGTAATCGGCAGTAACAGGCTCACGACAAGCTGCATAAGCGTCTTCAACTCGGACCACATCGATACCAATTCGATAATCGTTCGTGCGCTCACGCCGGTGGAGGTTCACTCAACCTTCAAGCTTGAGAACGGCAGGAAAAAGACGCACTATTACACTCCCTACGAAAAGGAATTCGGAGAGCTGGTGAACAGCAATATCAGGAAGAAATGGGAGGCCCTCAACGGCGAGGAGTGCCGGCACAGCATCACCATCCGTCCCCTCTTCAACGGCAACAAAAATGAGCGGATCGTCTACTACGGAACCGGAAAGAATAAAACCGTGGTGAAGGGATGGAAGGGACGGTACCGGCTCGAAGGGGAGCCGGAGATCCTGAGATTCGCCCTGGACGC
>Ga0180431_10006286_pt1 | contig 14144 bp, 13 predicted proteins | sample SS_ome_11_FD_132459 | JGI IMG/M metagenome (GOLD analysis project Ga0180431, IMG submission 132459) | Hypersaline lake sediment archaeal communities from the Salton Sea, California, USA - SS_1_MS_1 metaG | ecosystem: Environmental > Aquatic > Non-marine Saline and Alkaline > Hypersaline >... | reverse complement strand
GAAGCCCGAAGCGCAAGCTGAGGGAAACCGCGTGTGTGATCCATCAAACGCATTCCCTCGGCTCGCGCCTCGGGCTTCCCGGAGTTCGGTTCGCTCACCGCACCAGCGAAACTTTCGCCGGGGTGGCTTCCGTTCACCACTTTTCGGCCGCGGCAGACTTTTCCCACCGCCGACAAACCGCGGCCCCCCACTTTTCAACCGGGCTGGCGCTGGGGTAAAACGACAAGATGAGTGAGATACCCGGTCAACTCGTCGTCATCTCCGGCCCATCGGGGGTCGGTAAATCGACGCTGCTGCGACGACTGCTGGCCGACTGCCCGCAACTGATCCCCAGCGTCTCGGCGACAACCCGCCCTCCGAGGGAGGGGGAGCAGGACGGGATTGACTACCACTTCCTCGCAGCAGCCGAGTTTGACCAGCGGCGGGCTGCCGGTGAGTTCATCGAATGCTGCCAGGTCTACGGCCGGCAGTACTGGTACGGCACTCTTGAGGACGAGGTCAGTCCCCGACTGGCCCGGGGGCAGTGGGTAGTGCTTGAAATCGACGTTGAGGGTACGCTTTCAATTCTCGAACGATATCCTCGGGCGGTGACAATTTTCGTCGAGCCGGCCGATCCGGCCCAACTTGAACAGCGGCTGCGTGGCCGCGGCACCGAAACTCCCGAGGCAATTGCCCGTCGGCTCGAGGTGGCCCATCGCGAACTGAGCCAGTCACACCACTACCGACACCGGGTCATCAACGACCGCGTGGATGACGCCCTTGCGGCAATCAAAACCATTCTTTCCGACGCCGGCCTGCCGCGGCACCCGACGACGCAGCAGACAACAGCCTGACCCTCACTCAACCCCATTTCCGTTGCCCGACTCCCCAGGACAGACAGACTCGACATGATCGATGACCTCCGTGAAGAAGAAATCGTCAACAAGGTTGGCGGCCGGTTCAAACTCTCGACGCTCATCCAGAAGCGTCTCGTGGCCCTCAATGCCGGCGGCCGGCCGCTGGTCGACATCGATAGCGATGACAAGATGCAGATCGTGATCGAGGAGATCAAGCAGGACAAAATCTTCCTCGACACCTCGATGAATCTGCGGATCACCGGGGAGTCACCTGAAGCGGGCGGCCCGCTGGACTTCGACGCGAGCTTTTAGTTTTTCACGCGGACAGGCCATCCATGGCCCCGTCCGCTTGGCTCCGCGGGGAAACGCCAAGGGTTTCCCCGCTACGCGGGCCTCGCATCCTGCTCGGTCGCGTGGGGTGGTTCCGCGGGGCCATCATGGCCCCCGCAGCCTTTGGCTTCACAGGCAAACGTCCAGTGTTCCCCGCTTCGCGGGCCTCGCATCCATGTTCGGTGAGGGAGGTGAGTGCCGCCGGGCCATCCACGGCCCGGCGTTGACTTCCGGACGTCACGCCCTTATCGTTCCGCGGGATTTTTGATTTCTCAAAAAATATTTTTTGCGCGTTCAAAAGGGTGCTCGTTTGCGGCTGAAAAAGTTCAACGACCCTGCCGGCAGACCTGGCTTTACCATCATTGAACTGTTGGTGGTGATCGCCATTATCGGGGTCCTGATCGGGCTCCTGCTGCCTGCCGTCCAGCAGGCCCGCGAGTCGGCTCGCGGCAGCCAGTGCGGCAATCAGCTCCGGCAAATCGCGATTGCAATCCACAGCTATGAGTCAGCCCGCCGCAGGCTCCCCCCCGGCTATGCCTCAGATTCGCTGACAAGCCCGCCGCCAGCCGACCGTGACAGCGTCACCTGGGATGCCTCGCCCGGTTGGGGCTGGGCAGCCCACCTGCTGCCATATCTGGAAGAGAACGCCGTCGCTGCTGGCATCGACCTCAGAACACCTGTCTGGAATGCCTCGAATGCAGCAGCTATCGCCACTACCTTGCCGACGTTTCTCTGCCCCAGTTCAACCGGCCCGAGAACCCCGTTCGTCGTGACCAACCAGACCGGAAACGCAGTCACTCACGGCACCGGGCCAATCACTGTGGGTCGCTCTCACTACGTCGCCAGCCACGGTCAAGAGTCGTGCTGGGGTGAGTGCGGTGCAAGCGGATCGGGGCTTATCTTCACCAACATTTATACGAGCACCACGGCTACTGTTGTGCATCACGGCGATGTGGCCAAAGTTGCCGATGGCCCTTTCTTTCGCAACTCAGCCGTCACCATGAAGCAGGTGACCGATGGCACCAGTCACACGATTTTTCTGGGCGAGCACAGTTCCGGCCTCAGCGAGAAGACCTGGGTCGGCGTGGTCCCTGGCGGCTTTACCCATCCAGCATTTTCAACGCCTGAGAATGGGCCCGATGCGGCCGCCACCCTGGTGCTGGTCCACGCCGGCCCCAGCGGCGGCGAACTCGACATCACCGGGGATCCCATCATCCACCCGGTGAACTTTCCCACCTACCACGTTGGTCAGATGTACGCCGAGCACCCAGCCGGTGGCTTCGTCGCCATGGGCGACGCCTCAGTCAAACTCATTTCCAATTCAATCGATCTGATTGTGTTCGCGGCCGCATCAAGCATGAATGAGGGTGAAGTGATCAACGGAGGAAGCGGGCTGTGAACCGATCGGCAATCTGCTTGACACTTTTAGGCCTGACACTCGCACCCTGCTGCGGCTGTGGTCGATACGGAGAACTCAGCCCCCTTGGCTACCAGTACGCCACGGCCATCCACAGCCTCAGCCGCCGGCAGCGGTCGGAGAAGATTGACCAGCTTGCGGAACAGATCGATGCCTCGGCCGCTGAGGGAAGGCTCTCACAGCAGGAGCTCAGCTGGCTCAAACCGATTCTGCGAGCAGCTCGTGCAGGGCAATGGTCTGAGGCTGCCGGAGACAGCCGGGCCCTGATGGACGCACAAATTGTTCGTCATTAGGCGACCAGAATTGCGGCGGGAATACATACGACGTACCCTCTGAAGAGCTGGCGGCCTGCGTTTTGGCGTTCTTCTCCGCTCCCACAATTTCATGCAAGACCCTGTTGCCGGCCGTGAAATTGTTGTTGCTGTCGGCGGCGGCATTGCCGCCTACAAGGCTGCAGCGCTCACCAGTAGCCTGGTACAGCAGCAGGCAGGCGTCTCGGCAGTTCTGACCACCAATGCCCGCCGGTTCATCGGAGTGGCCACGTTCGCGGCCCTGACCGGCCGGCCAGTCGCCACCCGCAGCTTCGACCCCGCCCGCTTTCCTCTGGGGGCCCATATTGAACTGGCCCAGCGGGCCGACCTGATCGTGGTTGCGCCGGCCACTGCCGATGTCCTGGCCAAGGCCGCCCAGGGGATTGCCGATGACCTTCTTTCAACCCTGCTGCTCTGCGCCGAGTGCCCGGTGCTGCTGGCCCCGGCCATGAACGCCGCCATGTGGGCCAAGCCAGCCGTCCAGCGAAATGTGCAGCAGCTCGTGAACGATGGCCTGACCATCATTCCGCCCGAAGAAGGCTGGCTCTCCTGCCGGCAGTCGGGCAGCGGCCGGATGGCCGAACCCGACACCATCGCCGCCGCCATTGCAGCGGCACTTGCCCCCCGCAACACCTGAAAGGCACCGCCTGTCTGCATCCGTTCATGGCCCACCTCCTGATTACTGCCGGCCCCACGAGGGCCTACCTCGACGACGTTCGGTACCTCACCAACGCCTCCAGTGGCCGGATGGCGACCGCAATTGCCCGGGCCGCCGTGGCTGCTGGCCATCGGGTGACTGTCGTCAGCGGACCGGTCAGTGTGCGGTACCCGCGGGAGGCCACAGTGGTGCCGGTCATCACCACCGGTGAAATGCTCACCGCCTGCCTCGAGCGGCTGCCAGAGGTGACTGGTGTGATCGCCACCGCCGCCCCCTGCGACTTCGAGCCGGCCAGCCGGGCCGCCGGCAAACTGCCGCGCCAGCGGGGCCTCAGCCTCGACCTGAAACCGACCCGGGACGTCATCGCCACCCTCGCCCGCAGGGCGAGTCCCGGGCAGTGGATGGTCGCCTTTGCCCTCGAGCCTGATGGAAACCCTGCCCGGGCCCTTGAGAAAATCACCGCGAAACGCTGTGATCTGATCGTGCTCAACGATCTTTCCGCCCTCAACTCAACCACCACCGCGGTCAGTGTCTACGACCGCCAGCATCGGCTGGTCGGCAGCCGGAAGGGCTCGAAGGCGGCCGTGGCCCGCTGGCTGCTACGGCACATCGATCGCCGGCAGGTGGTGGATGGGGCAGATGGATCCTAACCCCCGGCCCGGCTCAACCTTTGGTATAGTGGCAGGCTTTCGGTGGCCGCCCGAGAGCCGCCGTCCGCTCTTCGTTCACCCCCTCCTTCGTTCGCTCGCCCCGTGATCAAAGTCGCCCTCCTCGGTGCCACCGGCTACACCGCACTGGAATCGATCAAGCACTTGCTGCGGCACCCCGAGGCGGAGATCGTCGCGGTCACCAGCCGGCAGGAGGGGAGCCCGCCGGTCTCTAGCGTCCACCCCAGCCTGGTCGGTCGGCTCGACCTGCCGCTGGAGGATCTCGACCCCACCGCGATCGGCCGCCGGGCCGACGTTGTCTTCTGCTGCCTGCCGCACTGCGCCAGTGCCGCAGTCGTGCCAGACCTGCTGGCGGCCGGCTGCCGGGTGGTCGACCTCAGCGCCGACTATCGCCTCGACGATGCCACCACCTACTCTGACTGGTACGGGCAGAGCCATGTCGATCCCGACCGCCTCGGCAAGGTGGTCTACGGGCTGCCAGAATTGTTCCGTGAGCAGATCGTTCCGGCCGAGTTAGTCGCCAATCCCGGCTGTTACGCCACGGCGGCCATCCTGCCACTGGCCCCGCTGGTGAAGGCCGGAGCGATTGACCCGGTCGACATCATCGTCGACGCCAAAAGCGGCGTCAGCGGTGCCGGCCGTACCCCGAAGCTGATGACGCACTTCCCCGAGTGCAACGAAAGCCTCTCGCCCTACAACGTCGGCCGCCACCGGCACACGCCGGAGATCGAGCAGATCATTGCCCGGCACGCCGAGACCCGGCCGGAGGTGATCTTCACCCCACAGCTTGTCCCGATGGACCGGGGCATCCTGGCCACGATCTATGTCCGGCCCAGCCCCGGGGTAACCGAGGACCAGGTGAACGCCATCTGGCGGGAGGCCTACGGCAGCGAACGGTTCGTACGGTTGGTCGATCATCTGCCCGGCACGAAGGACACTGTCGACACCAACTTCTGCGACTTCACCGCCCGGGCCGTCCGGGACCGACTACTGCTGATTTCCTGCCTCGACAATCTCGTCAAGGGAGCTGCGGGGGCCGCCGTGCAGAACTTCAACTGCATGCACGGTTTCCCGGAAACCCTGGGGCTGCTCTAAGAACCGCCGATGGCCATTGCCGAAACACCGATCCGGGGCCCCGTGCCCCCCCTGCCTCGCGGGTTTCGCGTGGCCGGCCTGCACGCCGGGCTGAAGCGGAACCCCACCCGCGAAGACCTCACGCTGATCGTCTCCGACCGGCCCGCCACTGCCGCGGGCGTGTACACCCAGAATCTGGTCTACGCCGCCCCCGTCGCCTATGACCGGGCCCGCACGCCGGGCACCGGCTTCCGGGGCGTGGTGGTCAACTCGGGCAATGCCAATGCCTGCACCGGCAGCCGTGGCGACGAAGATACCGCCGCAATGGCAGCCACGGCCGCCAAGGCGATCGGCAGTCTCGAAGGGAGCGTACTGGTGATGTCGACCGGCATCATCGGTGAGTTCCTGCCGCGGGAGAAAATTGAGTCGGGCATTCGTACGGCTGCCGGCCAGTTGGGTGATGACGAGGCCAGTGTGGTGCGGGCGGCCCGGGGTCTGTTGACGACCGACACCCGCCCCAAGTTTGCCGGTGGCTCCTTTGGCCGCACCGCCGACAATGCCAGCTTCCGCCTACTCGGCATGGCCAAGGGGGCCGCGATGATCGGCCCGAAATTGGCGACCATGCTTGGGATCGTGGTGACAGATGCCGCGCTGACGCCGGAGGATGCCCAACGGCTACTGGCCGAGGCGACCGAGGTGAGTTTCAACTGTGTCAGTGTCGATGGCCACATGAGCACCAACGATACTGTGCTGCTGATCGCGAACGGAGCAGCCGATGCCGAGCCGCTGACCGGTGACAACCTGGAAGCCTGCGGGGCGGCCTTGATCGAGGCCTGCCAGACGCTGGCCCACGAGATCGCCGATGACGGCGAGGGGGCCACCCACATCATCCGAATCGATGTTTCGGGGGCCGACAGCCGCGATGACGCCCGCCGGGTCGCCCGGACCGTAGCCGACAGCCCGCTGGTCAAAACCGCTGTCAGTGGAGCCGACCCCAACTGGGGCCGGATTGTCTCGGCAACCGGATACGCCGGGGTCGGCTTCGACCCAGGCCGGCTGGTTCTGCGGGTCAACGGCGTCGAACTGTTTCGCAACGCCGCGCCGGTCGAGTTTGACGCCACCGCCGTATCGGCCTTGATTCGCGACAACCGCGAGACCACCATCGAAATTGAATTGGGGTCCGGCCCAGGAGCCATTCGCTTCTTCACCAGCGATCTGACCGCCGAATACGTCCGGTTGAATGCCGATTATCACACCTGAGGTGCCGGCGCGATTGCCGGGCGGTCGGCTCAGGTAGCCGATTTCGCCGGGCATCAGCCGCCGGCCCCCTTCCCTGAGCCGCCCGCGCCGTATAGCTTTTCCAATCGGTAACCTCGGGTTTTCTCCTTTCCCGCGAAGCGTTCGTCCATGCCACAGCCATTTTTTGCCGGTCCACCCATCCGTAGCCTCTGGAATCGCCGGCCGGGCGGCGGTCAGCCATGGTGGCCGCACCGCCAAACCGGTTGGGCTTTAGGTACGGCTGCCGAACTCTGGGCGGGACAGCGAGCCACTGTCGTCTGCTCGGCTGATGACGGCGAGGACGATCTGGACGTGGGTGATGACGACAACTTGACCGGCGATGACCCACTGGCCGATGAAGAGTCGAGCTTTGACGACTTCGACGATGACTTTGACGATGACTTCGAGGAAGAGGAGACCGACCCCGACTGGGACCATCCCGACGACCTCGAACCGGAAGCCCCTCCCCCCGGCAAGCCGTCGGGAGGGAAGAAATAGCCAGGCGAAGGAACTCTCTCGGCCGGATCAGCTGGAGTCAGCCATGACTGGTGCCAATGCCCCCCAAGACCGGAAGGCAACTCCCCGGAAAAGCCGGTGGTTTGGGAATCTGTCGCAGCTCGACTTTGACATCGAGTTCTTTGACCAGCTGCTCAGCCGTAATGACCGTGATGTCGAGGTGCTCCGGGTGCTGGCGGAGCTGGTCTCGAAGAAGGGGGAAACCGAGTGGGCCGTGGAGCTCGACGGCCGACTGGTCGATCTGCTGCCGGAAGATCCGCTGGTCCGCTACAATCACGGCTGCTCCCTGGCCAGGGCGGGCCAGACCCGTGAGGCGATTGCCTCACTGTCACGGGCGATCCTGCTCGGCTACGATGACCTCGCGCACCTTGAGGTCGATCCCGACCTTGACTCGCTGCGGGACGATCCCGAGTTCCGCAGCCTGCTCGGCCAGGGCTGATTGCCACCGGCGGGTTGTTTCCGACGGTGGTGCCCCTCCCGCCGACCAGGAAGTGAGCCCCATCATGCTTGAGCAGTACGACCAGATCACCGCCGCCTGTGAGACGATCAGCCAACGTTGGCCGCATCACCCGAAGGTCGGCGTCATCCTCGGCAGCGGTCTGGGAGCCGCTGCGGCCGGAGTGACCGATCGGGTCGAAATCCCGTACGAGGAGATCCCCCACTTTGCCCGCTCAACCGCCCACGGCCATGCCGGGCAGCTCGTTTGTGGGCTGCTCCAGGGCGTGCCGGTGATCGTGCTGGAGGGGCGGATGCATGCCTACGAAGGCTACCCGCTGGCTCAGATCACCCTGCCAGTGCGGGTGCTCCACCGGCTGGGTATTGAACTGCTGGTGGTCACGAACGCCTGTGGCGGGCTCAACTCGCACTACGCCAGCGGCGACATCATGGTGATCGACGACCACATAAACCTGATGCACGACAATCCACTGATCGGCATCAATGACGATCGGCTGGGCCCCCGCTTTCCCGACATGTCTGCCCCCTACACCCAGCCGCTGATCGACCGGGCCCTGGAGATTGCCCGCCGCGAAAATTTTGTCGCCCACCGGGGTGTCTACGTGGCCGTCACCGGGCCAAATCTCGAGACGCGGGCGGAGTACCGATTCCTGCGGGGCATTGGGGCCGACGTGGTCGGGATGTCGACCGTTCCCGAGGTGATCGTCGCAGTGCATGCCGGACTGAAGGTCTTGGGGCTTTCAGTTATCACCGACATGTGCCTGCCCGATGCCCTGGAGGTGGCAACGGTCGAAAAGATTCTTGAGGTGGCCCGCTCGGCGGAACCGAAGTTGCGGGCGATCATCGAGGCGGCCGTCCGCGACGCGGCAGCCGAGGCGGTCGTGATCTGAGCAGGTGCTCACTTGCCAGTCCGGACAAACCGCGTCTGTGGCAGGGCTTTTTGCAACCGAGCCACACCTGCATCATCGACCGCTGTCCGGGCCAGATAGAGTTCCTGCAGGGCCGTGAGGCGGGCCAATTCCGCGGTGCCGGCATTGGAAACTGCTGTCGACCCGAGGTGCAGTGTTTCCAACTGCCGCATGCCGACCAATGCCTTTAAGCCGGCGTCAGAGAGCAGCGTGTTGTCGAGATTCAGCCAGCGGAGGCTCAGCAGTGGGGCCAGCTGGGCAACGCCGGCGTCACCGACCGGTACCCGCCAGAGATTCAGCCGCTCAAGACTGACCAACCGGCCGACCGGCTTTAAGGCGTCGTCATCGAGACTGGCACACTCACTCAGATCGAGGTCGCGAAGCTCGGCCAGGTCTGTCAGCGACCGGAGACCGTTCCCGGTGACCGGCGTTCGGGCCAGCCGCAGCCGCCGAAGCTTCGCAAAGCGGGCGACCGTTGGCAGCGACTCATCGTCAATGAGCGTCTGAGCCAGGGTCAACTCGGTGAGTTCGCTCAGCGGAGTCAGGGCTTGCAGCCCTTCCTCGCTGACCCAGAGGAAATCGAGCATGACGGTCCGCAGCGTCGGAATCTTCGCGAGATGCACCATCCCGGCGTCATCGACCGTGGTCACTCCCGACTGTCCTGAAAGCCTGATCGCTGCCAGGCTTTGCATGCCGACAAGATGTTTCAGCCCGTCGTTGCTGACCGGGCAGCCACGCAGATCGAGGTTGCGCAGAGTCATCAGCCGAGCGATTGAAGCCAGGGCAGCATCACCCGTTTCCGTCCCAGCAAGGACGAGGCTGCGAAGTTCGGGAAGGCCCACGAGCGTCTCGAGCAGCTCACCTGGCGGTGTTGCCTCGGGGAAGCGGACATCGGTGATCGCCCCATTCCCATTCCGCTTCAGCTCTGCATGAGCCCGCCGCAATGCTGCCACCGCAGCGGCAGAATCGGCAGCAGCCGCAGCGGCCTGGCCGAAGCCTCCACCCATCATCGCTGCCAGCAGCAACAACACAGCAGCCCGCTCCCGGAAGTGATCAAAAACCGGCATAAGAGATTGCTCCGGAGGACCTTTGTCGAGCGATGGACTACCACGTCACGACGGCCGAATGGTAGCATCTTTGACCGTCGGCTGAATCGTTCCTTTACAGCGAGATTCTTACATGCGAACCAACCGCACATCGACCAATCGCCGCCGGTTTCTCCAGACAACCACGGCGGGTGCTGCCGGCCTCTCAGCCGGGGTCTTCAGCAGCCTCGATCCCCGTCACTCGCTCGCTGCCAATGAGAAACTCCAGATCGCCTGCATCGGCACTGCCAACCGGGCCCGGGCCAACATCGACGGTGTTCAGGGCGAGCAGATCGTCGCCATCTGTGACGTTGATGACACCTATCTCGATAAGGCTGCCGAAAAGTTTCCGGATGCCCGTCGCTACGCAGACTATCGTGAACTGATCGATCAGGAGAAAGGTCGTGTGGACGCGGTGGTGGTGAGCACGGCCGATCACCACCATGTGCCGGCCTCACTTCGGGCCGTTCGCCAGAAGATGCATGTCTACTGCGAAAAGCCGCTGTCCCACACGGTGGCCGAGGCCCGGCTGCTGACCGACGAGGCCCGCAAAGCCGGGGTGGCCACGCAGCTTGGCACCCAGATTCACGCCGGGAACAACTACCGCCGGGTCGTCGAACTGATGCGATCAGGCGCAATCGGTGATGTGGGCGAGGTGCATGTCTGGGTGGGCAAGGGCTGGGGTGGCGGTGATCGCCCAGCGGAGGGTTCAGAGCCGCCCAAGACCCTGCACTGGGACCTCTGGCTGGGCCCGGCCCCCGAGCGGCCCTATGCCGCGGGCCGCTACCATCCCGCCCAGTGGCGGCGGTGGTGGGACTTTGGCAACGGCACCCTCGGCGACATGGGCTGCCACTACATGGACCTGCCATTCTGGGCCCTCGATCTGAAGTATCCGACCAAGGTCGAAGCCGAGGGCCCGGAAGTCCATCCCGAGACCTGCCCGCTCGGGCTTACCGTGCGGTATGACTTTCCAGCCCGTGGTGGCCGGCCGCCAGTCAGCCTCACCTGGTACGACGGCAACCAGACCCCCAAGGAAGTCGCTGGCCAGCGGGTGCCGGGCAACGGCGTGATGTTCGTCGGCAGCGAGGGCATGCTGTTTGCCGACTACAACAATTACCGGCTCTTCCCCCGCGAAAAGTTTGCTGAATTCACGCCTCCAACCCAAACCATTCCCGATTCGATCGGCCACTACGCCGAGTGGCTCAAGGCCTGCCGGGAGGGCACGCCAACCACCTGCAGCTTCGACTATTCCGGCCCGCTCTCCGAAACTGTGCTGCTGGGCAACGTCGCCTATCGGGTCGGCCGGCCCCTTGTTTGGAAGGCCGATACGCTCGAGGTGGCCGATGACGCGGCTGCCAATGCCTTGATCAGCAAGGAATATCGCAGCGGCTGGGCACTGGGCTGATTCACTTCATGCTGACGGACCGGTCTCATCGAAGATTGCAACGGACTTTGCGACGCACCATTCGCTGCTCCTGACGCCCGGCAACCCGGGCAGTCTGATCAGCCGACAGCGGGCCGCGGCCCGCTGCACAGGGCGATGCTCACATTGGCCTGCCTGGTAATGGCGGCCCCCTGGTTCGCGTATGCGGCGGTCTCGCTAATGGCTGCCGGATCGACCACGCCGATCGACTGGGTGCCGGCGACGTTTCTCGCCCGCCGAGACTACGACTCCTTTACTGCCGCTTTCAGCAGTGGTGACGTGGTGGTCGCCTCTTGGCCCGACTGCCGACTCGGATCACCAGCGGTAGCCAAAGTGCTGAACGCGGCCGCCAGTGCCGATGCCTCGCAGAACGCTGGCGAGCGCTGGTTTGACGAGGTGACCAGTGGCGGAACCATTGTGGACCAACTCACCGCTCCGCCGCTTTCGCTCGACCGACAGACGGCAACCGAACGGCTGCGGGGGCTGCTGATTGGCCCCGACGGGCAACAGACCTGCATTGTCTTTGCCTGCTCATCCGCCGGCCTGGCAGAACGCCGGAAGGTGGTGGCCTGGATTCGAGAGACCATCATCCGGGAGGCCGGCATTTCTGTGGCGGCTCTGCATCTGGCCGGCCCGGTCATCAACAACGTTGCCGTCGACGAGGCGAGTGATGAAAGCCTGGGGGTCTACGGTGGTCCGGCGGCGGCGATCGTCTTCGTTCTCACTTGGATTGCCCTACGGTCGTTTCGGTATGCAGCAGTGGTGTTCTGCCTGTCGCTGGGCTGTGTTGGCCTGACCTTCGCATCGCTGGCCGCCTGGGGCGACCAAATGAACCCGGTGCTGATCGTGATGCCGCTGCTGGTCCTCACGCTTGGTGTTTCGGCCGGCATTCACCTTGTCAACTATCTTGTCGAGGCCCAGCAGGAGGACCGGCCGGCGATCGCCCTTGCGGTGCGAACAGCGTGGCGTCCCTGCAGCCTATCGGCCAGCACGACGGCGTTGGGGCTATTGTCACTGGTGGTCAGCGACCTCGAGCCAATTCGTGTGTTCGGCTTCCATGCCGCTGTCGGGGTCCTCGGCACCCTGGCCCTCAACATGCTCGTGCTGCCGGGACTCTTCACCCGCTGGCCGCTGCTCCGTCCCGCTGGCCCCCCGCACCGCGGGGCTCCCTGTGCAGGGCTCGTCAGCCGGCGGGCAGAACTCATCGCGACGACAGCAGTGGTTGTCATTGCCTTGGCCGGCATTGGTGTCACCGGCGTCCGAACCTCGGTCGGAATCGGCACACTCTTTCCACCCGACAGCCGCGTCATCACCGACACCGCCTGGCTTGAGGAGCATGTCGGTCCTCTCGCGCCAGTCGAGGTTGTCCTGCGGTTTGCCGACACGGATGAACTGCGGGCAGTTGAGCGGCTCGATATCGTCCGCGATGTTGCGGCAGCGCTCCAGCAACTCCCCGCGGTCAGCCGCACCGTCTCAGCGGAACTGTTCGCCCCGGCGGAGACAGAGGTGGCCGCAGCCCGGCGGGTGGCCCGCAAAGCCATTCTGGCCCGCCGCCTCGCCAGCAGTCTCACTCGGCTGCCTGACATGCGGCTGATTCGAGATGAGCCCGACGGCGGGCAGCTCTGGCGGGTGACCGCCCGCACGTCGGCACTCGCCGGACTCGACTACGGTCTCTTTCTGGATGATGTCCGGCGGATGGTTGAGCCGGTGATGACAGCCCACGGCGGAACCCAGCGGGGCATCTCCGCCAGCTACACCGGGGCGATGCCGCTGATCAATGCAATCCAGCGATCGCTCCTGCGTGATCTCTTCGTCAGCTTTCTGACCGCCTGCCTGGTGATTTCCCTGGTGACGGTCATCGCTGCCCGCGGCCTGGCTGCAGGGCTGCTGGCCATGATCCCTAATCTGTTTCCGATGCTGATCCTCTTCGGTCTGCTCGGCTGGCAGGGTGCAACGCTCGACATCGGCAGTGTGATGACCGCCTCGGTCGCACTCGGGATGGCGGTCGATGGCACATTCCACTTCCTGACCAGTTTTCGGCGGGCCCTGCCAACACAGCCCGGCCGGGCCGGCCGCGTCACTGCCACGGCTGCCGCCTATCGGCAGACCGCCCCGGCGGTGCTCCAGACAGCCCTGGTCTGTGGCATTGGCATTCTGGCCTTCGTCCCCAGCGGCTTCACCCCCACCCGTCAGTTTGCCATCATGCTGGCGGTGCTCGTTGCCCTCGCGCTGGTTGGTGACCTCATCGTACTGCCGGCGGTCCTGATCAGCCCCGTCGGCCGGCTGTTTCGTCGCAGCAACGGTCCGCTCCCGCCGGAGGGACTCAGCCCACCTGATCGCCGCTGCCAAGGGAAATAAGGAGTACCGTCCGCCGCCTCATGGGGCGGGCTTGGTCCGCAGTCGGTGAGTGTGGACCCGGTTCCCGTCGGCGTTTGACCGCGAGCGATCGCGAAAAACCACAGAGAACACAGAGGCCACAGAGAAGATTGGAACAGGATCGGGCAACGGTGACGGCTACCGAGGGTTGCGGCCGAAGTTCACCACCTGCCGGGACTGGGGAAGGCCCGTTTCCCCGCGGCTCCGGCGGCCCCGGGTGCCCTCCGCCGCCGCTGCCGATTAGGCTGGTGGCTCCAAACCAATCTTTCCGACTCCGAATTCGGCACTTATTCGCCCACTCCCGCCCATGTTCGACCCCGTTCGCGGCCGGCCCGACCTGCCAGCCACCGAAGCCGAGATTGCCCAGTTCTGGAAGTCGGCCGGCATCTACGAAAAGACCCTGGCCAACCGTCAGGGAGCCCCCCGGTTTGTCTTCTTCGAAGGGCCGCCGACGGCCAACGGCATGCCCCACCCCGGCCACTGCCTGACCCGGGCCATCAAAGACCTCTACCCCCGTTACCGGACGATGCGGGGCGAGTTCTGCGAACGCAAGGCCGGCTGGGATACTCACGGCTTGCCGGTTGAGGTCGAAGTCTGCAAGAGCCTCGGCATTCACTCCAAGGCCGAGATCGAGGCCTACGGCATCGAGCCCTTCATCCACCGCTGCCAGGAGTCGGTCTGGCGGTACATGAAGGAGTGGGAAACGCTGACCGAACGCATCGGCTTCTGGATCGACTTGTCAAAGGCCTACGTCACCTATCACCAGAGCTTTGTCGAAAGCGTCTGGTGGGCATTGGCCGAACTTTTC
>Ga0180431_10006285_pt1 | contig 14149 bp, 13 predicted proteins | sample SS_ome_11_FD_132459 | JGI IMG/M metagenome (GOLD analysis project Ga0180431, IMG submission 132459) | Hypersaline lake sediment archaeal communities from the Salton Sea, California, USA - SS_1_MS_1 metaG | ecosystem: Environmental > Aquatic > Non-marine Saline and Alkaline > Hypersaline >... | reverse complement strand
TGTTTACAATGTTCACTCCAAGTTTGTGCAATAGACTCTAATTCAATATCTGTTGGCATTCTCCCTTCTTTATCAAAATAATCCTTAATAACTTTCATTGATTCTAAATCTAGTGCAAGAGGACCTCTTTTAGAACCATCTTCATTTGAAATTCCTTCTTTTCCTAATTTCTTTAAACCTTCTTCATCAAGATTAAGATTTACATTATTCACTCTAGGTTCTTCTGTTAATTTAACATGAGGAGCAATATAATCCATACCTCTGTCTTCTTCATATTCTTGTTTTGATTTAATATGAATTCTTTGTATAACTTTATTTGCTAAAAGCTCACTAATTTCTTTTATTTCTTCAGAATTAAATACTCCTTTAATTGAAATCATCTGAGAAGTAAAAACTAAATTATCTTTAAATTGAAGATTAAATAAGTCTTGAATACATTCTTGTGTTGTGTGAGCAACATTATCTGTAACTCCTGGTAAAAAGCCAATTTCTACAATCCAATCACCTTCTAAAAAACTAGGAGAATTTATTTTATATTCTTGAGTCAAAGAGTTAGTAAGCATTTTTGCAATTTGCTCAACTTGTTCTAAAGAAAAATCATAATCAATAGTATAAACATCTACTAACTTAATCTCCTGTATTTTCCCACTAAACCCTGCTTTTTCTAACTTTTTTTTCATTATAGTTGCTCGAGCATCTACAATTTTAGAAATAACCTCTATTCTATAAATCATATATTAAACTAGGAATTTTTCTTTAAAAGAATTTGTTTCATCTAAAATACACTTTAGAAGCTGGGATGATTTTCTAATTCATAGGAAGGGATTTACTTGTTTACTTCCTGTATTTTTGAGTTATCCAAAAAATTTTTGAGTCCTGGCATTAATTCTAAATTATTTAACTCATCCAGAACAATCCATTTAACATCTAAACATTCTTTATCATCAATTACTATTTCTTGGTTTTTTGGATCACATAAGAAAATATGAATTTCTTCGTCTCTTTGTTTCCTTTCATTATATGTTTTTATAATACCAACTTTTTTTATAATACCAACATCAATCCCTGTTTCTTCTTTTAACTCTCTAATACAACAATCTTCAACAGATTCATTTATTGATTTATCTGTAAACCCTCCAGGAATACACCACTTTTCTCTATGGGGTTCCCATTTTCTTTGCATCATTAGTATTTCTCCCTCCCTTATTACAATTCCCGCAGAAAGTTTTCTTATCCCCATTTTATAAAGAGCGCCCTGAGCAGGAATCGAACCTGCGCACCCCGGAGGGTCCAGATTAGCAATCTGGTGCAATACCATTATGCGATCAGGGCATAATATTCTGATATATCTATTACTTTTAAGGTTTTTTGTAAGAAAAATAGCGAGAGCGGGATTTGAACCACGCGACCTCCGGGTTATGGGCCTTTCGCAACTCCAAGCTTTTTACAGCCTTAAGAGATTTCGACGAGCACTCCAGACTGCTCCATCTCGCTATATTTTTCCGGAGTTTTTTTAACCTTTCTTAGGTCAATAAAACTTAATGAATTCTACTTATAAAACTTTTCTTTTTAATATTTTTTCTGCTTTTTCTATGTGGATAATATTTGAACTTCCAATAAAATTAAACCATTTTCCTAATTCTTCTTTACCACTAATTCTTATTCTAGTTTTTCCTTTTTCTAAATTTTGAATTGTATGCCTTATTTTTAAATTATTCAATATTTCAGAAACCTGTTTTTGTGCAGGAGAGGGACACATTTTTATCTCAATTCTAGGGTAAAGTATGCCATTGTTATTAAATATACTTAAACATCCGTCAGTATCAAACAATCCTCTTAATACAAAACAAGATAATAAGCAATTCATTTGTTTTTTTGGAATTTTCATAGTGTTCCATTTAGGAGATTTTTTTAATCCAATTTTTTCTGTTACATGTTTAAAGACACCTTTTTTGTAAATACAGATATCTACTGCATGTTCATTCTTTTTATAGTGTATTTTTGGTTCTATTCCTAAAACCTCTTTCATGATATTTGCTACATGATTTGTATATTGTTCGTTTCTAGAATCTAAACTAACTTTTACAACTCGGTGCTTTTTTATTCTATTTCCTGCCTTGCAATTATAAATCCCAATGCTTCCATCTCCAATCATTATTCCTATAAACTCTGCAATCTTCTTTTCCATATTATAACAAATACCTTAAAATTTATTAACTATTATAACTATTATTAAGTAAATGAAAAAGGGTGTACTCTATTCAACAGGACAGCTTGATTGTCTGGCTTATTATTCAAAAGTTTTTCCTAAAATTAAAAGATTTGTAGGGAATAGAGAATTAGCTACTAAAACATTTATCCCCCAATCTAATATTCCTTTTATTCTTCATAGAGGAAGCGATGACCCTGCTTTAAGATTATCAGCTATTAAAATAACTCAGGGTTTTCTTAAAAAAAGACTTGGAAAAAAACTTCATCAAGTAGAAAAAGAACTTAATGAAACACAAAAATTAATTTGGAGATATTTTGTTCCAAGAAAATTTATGGAATTACATTATGCTTGTAATTATGAAGGGGCTGGGAAATCTTTTAACAGAGTATTTATTGATATTGATGCAGGAAAAAATATTCAAGAATCAAAATATATTGAAGTTGTTAAACAATTATTAAAAGAAATTAAAAAAGACAAGGATTTGAAGAAATTAACATCTTTTAGAATATATTTATTATGGACTGGTAAAAGTATGCATATTTATTTATTATTAAATAAAAAACTTCCGCACACAGCATATAACAAATACTTTGCATTTACTAAAAATACTCTAACTAATAAATGGGCTCAAAATATTTCTAAACAAACAAATATAAAAGTTAAAGCAGGACACCAAAGAACATCTGGAACCATTATTTTAGACACTTCTGCAACTCCCTCTGGAAAACTTGCAAGATGTCCTTATTCTCTACATCTAAACTCAAAAGGAAAATTTGACGGCATTTCAGTTCCATTAAAAGAATCTGATTTAAAAATGGGAATTTTTAATAAATTAAAAAAATTAACACCAGAAAAAGCTTTAAAATACTAATTAAATTTAAAAAGCATTAATATTTACTTCTTCCATGTTATTCTTAGGTATAGATGATGCAGGTAGAGGTCCTGTAATTGGTCCAATGGTTCTAGCAGGGGTTCTTGTTGATGAAAAAACCATTAAAAATTTTAAAAAAATTGGAGTAAAAGATTCTAAATTATTAACTCCCAAAAGAAGAGAATTTTTAGCAGAAGAAGTAAAAAAAGGCGTAGAGACTTTTGAAGTTGCTATGGCTTTTCCAAAAGAAATTGACAAGGGAAATCATAATGGTGTTGATTTAAATAAGGTTGAAGCAATTAAAATGGCAGAGGTAGTAAATAAAATAAACAAGGGATTTAAAAAAATTAAAGTTATAATTGATTGCCCTTCTGTTGGAATAAAAAAATGGGAAGACTACTTTAAAACTAAAGTTCACAATCTTTCTAACTTAGAAATAGTATGTGAGCACAAAGCAGATAAAAATTATACTGCAGTTGCAGCAGCATCTATTATTGCGAAAAGTGTAAGAGAAAAAGAAATGGATAAATTAAAAGAGAAATATGGAAAAGAAATTGGTTCTGGTTATTGTACTGATCCACACACATGTAAATTCTTAGAAAAATATGCTAAAAAACATGAAAAAGATGGTTTATTTAGATTAAGCTGGTCTACTTGGAAAAATGCTTGTAAAAATTTAGAACAGAGAAAGTTAATCTAAAAATCCTTAAAAACCTATTTTTCTATTACTATTTATGGCATTTATAAAAAAGTTGGCAATGCATGGTTTCAAAAGCTTTGTTAGAAAAACAGAATTGCCTTTTACTCAAGGGATTAATGTCATTCTAGGCCCAAATGGAAGTGGAAAATCAAATATTTCAGATGCTCTTTGTTTTGTTTTAGGAAGATTAAGTATAAAGTCCATGAGAGCAGCCAAGGCAAAAAATTTAATTTTTCTAGGAACAAAATCACTCTCTCCTGCTAAAGAAGCAAGTGTAGAAATCATATTTGACAATTCAAATAAAACTTTTACATTGGATACAAAAGAAGTGTCAATAAAAAGAATTGTGAGAAGAACTGGACAGAGTATATACAAGATTAATGGGGAGACAAAAACCCGTCAGGAAATTTTAGGATTGCTGGCTCAGGCAGGAATCGACCCTAATGGGTTTAATATAATTCTACAGGGAGAGATACAAAACTTTGTGAGAATGCGTCCAGATGACAGAAGAAAAATAATAGAAGAAGTGTCTGGAATATCTATATATGAGATGAGAAAAGAAAGATCTCTTAAAGAATTATCAAAAACACAAGAAAAACTCAAAGAAGTTTTGGCAATTTTAAGAGAAAGAACAGCTTATCTTAATAATCTTGAAAAAGAGAGACAACAGGCTTTAAGATTCAAGAAACTTGAAAAAGACGTTAAAAGATACAAGGCAAGCATAATACATCATGATTTAAATAAGAAGAAAAAAGTGAAAGAAAATCTTGAAAATGAAATAGAGAAAAAGAATAAAGAAATAGAAAAAGTAAAAAATCATATAACAAATCTTGAAGCAGTTGTAAGAGATTATGAGCTAAAAATAGAAACAATCAATCATACTATTCAAAAGTCAACGGGATTAGAGCAAGAAAAACTTAATCAAGAGATAGCCAATATAAGAGCAGATTTAGCAGGGTTAAGTGTTAAATTAGAAAATTCAGAAAAAAAATTATCAGAAATTAATAACCAAAAACAAGAATTACAAAATAATATCAGAGAAAAAGAACTAGAAGTTAAAGAGCTTAAAAAAACAACTCCTATTATAGATAAAAAACAAAAAGATATTGAACAAAAAAAGAAGGAATTAGAAAAACTTGAAGAACAAAGAAAAAAATTCTATATGATTAAAACAGAATTAAAAACCATACAAGAAAGAATTCAAGATAAAAAATCAATTCTTCAATCTTATGCAACTGAATCTAATTTTATTTTAAAACAGATTGATTCTTCTTCATCTGAATTATTTGATAAAAATACAACAACAAAAAGAATGGCAGAATTAAAAAATATCTTGCAAAAAGACAAGCATCTTTTACAGGAGTTGATTAAAAAAGAATCAGAGCTAAATAAAATAATATACACTAAGGACTATGAAATTAAAAGACATAATGGAATAATTGAGAATATTTCCAAAATGGATATTTGCCCTTTGTGTAAAAATAAGATCACAAAAGAACACATAACTTCAATAAGGGATGAAGTTCTCCCTAAAATTGATTCTTTTAAAAAGAGTATTCAAAAAGCAAAAAAAGAATTAGAAGGACTAGAAAAGAAAAAGAATTCTCTTTCTTATGAAATAGAGTCCTTTACAGATGAGTTATCTAAAAGAGAATCAGATATAATAATCCTCTCAAATATAAATAATAAAAAAGAGCAAATAAAATCTTTAAATGAAAAAATCAATTCTATTAAAAAAGAATTGAATTTATTGGAAAAAAGAAAAAAATATCTCGAGTCTGCTTCTGATGAAAACTACAACATAGAGCAAAAATATGAAACTGTAAGAATAGAAGTTCAAGAAATCTCTCTTAGGACTAAACAAAATATAACTTCAGAAGTATCTTTTAAACAAAGAGAATTAGAAAGAGCAAAAATATTCTTAAAACAATTGTCAAGAAACCAAGAGGACTTATCTGAAGAAATAGCGGTGATTAAAGATCACTTAAAACAAAAAGAAGAATTGCTTCAAAAGAAAAAGAAACAAGATGAAGAATTAAATAAAAAATTCAAAAAACTTGTTTCTGAAAGAGAATCTCTTCAGAAAAAGATAAGACAAGGAGATTCTGAAGTTTCTTTAAAACAAAATCTCGTTTATAACATAGAACAAGATATAGGAAATGTTAAAATTTCAATGGCCAGAATAAATGCAGAAATAGAAAACTTAGAAACAGAAGCACTAGAATTTCATGATATAGAAATAATAAAATCAACTAAAGAGACACTTCTTCATAAATTAAACAGAACTCAAGACACTCTTTCCAAAATTGGTTCAGTTAATCTGCGTTCCTTAGAAGTATACGATGAGATTAAAAAAGAGTATGATTCTATTAAACAAAAAGTAGAGATTTTAGATAATGAGAAACAGGGAATTTTAAAAATTATTCATGAGATTGACATTAAAAAGAAAAAAACATTCATTAAAACCCTTAATGAATTAAATGAGATTTTTTCTAGGAATTTTGCTCAGCTTAGTACTAAAGGACACGTATTTTTAGAAGCTGAAAACAAGAAAGAACCTTTTGAAGGAGGAATAAATATAATAGTAAAAACAGGACACGGCAAATACTTTGATGTAACGTCTTTATCTGGTGGAGAACAGACTCTTGTTGCCTTATCCTTAATCTTTGGAATACAGGAATTAAAACCTTATTGCTTCTATATTCTAGATGAAATTGATGCAGCTTTAGATAAGAGAAATTCTGCACGTCTTGCAAATTTACTAAAAAAATATATGCAAAAAGGCCAATATATTGTAATAACTCACAATGATGAAGTTATAACCAATGCAACTAATCTTTATGGAATTAGTATGCATGATGGAATTAGTAAAATAACTAGTTTGAAGATTTAAGTTCTAAAATTTATCTGCTACTGTCTGAAAAATAACATCCATATATGGTAAAGCTGCACCTATGGCATATCCTGCCCATCCCAGTAAACTTTTTCCAATAGCTCTAGGAGATTGGGAAGGTCCGGCGTAAGTCATTAGACTCATAATAGGCAAAATAGTGATAGCTTCAGGATATCCAGTAGCTCTTGCAATCCCCCCACAAACAGCACCAGTACATAGAGGAATACTATCAAATGCAATTAATTTTAACAAACCATGTTTATCTCTAATCTCTTCTCTAAAATCATCTAAAAGATTACATGCTTCTTCTTCATTTTCTTTTATTGCTTCAATTATTCCTTTGTATGCCACTTTTTCTGTATGGATTTAATATTAATATATTTTTCTTAAATAAAAAAGGAGAAAGTATAAATAAAAAAATAAAAAAATAAAAAGAAAAATACTAAACTTAGTAATAACTTTCTCCGAATTCCTCGGTTCTTTCTGGTTTCTTTCCAATTAAAACAATTAAAACAACTAATAGTACTAAGAATACTATAGCTAAAATAATTGTTAAAATAACAACTGGACTTGTAACTGAAGTGTCTTCAACAGCGCTGAAAGTAAAAGAGTCAATAACTTCCCCATTCATATTCAATACACTAACTTCGTATTCTTCTGAATCTGGAGTAATTGCAACTGTTTTACTTGAACCTGCACTAACAGTAACAAATTGTTCACTATTTGGTGAAACAATTTTGTAAATCTCAAGATCGTCAGTTGGGTTAATAATTAGTAAATCATTACCTGCCTTAACAATCTTATTAGGGAAATCATTTTCTACAATAATTTGCCTACTCTTGCTAGCTTCAAAATCGTCATTTGATACTTCAACATCTAGAACATACATTCCAGGTTCAACATCAAATGGCATCTGAAGACTGATTCTACCGCTTGCAGTAGTATCTTCGTCATCATCATCATCGCTTTCAAGGGATATAAGATCTCCAACGTAAACAGTTCTTTCAACACCATTTAAAGCTGAAAGTTTAGCACTTACATATACATCATCTAAATCATTGTAACCAATGTTTTTTAACACAATATCTACTGGGAAAGATTCACCAGCTTCAACAGTATTAGCAGTTACAATTGACATAATGTCTGCGTTATATGAAGGCCTTTGAACTCTTAGTGTGAATTCACTAACTGTTTTATAAGTACTGCCTTTTTTAACAGTAACAATTAATGAAGCGTCATCACTAACTTCGTCCTTAAGTTCATAAGGAACTTCAATTCTAAGTGTTTTACTATATCTTAATCCATTTTCTACGTCAAATGAATTAGATATTTCACTAGAATCAACTTTATTGCCTTCAATTTCAACTTTAACAGTTACATCAGATGCGTCAACTAATGAATTAAATGTTGCTTTAACTATAAGACTTTCACCAGCAATAACACTTAAATCATTATTATCCGCCCAATCGTCATTAACCTTAACTTCAAGGTTATCAGTTATATCAGTTGCAGCGCTTACTGTAGCTACTAAAAACATAACTGTTGCGATTGCCATAAAAGAAACCATGAGTTTCTTTGTGTTCATTTTCTGTTTTTTTGCATGCATTTTAATTACGCAGAAAACGCTTATTTTCCTGCTTTATTGTGTATCGGATTTTCTTTATAAACTTTATGGTGACAACAATAGCAAGTAACTATAAAGTAATTATTTTTTTAACTATCTGTAACTCACAATCGGTTCTTTTTACTTAAAATTCTCTGTTTTACTAATTTTTAGTGATAAAACAGAATCTTCAATTGGTTTTGGACTCTCATTTATTATTGTGATTCTCTTGTTTTTAGGTAAAATAGACAATAATTTCTTTATTTCCTTTTCAGAGGTTATTTTGTGATGTTTCTCTCCTTTTTCTCCATACTCTATTCCAGAAAAATGACAATGCCACTCTTTTTGTGGAAAATTTTTCTTTACTTCAGACATATTATAATTCCCGTATCTTGCTAAAATATGTGCAAAATCAATACAAAAATCACACTTTGTTTCTGTTACTAATCTTGCTATTTCCTTAATGCTTCCAAAAACATTCTTTTTTCCCATTATTTCTGGATACAACTTAACTTTCCAGTTATTTTTTTTAATTATTTCCTGCATTTCTAATATCCCCTTTTTTATATTTTCAAAAGTTTCTTCTTTGGATTTTTTTCCATAATACCCGCAGTGAAATATCACTTTCTTTACATTAAGCCAATCAGCAACCTCACAACATCTTAAAATCCTTTTTTTACTTCTTTCAATCTTTTCTTTATCTTCAGAATTAAGATTTATCCAATAAGGAGCATGAATACTTAATTTTATTTTATTTTTTTTAGAAACCTTTTTTATTTTAATAGCATCCTCTTTTCTTTTAATCCAAATTTGATAGGTAAAAGGAATCTCTGCAGCTTTTAGTCCTAGTTTATTATACATTTCCAATAAATTAAAAGATGCCTTTACTCCCCCTATTCCTGCAGGCCCAAACATTATAATCATATTATACTCTAATTTAAACCCTTTTTATATTTTACATTAGAATTATAGTATTTGTTCTAGTTCCTTATCAATCTCTTCTACATTTTCAAGTATATAAGCGTGAAGTTTCTGGATTATTATATTTTGCATGTCTTCTTTTAATTCTCCATGGCATATAGATAAATCAGATTCTGGAAGAACAATACTTTTAAATGGAAGATAACAAACCATCTCCTTCCCTTCTAGTTTTTGTTTATCTATGCTTCCTTTTTTAATAACAAGTGCTTCTACTCCTATTTTACACTCTGTTCCATCTTTTCCATAAATAGTATATTTCCATATTGTTTCCTCCCCATCTCTAATAAATTTGGTCTTTGTACATTTTTCTTGATGAGCTTGAAAACATGCTAAATCACCACAAGAATAGTAAAAAAAGAATGTAAAGTATATGGCAGCTATTAATAATATAATAATCCCAATAATAAGATAAGCTTTCCAATTATCTTTCCTCTTTTTTATTTTCATACAGTATTATTTATATTAGAATATATATAAAGCTTTTTGAATATTAATCTCTGAAAGCATTTTCTAAGCCCTTTCTTGCTTTTTCATAATCTGAGAATTCTTCTTCACTTAATATTGATTCAGCATATTTTCTATCAAATTTTTTTGCCTCTTCATGTGCTGTTTTTTTGTTCACTTTTTGATATAACACTAAATCCGCTTCAACAATTTCATGAAGAATAAATGGCCTCTTAAAATCTTCTCTCAATCCTCCCCAAAGATAAATATCTGCCCCACTATATCCTGTTGATTCAAACCATTGTGCAGGTTTTCCATCTGGAAATGACATAGAATCCACCCAGAAAATTCTTTCGCGATAGGGCACTACACTTATTCCTTCTAAGTCTACTGACCTTAATTCTTTTTTTAATCCCTCAAAATCTACTTCCATTGTTATTCGAGGAATTATAAATCTTTTTTAAAACTTTCTAAAAAAAGAAAGAGACTATTCTCTTTTATAAGGGTCAAATTCATATTCAGAAGCCAAATTAAAATCTGGTTTTCTTTGAGTATGAGGAATATCAATCCCAAACAAATTAACAATATTTTCATGAGTCAATCTACGAAGTTGTTCCTCAGAAATCTTTTTTCTTATAGTTTCAACAAAATAAGGATAATAAGGGAATCCAGGAATTCCAGATGAATGTTTTTCAAATTTATCTTTTAATGTATGGGGTGCATGGTCTGTCTCTATAAAATCAATTTTTCCATTAAGAAGATACTTCAATAATTGAGTTTGTGAAGAAATATCCCTTAGAGGAGGATTCATCTTTCGTAATATTCCCTTTTCATCATGTAGATATTTTATGTTTAAAACACAATGGTGAGGAGTAACCCCACAACTTATTTTCATTTGTTTTCTTTCTTTGTTCACAAGTTCAACAGCACTTGGAGTAGAAATATGACAAATATGTAATTTTCCTCTAAAATCATACTCTTTTGCTAATTTTATCTGGTCTTTTATAGATTCATACTCTGCAATTTCAGGCCTCGCATCTGCATGTGTTTCTGGTTTTTTAGGATTCCATAAATTTTTTTCTAGAAGCGATTCCTTTTCACAATGAACAGCTAATACTCCTTTATAATCTAATTGAGATAATGTTTTGTAAATCAAAGCCTGGTCTTTTAATTCAATAATTCCCATATTCCCTGTGGACTGCCCTGCAAACATTTTCAATCCAACAACCCTGGGAAATAATTCCTTATAAGCCCTGACAACTTCTTTTATTTGTCTTTCATCACTAGTTAATCCTGCATAAATCCCATGGAATATTTTAGTACCTTCACCTTTTAAGGCATAATCCCCAAGACTAATTCTCTTAATTAAATTAGTTCTAGAAGTTAAGGCAGGATCAGTATTTGGCATTTCAAATATGGCATCCAAACCCGCTCTATAAGCCACCTTTAATCCATGCCTTACTGTTTCTTTATTATTCTGATTCCAATCTCTTAAATGTACATGAGGATCTATCATAATTAATAAGAAGAGAAAAAAACTTTTTAAGAATTTATATAATAAAAATGAAGCCCAAAAGGGCTTCTAAAATAAAATTATAAACTTAACAATTCAATATTTGTATCTGTTGTAGAAAAATTCTTTGCTACAATTAACTGAACCCCTGCATCTTCAGCAGTTCTAATTATTTGATTGTTTGCAATTCCGTCTATTACAATAACTTTTGGAGGATTTTTTGTCCTCTTTAAGCTTATAACAAGCCCCTTTACAGAAATTCTATTAATTTCTTTTAAGAATTTATCAAGTAAAAGAGCTTTTCCAGTTCCTTTGTTTTTATTAAAGATTTCTTTAAGCTTGCTTTTATCTATTTCAGTTTCTTTTTCTCTTGAGTAATCTCTTCTTCCAGAATAGTCTTCAGCTTTTATCTTTTTTCTAAGATTCATTAAAATCTCTTTTCCTGTAAGTTCTTCTACTTCTTTTCCATCAGGAGCTATTGCAATATAATCAATTTCTGCATTGGCTGTAACATTTTTGATGATTAATTTTCCTCCCCTGTCTCCATCAACAAATAAAATTATTTTTTTATTCTTACTTAATTCTTTTATTGATTCAGGAAGTTTTGTGCCATTCATAGCAACTACATTCCTAACTCCATTTCTCATTAAGTTAAGAACATCTGCTCGTCCTTCAACAACAATTATTTCTTTTCCAGAAAGATCTCCGCTTGGAAGTTTTTCTTCACCATATAGAGTTACTTCTCCCATTCTTGCAGATTCTTTAATCTCTTTAGATATTTCTCTGGAATCTGTTGAACCTTGTATTTGACTCATCAACTTTTTTGCTCTTTCAAGGATGTAATCTCTTTTACTTCCTCTAACATCTTCTATTCTCTCAACTTCTATCTGAGCATCACTTGGTCCAATTCTTTCAATTGTTTCAATGGCAGCAGCTATAAGTGTTGTTTCAGATTGGTCTAAAGCAGTAGGAATCTTAATTTTTCCTGCAGTTTGCTTTCCTCTTCTTTCTAATTCTACTTCAATTCTTCCTATTTTTCCTTCTTTTTGGATTTCTCTCATCTCTAAATCTGCTCCAAGCAATCCTTCAGTTTGTCCAAATATAGCACCAATTACATCAGGTTTTTCTAATGCACCCTCAGCTACAAAATTTGCATGTATCATATATTTTATTGATACTGGACTTATTTTTGCCATTTTATTCTCCTTAAATTTAATTAATTAGAAAAATATCTACTATTAATTCACCCTTCTAAAAAAAGCTCTTAGTCTAAAATAAGCGCGAAATGTGATGTGATTAGCGATAATCTTATAATTGATACCTTTCTAATAAGAAATATTATTCCTTTGAGTATTTAAAGTTTTCTTAAGCAACAGAAACAGATTCAGGCTCTCTTTTCCCAATTAAAGCATCCTCAATACTTCTTCTCATATCACTTCCTTCATATGGCTTAATAACCCCTAAATGTTCCATAGTAATCATCCCAAAATTAATATCTATCCTCTCTTTTATTGGTTTATCTCCAGGACATTTAGATGCAAAAGAATAAACTTCAACATCTACTAATTCCTTTTCTTCAAACTCATTTTCAGTAAGTCTTTCTCTCCCTGGCATTACAAATCCTTTAAAACCTTCTATACCATAACCAATTGCATAGGTTTCACCTGGTACTAACTGGTTCGGGTCAGTTACTCTTTTCCCATTATCTAATAGATATTTTTCAATCATTTTTTAATATATAGTGTTTAATTTAAACAGGGTATAAGAAAAGAAAATTACTTCTTTTTTGTAATCTCAGTACACATACCTGCTGCAACTGTTAAACCAGCATCTCTTACAGCAAATCTGCTCATAAAAGGATTTTCAGCACTTGTCTCAAGAGCTAAATTTCCAATAGGTTTAATCCTTACTTTAGCAGTATCCCCATTCTTTAAGAAATCTGGATTTTCTTTTATCACTTGTCCAGATTTAGGATCAATCTGTTCCATAAGTTCAACAAACTGGCATGGAACCTGAGCAGTATGAACATGAAATACAGGAGTATATCCTTTAGCTAATACACTTGGATGATTAATTACAGTTATAGTAGCAACAAACTCTTCAACAATTGAAATAGGTTTAGCTGCATCACAAATAACATCTCCTCTTGCAATATCTTTTTTACCTACTCCTCTAATATTAATTCCTACATTATCTCCAGCAGTAGCTTCTGGAAGAGTTTCATGATGCATTTCAATAGTTTTAACTTCTCCTTCAATTCCCTTTCCAGTTCTGCCTGGCAATACTTTAACTTTCATTCCTTGTTTCATAACTCCTGTTTCAATTTTACCAACTGGAACAGTTCCAATACCTGTAATCTCATAAACATCTTGAACAGGCATTCTCATTGCAAGCTCTGTTGGAAGTTCTGGAGCTGGAAATTTGTCAAATTGCTCTAATATAGTGGGACCTTTATACCATCCCATATTTTCAGATTTTTTGGTAATATTATCTCCTTTTAATCCTGAACATGGAATAAATGGAGTGTTTTCTGGATTGATTCCAACACCTTGAAGTAATTTTCCAACATCTTCTTTAACTTTTTTGAATTTTTCTTCATTATATTCAATAGCATCCATTTTATTAATAGCTACAGCAATATTTTTTACTCCCATTGTTCTTAATAACCATAAGTGTTCTGTAGTTTGTGGTTGAACTCCAGCAGGAGCAGCGATAACTAAGAATGCAGCGTCTGCTTGTGAAGCACCAGTAATCATGTTTTTAACAAAGTCTCTGTGTCCAGGTGCGTCAATGATTGTAACTTCAAATTTTTGCGTTATTAATTTTTTGTAAGCAAGTTCAATAGTAACTCCTCTTTCTCTTTCTTCTCTAACTTTGTCCATAATATAAGCAAATTCAAAACCAACTTTTCCATGCTTAGCAGCTTCTTCTT
>Ga0180431_10006284_pt1 | contig 14150 bp, 17 predicted proteins | sample SS_ome_11_FD_132459 | JGI IMG/M metagenome (GOLD analysis project Ga0180431, IMG submission 132459) | Hypersaline lake sediment archaeal communities from the Salton Sea, California, USA - SS_1_MS_1 metaG | ecosystem: Environmental > Aquatic > Non-marine Saline and Alkaline > Hypersaline >... | reverse complement strand
GTGGTGTCGGCGACCGTTTGCTACCATCGAGTAGCACGACGAAGCCCCACGGATGGACGCTACCAGACATGCAGAGCGCATTGAAGCGCGGAGAGTTGACAAAATGAAAGACTTGAACACGAATCAGACGAAGGTGTTGAGGACTCTGGCCAAGGGCGCATTGGGCTCGGGCGATGCGGACATGCGCACCGTGAACGCGCTCGTGCACCGCAACCTCGCCAAGGTCAACAAGGCCATGGCCAAAGTCACTATCACGGCTGCCGGCAAGAAGGCACTCAACTAGGGGCTCGGCGATGAAGAACAGAGAGCGTGATTCCAGAAACCAGCGGCACAATACCAACGGCGGCGAGCGACGACCTCCGCTCAACTGGCAGGTGATTAAGGTTTTCGATCATGGCCACGTGCGCGCGGTTGTGACGCGAGCCCAGCTCGACAACGGCTCGAGTCGTTACTCGTTCAGAATCGGTAAAACCGACTACAACGACGCTGAGCGGGTACGGGCCAACGTTGACTCGAGGGACATCAACGACTTCATTCTCGTATCCGAAGATATCGAGGAGTTTCTGGAAGGATTGACATGAGTGGTACTCAACTCCAGATGGTTCGTTGGGAGGTAGAGCGTTCGCTCCAGAAGTTGAGTGATTTCTTCGCGCCACATTGTCAGCTCACGTTCTTGATGCGTAATCCCAAAGAGCAGGATGGCGATCTAATCGTGACTACTGACAGCCTTGAGGCCGTCAGTGAGGCGGTTGAAAAACTGAAACGGAGAGAACCATGATCCAGAAAGCCAAAGACACGGTGATGAGCTGGCTGATTTGTCTGGTGCCGGTTAGGGTGTGCCGGTGGTTCTGGGAGCATGACGTGCCCATGGGTGGCTGGGCGCCGCATGTGTTCGGGAGGATGCTGGGCGTTGATCCGGTGCGGGTGGAAGCCAACTGATGGTTTGGTGGCGGTGAAAACGGCCATCGTGATTTTGCTCATCTGGGCGGCGCTCATTGTGTTGTTCCTGGTTTTCTGGAACGCATTGCGGCGGCCGAGTTGATGGCCCCGGTTCTGGATCCCACACTCTCCAGAACAGCCGGGCCGAAGCTCGAGATCGTGAAGGCTGTGGTGTTTGGAGCTGCCCAGTTCCAGAAAGCACTGCCCATGCCCGAGGAAGTCAAAGCGGCTGAGGCTGAGACTGAAGCATGGTTGAAGCTCCAGAGGGGTGCTCGAGCATGAGTGAGGAGCAAGAGCGGACCTATGCCCACCAACTGCAGGTGCAGCATATGCAGGCAGTTGAGGATGTGGTCGAGCATTACATGATTTGGTGCCCCCAACTGATCTTCCCGAAGCTGTCGCTTTCTGGAATGATCCGTACCATCGTGGCGCTCAACGATGGCCGCCAGTGTGAGGTGTCGACCTCAGCCATGACCGGCGCAACGATGCGAACCCAGTGGCGCAAGGAAGATGTGGGCTGGGGTGAGCAAGTTTCAGAGGTGACGCGTTCGCCGTTCTGAGCTAAGTTCTGGACTATGAACGTCCAGAATGAATCCCTCCAGAATCGTCCAGAATTTGTAGAACCTCTCGTGAAGGCCGACGCTCCGCAGCTCGGGGAGTGGGCCGGATTGCCTATTGTGGCCATCGGCCCCAAGGGCGGCAAGATCGTGGGATACAATGCCGGGGGCAAGCCCATCTACGCCGGCTCGAAGCAAGCCGAGAAGCTCGCTCAGGCGAAGACTCAGTCCAATGTCGAGGCGTTCGCCACGGCCGGCGCCGTGAAGGAATGGTTGACTGAGACCATTGGCGTGCCGGCGATTGTTGACCCCTCGGGTAAAAAGATCGTGTTGAGCAATGAATCGGCCAAGCTCGTGTCAGAGCACTTCGTGGTTACACCGAAAGCGTTTGTGAGCGAGGGCGGGGTAAAATCCGCTAAACTGAGCACCCTGACAGTGAAGGATCTCATTCCGCATTTGGGCAAGGCATTGGCCCCCAAGACTCCCGAGGAAGCGGCAACGTTTGCAGCAAAGGCCGGCGCCGGAGAGTTGGACAAAGACCCGTTCCCTCCCCTCAAAGATCTCAAACGGGAGGAAGGGACCAAACAGGCAAATATCGCCGAAGGCTCGCACGGCAACTGGCTGTTCCGAGCCCCGGACGGTCGGGCGTTCGTGTTCAAGAAAGGTGATCTGGTCATTTGTCGCGCTGAGGAAGCGGCCGACCGAATCAGCCGGCTCATCCTTGGGCAAGGCAAAGCGCCAGCGGTGAAGCACGTGGAGCTGGATGGCGTCAGCGGTGTGCTTCTCGAATGGCTCGATGGCGAGGTGCTCAATCAGACTGGGCACAGCGATCCGCCCACCAAGGCGCTCCAGGACAATTTCGATGAGGTTGTAGCGCATCACATGGTCGATTGGCTGGTGAGTAATCACGACGGTCACGCCGGCAACTTTCTCCTCAACAAAGATGGAATGGTTGCTTTCGATAAAGGGCAGGCGTGGAAGTGGTACGGCGAAGACAAGCTCGACCCCAACTACAAAGGCACGAATCACTCGTGGCCCATCTATCACAAGTTCTGGCTCGAGTTCGCTGCCGGCAACATCGAGGGCGACCCAATCGAAGCGGCGCGCAAGGCGCTCGAGAAGGTCGAGCAGATCACGCCCGAGCAGTACAAACAGATCGTGATGCCCTATGCTGTCGCGGCGGCGAAGAAGGGTGGTGGAGATGCCGAGCAAATCGCTGAACAGCTCACCTCGAGATTGAAGACGCTGCGCACGGATTGGGAGAAGTTTTTAAGCAAAGTGCTGGGCAAGAAGGTCACGCTCGAGGATAAGTCGACTGACAACTTCGGGACGATGCCCGAGTCAGGGCTCACAGAGCCCGGCGCTACGGTCGCCATGGAGAAGCCACCGACCGCGCCAATCCAGAAAGAGGCGGTCACAGGTTGGCCCCAGACGAAGGGGCCGGTCACGGTGTTCAATCCGGGCACGCCCCCACCTCCGGGAGCGAAGTGGCCCAAGGGCTATCCGGGTGACGGATTCCAGGCGCAGGTGATGTACAAGGGCGAGCTGTTCACGGTCGAGTTCATGCTCCACGGTGGCAAAGAGTTCGGCGCGTTCGTGCACTTCCCAGATGGCACGACTAAAGAGTTCCCGAGCCCCAACGCGGCGAGCGATGCGCTCGTGCTTTACCAGAAGAAGCTCGACCTCAACCTCAACGCGACTGAGAAAAAGAAGCTCGGCATCAGCTATCCGGCGGGCAAGGCGTTCGGCATCCAGAAATTCCAGAAAGAGATTGAAGCAGCGCACAGCGCCAATGAGGAAGACCTCAAAGAGAAGTTTGAGGAAGCGCCCACGGATTGGGAGCCGTTGCCCAAGCAAAGCGAGACCGCGTGGTATGCGTTCGCTGACACGGCCATGGTCGGCACTACGTTGCGAGTCAAACGCGAGAAGGGACCGGTCGTCATCGTGCATAAGACCGGCCCCGGCAAATGGGTGTGGCAGGCACCGAGTCTGCCCGTCGACGAAGTCAGCAATGACGCGCTGGCCGAGAACCTGGCCGAGCCCCAGATTGTCTCGGTCGAGTTGGCGCCGGTGGGCGAGAAGCCCAAAGAGCCAGCACCGAAGGTCGACACGAAGGCGGCCAAAGTTGAAGTGCCTCCATCGGCGCCGTCGACCTACAGCGGCCCGTTGCCCCCAGGCTGTGTCAAAGAGGTCACAAAGAAGTTCGCGGTCGAAGGTGGCAAGCCGGCCAAGTTCACTGTGCTGCTCGAGGTGACGGACGCCGGCAAGTTCAAGGTTTCGATTCCATCGTTGGGCGCGGACCTCGGCGCGTTCGATTCACTCAGCTCAGCAAGCGACGCGGTGTGGGTGAAGCAAAAGGGCTACAACGACGCGGCCGATTACAAGGCGCAGAACAACACCAACAAGATTCCGAGCGGCGGCGGTTGGAAGTTCTGGGGCATCGACCCGAAGGCAGTCACACCGGCCACTGAGGTGCCGGTCACAGTCACGGCCGAGGCGAAGGTCAAAGAGCCCGCGCCAACGACCGACGTTCAGATGCTCGAGGCGCTCTCGTCATTGAAGACGCCAGCAGAGCCGCTCACAACTCACGAGCAGTTGAAGACCGCACCGGTTGGATCAGTGCTCTCGTTCGTGCAGAAGCTGCCGGGTAAAGAGACAGCCTACCAAGTCACGAAGCAAGAGGGCGCGGACAACTGGCAGTACAATAACGGTGAGGTTGTCGGCTATTACGACCTCTGGGGTCAGACACAAGAGACCAAGGGCATCGAGTCGCCGATTCTCCAGAAACCGAAGGGCTATTCGTTCCCCATCGAAGACCCTGCCCCAGGGTGGGCGCGGATGCCCCCGACGATGCAGACGCTCTCCAACATCAAAGACTTTCCGGTCGGCTCGAAGGTTCGTGTTTGGGATATTGACACCGACAACTGGCTCGAGCTGACCAAAGCAGCGGATGGCTGGGATGCACCTCTGGCGGCTGGGGGTGAGGGCATCAGCGCAGAGTCGGTGTTCGCGTGGGTGAAGGAATCGAGCAAGCCCCCGCAGTATGCCGTGAAGGGTGGCGCGACTGAGTCGGGCGTCGAGGATTGGAAACCGCTCGACATCAACGCGGAGCCCCTCGTCGACTTCCCGCCGGGCACGAAGATCCGCGCGATGCTCGGCGGCGAGCCCGTGCTCTGGGAGAAGATCAACTCCACCAACTGGGCATGGGACAGCGGCACAATCAGTTACTCTATCGAAGTGCGTAAGACGCTCGAGGATGAGGGCGATTTCATTGCAGTCGCGCTGCCACCGAAGGTGGTCGAGATTTCGTTTACCAACAAGATTGCGATGGCAGATTGGACCGAGGCGAATCTCAAAGCGGCCCCAGTTGGCTATTCGGTCACTTTCTGGAACACAGTCATCGACAAACAGGTGACGTACACGAAGGAAGCGGACGGCCATTGGCACGGTGAGACGGTCGTCGACAACGAGCTGCTCGCGAACAAGGAATGGGTGAAGGGGCCGATGGGCTCGGCGCCGTTGGCTCCGGCGCCTGTAGCAAAAGAGAAGGCACCGATGGCGAGCAAGATCGGTGCGGCCATGATTCACTTGCAACCGTTGTCTCACGTGCCGAGTGCAGCGGCGGCCAATCTCGAGACGGTGTTCAATGCGGCGCCGGAATGGAGTGAGCAACCCGACCCCGATCTACCACCTGTCGGGGCTAAGAGCCCGTTGTGGCCGGGGTGGGTGCCCCCTCCCGGTGTGGTTATCGAGGGCGAACACGAGGGCAAAAAGTATTGGCTCGTGAACGTGGTGCAGGGTTTCAGCAAAGAGGGCGAGCCCTACAAGGGCGTGCGGTTCTCAATCATCGACGAGGATGGCAACTGGCATCACGGTGCTACGTCTAACAGCGCGGCGAAAGCGCTCAAGAGCGCAGTGCACATGGCTGAGTGGTATCCGCTCGTGAACGACAAAAAGCTCAACGCTAACGTGCTCAAAAAATCCTTTGGGCTCACTGGTACAGTGTTCGCGGCCGGCGAGACTTTCGGGACGCTCAAGAGTGGCTCGGGTCCAAGCGCGGTCCCGAGCGCGGCGACGGTCGTTGACAAGCATCCGAGCGACATGACACCGGCTGAGAAGAAGCAACCGGTGAAGGTGTCGATGACGCTTGCACAAGCGTTCATGGCTACGTTTCCCAATGCGCTCATCACGGACGGCATTGGCAGCGAGATGTTCGTGGTACCGACTCCCGAAAGTGGAGACGCCGACAAAACGCTCGAGGATCTCAAAGCGTTTATGAAGGCGCTTGAGCTGCCCAACACTGGCGACTTCCACGTCTCGCACGCGGGCGCCTATGTGACGATTCCGAAGCTGATGGTCGACCATGAGGTGGTGGCCACCATCACGGCCGACAAGGCTGCGAGTTACCCGACACCCAGCCTCGAGAATTGGGAGACCATGCCCGACTTCGTGCCGAAGGTGTTGCTCGGCACCGAAGACTACTCGGCAACGATGGCCATCGTTGAAGCCTGCCCACCAGGCACCAAGCTCGTGCGGCCCAACGGCGGTGTGTGGGAGAAGACAAAGGAGGATAATTGGAAGGCTGGTGAAGACGAGGTCAGAGACGAAGACATTGCTGTGCAGTTCTCAGGGACGAAGTGCAGTATCGTTCCCCCATTCGGCGATGTGCCGATGGCCAAGCCTCAGCCGAAGAAGAAACCGAAGGCCAAGCCGCTTCCAGAAAAGACTCCAGAACAGCTCGCGGCCGAGAAGAAGGCCAAAGAGATTGCGACATGGGCCAAGACCAATGGGCCAGTCAACGACGATGACTCGTTGCACGTGCTCGCCTACTTCCAGGCGCTCGCACCGAAGACGAAGATTTGGGCACGGCGGGCACCTGATGGCGACCTCATTATCGGGGCTGAGAACGAGAAGAAGCTGGCCTACCTACGCAAGAAGCTCTCCGGCAAAGTGGGCGAGCCCTTTGAGAGCCCTGTAGATGGTGCGTGGATCAAGGTCAGTCTCGAGGACTTGAAAACCGCCATCCCAGGCAATGCGGCGGGCACCATTGTCGGCCCGGACGCGCTCAATTACCCGGCGGGCACGACGTTCGATGTGAAGACCGAGAAGACTCTCGTGTCGCAGGTGCTCGACGCCGAGGTCACGAAGCTCCGCGACCACAAGAGCAACCCCAACCTGAAAGTCGCGAAACTTCTCGGCACAGAGGATGAGCAAGCGGCCAAGCTCAAAGAGCTGGCGAAGAAGATCGGCATCGACGAGCCCGAGATCGCGGTTGGCGGCAACTACACCATGCTGATGGTGCCGACCTCGATGCTGTCTGATGTCGTTTCCACCAAGGACGTGGTGATTCCGACAAGTCCACCACAACCCAAACCGTTCGTGTCGGCATCGTTGCCGACATTCGGGGGCAACGTCAAAGACGGGGAAGCGGTTGGCATCAACCGAGGCGACCTCGCCATCATGGAGAGCATCATCACGCCGCAGTCAGGCCACTATGTGCGCTGTGGGAAGCACGGCACGTTCTGGAATGACCAGGTGAAGGTCACGCGCGTGCGGGATGTGGACGGCAAGGTGTACTATGAGGTCATGGGTCAATTGCGTGACACGTCGAAGCTCGAAGACATGACCTTCGAGCCGTTCGTGTTTTCAGCTACTGATGGCACGAAGTTCGATCACTACGATTACAATCAAATCACCTACGAGCCCGACACGGGCACGCTTGTGCGAAACGGCGGTGTTGTCGCGTCGATGTCAGGACGCGCAGCTACCACGTCGACTGGTACCAGAGTGCAGGTGCTCGATGACGAGGGCAAGGAAGCTCTTCACGGCGTGTTCAAGATCCGAGTGCCGATTGAGAAAGACCTCGAGCAGGAGATGGCGGCCGGATTCGCGTCGATGGGTATCTCCTCGGCCGAAGCTATGGCCGAACCCACTGAGGAAGACGACCGGCTGTTCAGGAAGTACCAGCTTCTGCGCGGTGTCGGTGGCACGGAGTTCTGGCGTTGGTCTCAGTCGATGATTCGTGACGAGGACGCGCTCGACAAAGCGCTCGCATCGTGTGGTGTTACCGATGAGATTTTTCAGAACACGAAGGTGGTCGCTGGCTTCAATGGCAAGCAAGTGGTCACAACTGATCACGACAAGGATGCCATCGTCGATGCTGGTGTCGAGTTCGTTTACATGGGGATGGGCGGTATCAGCTCCGTGTACGCGCGCCTGCGTGAGGGCAAGGGATTGTGGGCCAACCGCGCGAAGTGGCTGTGCGGCGTGAAGGGCTCTGAGGGCTCGGTTAATAGTGACCACAATGGCGGTGGCACGTGTGTCGCGTTTACGCGCCTCGGCAACGTCAACGCTGATGGGGACAGTTGGGGCTATAAATGTGAAGACGTGAAGTTTATCATCCACCCGCGCGTGCTCGAGCGCACGGATTGGTTTGACCTCAATGGCGACCATTATGGAAAGTGGGCCAACCACAACAGCGGCAAACGTGGGCAACAGATCCAGCACCACGAGTCATCCAACGAGTGCGACTTCGAGGATGGGATTTCGTTGCGCGACGTGGCTGGTGTGGTGGTGGAAACCGCAGCTGAAAAGCAACAACTCATTGGGTGGCTGAAGAAGGACGGTATCGTTGAGGTGAACGGCATCGCGCTCGAGCATTTCATCCAGGTTGCCACGGGGAGGAGCCGGTCCAACATTGCGAACATCATACCGGGGTTGAAGAAGGGAGTGCTGCCATGATCAAGGCCGATCTCGTGTACGAGCTGGTCGACCTACGAAAGCTCGAGCCGGGGATGGCGATGCTCGCGCCGGCGGCCATGCTCTCCTACATCAAAAACGGCATCGAGGTGCGGGCGGCCAACGACCGGGGATTCCAGCTCGAGATCCCAGACGATGATGAGGGCGTGCTCGAGCAATTTGACGACCTTGACCAGGTCGTGCTCCACACGGAGCACGGTCGAGTGATACTTACACCCTTGTCCCTCGACAGCTACAACCGATCCGTGCGACCTTTCGTTCAGGGACCATTGCTCAGGACCACGGACGAGGTGCAGCGATATTGGAAGAGAGCGATTACACTGGCGGAACGATGAAGTGCCCGCACTGCAACAATAAGTTGCTTCAGAAATCGGGCGGCGACATCAACGTGCGCTTGAAGGGGAAGGTCACGATTGACTCCAATGGTGTCTGTCACGCGCTCTGCTATTGGTGTGGGAAGCCGGTCGAGGCCCCGCTCGAGCTGCGCAAAGGGTTCAAGTTGGAAGACGAACGGTACTACGTTCGCAACGGCTCTTGACAGTTGATTCCAGAAACGGTTAGGTTGATTCCAGAAACTGAGAGATCGAGTCACCAAGGCCCGGTAGGCGCAGCGGCGCGATAGGGGTAGGTGCTCAGGGAGTAGATCCTGTGAGCGACCTGCCTTTTGATTTTGAGATTCCGATCTCGTTCTTCGAGAAGGCCGACGCAGAAGCCGGGAAGCAACGACGCATCGGCGGCGTGATCACGACGGAGAACCCTGACCGCCAGGGCGAGGTGATTCTCCAACGCGGGCTCGATTTCAACGATTTTCTCAGTTACGGTTGGTACAACGACAATCACGACCGCTCGGCGACGGGCATCCTCGGCTACCCCGAGGCCGTCCAGTTCTTTCAGAAAGACACCGTTCTTCCGAATGGTGACACTATGAAGGCCGATGGCCATTGGGCCGAGGGCTACCTTTTGGAAACGAAGAAAGCCGACAAGATTTGGGAGCTGGGCAAAGCGCTACAGCGGACCAATCGGCGGCTCGGGTTTAGTGTCGAGGGCTCGATCCAAAAGCGAGTCGGGCCGCTACGCAAAACCATCGCCAAGGCCAAGGTCAAGAACGTCGCCATCACGCACGTGCCGGTTCAGGGCGACTCGAAGCTCGAGCTGCTCGCCAAGAGCATTATGGCGGTGGAGTGTTCGGACCCGGATGCCATGCAGAAGGCGCTCGGCTACGGCAACGTGGCGGTTCCCGGTGGCAGTCCCACCGGAGAAGGTCCCAAGACTGGTGACCAGGCTGGCCAGGTAGTCGTTCCTCAAAGTTTTGAGTCGAAGCAACGGTCATTGCTTGATGAGACCGATGAGGAAAAGAAAAAGCGTATGAAGAAGTCGCTCTCGGATGATGAGGCGATTCTATGGGTGCGGTCGCAGCATCCTCAGTTGAGCTTCGCCACCTGTGAGCGGATTGTTTCCCTCACCAAAGCCCTGAAACGTCAGGGGCGAATCTAGGAGCTGAATCATGGGCGACGAGAACATGAATGGCGCCCCCGGCGTCACCACGGAAGACTTGGAGAAGTCACTCGCTCAGCTCGAGGGCATGGCTACGGAAGGCGATGCGCCCTCGCGCAAGGAAGCACTGCTCGAGAAGGCCAAGAGCGGCGACCTCGAGAAGTCGGAGCGTGATGAGCTGTTCCAACTCCTCGGCGGTAAGGCTGCCGACGAGCCCGAGCAGACCCAAACCGGCGACGAGCTGGTCAAGGGTTTTGCGGACAACGAGCCTCTCCAGAAGGCACTCGATGTCTCTGACTTCCTCAAAGAGCAACACGACGAGCTGGTGAAATCGCTGCACGCAGTGGGCGACGCCATCGAGTCGAGCGATAACCGACGCCACGAGTTCAACCTCGTGATGGCCAATGCGGTCTGCGACATCGGCCACCTCGTGAAGTCGATGGCCGAGCAGTTTGAGGGCTTCATGCAAGCCCCAGTGCGCGGACCCAAGAGCAAGGGAGCCACTGGCGGCGCGGCTCCGCGCGTGCTCAACAAGAGCTTCGGCGACGAGCCACCGGCTGAGGAGACTCTCAGCAAGGGTGAGATCCTCGCAGCGATGCAGGGGATGCACCAGAAGTCGATGACCGAAGGTCGAGGTGGTCGCGCTGCGTGCGGCGAGGATCTCCTGATGGCCACGGCCAAGTATGAGCAGACCAATCGGGTGAGCCCTAAGCTTTACGGCGAGGTCTCGAGCTACGTTCAAGAAAGGCGCGGCGCCGCCCACTGAGGGGCCAACCGCTCTGTGTGAAGAGAAAACACCATCAGTGGGTAAACTAGGAGGATTTCGATGAACCCGGACATGGTTACTTGGAAGGATTACGAGGGAATCGAAGGCTTCGGTGTCACGTCAGGCGCCGAGGTTGAGGAGTTGAACAAGGCACTCGAGGCCGGCGGCGACATCAACCCGCCAGGCCCTCCATGGGCAGCCGGCGATGGTTTCGCGCTGCGCGTCGAATCGCTCGAGGCCACGTTGCGCGTGACCACGTTTCGTATGGAGCACGTGGTGCTCTGGCGGAACCTGCCGAAGCTGGCCGCGTACAATGTGATCGAGGAGCACAACATTCTCTCGAGCTACGCTGAGAACGAAGACTCAGCGTGGATGGCAGAAGGCGATCTGCCCGAGGATGACAGCTCGACCTACGAGCGCGCATACGCGAAGGTGAAGTACCTCGGCACGACTCGCCGAGTGACCCACCCCATGACGCTGATTCGCCCGGCCCACGGCAACGTGGTCGCGCAAGAAACGGTCAACGGCACCATGAAGCTGTTGCGCGTGCTCGAGCGGGCGCTGTTCTATGGAGACTCCTCGTTGTCGACGCTGCAGTTCGACGGCTACGTGAAGCTCATTGAGGACAACGCACCGGCGACCAACGTGATTGATCTTCGTGGTCGGCCGTTGAGCGAAGATGTGCTGATGGATGCGGCGCTCACCGTTTTCGACGCACCCAACTACGGAATTCCGACCGACCTATATCTCAACCCGAAGACGAAGACCGACCTGGTCAAATCGTTCTTCCCGAAGGCGCGCTACGACCAGTTCGCCAAGACCAACGAGGGCATGATCGGTCTCGACATTCGTGGTTTCACCAGCCCAGCCGGCGACGTTCGCTTCAACCCCGACGTGTTTATCACGGACGGTGGTGGACCGACCGGCGCTCTGGGTGCTGCGGCCAAACGGCCTGGCGCTCCGACTCCGGGTGCCGTGACCACCCCGGCGGATGCTGCCTCGAAGTTTGAGGCTGACGACGCGGGCGACTACTTCTACACCGCGCAAGCGGTGAACCGCTACGGGCGTTCCGCAGCGGTGGACGTTGTCGCTGGCCCGACCGCCGTGACCGTCGCTGCCGGCGACAAAGTCACGTTCACTTTGACTCCCGGCGGCGGTGAGGCTCCTGATTGGTACGAGATTTTCCGTACTAAGAAGGATGGGGCGGCGGGCTCTGAGCGGCTCGTGTTGCGTGTTCCGAGCGCGGGTGCGGGCGCGACAACCATTGATGACTTCAACGACAATCTACCGGGTACGACTATCGCATTGCTGTTCCAGCAAAACATGGAGTCGTTGTCGGTGAAGCAACTCGCGCCGATGATCAAGGTTCCGCTCGCTACCATCGATACGAGCATCCGGTGGGCCCAAGTCATCTACCTCGTGCCCGTCATGTACGCGTACGGCAAGAACTTGTTGTTCAAGAACATCGGGCGTGCTGAGGGCTACGTCGGGGCTCCGTAGTCACTGACTTTCGGACCTTGACGTGTACCATGAGTGAGTGATTGCTTGGGGTGGCGGATAACCACCCCGAGCAATTTCGCTCGGGCACAACGAGGAGAGCGAGCGATGGATCTCGAGAATTTGCTACCACACAAGCGGAACACGAAGGTGCTCGTGGATGGAACTGTCTACGAAATCGAAAAGGACGGTGTCTGTCGAGATGTTGCTGAGGAACACGCCGCGAAGCTGCTCCAGAACGTTGACACCTGGCAGGAGTACGATCCCGAGAAGGCTGCGCAGCGGGTTGCAGCTCGCGTGGAGAGAGCAAAGGCAGCCGGTGGTGTGAAGTTGCTCGGTGCTGATGGCAACCCTGTCCAACACCTAGAAGACGCCATGAAGCCGGTCGCGGATGCAGAGCAGAAGGTCAAGAAGTCCCAGAAAGCCGATGATATCGCAGCCGTGAAGCAAGCGGTTGAGGTAGTTGAGGGCGATCCCTTGGTACCAGAAGACGGTGAGGAGTGGCCTGACCCAGACGAGTCGATGTCGATTGAGTATCTCAAGCTGATGGCCGACGCCTACGAGATCTCGTATGCGACGAATATTGGTAAGAAAACGCTCATCGCTCGAGTCAAAGACGCCATGTATGAGTAGGCTAAGCCTACTTTTGGAGGATGAACATGACAGCACCCAACAGTATTCATCAACCGTTTGAGGCTGGCGCTATCGTCGAGGTGACGGGCGACCTCATCGTCGACACTGGATTGCGAGTCGTCCAGATGCATTCGGCTACGTTGGCGGCGACACCCACGGCGACTGACTGTATTGTCGGAGCTGCGTTGCTTGACGAGCCGGAGCGCGCAACGAAGCGATTGCATCTTTACGTGATGCAAGCCGATGGGGTGACTCCTGGTGTGACGGCTACCAAGGTTTCGTGGCGAGCACACGGCAAGTAAGCTCGAGCTGAGCTAGGAGGTCGACATGGTTGCGACTGTGCGTGGCGGCGTGCCTGTCGTCCGGCGGGTCGATGCTGACACGACCGGGCGCAAGGTCAGGCTGCCATTCTATCTCTTGTTCCTGAAGATTCGGAATAAAAGCGCCAACGTCGGTCGTGTGTATTTCACCGAAAATGACTATGACGCTGACGAGAATTACGTCGAAATACCAGTGGCGGCAGCTACGGCGCCTTACGGAGAGTCGGAAGCTCCGGTAGAAACCCACGAAGGCGACCGGGCTGATATTTTTGTTCGTGGCGTCGGTGGAACAATTACGTTGGAGATTGTCCTGTTTCAACGACGCGGCTAGATTGGACCTTGAGGTCCACGCGGAGTTGAGACATGGACGAGCAATATGTATTTAGGCTTGTAGAGATTGGGGTTGGGGGAGCGGCCTTCACGCTGCTCGCCTGGCTCGTTCGCCGTACATTCACTCATACGATTCCTCGTCTTGCCAGCGACTTCAAAGAGTCGTTGAAGTCCACCAATGAGTTCTTCAAGGAAGAGCTTCGCACCACCCGTGATGATTTCCGCAATGAGCTGAAAGAGCAGCGTCAGGATTTTCAGGACTCGCTCAAGCAGCTGCGAGAAGACTTCAAAGGCGAAATTCAGTATCTTGGGCAGCGCATTGATCGGCTGAGCGATGCGGTGCGGGAGCGTAACAAGCTAAGGGAGTGACCAATGGATTGGCGTGAAGGCACATTGTGGGTCATGGCTGTATCGGGCTCTGTCATCATCGGTTGGGACATCATCGTCGCATTCTTCAATCGTGTGCCCAACGATGAGGACACAATTTCTGGAATCACGATGGGCGCGAGCCTGAAATTCTGGACGCTGCCATATGCCTTCGGGATTCTCGGCGGGCATTTGTTCATGCCTGGTGTTTTCATGCGATCGGTTACATGGTGGGGCATGTCCATCGCGGTCGGCATGGGTATTTCCCTCGGTGTGTTCAGCTTGCTGTATGGCGCCCGACTAGCCCAGTCGAGATGTCGAGTGGCAATTCGTGCGTATGGTTTGTTGAACCTTGGGCTGGCAGTCGGTTGGATGTTTTGGCCACAATGAGGTGAGCGATGTTGTTGGAATCCCCAGTTATCGAAAAGACACCGCTCATCGCGCAGAGCTTGGGTGTTTCGACCACAACTCTTGGGCCACCGGTTGGTC
>Ga0180431_10006279_pt1 | contig 14159 bp, 12 predicted proteins | sample SS_ome_11_FD_132459 | JGI IMG/M metagenome (GOLD analysis project Ga0180431, IMG submission 132459) | Hypersaline lake sediment archaeal communities from the Salton Sea, California, USA - SS_1_MS_1 metaG | ecosystem: Environmental > Aquatic > Non-marine Saline and Alkaline > Hypersaline >... | reverse complement strand
TCGAGAAAAGGTTCGACGATGGTGCGCTCGGAGGTAAGCCCTATGCGAAAGATCTGGTTCTCATTTCCCCTGATCAGGAAGAACAGGTCGGTTTCCTCCAGTGCCCCGGTAGCGCGCTCCAGCAGCCAATAGGGTGCTTCGATTCCCCTGGCTCCTCCGCGCAGGTACAGCCGTGAAGGAATACGCTTGAAGTTCAGGTACAGACACATGGCCCTGTAATCCGGAAAGAAGTCCCGCAGGAACAGGCGGCTTCCCATCGGATAGTCAGCCGTTTGGCCGTACTCGGCTCCCAGGAACAGGATCTTCATGGACAACGGAGGCCTCTTGCGGTTGATGTGCTCGATAATGCCCAGAGCCAGGGCGACATTGATCGAGCCGTCGAAATCGCCTTGAATCCCGGGCGGATGATTGATGGGGACCGCCAGGATCAGGGTGTCCTGCCGCTGTCCCCGGACATCCGCTACCAGGCAGGAAGAGAACGAGTGATTCTTGTCCGACTCTCTGAAATCGAGGCGGGAGTAGGGCACCCTCAAGAACTCCAGACGTTGTTCGATGAACGCCAGCAACTGTCGCTCACCCTCCGATCCCTCCAGACGGGGATACATAGAGCGAATCGTAGCGTAGTCATCCAAGACCGCCCGGCTGTCCGGTGGGAGATCGGATTGGCCGAAAAGAGCAACACAACCTGCAAGCAACAGGGCACAGACAATGAGTCTGGACATAACTGAAATCTATCAGATCCTGCCGAAAAATGCATTGCAATATGGATACCGATCTTTTATCATGATAGGGACGCCATGTTGGAAGAAATCCTCAAGCGCAGAAGTATTAAAGAGTTCAAATCAACACCGATTGAAAAGGACAAGCTCGAGCGTGTCCTGGAGGCGGGCCGCCTGGCTCCCTCGGCCAAGAACCGCCAGGAGTGGCGCTTCGTAGTGCTTCAGAAAGAGCACCTGCGGGAGAAAGTGAAAGAGGCGGCCTTCGGGGATGAGAAGGTGGGTCAGGCGCCGGCGATTATAGCGCTGTGCACTACGAATGTCGAGTACATCATGCCCAACGGCCAGCTGTCCTACCCCATCGATCTGGCCTTTGCCGCCGCCTTCATGGTGCTTCAGGCCGTGGCTGAAGGATTGGGCACCTGTGTTCTCAGTACCTACGATGAACAGATGATCAGGGACCTGATAACCGTTCCTTATTCGATGCGGGTCGTGCTTCTCATCCTGCTCGGTTATCCCGAAAAAATCCCGGAGGCTACTTCACGAAAGACGCTGAAGCGGATTGCCGCCTTCGATCACTGGTAGCCCGATCCCTTCCTCATTCGTAGTACTTGAACAGCTGTGCGAGCTTTTCCTCGTTTTGGGTGGAGGTGATGAGCCCCCCGGCAAGGTAGTACACCGGGTCTTTTCGAGTCCACATAATCTGCACCTCCAGCGAAAAGCGGGGGATCTTCATCTCTTCGGCGGGAAGCACATCAATGGTTACACTCCCCCCCTTGTCCACTGAGGGATTCCCGATGAACGCCAGTTGACACCCCTCCCTGCTGAGATCTCGGAGATATCCCAGGGTGCCGCTGCCCTCCAAGAGCACTTTGGCGTAGGCCTTGTTTCTCGGATTCCTGCGCTGATCTTCTCCCATCTTTCTACCCATTCGTTGAAACCCGGATTACCGTGCCGGTCACCTCACTTTGGCCCCACTGAACCGGCTGTTCCTCTTCATCGAAGAAGATCACCTGGAAGAAGGGAAAGGTCTTTTTCGTGACCAGCAGCCCCATGCCGAAGCGAAGGTAGTTGTGTTTCTCCTGATACTCTTCGAAGGCATCCGAGGTTTGATCTATCATATCCGGCGACGCCTCCAGAGCATAGGGAAGGCGCTTGGGATCGAAACCGCCGCCGAAGTCTTTGACCTCGATGTCGACTTTCGAGTCTTCTGCGCGGAAAACGGCGATCACCTGCTTGTCGACTTTCTTTTCCCTGTGTGCTCGCAGGGAATTGCTGATCAGCTCCAGCACGGCGTACTTGATGTTCTCGGCATTTGTGACGAACTCGGGAAACCGAATCGAATCCAAGGTTTTCAGGACTTCGCGGAAATCGGCTTCGGGGTGAATGTTTACAGTAACCTGATCGCTGTGCTTGCTCTGGAAGTCGAAATTGTTGCTCATCCCTTGATTTGTGCCCTTTGAAAAACCCTCAATGTGGTGTTAAATACCGTCAATGCTCTATCTGCTGGTTTCCATCGATTATTATATACAAATCCAGAGAGTTGACCAAGAACTTGCTGATGCAATCCAGACCGAACTGTGCGCCTTGCAATCCCTGTACGGCTACCAGAAAACAGCCGAACGGGAGGGAGGGGTGCTGTATCGCTTCGGTCAGGAGTTCGGCCTGGATCCGCACCGCACCCTTGAGTTCGTTTTTCGCGTTTTCGAAGTTCTCCAATCTCGGAATCAGGAACTGTTCGGATTCAACCTCCTAATTGCCCGGGGGGATGAGGGCAACCCGGAGAATACCCTCAAAGCCATGCAGAAAATCCTTCTTCCCATCGAGGCGGACCAGCAGATCCTCATCGAAGCGGATTGTCTGAGCTCCTTCGCAGATATGGTTCACACGGAGAGAATCGACGGCATTTACAGGATAACGCAGCGAGATCTCAAATCAGGCTCCGCACAGAGAAACCGACAGGCATCCTGGAAACGTACACGTCTGGCCCGGGAGGTGGTGCGAAAGATCAACACCCAGTACAAGGCAAGAACCCAGAATCGCGGCATCGTTGTCCATGGGCCGGTAAATACGGATCTGCGTTTGTTGCTGGATGCCGTACAGGAACTGTTGTTCCAGGATTTGACGGTGCCTCGGGCACCTCGACTGCACACGCTGTTCAAGCGCCGTTCGACCTTTCACCCGTTTCTCAACAGTATCGATCCGTTTTTTCTCAAGGCGGCTGCTCAGTATTTGACAACCTGGGAAAAACAGGTGTGGGATGATCTCAACGGTCTGCTCTGGTCGATGAAGCCTTCGATATGGGAAGATCAAGGCCTGTTCTACAGATGGCCTAAGGGGGTGCCCGCTTCCCTGCGGGGCAGGGGACGAGCCGAAGGGACCGAAGAGGAAACCGGCGGCTCATCCGCCGGGCCGGTGTGCCCGGATCGTTTGTACCGGGATTTCTATCTGGTCTTTCACCTCTATCTGACCGCCTATTTCCGAATGTTGGAGGAAAACTTTCTTCCCGCCGTGCTGTTCTGTGAAGATATCGATACCTACCACCCTCAAAGCCTGGAGATGCTCAGCGAATTACTGAAGGACTTCTACCAGATCCACTCCTTCATCCCGGTGTTCACCTCCAGAACGCCGGAGCTTCCTATCGACCTGGGGGGGCGGGCCATGAAGGTAGTGGCCATGCGCCCGCTCAGCAGCAATGAAATGGCCCGTATTGCCACCAGGATCTTCAGAGGCTGCAAACTCCCTGAGGACGTGTTGTTCAGCTTGCGCAAGTACGTTCGGGGTAAGATTGTCGTTTTCTATCACTCGCTGCGTTTTCTGGAACGCCAGGGCTTTGTCGCCAAAGAGAAGGATATCTATCACTGGCAGGAGGGACGGCCCCTGGAGAAGTTGTTGCCTGCCCGCAGCCAATCCCTGACCTGGCAGTTGATCACTTCACTGTCCTTCGCCCTGAAGCGGCTGCTTTTCATCGTTTACCTCCAGGCGGGGCTGCTCGATCTTTGGGGACTGATCGAATTTCTACACGCTCAGGGAATGGCCCGGGAGGATGCCTTGAACCTGCTGCGGGACCTGGAGGCTCAGGGGCTGATTTTTATAGAGAATCATGCGGTAGCGCTGTTTCCCTCTTTCCGCAAGAGATTGCGGCGCACCGTGCTGGAAAAAGAACCGGAGTTGGAGTCGGCCTTCATCAATCACCTGCTGGAGCGTTGGCGGGCAGGTAGGTATCCCCATCTGGTTCTGCTGTTCTTTCTTCTTTCCAAGGCGCGCCGCGTTCCTGAGGGCTTCGAGGTTCTGTTTCAACTGCTAAAGCAGAAACTGGACGAGCTGGATTTTAACGGTGTGCGGATCTTTCTGGATCCAAAGCATTTTCGTTTTGGCGGCGCGGAGATCAAGAAGAACCTGGATCGACTGCTGGTCGCTTCTCGGCTACGGTGCCTGCTGCTCCAGGATAAGCTCAAGGAGGCGGAAAGCACCTATCTGAAGTGCATGGAGTTCGGAGACGATTTCGAAGTCCATCCGGCCAAGGGGGCGTTGTTCCTGCAGATGAGCCGATATCTGCTGGTGAGGGGGGAGACCAGCATGGCCCTGCAGTGGGTGAAGAAAGGGATGATCCAGTTCCAAAACGCCGGGCATGCAGATGGAGAGCGTGAAACGGCGATCGGCCTGGCATCGGTTCTGCTGGCCGAGGGGAAGTTCGACGAGGCGTTAGAATACTTCGCGATGTCCGATACTGCGGACAGAGATCGTGAGGGTTTGGATAGTATCGTTTCCCACAGTCTGCGCGCCGTTGCCCTGTTCGTTCTGGGGAATCTTTCCCGGGCCGAGGTCGAGACCAGGACCTCCCTGCAGATCAGCCGGTCGCTCAAGCGAAGGGAGTGGGAGCTGTTCCTGCAGTTCCTGGCCGCCCGTATCTCCTTTGAGCTCGGATTTTACGAACGAGCCCAGCAGGAGTTCCAGCAGGCTCTGGCTCTCGAAACCCTCTACGAACAGCCACCGGCCAGGCCTGTCCTGCACAGATGGTTAGCGCGCAGCTTTGCCTACGGGGGAAAGCTGGAGACCGCGGAGGGGATCCTGGGGCAGCTCGAGGATCACTGGGAGAAGTTCTTTTTTCTCTCCGAGTGTTCCTTCTTCATGAGCAACTACGGTAGAGCTCTGGAGCACTGCGACCGGGCCATAACACTGGAGCAGGGTTCGCTCCAGGAGGTATTCCCCGGTGAGCGCGTGGGCTGGGTGGACGGTTTCAGGGATGTGGAGGGGCGTTGTTTCGAGTTGTTGAGGGAGAATGCCCTGGTGCGGCGGATCCTTCAGTCCTTTCAGGCCTATCTGTGGGGATTGGAAGGCTCGAGCGAGCGGGGGATCGAGCAGCTGCAGATGATTACCCGGGGGGGGCGCATTCCCCCGTCGGACCCCTACCAGAGTCTCTACACCTACTTCTACGCCTGTACGCTTCCCGAGGTCCGCAAAACCGAGCTGGACGACAGCCTCACCGTGCTGAGCAAATCGTTGAAGTTGCTGCAGCAACGGGCCAGCAGGATCGACGACTCATCGGAACGCTGGCACTATCTGAGCAACAACTACTGGAACAGCCTGCTGTTCGCCGAAGCCAAGAAGAAGAAGATGATCTGAGCGGTTGTTTTTACTAAATGCGCGTAGTTTTGCATTTGGTAGTACTATATGCAAATAGACTTGCGTTTGGTAGTACTATATGCTAAACTATTCGCATATGGTTAAGCGTCACTTCTGGCAACAAGAAATCGAAAAGGCATGGGATCATAGGAGCGTTGCCTGGCTCTCCGGAGTCAGGCGTGTGGGAAAGACCTTTCTCAGTAGGTCCTTGGATGATATAGAGTACTATGATTGCGAGCTTCCAAGTAATAGAAGGATATTGGAAGATCCGGAGACATTTTTAGATGACCACAGGGGCAGACGTGTCGTCCTGGATGAAATTCATCGGCTGGTGAATCCTTCGGAGTTGTTGAAAATTGCCTCTGATCACTTTCCATCCGTCAAAGTACTGGCCACCGGCTCATCCAGCCTGGGCGCTTCAGCGCGGTTCCGTGATACCCTCACGGATCGAAAGGCAGATGTATGGCTTTCACCGATGATCGCTTTGGATATGGAGTACTTCGGTAATACCTCAATCAAACACCGGTTATTCAGAGGCGGACTTCCGCCTTTTTTTCTTGAGGAGGCATACCCCGACAAGCGATATCAAGAATGGCTGGATAATTACTGGGCTAAGGATATCCTGGAGTTATTTAGACTGGAGAGACGTCACTCATTCCTGCGCTTTGCCGAGTTGCTGTTCATTCGAAGTGGGGGGATCTTCGAAGCTACCAAATTCGCAGTTCCCTGTGAAGTGAGCAGGACAACGATCAGCAACTATCTAAATGTGCTTGAAATGACGTACCTTTTTCACGTGCTTCGTCCCTTCAACACTCGGAAGGCAACAGAGATTGTCGCAGCACCGAAAGTCTATGGATTCGATACGGGATTTGTGTGTTACTTCAAAGGCTGGAGTGAGCTCAGAGAGAGTGATCTCGGACTGCTCTGGGAGCATTTTGTTCTCAACGAACTCCTGGCCCGTCTGCAAACAAACCGTATTCTGTACTGGCGTGACAAGAGCAAACACGAGGTGGATTTCGTTCTTCCGAGCCGATCAGATGGTCCCACTGTCATCGAATGCAAATGGTCCGCCGCCTCTTTTATCCCGGCAAACCTGATCTGTTTTCGCTCGAGCTATCCTAGCGGCAAGAGCTATGTGGTTGGGCGGGATGTAACCAGACCGTACGGGCGCACCTTCCGAGGTGTGAAAGTCGATTTCGTCGATCTAAACGGATTGGTGCAGGAGCTGACGGCTACGGGGAATCGGCCTTGACGCCTGGGTTACAGTGACCTATACTTTACAAGTCATACACTGGGAGGGGATGTGGCCGAACAGCTTATCCTAAAAAGCCTGCCTTTTATCCGCATCCTGCCGAATTGGGCCCAGGAACTGGCCTACAAGTACTGCTCCAAGACTGCCAATCTGTACATCGTGCACGGCAACATCCGGGATTTCCTGCCCCACCAGATGAAGGACAACGAGTTCAACTTCGTGCGCATCCAGGACTACATCGGAGAGGTGTTGTTCGGCAACCGGGACATCATCGTGTTCTACGACCGTTCCTCCGGAGTGAACTTCTGCACGCCGGAGATGCGCCGGGACTACCTGGCCGCCCTGAGCGGAGCGAACGGGGACACCCGCGAACGCGCCCTGTCCCGGGATCCGATGGACTCCTTCCCCTGTCTGGAGCGTTACTTCTACCAGAACATCTCAAACAAGCGGCGCATCGTGCTGATCATCGACTACTCCGAGACAATCGTACCCAATACCGATATTTCCCGCTACACAGACGAGGATCGCTACTGCCTGGTGACGTTGAACCGCTGGGCCAACGATCCGATCTTCACCGAGGGGGACATCTCCATAATCCTTCTCACCGAAAACCTGGCCGACCTGAATGCCAAGCTTGTGCGCTCTCCCAGCACGATCAAGGTGAACATCCCCCTTCCCGACGAGACGGTGCGGGAGCGTTTTCTCATCTTCCTGGAACAGCAGGAAAAGCTACTGCTGGAACGGCGCCTCAATCCGACCAAGGTGGCACAGATCTGCAGCGGCCTGAACCTGGTCAATATCCACCAGCTGGCCGCGGAGAGCTACCAGGAGGACAAGGAGATAACCCTCGAGTACCTGCGCCAGAAGAAGAAGCAGATGATCGAGACAGAGGCCAGCGGCCTGCTGGAGTTCATCGAGGCGGAGTTCGATCTGACCATGGTCTCCGGGCACGATTACGTGAAGAAACGCTTCAAGAGCGCGGCCAAGGCCATCAAGATGGGACGCCTGGACATCCTGCCCATGGGCTACCTGGTGGCAGGGCCGGTGGGCACGGGCAAGAGCTTCATGGTCACCGCCTTTGCCGGGGAGATCGGAATCCCAATAGTCAAATTCCGCAACTTTCGCTCCAAGTGGCAGGGGGTGACCGAGAGCAACCTGGAGAAGGTGCTCAACATCCTCACGGCCATGGCCCCGGTGGGGGTGATGATCGACGAGGCGGACGCCTTCCTGGGGGACCGCAACCAGGAGGGGGACTCCGGGACCTCCAACCGCATCTTCGCTCAGATCGCCTCGTTTATGGGCAACACCGAGTATCGGGGCAAGATCATCTGGTTTCTCATTACCTGCCGTCCGGATCTGCTGCCCATCGACCTCAAGCGTCAGGGCAGGGCGGAGGAGCACCTGGCCTTGTTCTATCCGGAGACCATCGAGGAGAAGGAGGCCCTGTTCCAGACCCTGATCCGCAAGCTCAAGCTCAAGGTGCAGAAGGTCAACATCAGTGACCAGTTCCGCAAGTACAAGTTCGACTTCTCCGGGGCGGACCTGGAATCGATTCTGATTCGAGCCAAGCTGCTGGCGGCCATGAACAACCACGTGATCATCACCTCCGACGATCTGGAGGAGACGATCCGGGATTTCAATCCCCCCAGCTATCCCCACGAGATCGAACTGCAGAACCTGGTGGCCGTTTTGGAGTGCACCAGCCGGGAGATGCTTCCCAAGCGTTTCCAGAACCTCGAGCGGGGTACCCTGGTCTCGGATATCAGGCAGCTGAAGATCCTCACCGGCGAGCGGGAGTGAGATTCGTCACTGCTTTTGTACAACTCTTCTAGTGACCACAACCATATCTATTCGGGTGATCCGTGGAAGACATTGAAGCGAATTCAAAGCAAACTGAATAGCGGGTATGGTTGTTGAAGTCCGAGATAAGATAGTATGTACTAACCCGCAATCGAACAACTAGGGAGAACACAGTGGGAATGTTGAATGCAACCGGTCTTTGGACAGGAGCGGCCTTGAGTTCCACGTCGAACTGAACCGCCCCGTATTTACCGGAGACACAAAATCATGAGAGGATTGTGTCAGGGTGAAGCGAAACAGGTACTCACCAGGGGGCACCCATGCCCAGAGACCGGTGATGCGGTATAATTCCGCCAATTATTGCCTATTATTCCATGAATCGATACCCGAGATGCTGCGGTAATTGGGTTCACAGATCCCGAATATCTCCAAATGGACGTGCCGGCTGTTTCTCAATCCCGATTAGTTGGATGAATTGGTGGTTCTTGACAAATGCAGGCTAACCACTTCGGATTCAGCCAGGGTGTTTTTTATTCGGAATGGTTTTTTCACCCAGAAGGAACCCAGGAAGAGGCTAAATGCAGCCGCAAATGAGAGGAAGGCAGCGGCTGAATATCTTCCGCCTACCTTGAAGGAAAGACTGAATAGATACGGGCCTGCCGCACTTCCTGCTACTTGAAAGGCCATCACATACCCGCTGATCGCTCCCAGATGCTTAACGCCGTAGTAATTGGGCCATGAAATCGTGCTTATGATACCGAACATCCCGGAAATCATTCCGTAGCCAGCGATTATTGCCCACACAGGAGCACCGCGATGCAAAAAACCAAGCGTACCTGTGACAAGAAGCAAGCCAAGGAGTTGAATGTGGAGAAACCACTTGAGCTCTATGTAGTCGCTCAATGTGCTCCCCGTTACCTGTAAAACACCGGCAACTACGGCGCTGGGGAGGAAAATCTTAACTGCCGTCTCCCGGCCTATCCCCGCCGTTTGGAAGATCGATACTACGTGGAAGGTAAGGGCGGTTATAACGAGGGAGGCAAGTGTAAGGGAGAGGCAAATCAGCCAAAACGTATAGGTTCGCCTTGCTTCCCGCAGGGTATAATCTTCATCAGCCTCCTCTGGGGGCTGGCCTGTTGCTGGGTTGGGGCTCTTTGTCCGTATTTTCGCCAGCGGACCATCGGGTTCCAAGCCGCAATCCTGTGGATTGTCTCGAAAAAACACCAAAACCATGAGTAAAAAGCCCACCCCTACGACGAGTCCCATGACTTGCCAAGCTCCCCGCCAACCAAAAAGACGGATCAGGTGCTCAAGCAATCGGGGCGAAGAGGAGAATCCGAAGGACATGGACAGGCCCAGCACCACATTGGCCAAACCCCGCTTGCTTTTGAACCACTTCATGACCATGTTCCTGCTGCTCATGGTCATGATCCCTTGCCCGAAGAATCGAATCCCGAAAAAACCGAATATGATCGTAACGAAGGCGACGAAACTATAGGGGAGGAAAGGGATAAAGCCGGCAAGCCGCTGGGCAAAGTTGTCTGCCGTCTGTAGGAAGATCAGCATTGCTCCAAGACCGAGGGCTGCAGCGGAGGTGACTACTCTTGCTCCCCAGCGATCGTAGAGCTTGCCAGCCTGAGAAAGAAGCATCGCGCTCGTTACGGTCCCAAAGAGGTAGGCCAGACTCGTGTTAACCCGACTGATTGCCATGGCTTCTATTAGGTAATCGGTAAATACCGAAACCCCGATGGTCTGCCCCGGGATACTCATCACTATCCCGAGAGACCCGAACACGACGACGATGAAGCCATAAAAAAAAGGCCATCTGGCAGGGGAGAACGGTAGCAGGCAGGGCTTATTCATGTTTATAGTTCAGTAGTCTATTTGAAGGATTAATGCAAGTCTGTCGACTGGATGTCGAAAGGCTTTCCCAAGTTCACGATTCTTGTCAGCCAATTTCATCTCTAATATACTGACAGCACGAGGAGTTGTCGTGATGATCGATCGGATTATCGTGGATCTGCGAATATATCGTGGACAGGCCTGTATCAAGGACCCTAGATATTTCTATGAAACCGAGCAAAACACATCAGTGAGAGCCGCCCAATGGTTGACAAGAAATCTTTGACTCTGTACTGGACCAAAAACGGGAACACGGAGAAGGTTGCCCGGCGCATCCACGAAACCTTGACCAAGGCCGGGCTCGATGATGCGATCTTCCGCATGACCAAGGATCTGCAGGTGGAATACCTGGACTACAACCTGGTCTTCCTCGGCGCTCCTGTGTATCACAATCTGCCGCCCAAACCGGTGATCGCCTTTCTGGAGAGGCACAGGAAACGGGGCGTGGAGATCGTGGCATCAGCCCCGGAGATACCGGGGATCGCCGCTATTCCCTACTGCACCTACGGCGGGGGACACACCGGCTACAACGAAGCGGTTCCCATGCTCAAGTACATCGGCCAGTTCTTCGAGCACGAGGGCATCCGGGTGGTGGAGGATATCGCCGTGCCCGGCGTCTTCCCCGAGGCCGAGGAGGCCTACAACACCAAGGGCCGTTTCGGTATCATCACCGACCGCCCCAGCGCCCAGGATCTGCGGGAGGTGGAGGGACGGATCCTGGGAATCCTGCGCAGGCTACACCGAATACTGCCCCTGGGGGATGCGTTTCTGTAGAACCTGATTGATCGCCGCCCTCCATGCCCGCCGGGTGGAGTCCCGTCTGCGAATCCGGGTATTGTATCAACTGTTTTAGTGACCCCAGAGACAATCCGCGCACCAGGTATTTTTGAAGAAGAATTTCCAGGGCGATAATCGGCAGCGTGCCCAGGGCCGCGGTAGCCGAAATCTCTCCCCACATCAGGCCGCGGGGATCGCGCATCCCGGCGATGGCCGGTATCCTGGAACGCGGTCTAAGACCCACGGCTGTTCTGGCCCACAACGACGCGCGCGCGGTCGGCGCGATGGATGCATTGAAGCAAGCCGGGCTGCGGATCCCCGCCGATATCGCCCTGTCCCATGAGGTCGTACCCGCCCTGACCACGGTTCACGTGCCGAGAAAGACCATGGGGATCACCGCGGTGAAGCGACTATTGAAAACGATTCAGGGGAAAGAGGATCCCTTCATTAAGGTCATCGTTCCGACCAATCTCGTGGCCCGAAGCCCCACGGCGGCGCTGAAAGTTTGAGCCAAGTCGCCTCTATCGCTCCAGTGGGTACTTCAGGCCCCATTGAGCCCGGATCTTGTCCATGGTGCGGAGAATTTCTACACTTTCATCCAATGTCATGACGGGGCTCTCGGTCTTGCCGCTGCGCAGGCAGCGCATCACCTCGGCCGCCTCGTAGTTGTAGCCGTTGCCGTCGTAGGGTAGATCGATGATCCGGTCCTCCTCTCCGCTGATCCTCAGTGTGAGCTTGAAGGGCCTGAACAGCCCGACCTGCGCGTGAAGCCGGATCATGCCCCGGCTTCCAATAATCGTGGCTTCCGTATAACTGCCGCAGCGGATCGTGGCGTAACCCACGGCCATAGCGCCGTTTTTATACCCGAAGATCATCGCGGATTGCTCGTCGACCCCGGTGGTGCCGATTTGGCCCATGCTGACGATGCGCTCCGGCGGCCCGAGGATCAGAAAAGCCAGGGAGACCGGGTAGATGCCGACGTCCAGGAGAGAGCCTCCTCCCAGTTCGGGATCGTACAACCTGCTCTTCGGATCGAAGGGTGCGGTAAAGCCGAAATCCGAGGCCACGATCTGGATATCTCCGATTAACCCCTCATCGATCATCTGTTTGGCTTTGACCATGGCGGGGATGAAACGCGACCACATCCCCTCCATTAGGAACAGCTTGCTCTCTCTGGCTGCACGCACCACGGCTTCTGCATCTGTTGCGTTCAGGGTGAGTGGTTTTTCGCAGAGCACGGCTTTTCCCGCGGACAGGGCGAGCAGGGTGTTGTCTTTATGGTAGCGGTGGGGAGTGGCAATGTAGAGCACATCCACTTCCGGATCCTGAACCAATTCCTGATAGCTGCCGTAGCTGCGGGAAATCGCGAAGTGCTTGGCGAACTCAGACGCGCTCTCCGGCTTCCTTGATCCCACCGCCGCAATCTGTGCATCCGCAAGCGCGCTCAACCCTTCGGCAAATTGATGGGCGATGTAGCCGGTGCCGAGGATGCCCCAGCGGATCGCGTCGCCGACTGTGTTTTTCATCATTTCCTATCGCCATTCAATCCAGGCAGCCGATGACCTTTTGGTCAAAGTCGATCAAAGCACCGGTCATCATCTCCGACCGGTCGCTCAGCAGGTAGGCGGCCAGGTAGGCTACGTCGCGGGGACGCAGTAGGCGTTTGAAGGGTTTGTCCTTTTCCACGAGCTCCAGCCAGTTTTCCGGCTGGCCATCCTCTAGTTGGATCTGGTGTTCGTGGGGCGTGTACATCCAACCGATGCAGATGCCGTTCACCCGGATCCGGTCGTTGCGAAGGGCATGGGCAGTGTTTTTCGTTAGGGTGGCCAGCGCCGCTTTGGAAACCGAATAGGGCAACAGGAAGGAATACCCGCCGTGGGCGCAGTCGCTGATGACGTTCACGATGCTGCCGTGGATCTTTTGCTCTTTCATCGATCGGACAACGTCCTGGATCAGAATGAAGGGAGCCCGTGTATTGACGTTCAACAGCAGATCCCAAAGCTCCACGGTGGTGTCTTCGATCGTGCCCCGGTTGGTCAGCCCCGCGGCATTCACCAGCCCGTCGATTCCACCGAAGCTCTTGATCGCCTGGGCAACCACGTTGCGGCAATCCTTCTCGTAGAAAAGATCCGCCGGGACGTACTCGCAGCTGCAGCCGGTCCCGGACACTTCCGCCGCGGCTTCCCGGCCGTTATCCTGATTGCGGCCGCAGATCGTCACGGCGGCGGCTCCCTCCCCGGCCAGGTGCAGGGCGATCTCTCTTCCCAGTCCTTGAGTTCCCCCGGTCACGATATAGCGGCGCCCCTCCAAGAGTTTTTTCTCCATTCAACTGCCTCCTATCCTGCTAATCGATTCGCACGACTTTCCGATCCCGAACCGCCTCTGTGGCGGCACATGCCCACTGCACGGCCCGATATCCGTCTTCCAGACCTATAAGCGGTTCTTTGCCTTGGATGACACAGTCGACGAAGTGCCGCATCTCGGCGCAGAAGGTGGGTTCCCAGTATTCGAAAAACCACTCGACGCATTCGTTGTACACACCGGTGGTGTTCATATAGGTAACCCGGTCCTTGGCAGGTGCGGTGCCGATGCGGATACAGCCGTCACTTCCGTAGATTTCGGTTTCCACATGATAACCGTAGGAGCAGTTGCGGCTGGTTTCGAACTGGCCGATGGCCCCGTTTTCGAAGGCAACCAGGATGTTGCAGTTGTCGATGTCGTTGACCTCCCGTAGGCCGTCGTAGACGAACACGTCCCCCAGGCCGTACACGCTCTTGGCTTCCGAGCCTACAAACCAGCGGGCACAGTCATAGTCGTGAGTCAGCATATCCATAACCAGACCGCCGCTGGTCGGGCTGAACTTGATGATGAACTCAGCCATGGCCGCGGGATCCCGGTTGATCATCCGCACCTGGATCGGTTTTCCGATGAATCCCTCATCGAGTTTCTTCTTCGCCGCCTGCACCGACTGATCGAAGCGGCGGTTGTAGCCGACCTGCAGCAGCATGCCCCGGTTGGCCTGAACCGCGGCTTTGATCCTGTCGATCTCCTCGATCGTCATGCCCAGAGGTTTCTCGATGTACACT
>Ga0180431_10006278_pt1 | contig 14159 bp, 11 predicted proteins | sample SS_ome_11_FD_132459 | JGI IMG/M metagenome (GOLD analysis project Ga0180431, IMG submission 132459) | Hypersaline lake sediment archaeal communities from the Salton Sea, California, USA - SS_1_MS_1 metaG | ecosystem: Environmental > Aquatic > Non-marine Saline and Alkaline > Hypersaline >... | reverse complement strand
TGATTTCCTGAAGAAGATCTTAACACGGTACACCCGAATATTGTCTATAATCTCAAAACGCGGCAGGCCCCGAAAAGATGAAGTGAGCACATCCACTCTCGCTTTCTTCGCCCATTCGAGTGCGAGATCATATGTTGCAATTCCACCGCCACCACCCAGAGGTGGAAACTCGTAATTGACAATTAAAATGCGTAAATCCTTTTTGCTCACCATACCTTTATGCATAAATCAAACGAATAAAATGCAAACCCGCCTTACCCTGTATACTGAGCGGAACAATTCGTTTATTAACAACACGAATACAGTAACACGTAAAGTCATTTTTATGAAATCGGGGCAGGTCCGGAGCGTTACACTGAGAACCCTCATCGTACCGGTTGAGAACGACTGCTTTCTTATGAGCTGCAGCAACAATGCCATTTAAGAATAACTTATTTGTACATTCCAATACAAATTATATTGACATATCAAATGAAATATCATAAAAGTCATTGAGGGAAAGAGGTTGAGTAAACCGAAAGCACATCGTCGATTGCACTATGGCCTCTCATCAGCGCATGCATGCGAACAGCTCAACGGTTGAATGAGAAAAGTTTTATAATAAGCATTCAATTCCATCAATAATGGATACGCTTTTTTCTGATTTACATTACGCTTAATCACAGTGAGGAGGAATTTAATGAGAAGGTTTTTACTGTTAACATTAACACTCATACTCATAACAGCCGTCGGCTGTTCAACCATCGATGTCGGCCTTTCTAAAAAGGCAAATATAACCAAAAAAATGGAAAAAATAGCAGTTTTCCCCTTCACTATCAGGGGCGCACAGTGGGGTGATGAGTTTGCCGATTCAATAACTCATCAATTCTTCAAAACCGGTAAAATAGAGGTTGTTGAGCGAGAGGCGATTGAAAAAGTTCTAAAAGAGCAGAAATTTTCTATGACCGGATTCGTTGACGAGAGCAAAGCAGTTCAGATCGGGAAGCTCCTCGGCGCCGATGTTATCATCATCGGGAGGGGCACTGAGCTTCAATATCGACATCCCGCCAAACCGGGTGTCATGGTACCCAATCTGGTGGATACTTTTACCCTGAAAGCGATAAATGTCGAAACCGGTTCTCTCCTCATTACGGTGAGAAAAGAGCCGGGGAAAGCCTGGGACTGGCGGTATAGAATGAAGTACTGTTGCAGTCTCACCCTCATCTGGAATAGCGAAGACATTACTATGGAGAGCCTCAGATACGATGATATTTCCAAACAGATCGTCAAACGCATCCTTGAGGGTATTGATGAGATAGAAGCAGCAAAAAGACTCCAGTAAGATTACATGTAAAAAAGGAAATTCATACTTCTATTCAAAATAAAACATGCTCCCTCATTATTCTTAAAATGAGGGAGCATATAGTATGCAGACCTTGAGAAAATTCCGGTTGGCAACAATGATGAGAACGGTTCTTATAATTAACATCATGTTCATCGTCCTGATTTCTCCTCTCAACGCTGTAGAATTTGATGAGCTTGACAAGCCTCCCGAAGGAGCGCATCGCGGGCAGATGCTCCTTGGTGCATTCTTTTCAATGGGAGTACCTCAGGGTGATATCATTGATGCTGAAAATGACTTCTTGAAAGATACCAATTATGAATTTGACAACGAAACGATAAAGAGAATCGAGGTTTCTCATCTTTCCTTCGGATTCGGTTTATCCTTTGAGTACATGCCCTTTGATCGATTCGGTATCAAGAGCAAGCTCCGCCGAACGGTCATCGTCCAAAAAACCAATTTTGGTTCCGAATACCGAAACTGGAGGGGATACCTCTACCGGGACTATTCCTTCTATGCAGGACCGACCGTTCACGCTACCTACCGACGGAGCTGGGATTTTACCCTCTCCCCACTGATAGGGTATTCCTACGGTAGATTTATCGCTACGCCGGTGGGAAAAAAGACCATAGAAGGCTATGAAGGAAAAACGATGCAAAACGCTCAGGGACTGAGTTACGGAGCGGAGATTAACTTCACTGCATACTTCAGCGGGGGGCTATTTTTATCAATCGGTTTTGAGTGGCTCAGACATTCGCTCAGCTTTGAAAGCGCTTATGAACTCACCAATCCGGATACCAATGCGGAGTACTTTGAAGGGAAATCATCCGGGACTATTGATTCATACAGTGTGATAATCACCTCCGGATACGCTTTCTCAAACTAAAATTTTTCGAGATCCGCGTGTTTCAGCATCCTCATTGCATTAAGCGTCACCCATTTGCTTCTTTTACCAAGCACGGACTTTTTTTTAACATCACCAAAGAGCATTCCCGTTCGAGCACTCTCCATCGTCCATACGCCATCAACGTGCTGCTTTGAGATAATCAGATTAAATGCACCTCCCGCCCTGCTGTCATTAAAATATCCAGCTCGAGCTATAAATATCAAACCGTAGAGAATATCATATTGAGAAAGCACCGGATATCCCAGTTGAGTAACATCTGTTTTCCGAATCGTTGATATATGCTTTCGCGGGTGCTTCGTGTTCAGAAACATCCTCTGATCTAAAAAAAATTCAGCGGCCCGCTCCAGTGATGACCGCTTCTCTGGAAATTCCTTATCATAATGAACGAGCGCCATTGAGCACGCAATTGATGCATACAAGCAGCTGGGAGTACCGCTATCACCCTCTCTCGCAAGCCCGGATCCCGATCGGCGGAAGAATAAAAACTTTAGCAGATCACAAGTCCCGGCAAGAGGACAGTGCAGCCATCCCCCGTCATGACGCTGATGTTTGAGAATCCATTCAATTCCCCGCTCGATCCCTGCATCGCGAGAACCAGCGAGAATGAGATATTTTGTCATGTCACCGGTCCGACACGCAACCTCAACCTCGGGTTTCCAGTTGAGCGTAAAACCACCGGATTGCATCTGGCTCTTATGTATAATATACGCTGCAGTCCTGCGCATCACCTCTTCTCGCACATCATACCCATATTCCACCGCTTCTGCAAAGCACCACATTGCTCCCCGATAGTAGATATCAAAATTGGTGCTATCACCCATAATACCATTTTTCTCAGAAGTGAAAAATCTCATGCTCTCTCTGGCAGCTCTCAGCTTCTCATATTCACGGAGCATTTCTGTGCTTCCGATGTCCATTCCCAGGATATCCCTGAGGGTAATATATCTGATATGAGGATTCTCCTCTTCAAGAAGCCAATGAAGCGTGTAATCACTCAGATACTTTTTCATAATATAAATAGCAATGACTGATAGTGTAACGAACACGTGCGAGAGTACAAAATCACACGGGACAACAATGGACCGAAATGTGCTCATCAATAATACGACAATCAAATATAATAATGAAATACTCGCTTCCTGGATTTATTCTCGGATCTATCCTGTACCTGAATTATGACAGAATGTCTCCCTTTTCTCCATATGTTGCTGTGCGGAAGTATTTCAATAAAGCGCTTATCCGGATCATAATCCCAGAAAACTTTTTTACCGTCAACCCTGAGATAAACCCTGGAGAGATCAATCCCCGAGCCGACATCTTGCACATACAATTTAATACTGCTCCCGATGCGCGGCCGTCTCCTCCCACGATACCGGATGACGGGTGGACTGTCGTCGCGTATCAAAAGAAGCTCCCCATCTTCAACGTCTGAACAGTAAATACCCCATCAGCAGATTTATAATCATCACTTAAAAAGTAGTATGAACGTCTGGTCCCGGTCAGTGCGTATATGCCCACTTTTCTGTAATCACTTTCACGATATTTTATTGTGATAACAGCCGGCTCGTTAATACATAAATTCGTCGGCGTTACTGAGTATACCCTGCTCTTCATGGTCAACCCCCGGACCTGTGATGGAAAGGGGGGATCCGTTTCGAGCATAATCATCTCTCTATAAAAGGCAGCACTATCTCCATACTCAATTGCAAACGTTCTGTCGCGGCTCATCAGCTGTAAAGCTCGTCCGGGGAAAAAATTGGGTTCATAGTGATAGTCCGGTGTTTTTAAAACTGTGCCCCTTTCCAAAGGTACCATGAGAACCGATTGATTACCACTCGCATCAAAACAGATAACTTTTATGTTCAGAATCTTATCGTATTCATCAGTTTTTATGATCTCCCGCTGACTTATTCGTGAGAAAAGGAAATAGGTGAAGTGGCTGTAATCAGTATTATCATAATCATAGTACAAACCCATTTTATGTGTGAGGCGGCGGTATATCTTATCGAAGACAAGCCGGTACTGTTTCCTATTGTTTACATAGTATTCTATACCATATGGACTTACTCTGTTCCGGTAACCAACGCGATCATATACTTTTACCTTGAGACCTATCCTCCCAGCAACTATGGGGATGTGATCCGTATCAATACGATAGTGATTGCTCCCTTTCTGCCGTATGACATCATAGACATTTTCAAATGAATATCCATCGATATGTGAATAGTTGTCCAGCGGGACGAGATACAACTCCTCAATGACAGGTGCAGTGCTGTCCTCAACTTTAAAACCGAACCGCAACGGATTCAGGGGATCATTCTTGTCATCGCGCAACTCAAAATGGAAATGTTCTATGCCAAGCCCGCTATCTCCGGAATAACCTATTACCATGCCCCGTTTTACAGGAATTTCGGGCGTATTAAAATCAATTCTAAAATCCTGCCTGTTCAGAATTGAAGAGATGTACTGTCGAACCTTTTCGTTCTTCAGTATTATGTGAGAAAATTTATCCAGGTGACCATAAAAGGTGTAACATCCGTTTTTATGTTTCAGGAATAGCGCATAGCCAATTCCCCATTTCTGATACATTACCGAGCTTACATAACCGTCATCGGCGGCATAGATCTGATACCCTTTTCTGCCACTACAGCTGATATCAAGCCCATGGTGAAAGCGCACCCCCCGATATTCACCAAAGGTGCCGGTGATTCTCTTCGGTCTGTTAATGGGCCACTGTAAATCTGCACTTCCCCTTTCAATCACCGAGAAACACAGTGATAAGGCCAGTACACCAATCACCGTTTTTAAACGAACAGGTATTTTCACTATTCCTCTGACAATAACATATACTTCAAAGGGCAGGTCTGTGCCTGCCCCCTGCAGAAAACGCTCGTCTATATCTGCATACTCCTTTCAGCAGGAGCATAATCAGACCTTACTTGTCACCAACGATCTCTTTCAATCGATCGAAATTCTTGAGAATCACAGCGTGATCGGGAGCAAGTGCCTTTGCATTTTTCAGATAACCGTATGCTTCGGGATATTTCTTCATTCTCTCAAGTGAAAGCGCAATATTGTTGAGAATCTCCGGGGAATCCGGTTTCAGGGCGAGAGCGGCGGAGAATGCAGTATTTGCCTGCGAGTATTGATCCATCTCCATCAATACAATACCAAGTTCGTTAAAGGAGATGAACAGCTCCGGATCTAATGAGAGTGATTTCTCAAAGAGCTCCTTAGCTCTCCAATAATTTTTATAGCCCGATGCAGCTTTCCCGAGCACATAATACAACATCGGATCCTCTTTTATTTTCAGTCCTCTTTGCGCATAACTGTTGACGTCACGATATCTTCCCATTTCAAGAAGCATGAGTGAGAGATCAACATAGGGCCCCACAACGTCACTCTTGATGTCCATACATCTCCTGAAATGTGCAATTGCAGATTTATGATTCCCCAGCTTCCAGTGAATATGTGCGGCAAGAAATCTGAGTTTATAATTAGGAGAATCCGGCTCCATATCCTGATCGACAGTAAGTATTTTTGCCACCATAGTAAGCGAATCCTGGTACCGTGCTTTCTGAAATAATTGCACCGCCTCTTTATACGAATCCGCAGCGAGCGGCAGAGAAAAAATACTCAGGAATACCGCCATTAAAATACCTGTCCGCATATGCCTCTTCCTCATTCACGTAATGGTTTTTCAGCAATAACAGTATAATACTGCATTACCTGTTATTAAGTGCTGCATGCGCGGCAGCAAGTCGGGCGATGGGAACTCGAAACGGTGAGCAACTCACATAGTCCAAACCGACAATATGACAGAATTCTATCGAACTCGGCTCGCCGCCATGTTCACCGCATATACCGAGTTTGAGTTCCTTTCGCGTTTTTTTACCCCTTTCGACCCCGAGCCTCACCAGTTGCCCTACTCCCTGCCTGTCCAAAATCCTGAAAGGATCAGAGGGTAAAATCTTCTTCTCCACATATTCCGGTAAAAAGGTTCCGGAATCATCTCGACTGAATCCAAAGGTCATCTGGGTGAGATCATTTGTTCCAAACGAAAAGAATTCTGCTTCGGCTGCAATCTCATCTGCGGTGAGCGCCGCTCTGGGGACTTCAATCATTGTTCCGACAAGATAATCAACCGCAACGCCCATCTCTTTCATAACCTCTTCGGCTGTTTGTATAATAATGTCCTTTTGCATTTTGAACTCATTGACCGATCCGACGAGAGGAACCATAACCTCCGGCTTTGCATCCACACCCTCTTTGACGAGCTTGCAGGCAGCTTCAAATATTGCTCGAGCCTGCATCTCGGTGATTTCCGGGAAGCTGATGCCCAGCCGACAACCGCGATGGCCAAGCATCGGGTTCAATTCACGAAGCGATTCAACTTTCGCCCGAATATCAGCAACCGATATTCCCATCTCCTCCGCCATTTCCTTCTGGCTCTCTTCCTCCTGCGGAACAAACTCATGCAGAGGAGGATCCAGTAAACGAATGGTTACTCCGAACCCCTCCATCGCCTTGAGAATGCCGTAGAAGTCCTCTCGCTGCATGGGCAGCAGCTTTGCCAGTGCCTTTTTCCTTCCCTCAATGTCGTCAGCGAGAATCATCTCCCTCATCGCATTGATTCGATCACCCTCAAAGAACATGTGCTCAGTCCGACACAAACCAATCCCCTCTGCACCAAAATTTCGTGCGACCGTTGCATCGTGCGGAGTATCAGCATTGGTTCGCACACCCAGTGATCGAATTTCATCCGCCCATTCCATGAGCGTGCCAAAACTCCCGGAAAGCTCTGGTTCAACAGTAGACACCTCACCCAGCATCACCTCGCCGGTTGTTCCATCGAGAGATATAAAATCCCCTTCCTTCACCGTAAAGGTTCCCGCTTTAAACTGTTTGTTTGGATAACTGATCTCAAGAGAGCCACATCCCGACACACAACACTTACCCATCCCGCGTGCAACAACCGCAGCATGCGAGGTCATTCCTCCGCGAGCAGTGAGTATCCCCTGCGAAACACTCATCCCCCGCAGGTCTTCCGGAGAGGTTTCATTTCTTACGAGGATAACCTTTTCACCCCGCTTATAATACTCCTCGGCATCATCCGCGTTGAAGACAACCATTCCGGTTGCCGCTCCCGGAGATGCCGGCAACCCCTTTGCGATGATCTTTTTGGACGCATTCGGGTCAAAGGTTGGATGAAGGAGCTGATCAAGGGAATCAGGAGCCACTCGCATAAGAGCTTCCTGTTTGTCAATCAAACCCTCATCTACCATGTCAACGGCGATTCGAACCGCCGAAATCGCCGTCCGCTTCCCTGCTCGTGTCTGGAGCAACCACAATTTTCTATCCTGAATGGTAAACTCAATATCCTGCATTTCCCGATAGTGCTTTTCAAGCTTCTCATAAACGTCTACCAGCTCACGGTAGACCTCCGGCATATACTCCTCAAGTGAAGGATAGTTCGATTTTCTCTCCTTTTCCGAAATATCATTTTCTTGAGCCCACCGTTTCGATCCTGCAACAGTTATCTGTTGCGGTGTCCTGATACCGGCAACAACATCCTCACCCTGTGCGTTTATCAGGAACTCGCCATAGAATATCTTCTCCCCCATCGCCGGGTCTCTGGTGAATGCTACACCGGTTGCACAGTCATCACCCATATTCCCAAAAACCATTGCCTGCACATTAACTGCCGTTCCCCAGGTATCGTCGATAGTATTCATTTTCCTGTACAGAATCGCTCGCTCATTATTCCATGAACCGAAAACAGCACCGATGGCGCCCCAGAGCTGTTCAAAGGGATCATCCGGGAATTGCATTCCCAATCGATCCTGAACCAGTTTCTTGAATCGTTGCACCAGTTCTTTTAAATCATCAACGGTGAGCTCAATGTCCAGCTTAATCCCTCGTGCTCTCTTCACCTCATCCATTTCCACCTCAAAGGGATCATCCTCATCCTTTTTCTCAGGCTTTAAACCCATAACCACATCACCGTACATCTGTATAAATCTACGGTAGGAGTCCCAGCCAAAACGCTCATTGCCCGATTTCTTTATAATCCCCTGCATGGTCTGCTCATTGAGACCGAGGTTCAATACCGTGTCCATCATACCGGGCATTGAAACGCGCGCGCCGGATCGAACCGAAACCAAAAGCGGATTTTCGGAGTCGCCGAACCGCGCATCCATAATCTCCTCAACTTTCTTTAAAGCATCACGAACTTCATCCTGAAGGCCATCAGGAAATTTTTGGCCCTGGGCAGTATACTCATTGCAGACCTCGGTCGTAATGGTGAACCCTGCCGGAACAGGAATTCCAATCCGACTCATCTCGGCAAGATTGGCACCTTTCCCGCCAAGCAGATTCTTCATATCGGCTCCACCTTCAGTATATGAACCGCCAAACAGATAAATCCTCTTTCCCATTACTCACACTCCTCACATCTTCATATTTGCTTCATGCGGAACGAAACAAAGAGATATAAACATCCACAGACAGACTCTTTCATCAAATTGCATTACAAATGTAATACACCATTTCAGGAGAAATTTAAAAAATGCAAGAAAAATTAGCTCGAAAGGATACCCCTCAGTCATTAATGTATTTCTTGACTTCACGAATAAAGCATCGATCAAAATCACGACAGTTGATACAAACTTCATCTGCGCTGTCGAACTCCCTTTCCGGACACTCGAAGTCATCATCCCCAATCATAATCTCAAGATATTTAATCAGCTGAATCTCATCGTCAGTAAGTGAATCGTATCCTGATGATTGGAGCTTTTTCAAAATATCTCTTTTTACAGATGTATCAGAGGGGTGATCAGAACTCTTTGAATGAAAAAAGGTGTCGTTCTCGGCCAGACTTTTATTAAATCTCGCTTTGAGTATATGACCTTTAAAAGAGAAGGTTTTTTTCCGGTAAAAAATATAATACACGAGACCGAAAAAAAGACCGCCAAGATGTCCCAGGTGTGAAATATTACTCTGCCCGCCAAATAACTCAAGATACAGTTCAAGTGCACCGTACATGATAACCAGGTATTTCGCTCTTACCGGAATCAGGAAGAAGAGAAGCAGTTGCGCATTGGGATAGAGGAGCCCAAAAGCGAGTAGGAGCCCAAAAACCGCACCCGAAGCTCCAATAGTCGGTATATAATATCCGATTTTCCCCGAAATGAGATTTATCAGATAAATTGTAAAACCCGCCCCGGCACCACAAAAGAAATAATATGCGAGGAAGCGCCGTGATCCCCACGCCTGTTCTATCGGTACACCGAAGATGAGCAGGGCATACATATTGAAAAAGATATGTAAAAAACCGTAGGTACTGTGCAAAAACATATAAGAAAAGATCTGCCAGATATAAAACTTCTCCGTAACGAGAGCCGGAATGAGACCGAGGTAAAAGGTGAGCGCTGGTGTTTTACTGCTGAAACCACCAATGGAATAAATGACAGTGCTTTTCTCCGTAAATATCTGTATTGCAAAAATAATCACATTGAGGAGTATAAGTTTAAAAACCCACCCATTGAAAGTTAACCCGCTTTTTCGATTCATCAATCACATTACCCATGGGAAAAATTCAAAGCTATAGAAAGAACATACTGACCTTTTATCTTTATGACTGAAAAAGTATAAAACCAGCATCACATACTGCACTGCTCGATTGATAAATAAAATATAATTTACTCAATCTCAACAATGCCATTATAACTATTATATAGTGCTGATTTTCAGTAAAGTCATTTTTTCCCGTTATACGCTGCAGGTAATACTATTGGGAGGAATAATAGAAGATGTGGTTAAAAATCTTCATTCAAATGGTATCGTTAAAAGAATTTAAGAAAATGCTAAAATAGTAAATAATTAGCTTGACATATTCCACGCTCCTTTCATATTAACACAGTTTTACGGATATCCCCGAAAGAGTATTCCAAGGCTGAGCAATTATAAAAATGAATGAAATCGAGAAATGCCGTGTAATGATTTCACTATGGATACAAGAGAAATTGAAAGAGAAACGAATAAAAAATGCAAAACATGCGTATTAAATTGCTATTCTATCTTTTTGTCATAATTGGAGCCTTCTCCTGCGGAAGTGAGAAATACCAAGAGTTCAGAATTTACCCGTCATCAAAAATAACCCGGGTTTCTCCTGATTCAGGTTTCATTGCTCTCTTCGTGGAAATACCGGAGAACAAATACATATATGGAAATCCAAAAGGGCCCGGAATTGGAAAGCCAACCACGATTACGGTTAAGCATCCATCGTATTTCAACTTTAAACCCGCTCGATTCCTCACCCCAAAGCAGTATACAGCACCTGGTGAATCAAAACACGTTTGGATATATGAAAACAATACCACGATTTTCCTCCCTTTCACAATAAAAGAAAAAACACCGGAAGGTCAATACACAATAACAATCACCGTTGACGTTCTCATATGTGATACCTCTCTCTGCGCCCCAAAAATAATCGAACTTAATTCGATAATCCATGTACTAAAAAAGGGCACCCCTGTACTCCTCGACGAAAATTTACAGTCACAATTCTCTCTCTCCCGATCTTCTGACGGGATTGTCCCGTTCAAAACGACAGAAAAAGATATCAACTCCACAATATCGATGCCGGCGTTTCAGCCGCGATATCTCCGATCGAGCTCTATTACCAATATAGTACAGGCGATTTTATTCGGTATTCTTGCCGGGTTCATTCTCAACTTCATGCCCTGTGTTCTCCCGGTCGTAAGCCTAAAAATCATGGGATTCATCAAACTCGCCGGACAGAACAGGAGCGAGTTCTTAAAACATGGATTCCTCTTTACCGGCGGGATCATAACTTCGTTTCTCGTACTGGCCATTCTCGCTTCCTCTCTCGGGTATAACTGGGGCAGCCTCTTTCAAGACAGGCTATTCCTCATCACCATGATTGCAGTTGTTTTCGCTCTTACGCTCTCAATGTTTGAAATCTTTACAATAAACATCCCATCCTTTGCGAGTAAAGTCGATGTGTCATCGCATCAATACCTGGAATCATTTACGAAGGGTCTCCTGGCAACACTGCTGGCAACACCGTGCAGCGGCCCCTTCCTTGGAGGAACACTTGCATGGTCCCTGACCCAAACACCAGTGATCGTATTCATAATATTCATGAGCATCGGTATCGGTATGGCACTTCCCTATATAATCCTTACACTCAATCCTCGCCTGATGAAGTTCATACCAAAACCGGGAGAGTGGATGACAACCTTCGAGCGTATCATGGCCTTTCTGCTCCTTGCAACAACCATATATCTCATCGGAATTCTTGACACGGAATTGATAATGCCCACCCTGTGGTTTTTGCTCATCTTCGCTTTTGGGCTCTGGCAGTACGGAAAATATGGAGCAATTCATCAAACGAAGATCAAGAGGGTGATATCCATTTCGATTCTCATTATCCTCACCTTCACCGGCTACATCTTCTCATATAGCTATCTCTATAAGAGCGCCGCTCCCGAAAAAATAGATGATTTACACTTTTCAATGGAGAAGCTCTATAAGAGCCGTGATGCGGGGAAGATATCCATCGTTAAATTTACCGCAGACTGGTGCCCCAACTGTGTTTTCGTCGAATCAACCTCACTCTATACTGAAAAGGTAATCGATATAGTTAAAAAGGGTGACATTCATATCTATATCGCCGATATCACCCGGAAAAATCATGAAGCTGAAGCATTGCTTGAAAAGCTCGGAAGCCACTCGATTCCCTTTCTTGCCGTATTCCCTCCTCACAGTGATTTCACTCGCCCAATCTGCCTGAGAGATATCTATTCAGAGGATGATGTCCTCAATGCAATCGAAGAAGCACGAAAGGCAATACCCGAGGCAAACATCGACTCAATCCGATTCGAGTAAAATAACATTGTACTGCCAGAAGAGCAGCCCAAGAAAGAGTAATCATACACTTGACAAAGCACCGCACCGGTGATTCAATAGAGTATCAGAATTACGGAAAACAATAAGCATCCAGGAGCATACTCACGTGACGTGTAACCGAGAGGAGCTCTCTGTAAGCGGTAACGACCATGGGGCAACTCTCAAGATCCATTGTACGCAAGCCAGTACAGTACGGGACGATTACATGAAAGATCAGTTCAGCACTGCATAACGGTACTCTTCTCCCGGACACAGCGCAGGGAAATAAACGCTCGCCAATTGCAAAGCAGCGCAGTGACAGGTTTACATGCAATTGCACGATTGCATCTCAATTCTAGACATAGTTGAAAACCAAGAGAAAACCAATAAGATGCAATTAAAGAAGATAGAACTCAGCAAACCGCTCGACATTCTCGAAAAAGCGAAATTCCCGAGGCCTGATCTTATCAGGAGCCCATCGTATTCCCTTGATGGTGAATGGAGTCTATGCCCTGACAGAGGAGGTCTTGGAGTTCTTAAAAAATGGTACGATCCCGATGTCGCCAGAACCATCCTTGAGGCTGATCATCCCGGAGGGAGAGACGTTTTTACCATCACTGTTCCCTTCCCCCTGGAAGCGGAGATAAATCAGAGGGCTCTCGCTCCCCGCGGATATGATCCCGAAAAAATTGCCAAAACCAGATGCTTCTGGTACTTTAAAAGATTTAAAAGGCCCGACAATCTCACAACCGGAATCATCCGGTTCGGAGCCATCGATCACAAAGCAACCGTATGGCTCAATGGTACATTCCTTGGCGTTCATCAAGGTGGATATACTCCCTTCTCCTTCGAAGTACATTTCACTGAAGAAGATAATGTACTGGCGCTCATGGTCGAGGATTCGCTCTCTATGAGTCAGGTGAGGGGGAAGCAGACATTTCTCAAGAAACCATTCATCGTTTGGTATGTCGGTTGCACGGGCATCTGGCAGTCGGTATGGATTGAACCGACCGGCGATCTGTACATTGAGAATATCAACGCGAAGAGACACGCCTCAGAGCTCCTCGTAAACATAAGTATCAAAACCCGCAACCAGACTTTTCTCAGTGATGTTTCTCTTCAGATAACCGTCTTCAACGCTCAGGTACACACAAAAAAAAGGCCCTCAAAAAAACCGATTGCCTCCATACATGAAGCCCTCAACCTCGATGCCTTCGGGAAAAGCGTCGTCGAAATCGCCATCCCCCTGAAAACCTTTATGTCGTGGAGCCCGGAGTGGCCTGCAGTGCATCCCATTGAGTTAATGCTGAAGAAGGGAAAGCAATCACTAGACATCATCCAGATCCTCTTCGGACACCGAACGATAGAAACAGAAACGGGAAAGATAAAGCTCAACGGAAAAAAGATATATCAAAAGCTCCTCCTCAATCAGGGGTATTACCCCTCCGGACACTACACTCCTGAAAGCCCGGAACAATTCCGCAAAGATATTCAATTAATGAAAGATGCAGGTTTTAACGGTTGCCGTATGCATCAGAAAATTGAATCACCCCATCTCCTCTACTGGGCAGACATACTCGGATTTCTCATCTGGGAGGAGATGCCCTCCTATTATCGACCCTCGCGGAGAAACCTCAAAAATCTTGAGAAGCAATTTGAGGAGGTGATGAATCGTGATTCGCTACACCCATCAATAGTCACCCTTGTTCTATTCAATGAAAGCTGGGGGCTGAGCTGGGGATTCTATAATATATTCTTTGCAAAGCGGGCCAGAGAGTATCTTGCTGAACTTTATAGCAGAATAAAAGAAAGATATCCTGGCTATCTCGTTATAGACAACAGCGGTTTTCATCATGTTAAAACCGATATTGCGGACATACATCATTATATCGGCACCTTTCAGGAGACCGAGGAGTTTTACGATCTACTCTCAAAAGGGATAAGAGAGGCGCCCCTTCTCGTTAACTACATAAAACTGCTTCTTGGAAAAGAAAATGTTCAAACGCCATTCATACACGG
>Ga0180431_10006277_pt1 | contig 14160 bp, 12 predicted proteins | sample SS_ome_11_FD_132459 | JGI IMG/M metagenome (GOLD analysis project Ga0180431, IMG submission 132459) | Hypersaline lake sediment archaeal communities from the Salton Sea, California, USA - SS_1_MS_1 metaG | ecosystem: Environmental > Aquatic > Non-marine Saline and Alkaline > Hypersaline >... | reverse complement strand
CTTAAGACCCAGTCCCCCGGTGTTTACCAGGGAAACATAGCCGGAGGGCTCTTCCTTCAGGACGCCCTTCTGATAATATGGACTTAACTGGGTGTAGCGGTCCTTCATCTGGTTTTTCAGGGCTCTGATGGTGGGATTGGATACAGCGGTGACTTCTTGGGCCCAGGCCGTTGCGGGAGCGAGGGCCCAAAGGGCTTTTATAAAGCCGGAATTTTTACTGTCCTTTAGCCCTTTTTCCTTGGCCTTTCCTTCTCCCCTGATATCATCCACGATCTCCGCAGCCACGGACTCCACCTTTTCCGCGGGGAAATAGATGTTGATGGTTACGCAGGCAAATACCAAGAGGAGGCCACCGGATAGGGCAGTCCAACCGATCCTTTTCACGCGTTTCATCTTCACCTCCTGAACGGCACGTTTTTATACCTTGATTCTCTAGCGGATCACAGGCTCGGCGTTACCGGCCGTGACCCTTTTGATCCGTTTCACCATGTCTTTGAAACGAATCCGGTTGTCCGGATTCTGGTTTACAACATTTACCCCTGAAAAGCTATTCCTTTTCACAAGATACTCCTTCCCCCCCTCCTTTATGGTCCCGTTGATCCTGAAAACATCATTGGCCAGGGAGGCCCGGATCCCGATCTTTTGGTAGGAGAAGGTCTTGAAAAGGGCGGAAAGGAGCCCGGCGGCCCCCATGAAAGGGCTCTGCCCTCCCCCGATCCGGGCGATATTGTCCACGGCTTTGACGCTGATCCTTTGAGGGACGCCCCTTTTTCTGACGGTCTCCAGGAAAAGATCGAACCGCTGGGGCTGGCCGAAAGCGATCTCCAGATCCTTGACGTGCCCCCTCATGATGCCTTCGATGGTGCCGAAGGACGTCCCTGCGGTGAGCAATTTCAAGTCAATATCCTCCCATTGGGCACTCAAGGCATATAGGGGCGTGGATGTGAATAACCCGGATGCCCGGAGGTCTGAAAAAAGGATGCGACCGCCAAAGACGTTGGCCTCGAGTTCCCCTGAGGTCTTGATCTGATGGCCGTCGAAATGTAAGGGACCCAGCTTCCCCTCCATTTCGCCCTCAATGGGATAGGACCACACCCCGGAAAGGAGAGGACTGATCCTGTCAATTATCACCTGAAGGCTGGTGGTCAGCAGCCTCTCGGGGGAAAAGGGCTGTTTGAGGGTCATAGGCGCCGCGAGGATTTCTCCTCCGGTGACTTTCAAAACCAGGGGAGAGGGCAGGGCGAGGGTGTTGGGTCTTGCCTCTAATTCAAAGGTCACGGATTCGTTGGATAACAGAGGCAGTTGTGCGGATTGGATGGAGAGACCTCCTTTCAAAGTCTCCCCAGCCTCGGGGTCCATGTTGTTTGAAAACCAGAGGGGCAGGTCAAGGTGTATGCCCTCCAGGTGAAAGCCTGTTTCTTCAGAACCCATATGCCCGTCCACCCACCCGGCGTGTCCTTTAACGGTCCATGTCCCCGCCCCGCCAAGGACGGTGAGTTCTGCAGAAAAGTCTCCACCCAGGTCAAGAGAGGCAAGCAAAGGGTGTTCCGCCTTAAAGGGGTCCAGAAGAAAATGCCGGTAAAGGGGCTTGAGCCGACAGGCCGGCACCTCGGCCTTCAAGGAAACCCGTTGGGTTCCCCGGGCATAGCCCAGGGTCCCGGATCCACGAAGGGTGATAATATCTTTCAGGGCCACCTTGAAAGCAGACACCCCCAGGGAAGGGCTCGATAGCACATAGGTGGCTGAGAAGGCGGAGGTGACGGGGTGGGTCCCAAAGTTCATATAGAAACGGTCCAGTAAAAGCTCTCCGCCCCGGATATTCAAGCTGGCCTTCCCCTTGATTTCAGATTTCTTGGATGCCTTTTCTCCGGTTACCCCTACGCTGAGGGAGATCTTTTCTCCCATAAGGCTTTGATCCTGGTTTTGAAGCCTCAACTCCTCAAGCCCTACCGAGCCATTGAGGGTCCAGCCGTCCTCTTCATGGTGGCGGGCCTTTAGGTCTACGATGCTCTTGCCGTGGGATTGCCACCCCTCCGGGAGGAGGTCCAGGGTACGGGCCGCTTCCAGGAGGTGAAGGTCTTTACCCTCAAGTCCCACTGTCTGGGTACGGATGTCTCCCTTTAAAGAGAGTTGCATGTCTTTGAGGAGGGAGGAAGTGATCCGGATTCCAGGAAAGTCAAAGGAGCCCTTTTTGATCTCCACATGGCCCTGTGGGACATGGATCTCAAGGTGTGGAAGCCGGTATGGTTCCTGACCCGGTATGGAAAAGAGGGTCCCCTCGGCGGTGAGGAGGGACGAGGTCTTAAAGGCCCTGGCATCTCCTCGCACCGAGAGGTGACCCTTCACCCTCCCCCGGACCGGCATGGGACCGGTGTTGACAGAAAAGGGGTTGTCCTGGAACTGGGATTTCAGGTCATAACCAAGATCCCACTTGCCCTGATTCGTGGACCCCTCCAAACGGCCGTGGAGGGAGAGGGCCCCTTCCAAATCCACCCCCGGAAGTCCATGGTTTGTCCTTCCAGAGATGAGGGAGAGAATCTTGAAAGGGAAGCAACGGCAATGGGTGATCTTAAACTCCACCTTCTTTTCAGGGCCGAAGACGGCCCTTAGCTCCCCTTCCAGATCAAGGAGGTCATTCATGGATACGTTCAAGCGGCTGAGCTTCAAAAGCCGGGTTTTAAGGCCCATGGCGCCCGCGGCCTGGATATGGACGGGGCTTGATTTTTGTCCGGACGGGGGATCGAAAGCCAACGGCCCGCTATGGATGTCCGAGGAGATTAGGACCAGTTCCTTATTTGGGGGGTGGTAACCCAGAAGGGCCTTGATTTCCAGATGGTCCAAGTCCATGTCCGGGGATTGGAGACTCCCCTGCTCAACCATCATCTTGAGCTTGGTGCCCGGATCGCGGAGGGACACGGCGCCGTCCGAAACCACCTGGATGTGGGGTGAAGAAAGGGTGATATCCTGGGAGGGCCATTCCATTTGGACTGAGCCGGTCATGTCCAGGCGGCGGCTCTGGTTCAGGCCTCCGCCGATACCCTCCACACTCAACCGTATATCCCCCGAGCGGACAAGGATTTGCGCCTCCTGCACGGTGAGGCGCTCCAGGCGAATATACCTGAAAAAGAGGAAGGCGAAGCTCTTTTCCAAAAAAGTAGGACCCCCTGATTCCTGGGGCAGGGAGGGAAAGGCCGTGTCTTGTGACACCTCGAGAGCAGGCCCTTTGACGGTGAGCGCTTCCACGATAAGCCGTCTCTGGCCAAAGGGACCTTCGAGGCGCATGTCCGCCCCCAGTTCCGGCACAACCAGGCGGAAATCCCCTGGCCCTTTAAGAGAACCGAGCCGGATACCCCTGGCATGAATCCTTAGGGGTCTCAAAGAGTAAGAGATTTCCTGGATGGTGACCGGATTTCCGGTGACCCGGGAGAGGGCCTTTTCGAGTAAAGGCTGGACGGCCGAAGGGTGGGAGTAATAATAGAGGGCCACAGCCAAGAGGAAGGCGGCTGTGAGGAAAATAACGGCCGGAAAGACCAAGATGACTTTACTGCGTGTCCTCACGCTCCCTCTCAAGCCATGCCCTGGTCTTTTCCAACATATCGCCGCCTTCCCCCGCCATTTTTTTGAAGAGCATAAGGGTCTTTTTTATGGAATCCTGGTTCTCCTCCAGGACCGCCTCAAAGAGGGGGTAGTAGCGGTGATAGAGACCCACGCACAGCAGATAGGCATTGTTTAAGGGGTGGTCCCCAAAGGAAAGGAACCGCTCCGTCCGAAATCGGTGCTTCATGTGACTGAAATCCAAAATGGCCTCTTGGAACACCGCGTCCCTTTGTCGAAGCTTTTCTTGTGGGCTCATCGAAGAGGCGTAGAGCCCCTGCAGGTTTTCCAAGAGGGAGTCCAGGAGAGATGAGAAAAGGCGTTCGTCCATGAGGGCATTTTGGGCCTCCCTGGTCCAGGAATGGGAGGGCCCGTAGGCCTTTTCAAGAAAGAATGCCGCTCCTACCTTCCCCACCAGGACGGCCAGACCCTCATTAAAGGCTCCCTGCCCTTTGACGTAAAGGGTGGTGTGGGTCATTTCGTGGAGGATGGTTTCCACAAGATCTACTGTGGAGCCCTCCAGCACATTGAGGGTCACGGGGTCATTGAGCCAGCCGAGGGTACTGTAGGCCGCGGCCATACCCAGGTAGACGTCCAGGCCCTCTTCTGCCAGTCCCCTCTTCTCCGCCCGTGCCTCCTCAAGGTCAAAAAAGCCCAGATAGGGCATGTCCCCCACCACGGGGAACCACCAGGTCTTAAGGCACAATCGATCCTTGGGTGCGGCCGCCACAAGGTATATGGGGCATTGAGGGGACCTCAGATAGGCCGTTTCATAGCTGTCGGTCTTTTTCAGCCCCAGCTCCTCTTCGCCGAAGGCCTTGATTCGGGCGACGAGGTGTAGCCGGGCCTTGCACTCCGGATCCAGTTGGGGATCCTTTAAGGCCTCATCCACAGGGATGGACCCGCTCATCAGCCGGAGCTGGCCGGCGGCGGCGTGAAATACATAGGCCATGCGGCACCCTGAACCCATAAGGATCAGGACCAGAGCCATACACAGAAATTTGGATTTCACCACGGCAGGATGAACCTCTTTCCCTCTCTAAGCTCCCCCCTGATCTTCTCCATGTGCCGGAGCGCGGCCAGTTCCCGCTCCAGGTCGGGGGCCTTTATTTGAAGCCTTTGGCCCAGGTCCGCGGGTTCGAGACCCCCGGTTTCCTGAAGGATCTCCAGTATTTTTTCCTGGGTCGGGTTGAGTTGCGGCCCTTTGCCTCCCTGCTGGACCATGGATTTTGCCGTGTGCACGGCCCAGGGGTCACAGGCCCGGGCAGGGGAGAGGGCGTCCATGTAACAGTCCTCACACAGAGTCTGGCCGTGCCAATGTCTTTCTTCACCCTTCTCTATGGGATCACTACATCTCTCGCACAACATAAGTCCTTGCCTCCAAAATAGATCTTCATCGCCAGCTAATGGCTCGTATCAGTTTAAGGCCTGGACGAGATATGCCCAAGGCACTTATAGGATTTCTATTAAAATGTTAATTCAATGCCTGTGAATTGTAAATCCCCCCGGGGGCAGATGACCCCCTTGAAAGCCTTCTCTGGACCTTGAGAAGATTTGGGGGTGGCAGGGCCCGGTTTTTTATTGTCAAGGGCTTCAATTTAGGCTTTAATAGAATAATTTTGTTGAAATATATGGGTCTTATAGAGAAGGGTACCTGTGTGGCAGGCTTGGAGAAGCCGTGTGTCTGCAATGATTTCTCAGGGGGCGTCCATGTACTTTAGAATTTGGCGGTTCAAGCACGGGCTTTTGTGCCTTAGAAATGTTGCAGTGGTGGTTTTTGTGTGCGTTTTGTCATTGGTCATGGCAGGGTGCGGAGAGGAAGAGCCCAAGCAAGCGCAGCAGCCCAGGCAGGTGGTGAGGCACAAGATTCCTCCCCAGAAAAGGCCGCCGGCCCTGAAAAAGGCCCCTGCCGGGGCCCAGGCAGAACAGAAATCTGAATCGGCCCGGGCAGAAGAGAAATCTGAACCGGCCCCGGCGGTGACCGCTAAAAAAGAACCGCCGGCCCCATCCCCCGGGGAAGGCTCCAAAAAACCTCCGGCTCAGGAAAGAGAGGTTCCAAAAGCGCCCCCGAAAGAGGCTGAAAAGGAGCAACAAAAAGAGCCTGAAAAAATGAAACAAAAACAGGAGGTGAAGCCGGCAGAAGCAGGCATTTACCGTGTGGAGAAAGGAGACACCCTCTATACAATCGCCGGCCGGGACGGGGTGTACGGAGATTCCTTACGGTGGCCAAGCCTCTTTCGGCTCAATATGGATCGGTTGTCCGGGTCGGCACCCAAGGAGGGGCTTCCCCATGAGGAACTGCCCCCGGGCCTTGAACTCAAATACCTGACCCCCGAAGAAGCCAGGGAAAGGCGCGCCCAACTGGCCTCCAAGCCCTGGGTGGTGAACGTCTTTTCTTCCCAGGCCTCTGAAAAAATCATCCCCCTGGCCGTGAGGCTTATGAAAGAGGGCTACCATGTCTATATTACCAAGGCCGAGGTCAAGGGCCAGGAATGGATCAGGCTTCGGGCCGGCTTCTTTCAAGATGCCTCAGAAGCCAAATCTGCGGCCGGCAAGATCACGTCTGTGGTCAAGATCCAGGGGGTGTGGATTGCCAAGGCAGGAAAAGAAGAACTGGCGCAGGTGGGGGGATATTAGCCTGTCTAGGAAAGGTTATGAAGGACAAGAAAATTATTGTGGGTGTAACCGGTGGAATCGCGGCCTATAAAGCGGCGGAGCTGGTGAGGCTTCTTGTAAAATCGGGTGCCCGGACCCGGGTGGCCATGACCGCCGGGGCCACCAGATTTGTGGCCCCCCTGACCTTCGAAGCCCTCTCGGGTCACCGGGTGCTGTGGGATATGTTCAACCAGGAAGGCCCGGGGATGGACCATATCAAGTGGGGCCAGGAGGCGGATTTGATGATTATCGCCCCGGCCACCGCCCATATGATGGCCAAGATGGCCCATGGCCTGGCAGACGATTTTTTGTCCAGCACTCTCCTTGCGGCCACGGCCAAGGTCCTGGTCTGTCCGTCCATGAATGTCCAGATGCTTATGAACCCCGCGGTTCAGGCCAATATGGAGCTCCTCAGGCAAAGGGGATACACGGTCATGGCGCCGGACCAGGGGGACCTGGCCTGCGGGACAGAGGGGCCGGGAAGACTGCCTGACCCCCGGGACATCCTTGAACAGGCCTGGATGATGGTCTCCAACCAGGATCTCTCCGGGCTCGATATCCTGGTCACAGCCGGTCCCACGGTTGAGCCCCTTGATCCGGTCAGATATATCTCCAACAGGTCCACCGGTAAGATGGGGTATGCCCTGGCAAGGGCGGCGAGGCAGCGCGGGGCTTCGGTGACCCTTGTGAGCGGACCAACGGCCCTTAACCCACCTTACGGGGTCACCCTGGTCCGGGTGAAGACGGCCCTGGAGATGAAGGAAGCGGTCTTTGACAGGCGTGCCCATTGTCATGCCATTGTCAAGGCCGCGGCCGTGTCGGATTACCGGCCCCGGGAAAGGGCGGGGCAAAAGATCAAAAAAGGGGCGGAAACCCTGGGCCTGGATCTGGTAAAAAACCCGGATATCCTGGCGGAGCTGGGGGCCGCCAAAGGAGATTCCTCCCTTGTCCTGGTGGGATTCGCCGCGGAGACCCAATCCCTTCTGGTCCATGCCCAAGAGAAACTGAAGGCCAAAAACCTGGATATGATCGTGGCCAATGATGTGTCCGGCACGGATGCAGGATTTGAATCAGACACCAACAGGGTCAAGATCCTTTACAGGGACGGAAAAATGGAGGAGTCCCCTTTAATGAGCAAGGATGAGGTGGCCCACCTGGTCCTGGAGAGGGTCAGGTCCCTGGTCTCCGCCAAAGGGGAAGAGGGATAATCCAGGTATGATTCAGGAGGGCTTTTAAACAGGCATGGAACCGGAACTCAAAGAGATCTTTACCCAGGTGAAAAACCTGCTCCTGGCCCATCAAGAGATGGGATTGGAACCCCCTCGGATCTCAAGACGGGCCTTGAAGTTCTTGGATCGGGGACCGGTAGGGAGGAAAGAGGCTGCCCCCCGGCCGGACCGCATAGAATCCCTTGAGGCCCTGCGGGACCATGTGGGTGATTGCACCCGGTGTAAGCTTGCCCGGACCCGGACCCATCTGGTGTTCGGGGAGGGATCAGAACGGGCCAGGCTGGTCTTTGTGGGGGAGGGCCCGGGCCGTGAAGAAGATCTGGTCGGCAAACCCTTTGTAGGGGAGGCGGGGAGACTTTTGAGCAGGATCATCGAAAACGGCATGGGCTTGACCCGCGAGGAGGTGTATATTTGCAATGTGGTCAAATGCAGGCCCCCGGGCAACCGGGACCCCGAAAGGGAAGAAATCGAGGCGTGTCTTCCCTTTTTGAAAGCGCAGCTCAGGATCATCCGCCCCGAAGCCATCTGCGTCCTGGGCAGGGTGGCCGGTCAGGGTCTGCTGGGGGAGGATTTCAGGGTTGGTCCGGCAAGGGGAGAGTGGCATTCCTTTGAGGGGATTCCCCTCATGCCCACCTATCACCCGGCCTATCTTTTGCGGAATGCGTCTGCAAAACGGCAGGTCTGGGAGGACGTGAAAAAGATCATGGCCCTCTTGGGCCTGGAGGTCAAAAAAAATGGCTAGCCCCAGGATCTTGATCCCCATGATGCTGATCCCTGTGCTTGCCCTGGGCATGGTCCTATGCCTTTTCCCGCAGGGGGCCGGGGCCGCGGAAAAGGTTTTGATCATTGAACTCGAGGGGACCATCAACCCGGGCACGGCCATGTATGTCACCAGGGGTCTTGAAAAGGCGGAGGAAGAGGGAGCGGCCCTTGCTATTATCAGGCTGGATACACCGGGGGGGCTGGCCTCCTCCATGCGCACCATTGTAAAGGGGATCCTCAATTCACCGGTCCCGGTGGTGGTGTATGTGGGGCCCAGGGGGGCCGGCGCGGCTTCTGCAGGGGTGATGGTGACCGTGGCCGCCCACATAGCGGCCATGGCCCCGGGCACCAACATAGGGGCCGCCCATCCTGTGACCGCCGGAGGAAAGGACATTGAAAAGACCATGTCGGAAAAAGTGGTCAATGATATGGCCGCTTATGCCCGGGGTATTGCAGAGGAGAAAGGGAGAAACGGGGAGTGGGTGGAGAAGGCCATTCGGGAGAGCGTGTCCGTTACCGCCGATGAGGCCCTGGAAAAGAACGTGGTGGATCTTGTGGCCAAGGACATGGATGAGCTTATTAAGCTTTTGGACGGAAAAGAAGTGATCCTTCCGGAAGGCAAAGTGATCTTGAAAACGGCGGGCCTTGAAAAGATCCATTACCGCCCCGGGTTCAGGGACAGGGTCCTAAAGACCATCAGCGATCCTAATATCGCCTATATCCTCATGATGATCGGTTTGGCCGGGCTCTATTTTGAACTCGCCCATCCGGGGGCCATCTTCCCGGGGGTGATCGGGGCCATATCCTTGATCCTGGCCTTCTTTTCCTTTCAGACCCTTCCCGTCAACTACGCCGGGTTGCTCCTCATCGCCCTTGCCATCATATTTTTTATCGCCGAGGTCAAAGTGGCCAGTTACGGCATCCTTTCCATCGGAGGACTGATCTCCTTGACCATCGGTTCCATCATGCTCTTTGAGGACGTGGCGGTTTCTCTCAAGCTCATGATGCCGACGATCCTCCTGGTGGGGGGATTTTTTGTGGTGGTGGCATCGCTGGCCTTCAGGGCCTATCGCGTCAAGCCCATAAGCGGCACGGACGGCCTGGTGGGTGAGGTGGGCCTGGTCCAAGAAGCCATAGATCCCGAGGAAGATCCCGAGGGCCTGATCTTTGTGCACGGCGAATACTGGCGGGCCAGGGCCGGGGAAAGGCTTGAACCGGGAGACCGGGTGGAGGTGGAGGGAATGGACGGCTTGATTTTGCGGGTGAAAAAGGCTACTAAACAGGAATATTAAGCAAGGGGGACATCATGTTTTACATTCTTGCCATCGTGCTGATCGTCCTTTTTCTGGCATCAGCCATCAAGATCCTGAAGGAGTACGAGAGGGGCGTGATCTTCCGGCTGGGCCGGGTTATCGGGACCAAGGGGCCGGGCCTGATCATCTTGATCCCCGTTATTGATAAGATGGTCAAGGTGAGTCTCCGCCTGGTGGCCATGGATGTCCCCGCCCAGGACGTGATCACCAGGGATAATGTCTCGGTCAAGGTGAATGCCGTCATTTACTTCCGGGTCATGGATTCCACCAAGGCGACCATAGAGGTGGAGAACTACCTCTTCGCCACATCCCAGCTGGCCCAGACAACGCTTCGCAGTGTGTGCGGACAGGTTGAACTGGACGAACTCCTGGCCGAAAGGGATAAGATAAACACCCAACTGCAAGCTATTTTGGATAAGCATACCGACCCGTGGGGGATTAAGGTCACCACCGTAGAGGTGAAACACATCGATCTGCCCCAAGAGATGCAGCGGGCCATGGCGAGACAGGCCGAGGCCGAAAGGGAACGGCGGGCCAAGGTGATTAACGCAGAAGGAGAATTTCAGGCCGCAAACCGCCTGGCCGAGGCGGCCGGCATAATCCAGAGATACCCCGAAGCGCTCCAGCTCAGGTACCTTCAGACCCTGAAGGAGATATCTTCTGAGAGCAATTCAACGACCTTGTTCCCCATACCTATTGATCTGCTGTCACCCTTTGTAAAAAGGGCCATAGAAAAGGATAAATAGGCGGGGAGGTCTGTTTTATCATCAACAAAGACAAGGAGGTTAGGAGAACCAGGTATGGAAGAAGAGATTAAAGAAGAGACCATGTCTGAACAAGAAGAAGAGGTCAAGGAAGAGGCCAAGTCCGAACAAGAAGAACAGGTCAAGGAGGAGAAGCCTGAGCCCAAAAAACAGGATGAGGAAAAGCCCCTGGACAAGATGACGGCCAAGGAGCTCAGAGAAGTGGCCATCGAGATCCCCGGGGTTGAGGGGGTCCATGCCATGAAAAAGGAAGACCTCCTGGCCATCATTAAGGAATACAGGGGCATTGAGGACGAGGAGCCGGGGAAGAAGAAAATGGTCAGGGGCAAAAGGCCGGCCTTGAGCGCCCGGGAATTAAAGGAAAAGGTTTTCCGCCTCAAGGAAGAAAAGGAGAAGGCCAGGGGGGCCAATGACCGAAGGCAGGTGGATATTCTTCGCCGCCGTATAAACCGTTTGAAAAAGCAGAGCAGAAAAGCCGCCAGCGCTTAGGAACCTGTGGTCTGTGGAGCAGGTCTTCGGGCAGCCGTCCCCGGGCCTGCTTTTTTTACTAAGTAGTCCCTGTTGGCGGGTAAAGAGGGCCCTGAAGCGCTATGAGCACCGTCGCCATTATCCCGGCCGCCGGTTTGGGAGCCCGCATGGGCGGAGAGCGGCCCAAGCAGTTCCTTGACCTCAAAGGCGAACCCCTTCTGGCCGCCACCCTCAGGCCCTTTCAGGGCTCCAAGCGGGTGGACGCCGTTATCCTGGTTGTACCCCCCGAAGAGGAGGCATATTGCCGGCGAGAGATCGTAGAGCGATTCAGACTGGACAAAGTCAAAAGGGTGGTCGCGGGCGGGGCGAGACGCCAGGATTCGGTGAGGCTGGGAATTGAAGCGTCGGAGGGCGGTTTCGAGGTGGTTTGCATCCACGATGGGGCCCGCCCCTTGATTGACGAGGCGCTCATAGAACGGGTGATCGAGGCGGCGAGGAGGTACGGGGCCGCCACTGCCGGACTGCCTGCCAAGGAAACCGTGAAAGAATTGGACAGCCGGGGAGACATGATGAGGACCTATGCGCGGGAGAACATCTGGGTGATTCAGACACCTCAGGCCTTTTATTATGAAGATATTTCAAGGGCCCACCAAAAGGCCTTGGCGGAGAACTGGGAAGAGGCCACCGACGACTCGGTCCTTGTAGAAAAACTGGGCATCCCGGTCAAGGTGGTGAAGGGACTGGAGAGAAATATCAAGGTCACCACCCCTTATGATCTGGATCTGGCGCGCTTCCTCTTGGATGCCGGCCGGTTGAAAAGCCGGGCCGGAGAAGGGACCTGAGGACTGGGAGGGGACGGTGATTCTCAAAATAGGTACAAGAGGCAGTAAACTTGCCCTGGCCCAGAGCGCATGGATCAAGGAGGGGATTCAAAAACAAAATCCCTCCATCAGGGTGGACTTGGTGAAGATCAAGACCACGGGCGATAAGATTCTCGATTCCCCTTTAAGCACCATCGGGGGAAAGGGGTTGTTCGTCAAGGAGATCGAAGAGGCCCTGTTCAGGAAAGAGATCCACGTGGCTGTTCACAGCATGAAAGACCTTCCGGCGGAACTGCCGGAGGGTCTGGCCCTTGCCGTTTTTCCTGAGCGGGAAGATCCCCGTGACGCCTTCATTTCTACAGACGGTACGCGTCTGGAGGCACTCCCCCAAGGGGCGAGGGTGGGTACAGGAAGCCTGAGGAGGGTGGCCCAGCTGCGTCACAGGCGTCCTGACCTGGAGGTGGTTCCCCTGCGGGGGAACGTGGACACCCGCCTGAAAAAGCTGGAGACCGAAGGCCTCCAGGGGATCGTGCTGGCCGTTGCCGGTCTCAGGCGCCTGGGGCTGGAGCATCTTATGACCCAGGTGATCTCATCCCGATGGATCTTGCCGGCGGTCGGGCAGGGGGCCCTTGGCCTGGAGGTGCGGGAAGATGATGGTCAAAGCCTGGAGGTGCTCCATTTCCTCAACCATTGGCCCACGGAGGCGGCGGTGAAAACGGAGCGGGCCTTTTTAAAGGAACTTCAGGGAGGGTGTCAAGTCCCCATCGCCGGATTTGCCTCTTTGAAGGAGGATCAATTGTTCTTTCAGGGCATGGTGGCCAGTATAGACGGCAGCCGGGTCTTTCAGGACCAAATGACGGGCCCGAAGGACGAGGCCGCGGACATAGGGGTCTCCGTGGCTAGGCGGTTGCTCGGACTGGGGGCCAGGGAAATATTGGCGGAGATATACGGAAAAAGCCCGGTGGACGTGAGTCAACCGGGGTGAGGGCTCAGGATATGGACCAAGACAAGGGGGGGAAGGTTTATCTGGTGGGAGCGGGGCCCGGTGATCCCGGACTGTTTACGCTCAAGGGCAGGGAATGCATTGCCGAGGCGGATGTGATTGTCTATGACTACCTCGCCAACCGGGCCTTTCTCGACCATGCAAAAGAGGGTGCCGAACTTATCTATGTGGGAAAAAAGGGCGCCTCTCATACCATGGCACAGGGGGAAATCAACGCCCTCATCGTTGAATGGGCGGGCCGGGGAAAGGTGGTGGTCAGGCTCAAGGGGGGAGATCCCTTTATTTTTGGCCGTGGCGGCGAAGAGGCCGAGGAACTGGTGAGGGCCGGCGTGGCCTTTGAGGTGGTCCCGGGCGTGACATCAGCCGTGGCCGTGCCGGCCTATGCAGGGATACCCCTGACCCACCGGGAGTATACCTCTACAGTGGCCTTTATCACCGGCCATGAAGACCCCACCAAGGAGGCATCCCGGATTGCCTGGGACAAACTGGCCACAGGGGCGGGGACCCTGGTGTTTCTCATGGGTGTGGGCAATCTTTCCCGGATTGCGGAGACCTTGATGGCCCATGGGCGTTCCCCGCAGACGCCGGCGGCCGTTATTCAGAGAGGCACCTTTGCAGGCCAACGGACCGTGGTGGGGGTCCTCGCTGATATCGCCATGGGGGCCGAAGAAAAGGGCATAACCGCACCCGCCGTGATTGTCGTGGGTGATGTGGTTCAACTGAGGCGGGACCTGAACTGGTTTGAAGAAAGGCCCCTTTTTTCAAAGCGCATCGTGGTCACCCGGGCCCGGGAGCAGGCCAGCGAATTCCTCAAGCAATTGTCGGCCCTGGGTGCCGAGTGCATCGAATTCCCCACCATTGAAGTGGTCCCTCCTGAAAGCTGGGGCCCCCTGGACAAGGCCATCCAGGACCTGGAATCCTACCAGTGGCTCCTGTTTACTTCTGTGAACGGGGTGAAGTTCTTTCTCCAAAGGCTAAAGGCCCTGGGAAGGGATGTGCGCCAACTCAAGGGGGTCAAGATCGGAGCCATCGGCCCCAAGACGGCCTCGGTCTGGCAGGATATGGGGATCAGCCCCGACCTGGTGCCCGGTGAATACCGGGCCGAGGCCGTGGTGGAATCCTTCAAAAGGGAGGAGCACAAGGGAATAAGCATCCTCATCCCCAGGGCCCTCCATGCCCGGGAGGTCCTGCCCGAGGAACTGAGGAAGATGGGGGCCCGAGTGGATGTGGTCCCGGCCTACAGGACCATTAGACCGGATCAGGACATGAGGCGGATCCGGGATATGCTGAAAAAGGGAACCATCCACATGGTGACCTTCACGAGTTCTTCCACGGTGACCAATTTTGTGACCATGTTTGGAGGGGAGACGGAACTCCAGGACTGGATGAAGGGGGTGGCCGTGGCCTGTATAGGCCCTGTGACGGCCAAGACCGCTGAAAAACACGGCCTCTCCGTGACCCTGGTGGCCCCTGAATACACCATGGAATCTCTCACCCACGCGATTGTGGACTATTTTGGCCATCCCGGAAAAGGCCCTCAGCCCCGGTAGG
>Ga0180431_10006276_pt1 | contig 14162 bp, 20 predicted proteins | sample SS_ome_11_FD_132459 | JGI IMG/M metagenome (GOLD analysis project Ga0180431, IMG submission 132459) | Hypersaline lake sediment archaeal communities from the Salton Sea, California, USA - SS_1_MS_1 metaG | ecosystem: Environmental > Aquatic > Non-marine Saline and Alkaline > Hypersaline >... | reverse complement strand
TGCCAGCCAGCACATCACCCAGATCTACACCCACATCGTTGACGAGGAGCTGGAGGACGCCCTCAAACACTTTCGCCAACCGACGGCAGTAGCGGTGCAAGCGATCATAAACGACGAAATGGAGCACCCTGAAGATGAGGCATGCTTTCGGAGCACACCCTAATAGAGGAGCCAGAGATTCACGTGCGCAATTTTAGCACTCTTTGGTGTACACTTGGGGTAACAAACAAGGAGGTGAGGCTGGTGAGAAATGAACGCACGAGGTGCCTTCTATTGGTGGGGTTGATGCTGAGCGTAGTTGTCCTTGGATCTGTGGCGGCGGCTGCCAGTGTCCAGAGTCTTCGGTACAAACTCGGTGAGCCGGTTGTGTTTATGATCGAAGACGAGAAAACCTCCAGATGGTGTTGTTGCTGCTGTTCTGGCTGCCCGGATACACTGATATTGGGATGGCGTATCGTTGCCGCCTCTGGGGCAACAGTCTATTCGCTGAGATTCGACCCCGTAGGCTATGCCTCCGATTGGGATGGGACGTGGCACCAAACTGATGCTTCGGGTGCACCTGTTCCAGCGGGCTCTTATACGCTCTACGTGGACACATCAGCAGGCACACTCTCCCGCTGCTTCAGCCTATATGATCCGTGCAGTGGTTGTTGTTGCTGGAATTGGTGTTCGACCCGCAGCTATTGCACATGCCGGCAGGTTGCGACAATCACTCACAGCTGCTGTCGGACAAGCCTGGTATTGGTTCAGGAAGAGAGGAACCGCTGTTCTTTCCGGCTTTTCTGGCCTTGCTGTCCATAACGGAAGACCGCGAGGACGACTACTGCATACTGCGAGCTGATCTTGAAGCGACCTACTAACACGCTGGAAGGCGCCCTCAAATCCTTTTGCCGAGCGGCGGCGGTAGAGGCATAGCAATTTCTACTCAACTTACCTGGTTGCTGGGGATGCCCCACGAGCGACATGCACTGCTACGCCTTCTCCCCCGGCGTTCTTAATCCTTGCGACTGCTTCGTGAGTGAAGCAGTCGCAGAGGCTCAGAGACTGAAACGGCATTCCTTTACACCATGGAATGAAGGCCTGCCGTACAGAGAGGTGAGGTCTCCAGGGACGATTGCCTGCTCGTTCTTCACTGCTTCCACGCGAACGGTCGCGACTTTGGCTTGGGACCCTGGGGCTTGCGGCCTTCTTTCTGCTGGGTCAGCTGCAGCTGCGCCAGCGCCGACTCGATTTCCTCCTGCGTCGGCTCTCGACGAAGCCGTCTGGCAAGTTGCCTGGTGATCCGTTCTCTTGCACGCCGCTCTTCCCGTCTCATGGCGTTTTGCTCCCTTCCCTCAATACGCCGTCTTCCAACCCACATTCTATCGCAACACCGGGGCGATTGCTCCCAAAAACAGAGCAGAGTAAGCCAGGGACAGTCATTTCTCCTACTGCTTGCCCGTAGCCCCTGTGAGCAAGGTAACGTTGCTTCTTGTGAAAAAACCGTCGAAGTCGCCGTAGCGGTAGATGTACTCGTTGACCAACAGCGTGTGCTGCGAGGCAGTGGTGAACGTCTGCTTCAAGCCCTCCTGCGGTGAGCCGACGAGATCGATCAAGAACGCCTGACCATCATCTCGCAAGGAAGAGATGGTGTCCTCGATGTTCTCGGTGCGGAAGGCCATGTGATGGACCCGCGTGCCGTAGTTGTGGATGAATTTCTCTGTCGGGCCCGATGTCTCATCGCTGACGTACGAAGAGATCCCGGAGGTGAACACCATCGCGAAATCCTGCGCCGATAGCCGTGCCACGTTGGTAATCGAGTTGAACAGCTTCACGTAGATCGCGAAGTCGAAGTGGTAGTTGGTCAGTTCCATGAACTCAAGGATCGCCGCGTCTCGATCCTCTGCGCGAACCCTCGTCGCCGCGTGATCGAGCGCGGAGATGTTGTCCAGGGATTCCTTGGAAGTTTTTTTCTCAAAGCGCCAATCGAGCGGTCTACTGTCATGGGTACGGTAGCACCTGCGCGGGCCGTGCCATTCAGCGAAGCCGATCGAGTTACCGGTGTAGCGCGACGGCGCTGTTTGGATGGTTGAGAACGAATCGGCGTGGAGGATCTCCTCGGTGAGAAACTGCACGCCTTGCTCCTTCTGTATTGTGACGTATCGCTCGATGTCCGGTGTGGCAAAGACGAGGGTTTCCAATCGCGTGTCGGGAAGATGCTCAGACCTCGGGAAGCGATTGAATGGCGCAAAGGGGTTCGATTCCTCTTTCCGCGAGCGGATGACAAAGTCGGCTGACCCCCCAGCTTGGAGGACACAGCTACGATAGTGGGCGTCCTCGAAGGCATCTACGCACTGAAAACCGGTGGTGTGAAGGAGTTCCTCCACCGCGGCTCGTTGTCGATCTGGCTCGGTGTTGATGATGACGGCCTCAAGGCCTTCGACGAGACCCTCCAATCCGGCTTTCCTCCGTTGTTCCAACACACGTGGAATCTCGCGCTTCAGGACCTCGTCGCTGTTCTTGAAGTCATAGATCTCGTGTCCCTCGGCGTAACATTGAGGACATCGTCCATCGGACGGCTGCTCGAAGACCTGTTTGCACCGGGAACAGATCAGCTTTCCCATCGCTGTGTCTCCAGAGTGTGACCTGTGGCCTACCTCTTGAGCGTAGTGTGTATTCCTTCCCCCTTTTCGGAGAAAGGTCACCGATGCCATTTTAGTCGCGAGACACACCGTGGGCAAGCAGACACACATGTTGCGGGTCCTGAGGACTTGACCGAACTGCGTCGATCTTCCTAAACTACCGCCATGAGAACTGTTGTTGCCGTCTTGGCATTGACCCTGACCATTTCTGTCCTTGCCGTGACTCAACAGACACCCCAGGTGTGGCTTTTGACCCTTGATGGCGAGATCGGCCGCGGCACGGTCTCCTTCCTGCGAAAGGGCCTTTCTATGGCCGGCGAATCCGGTGCCCGGGCGGCGGTGATCGAGTTTGCAACTCCGGGTGGTTATCTTGACGCCGCCGTCGCGGCCCGGAATGTCATCCTGGATGCCGAGCTTGCCCCCTTGGCCTACGTTCACCGTGAGGCGTTCTCCGCCGCTGCCCTTCTCGCCTTGGCGTGTACACGCATCTACTTCGATCCCGCCGGCGTGATGGGGGCCGCCATACCGGTGGAATCGAACACGGGCCAACCGGCCTCAGAGAAGGTTGTCTCCGCGACACGATCCCTGTTCCGTTCCACGGCGGAGGCACGCGGCCGGCCGCCCGAAGTAGCCGAGGCGATGGTCGATCCGGATGTCACCATCGATGGCTTGGTCGAGGAGGGAAAGCTTCTTACCCTGACCTCACAGCAAGCGGCGGCCTGGGGGATGTCCGATGGAGAGGTAGCGAGTGTGGGTGAGCTGTTGGAAGCAGAAGGGTTGTCCGAAGCCGTGGTGATTCCCTTTGCTCCACGATGGATCGACACGGTCGTCGACGTGCTCACCGAGACATGGTTGGCCGCCGTTTTGATCACGCTGGGGATTCTGGGGCTGATCGTGGAGATGCTCATCCCTGGCTTTGGAATCCCCGGGATTCTCGGAATCGCCTGCCTGGGTCTCTTTTTCTGGGCGCACATTTTCGTCGGCCTTGCCGGTTGGGAGTCGATTGTCTTCTTCCTCGGTGGGCTGGTGGCAATCCTGCTTGAGGTGTTCGTGTTCACCGCAGTGGATTTCGGCGCAGCAGGGCTTGTCGGTCTAGTGCTGATCGGATTGGGCTTCTACACCGCGATGGTAGGTCCGTTCACCAATCCCTCACAGGTGATTTCGGCTGTGGGCGCCGTGTCCGGGGGACTCGTCGTCGCGGTGATGGGGACGATCATCCTGTTGGCCCGGCTTCCCAAGAGTCGGTTGCGTTTCGGCGGGGTGATCCTCTCCTCGGCGATCACCGGCCGGGCCTTCGACAAGAGCCAGGCAGAGGCGGTAGAGAGTCCGTGGGTAGGCCGGCAAGGCGTAGCGGCAACGGATCTCCACCCGGTGGGCGCGGGGGAATTCGCCGGTGAACGGGTGGACGTAACCTGCGAAGAGGGGTACCTTCCGGAAGGAACGCCGATCGTGGTGATCAAGGACGAGGCCTACCGAAAGGTGGTACGCAAAGTGAAGGAGGGAGACTGATATGAATATCTTGGTCTACATTGTCCCCATCATTGCGGTGTTGTTGATCTGGCTGTTCTTCTATTTTGTACCGGTGGGACTGTGGATCTCCGCCCTTGCGGCCGGGGTGCCGGTGGGTCCGATGACGCTCGTTGGAATGCGGCTTCGAAAGGTCAATCCACACAAGGTGATCGTTCCGATGATCGCCGCTTGGAAGGCCGGGCTGGAGCTTTCCATTTCCGAGCTCGAGGCACACTACCTCGCCGGAGGCAACGTAGATCGGGTCGCACGGGCGCTCATCTCCGCCGACAAGGCAAACATCGCGCTCGATTTCCAACGGGCAGCGGCGATTGATCTGGCCGGACGAGACGTGTACGACGCGGTGGCGATGTCGGTCAATCCCCGTGTCATCGAGACTCCGAAGGTCGGTGCAGTAGCGGCGGACGGGATTCAGCTGTTTGCGATCGCCAAGGTCACCGTTCGCGCCAACATCGAGCGGTTGGTTGGAGGAGCAACCGAAGAGACGATCATTGCCCGGGTAGGCGAGGGGATCGTGTCAGCGATCGGCTCGGCAGGCTCGCACAAGGAGGTTCTGGAGAACCCCGACAAGATCTCCAAGCTCGTGTTGGAGAAAGGGCTCGATGCGGGCACGGCTTTTGAGCTTCTGTCGATCGATATCGCCGACGTCGACGTGGGAAAGAACATCGGCGCACAGTTGCAAACCGACCAGGCCGAGGCCGATCTCAAAGTGGCTCGGGCCAAGGCCGAGGAGCGCCGTGCGATGGCCGTCGCGCGAGAGCAGGAAATGACGGCGTTGGTGCAGGAACGCCGAGCGGCGGTGGTCGAAGCCGAAGCGGAGATTCCACGTGCCATCGCCGAGGCGTTCCGCAAAGGCCAACTTGGGGTGATGGACTACTACAACCTGAGAAACATCCAGGCCGACACCAGGATGCGCGAGGGTTTGGCAGAAGGGGAAGAACCGCCTGCCGCCGGGCACGGCGAAGCACTGCTCAGCGGAGGCACATAGATGGTAAAAAGGAAATCCCTCGGGAAGCTGTTGCGAAAGATCTTGCGGCAGGACCCGCGGGCGGCGATCGTGCTGGGAGAGATCCTCGGACCGCCGCCGGGTCTAAGAAAAGGTTCGCCTCGCTCCTAAAGGAAAGACATGGACGCTCGCGGGTATCGAGCGGAATAACCGGACAATCAGAGATGTACGGTGATGCTTGTCTCGAGCCGCCCGATGATCTCCCCGTTCAAGCGCGCGGTTACGACAACCGGCCAGGTTCCAGGCGGGGTATCCGCGGTTACCTTCCATCTCCACGTAACGGCCCCGCAGAACGCGGATCGGGGACTGAGATCTAGATCGGTAGTGAGACCGGAGTGGTAGCGCACGTCGATCTTGCACCACGCATCCGGAACAGTCTGCACCTGCAGTTTGGCGTAGTCCCCACGCCGGACGTGCGATGTGAGACACAGCACGCTCACAAGTTCTTCGCACACGCATGCGTTCAAACAGCAGCAACCGAATCCAGGTTCCGGAGCGATGGCTGCGGCCGAAACCGAAGCAGGGATCGGCGTAGTCTGGGGAGTCACCACCTCGTTCGAAACTTCCGCCACCGCTTCACTGGTGGCCTCCGCCTGGGTAGCGGCCGTGGTCACTGTTTGCTGATCGATCGTCTGTTGGACCTCAGAGGACGACGTTGCAGTAGCCTCAGCGGCCGCAGTGGCTTGCACACCTGCAGCGGCCTCGGCAAACCCCATTGACACAAGCAGTGAATTTACCAGCGTCTTTCCATCGGGATCGAGGTAGATGTAGGCCAACAACGGTTCGTCCGCTCCATTCCAGAAGCTGACAGACGCAGCATCGACCGCCAGATACACGGTCCTGCCAACAATCATTGTGGAATAGAAACTGGCATTTGCATCCCAAAACGCCTCAGCACTTTGGGTAGCCTCGATACCGATCATACGGACCAACACGTGATCCCCCTCCCAGACCGGAGCCACACCGGTAACAGCAATGATTTCCACTTCCACGGTGTCAATGCTGACGACTTCAACCACGGAAGCGGTAATGGTCGGAGCAGGATCTTGAGGCAGCCCGAATACCCACGGCGCAAATACCGCGGGCATCAAGAGCATCAACACCACGACTGCCGCAGCCCGTTTCATCGCTCTACCCTCCTTTCAGAATCAGGCGCAGGGAGCACTTTCCAGATTCCTTCCCTCAACGCAACTGCCCGTGGACAACAGAGAAGGAAACCAGTCCTGCCTTTAAGAAACCCAACACTGCGCGTGATGGATTAGCAGGGACCGCCACACCAAAAGCCAGCAAACGCAAAGATCCAGAACGCCCAGAAGAGCGATAGAAGCAGCCATGCCTCCAGTGTCATTTTCTACCTCCTGTGATAGTTTCTTGCCCCCACCATAGCACAAAAGGGAAGGGAATTTCCGTAATCCATATCACAAGCGGTTTGCAGCCAGACATTGCACCTGAGTGATCGAAAAGCTCTGCCAGTTGTCTTCCGCAAGCCGCGTAACTATAATCATAACGGTGGGAAAATCATGAACAGGGTACCCGACTTACTCACGGCATCACGGGGAATCATCGCTTTGGCCATTGTCTCTCTCGGCTTTGTCGGACCGCGAGCACTCGAAACCGTGGTCTTGCTCACCATGCTTGGATGGACCACCGACATCCTGGACGGTCGGCTTGCGCGTCGCTACAAGAAAGAAGTCACGTGGGTCGGAGAGCGTGAGTTCGTCTTTGACATGGTTATGGTCTTCGCCGGACTCTGCTACCTGGTCATGGCGCGATTGATCCCAGTCACGCCTACAGTGATCTACGTTGCAGTGGCGGCGGTCTTCATCGCCTATTTCCGCTCAAAGATGATCACCATGTCTTTTGCCTGTCCTCTGTCCGCCTTGCCACTCATCGTTGCCTACTTCAACGCGCCCCGGGCAGCATGGATGTTCATCGTCTGGATGTGTTTGGCGCTCCTATTCGATCGGCGCCGCTTCAAGGGCGTCGTCTCGGAATTCATCGCCAACGCCAAGGCGCTCCAGAAGCGTTAGATCAGGCGGGGTTCCTCTTTGCCGAGGTGAGTGTACGCGCGGTCGGTAGCCACTCTGCCCTGAGGGGTTCGTTGTATGAAGCCCTCCTTCAGCAGGTATGGCTCCACCACATCGGTAATGGTATCTTTCTCTTCCGACAGGGCAGCAGCAAGGGTGTCCAACCCAACGGGTCCACCGTTGAACTTGGAGACGATCGTCTCCAGGACCGCTCGGTCAAGCCGGTCAAGTCCCACTTCGTCGATTTCAAGCATCGCGAGTGATCGTTTCGCGGTCTGTATGTCAATCTTCCCCGCACCCTTTACCTGGGCGTAGTCGCGCGTGCGGCGGAGGAGGCGGTTGGCAATCCGAGGGGTTCCGCGGGCGCGCTTGGCCAGCTCCCAGGCACCCTCCGGGATAACCTCGATTCCGAGGATCTCGCCCGCACGAATGATAATCGCACGAAGCTCTTCGGGGCCGTAGAAGGCAAGCCGGAAGGAAACCTCGAAGCGGTCCCGCAACGGCGCCGAGATAAGCCCGGCGCGAGTGGTCGCTCCGATCAGGGTAAACGGAGGAAGATCGATACGCAGCGACTGTGCATTAGGACCCTCGCCGAGAATGATGTCAATCTTGTAGTCCTCCATCGCCGGGTAGAGGATCTCCTCAACGCTGCGCCGTAGGCGATGAATCTCGTCGATAAAGAAGATGTCGCGCGGCTGCAGGTTAGTCAGAATGGCAGCCAGATCCCCTGCTTTCTCGATCGCCGGTCCCGAACTGACGCGGATATTCACCCCCATCTCCGCGGCGATGATGTGGGCAAGTGTTGTCTTCCCCAAACCCGGGGGGCTGTGTAGCAACACATGATCAAGCGGCTCGTTCCTTCCTTGCGTTGCCGTGACATAGATGCGCAGCTTCTCCTTGATCCCGGTCTGTCCCACAAACTCGTCAAGCTTGGTCGGGCGGAGGGTGGTAAAAACAAGCTCCTCCTCCGAAGAAAGATCGGTTATCCGGTCAGTCCGCATGTTAAAAAGATTGTACAGATGGGCAAATCTGTCGTCCAACTGACTCACCACGCTACAGGAAGGTCGCAATTTGGGTTACCATCTTTGATTAAGGAGGATGAGCAAAAGGATGGAGGGCACTGTCATCACTGTGGGAACCTTCGATGGATTCCACCTGGGACATCAGGCAATCCTGCAGCAACTACAGACAATCGCTCACGAGAAGAACTTGCCGGGAATCGCCTATACCTTTGCCTTCCCTCCGCGGCATGCAATCAGGGATCCGATGTGTAAAACGCAACCCCCACCATGCCTGCTGCTTCCGCAATCAGCAAAACGAAAGCTCCTTGAGCAATACGTTGATCGGGTGGAACAGGCAGACTTCTCGACTGTACGGAACCTCGCGGCAAAACAGTTTATCCACAACGTGCTGCTCGAACAGTTTGCCGCTCGCACAATCGTAGTGGGCGAATCCTTTCAATTCGGCCGCGATCGCGAGGGAAACGTCTCTTTGTTTCGTCAGATTGGAAAAGAGCAGGGTTTCAGCGTCATCACCGTTCCAATGATTATTGTCGATCGCGCACCAGTGAGCAGTAGCCGAATCCGCAGTTTGATCAAAGCGGGTCAGGTTCGGCACGCCAGACCCTTGCTTGGACGCCCCCCTCTTCTCGTAGGTGACGTGGTAGCGGGGGATCGTCTCGGCCGCAAACTTGGCTATCCTACCGCCAATCTGGCACTCGACCCGACCCTCCTCCTCCCTGCAGAGGGAATTTACCTCATTCACGCGTTTTGGAAGAAGCAACACAGTGCAGGACTCCTCTACCTCGGAATGCGTCCCACACTGAAATCGAGCGCGATACGCTGTGAAGTTTACCTGCTCTCTGCTCCGGAGACCGAACTTTACGGAGAGAGAATGGAGGTTCATTTGCATCAGAAACTGCGCGACGATCAAGCCTTCCCCTCCCTTGAGGCGCTGCGACGTCAGCTGGAGCACGACGTCGCTCGGGCGCGATCACTTCTTCTTTCCTACGAAGAAGACTTGGAACCTATTCTTGCTTGAAAAGCGTTTGGGACTGGCTTACCATTATCCTACGATGTTGACTTTGGGGATCGATACTTCCGAGGCCAGGGGGGGAGTGGCTCTGCAAGAAGGGGGCACCCTCCTCGGTGAGAAGATGATGGAAGACCCCCTTCACCACGCAGAGGAGATCCTGCCCCTTTTGGCAGGACTTCTTGATGAGTGCGGCCGAAATAAGGATCAAATACGCCTTGTGAGTGTCAATTGCGGTCCAGGCTCGTTCACGGGGCTTCGAATCGGTCTTGCCACTGCAAAGGGGCTCTGCCAGTCACTGGACATTCCTCTGGTGGGGATCGATGGAACGGTGGCTTACCGAGTTCGTCTTGACGTCAAGGGGCGCATTTGCGTCTTAGTCCCTAATCGCCGCGACCTGTTCTACGCTCGCTGGTTCGCTGGAGCAAGAGCACTCGGCGAAGTGGCGGTGCTATCAAGTTCGGACGTGCTAACACGAATGTCGGAGGGACAAAAACAGCTTGTCGCAATAGGAAGCGGGGCGGAACTCCTGCGAGAACAGCTGGGAGAATGTGCTTTGGTAGAGATTGCCCCAGAGGAGTTGAATCGCCCATCCCCTGCGTGGATTGCACGCTTGGGAGAGGATACACATACCCGAGATCAACTCTACGATGTAGAACCAACCTACGTGGAGCCTGCCCTCGTGAAAATGATTTCCTAATCAATGAGAGGAGACTAGGATGGCAAGAGTTTGCGAGATCTGCGGAAAGAAGCCAGTAGCGGGAAACACTATCAGCCACTCGCACCGGCACACGCGTCGGATGAGGGCTCCCAACATCCAGCGGGTTCACGCCTACGTTGGCGGAAAACGTGCATGGATCAATGCGTGCACACGGTGCATCAAATCCGGCCGGGTACCAAAGGCCGTTTAACCAATGCACCCCAACCTCTTACTACAAAAGAGGTCGCAACAGTCACCGAGGACTCTCACAACACGACCTGCGAGGAACTTCTAAGAGGGGACAAGCCATGACGCTTGAAATCGGCGCGACCGTCTCAGGAGAAATCGTCGATGTCCGTCCTGAGGGGGTTATTGTCTCCCTATCCGAGGGCCAGGTTGGGCTCGTGGCTGCGTGCGAATCCCTTCCTTCAGAGACGCTCAAAGACCGTTTCCATACCGGTGAACGCGTTACGGTACGGATCGTCGAGAGAAAAGAGGACGGACGCTTCAATCTGACGATCTTGCCTCCACAAGAGAGTGGATCCGCGGACGGGTTTGACCGCGATTTCCATCGATTGAACCACGTACTAAGCAGGCGTCCCACAAAGCTCACCTCGGAGCATGTACAGCGAGACCCGATGTCGGAAGAGCACATCAACGAATGGATTAGCCAAGTCGAGAAGGCAATAGGACGCCTCCATCGGCATCGCGCCAAGAGGCTGAGTGAAACGTTTCATGATGATGAGAGTGGGGGAGGAGCTGATGCCAAGAGGCGTCGTCATCATCGATAAGGAACGCTGTAAGGGATGCGGACTTTGCATCTCTGCTTGTCCACACCGAGTGCTTGCATTCTCTGGCGAGTTGAACAGAAGCGGTTATACCGTAGTCCGCATGGAACAGGAGCAGGATTGCGTCGGTTGTGCTTTCTGCGCCCAAAACTGTCCGGATGTGGCCATCGAGGTCTATCGCGAGAAGGTCCCTGCGTAAGAGGAGAGTCGATGGGCGAACGATTACTACTGCGGGGCAATGAAGCGATAGCAGAAGCAGCCATCCGTGCAGGCTGTCAGTGTTACTTCGCCTACCCAATTACGCCCCAGGCGGAGTTGCTGGAACACATGGCAAGACACATGCCCAGGCTTGGCCGTACGTTCATCCAGGCTGAGAGTGAAATCGCGGCAATCAGCATGGTGTACGGAGCCGCCTGTGTGGGGGTTCGGACAATGACCTCGTCATCTTCCCCCGGGATCAGTCTTAAGCAAGAGGGGATTTCCTATCTCGCCGGTTCGAACCTTCCTGCGGTGATCGTCAATGTCATGCGCGGAGGACCGGGGTTGGGAGACATCGCCCCCGCCCAGGCGGACTATTTGCAGGCGACCAAGGGCGGTGGCCACGGAGATTACCACACCATCGTACTCGCACCGTCGACCGTGCCCGAAGCCGGAGAATTGACGATGCTTGCGTTCGACCTCGCAGATCGTTACCGCACGCCGGTGATGCTCCTCGCAGACGGAATGCTCGGGCAGATGATGGAGCCTGTGGAACTCCCCGAGCCGGTGGATGTTGCCGCTCTACCCAAGAAACCATGGGCCACAACCGGCGCCAAGAATCGTGATCCGAACATTATTCGAAGCTTCGATCTCGATCCTGAAGTGCTGAAACAGATGAACCGTGCCTTACAGGAGCGCTACCGCGAGATTGAGGCAAAGGAAGTTCGGTACGAAGAGACGGCCACCGAAGATGCGGATATCGTTATCGCAGCGTACGGAACAGTGGCCCGCATCGCCAGGAGCGTCGTGCGAATGGCGAGGGCCGAGGGGATCAAGCTCGGCCTGTTTCGTCCAATCACCCTGTGGCCCTATCCCTACCAGCCCTTGCGAGAGCTTTCGAAACGGGTACAGACGGTGCTCACCGTGGAGATGAGTGCAGGTCAGATGTGGGAAGACGTTCGCTTGGCAGTCTGTGAGCGGGCCAAGACCCCTTTCTACGGGGAGTTGGGCGGTGTCGTTCCGACCCCTCGATCCATCCTGAGCGAGGTGAAAAAACATGCCGGTTAGCGTTGAGAAGATGGTGAAGGTCTTTGGCAGGCCGAAGAGCTTGACTGACGCGCGTTTCACCTATTGCCCCGGGTGCCATCACGGCACCCTTACCCGAATCATCGCTCAAACGATCGACGAACTGGAGATCGCTGACCGGACGGTCGTGATCGCCCCAGTCGGATGTGCTGTCTTTGCCTACCTCTGGTTTCATTGCGACGCGATTCAAGCGGCACACGGCCGCGCGAGTGCAGTGGCCAGCGGTGCAAAGCGGGCTGACCCCAATCTGATCGTCTTTGCCTATCAAGGAGACGGCGACTTTGCGAGCATCGGCTCGGCTGAATCGATCCACGCCGCCAATCGCGGAGAGAACATCACCGTGTTCTTTGTCAACAATCAGGTGTACGGGATGACCGGGGGCGAAATGGCTCCCACAAGCCTGATAGCGCAAAAGACGACTACAACTCCGAAGGGGCGCGATCCTGCCTTGTTTGGGTATCCGATCCGCTTCTCGGAGATGATCGCCCAGTTGGATGCGCCAGTGTACGTTACCCGTCAGGCCCTCTACGACACCAAACGGATTCTGGAGGCTACAAAAGCAGTCAAGAAAGCATTTACCTGCCAAGTGGAGAAAAAGGGGTACTCGCTGGTAGAGATCCTTGCCACCTGCCCGACCAATTGGCGGATGAAGCCGACCGATGCGAACAAACACGTGGCTGAGGTCGTAACCAAGGTGTACCCGCTCGGGGATCTTGTAGACAGGGGGTAGTATGGAACATTCCGTCATCATCGCCGGCTTCGGTGGCCAGGGAGTCATCCTCGCCGGGAAAATCCTGGCCCAGGCGGGGATGGATCAAGGCTTGGCAGTCACGTGGCTTCCCTCCTACGGGCCAGAGATGAGGGGTGGCACCGCGAACTGCACCGTAGTTCTCTCCGAGGAACAAGTAGGCTCACCAATCGTCGATGACCCCACGACTCTAATCGCAATGAACCTCCCCTCCCTCGACAAGTTTGAGCCGATCGTGGCTGGGGGAGGAACGATTGTCGTAAACCGGTCCCTCGTCGAGCGTTCAGTGGCGCGAAACGATGTGCAAGTGGCGTCCGTTCCGCTGAACGACGTAGCCACAAAACTCGGCAGCGCTCGGGCAATCAACATGGTTGCCCTTGGAGCCTACATCAAGGCAACCGGCGTGATCCCACTTGAAACCGTGACAGCGGCCATGTCAAAAATGCTTGAGAAAGACGGAAAAGGAAAGTTCGTCCCGACGAATAGCCGCGCACTCGAGGAGGGGTACAACGCCGTCTAGAGAGAAAGAATCCCTGGTCGAACGATGCGAGGCATTCACTGGACGGTTGGTGCGCACAGTCATTGATCAGGTGAGACGGCCGGACGGATCCATCTTCACCCGTGAAGTGGTGCTTCATCCCGGAGCGGTGGCCATCTTCCCCATGCTCCACGACGGAAGGTTTCTCCTTGTTCGCCAGTATCGCCATCCGGTAGCTACGGCGCTGTGGGAAATCCCCGCAGGAAAACTCGAACCGGGGGAGGACACGTTGGCGTGCGCCAAGCGAGAACTCCTAGAGGAGACCGGCTACGAAGCTGCAAGCTGGGAGAAACTCCTGTCCTTCTTCACCTCTCCGGGATTCTGTGACGAGCAGATCACCCTCTTCCTCGCCCACGACCTCAAGAAGGTTGCTGAGCCGATACCCGGAGAGATCGATGTCCAGCAACTGTTCGACCGGCAACGACTCCACGAGATGGTAAGATCAGGCGAGATTCGCGATGGCAAGACGTTGCTGGCCTTTCTTCTGGCGGAGGTCCGCCTTGACAGAGACACTTAAGGAGGCAATGCGATGACCGCACCGGAGAGGCTTTCCTCTCCGTACTTCCGATTCGGCCTGCGCCCAACAGGGGGGCGCTCCTTCTCCCAGGACTCAGTCCCCAACAACGTCTGGTTGATCGGAACCGGACAAGTTGGGGGGAAGGCTCGTGGTCTTCTCTTCGTGATGGATCATTTGGCACACGGTGGAAGCCTCACCAAGCACGATGAGCTTGTCCGCTTTCCCGACTCCCTGATTGTAACCACCGACGTGTTTGATGCGTTCATGGAAGAAAACAACCTGCAGGATGTTCTTTCGGATGTATATGATGACATTGGACTTTTACTGTTAATTCTTGAGAATTATGACCAGTCCATGACCTATTTTGAAAAAGCT
>Ga0180431_10006275_pt1 | contig 14162 bp, 7 predicted proteins | sample SS_ome_11_FD_132459 | JGI IMG/M metagenome (GOLD analysis project Ga0180431, IMG submission 132459) | Hypersaline lake sediment archaeal communities from the Salton Sea, California, USA - SS_1_MS_1 metaG | ecosystem: Environmental > Aquatic > Non-marine Saline and Alkaline > Hypersaline >... | reverse complement strand
GTAGCTTAAAGAATTTTTAAATCAGGGTGCGCTTAAGGATTCGAAACACAACTTTTGACAATATCTCATTTTTTAATGATTGTTTCAGTAATGATTTTATCATATTTCTGTTCATATCATTATTGTTCTACGTCCGAAGGTTTAAGTTATAAAGTTGGGGAGATACTGGGTACTTCCTTTGGATTATTTGTATTTCTTTGCCTTCCGCTCCAGAAGTTTAGAAAGAAGTATCCTTTGTTTCCGTTGATATTCTTTTTTATAACAATTTATCAATGTGGAAAAATGCATGTAGAGTACTTACATTTAAAAAATGCAAAAAAGGAAATGGTAGAACTCTTTAGTAATGAAAACATTGTAAATTCGTGTGAAGAAATTGCAGATAACTATTCAAAAGGAGAATACGGTGAATTTGCTCCACTTCTAAATGGAATGAGATATGTTTTTAAGGATCGAAATAAGGAATGGACTGATTATAATCAACTTATTGAAAATCTAAGGTTTAATGAAGTTCTTAAAGCAAAATTTTTATGTGATGAGTTACAAAGAAGTATCTCTAGAGATAAAATTCGATTGCTAAACCAAAAGGTTGATGAATTAGATGAAAATTATATAGAAAATATTAAAAAGCTGAAGGAATATCTAAGATTTGCAGAATTCTCGGAAGAAAAATATCGGAGGAGCGTTTTGAAAGGATTAGACGAAGGTCTTTCAAAAACTGCTCCGATGTGGAATGAGTTTTGTGAGGTAGAAAGGAGCTTTTTTATGGAAATAGAGGCTTTGCTAGATTTTATGGATGATATTGGCGGAGTTTATAGTGAAAGTAATGGTTTGATAATTTTTGAACACGAATATGATTTATCTATTTATAACCAACACATTGATAATATTATGAAAATCGCAAATCAAGAAGAGGACATTCTACGAAAGATTAATGAATATCAAAATAAAGTAATGGAAGATTTTAAAAAATTATCGTAAAGGCTAAGTTTGAATTATGCAATAGCTCCATGCGGTGCACAGGCGGTGCAACGTTTCGCCAATTCAGCCAACTCCACCCAACACAAACCAATAGCAATCAATCTTTAACTCTTTTATCATTATACCCATAGCAGCTGGATGGTAACGGTTGGGTGGATATTCTCCCGCCCTCATAACCCGCCGGTCGCTGGTTCAAGTCTGGGTTGTCTTATTTTTTCTTTTCGTGCAATTGGTTGTAATAAATCAAAGTTAGTGCCAATGGCAATAATATATTAGAAAAACTTAATGTAAATGGGCTTCGATATTACTTGCGAACAATCCTTTAAGGAAAAATTCTTAAACAATCTGAGCGCTATTCATTTTTTAAACCTCCCTAAATCTACCTTTCCTAAGGTGCACGATCGATACATTTATAGATTGAACCTGTGTTTAATATAGGTTTGTGCTTGGCTTGGTGATAACTCGCTTGTCGAGGGGCCTGTACGGACATAAAACCGTTCAAATTCACCATCTTTAACAAAGCTAGGCGATTTGGCTTTTGAACATTTAATTACGAAAACTCTATCATCATTATAATCTTCGAAATGAGCATGTACCTCTGTTAGTGCCTGCATTCCGATACGCGTCTTTACGATATTAACGAGATGAAGATTCATTTTATCTTCATTTGGAAACTTGTCAGTTTCAACTCCTATAGGACAACCGTCGTCAGATACACCTACAATAAGTGTTCCTCCGTTTGTATTTAGAAAACCCGCAATTGTTTTTAAAACGGAGAGTTCCATACGTTTATCAGGTTGGTCTGTATGCAGATTTACTCGCAACGTCGATTTAAATTCTACTGCTTCAGATTCTCCGTCATTGATGATCTTCAAAATATCAAACTCACTAAAAGTAGGTGTGTGACTCTTCGGGTTGGTTAATTTGTGATATCCTTCACGAATAATTTGAGCCATCATTTCTCGGCGACGTTCTAGAAATGTACGGTACTCCATTTGTTCCCAATTTTTGGGTAAGGAGTTGTAATAGTACATTTTACAAATATCCGTTTCGTTGAATCGGCTTTTTAGTTTTGGTACGTAATCTACAGGAGAATGGTCGAGGATTTTCATGTTATCCAACCACTCAACAAACGCGTAATTTGCAATTTGATTTGTAGCCCTAATTCCTGAAATTTTCAGTTTAGCTAAGTGGTTTTTGGGAAATAAGTGGTGCCTCTCAATCGATGAACGGTTGGATCGGATTGCCGGATTCAATAAATCGGAAACTTTGGCATTAGAAAACAGTACTGGTGCATCTAGTAACACCAAAGCTGCGTTATATGCAAGCAATGACGGACTCTTGGTTGCTGATGTTGCTAAGCCATTGGGAAGTGTGACATTCCAAAAGTCATTGTTTAGTGTAATTTCACAGATGTGCCGCAAGCTGTCGACAAACTCTTCTGCCTTTGTTGCTTCTCGAAATCGAGCCAAGTCGGATTCCATTGTGGATTCGGGTGAACCAGTAAATCTCCCTGTTACTGCAGACATAAAAAACCACTGTGCAATGACTTTTCTTAGTTCAAACTCATCTACACCGTATTCATTACGACCAATGAGGTACAGCATATACGAAAACATAAGGTTATTATTTGAACTGATCATTTTTTGACTCAGGAATCCAGCCATTCGAATGCAATTCAGAAAATCATGCCAATACTGAATATTTAAGGTTTGATCTTGAGCTTTTTTCAGAGCTTCGAAGTTAGCTATACGCCTCTCGTCGCTGAAAAGACCTGTTTCTAAATCCTTTCCTCGCAAAATGGAATAAACATACTGTAATCGGGCTCTTTTGAAGGCTACGCCCACACTTACACGTAAGAGTTGATCAGGACTTGGATCAATAAAATGGTTGAATGGTGATGGAGCATCTTTCGAGGGGACTCGAGAATCGCGGCAGAACTTTTCTAATTGAGTGCGCCCCTCATCCCAGAATACCGACATGAGTGTAAGAATAAAGTCTGACTGGTTTAGTGATTTTCCTTTGCTGTTTATTCTTACAAAGACATCTGAAACATTTTCTTCGGAGATGTCTGATGCTAATTCAAGTGCTGTAAAAGGAAAGCTAGAAAGAGATTGAAGTTTGGAGATGGCTCTTTGAATGGTTTCTTCTTCTATATCGGAGACTTCTCTGGATTTGCGCAACCCGTTAAGGTAGTCGGCAACTAACCTGAAGAGATTTGTTCGGCTATTCCAAATACAAGAAATGTCTGGAATATATGTTTTATCGCGTCGAATAGCAGCATCGGTAACTTCAAATTTTTCTTCAATAGGATTAAATGCGATACAAATTTTCTCAGTTTCATAATTATCCCGTAATACGGGGATGCCTTTAACTACTGCATAGAGAGATGTCAATCTCTGTTGGCCGTCTACTATGACTAGTCGGGGAGGCTTTTGTTTTTTCTCTGTACCTATTGTACGATCGCTTTGGTGACCGCTTTGCCAAAATAGTAGATTGCCTACAGGATATCCACGATACATTGAGTCAAACAAGTCGCGAATTTTTGAATTTTTCCAGACAAAGGGACGTTGTATATCAGGAAGAGCGATTTCGCCAAGTTCAATATATTTTGTTAAAGAACTTAGGTCATAGTCAACTTTAGTGAATAGGGTTTCACTCATATACGACTCCAGTTAAATTATATATTTACAATGAATAGAGGTATCTTAACATTTAACCTAACATCGGGTCAAATATTATGGGGGTCAAATTATTTTATAATTTTATATTTGTAGTTTTTGTTTTTTTAATTTGCATTAACAAAAAAATATTTAATAGGAATGGCAAATTGAGATTTGTTGGTTTGACTTTTATTTTTAATATTTGTTTGTGCTATTATTTTTGTTATTTATTCTTAGGTTTTTTAGGTTATGACGAAATATCACAGCAAATATCTTGCTCATTTTCTTACAATTAAACGTTCATCAGATGATATTGAAAGTCTTACTCGATCAATATCCAGTGCTAAGGTTGATCTAAATCCACATCAGGTTGTAGCAGCGCTTTTTGCATTGAATTCTCCATTATCTAAGGGCGTAATCCTTGCTGATGAAGTAGGGCTTGGTAAAACCATTGAAGCTGGCTTAGTCATTGCACAGCGTTGGGCAGAAAAAAGAAGACATATTTTACTTATCGTTCCCGCTTCTTTACGTAAACAGTGGGAACAAGAGTTGACTGAGAAATTCTTTTTACCGGTTAAAATTTTAGATTCCAAAAAATTAAAAGAAGAACAAGCTCAGGAGAAATTTAACCCATTTTCCACTCAGGAGCATATTGTAATTTGTTCATATCCATTTGCTGTGTCGCGGCAGGAACTGGTTGGTGCTGTAAAATGGGACATGATTGTCATTGACGAAGCCCATAGGCTGAGAAATGTATATAAGAATTCAAGTAAGCAAGCAAAAGTTCTTTCAGAAATTCTAAGAGACCGACATAAACTGCTGTTGACTGCGACTCCGCTTCAAAATAATTTAATGGAGTTATACGGATTAGTTAGCGTTATTGATCCTCATGTATTTGGAGATGCAAGTTCTTTTAAAATGCAATTTGTCGGTTCAAGGGACGAAGAGGTTTGTTATCGTCAACTTAAAGAACGTTTAAAGCCAATTGCTATTCGAACCCTAAGAAAGCAAGTTCAAGGCTATATCTCTTTCACAAATCGTAAAGCTTTAACTCAGGAATTTTTTCCTTCAGATGATGAGCATCAGTTGTATGAAGCAGTTTCTGCTTACCTTCAACGTGATCATTTATGCGCGTTACCCAAAAGTCAAAGACATTTAATGACTATGGTGTTGAGAAAACTTCTTGCTTCATCCCATATGGCTATACTTCAAACACTAAAAGCCCTCTTGAAAAGACTTGAGAAACAAGCAGGTATTGGTGCAATTCTAGATCAAGAAGAAATGGAGTTATATGATTCTCTTCAAGAAGAATGGGGGACAGAACCCAAAAAAGAACAAGATCCAGAAAGATTGCGTTCTGAAAAACAGAAAAATGAAGCTGTTCGTCAAGAAATTGCAGAGCTTCGGTCATTCATTGAACTAGCTGAAAAAATAACCCAAAGTTCAAAGAGCTTGTCTCTTCTGCAAGCGCTTGAAACAGCATTTAATGAAGCTAAAAGGTTAGGAGCTGCCAAAAAAGTTGTTATTTTTACAGAATCAACAAGGACACAGAAGTATCTTTTTGAATTTTTGTCAGACAACGGATATGAAAACGAAATTGTACTAATTAATGGGTCAAATACCGATAAAAAATCAAAGGAAGTTTATAAGTCCTGGCTGCAAGCTAACGAAAGAACAGGAAAAATCACAGGATCGAAACCTGTAGATATTAAAGCAGCCCTTGTAGATTGTTTTAAAGATGATGCAACTATTTTGTTGGCAACCGAGGCGGCTGCTGAAGGAATTAACTTACAGTTTTGCTCGTTGATCATCAACTACGACCTTCCATGGAATCCACAACGAGTAGAGCAACGAATTGGCCGTTGCCATCGTTACGGCCAGAAACATGATGTTGTCGTTATTAATTTTATCAATAAGAGAAATGATGCAGATCAACGTGTCTATGAGTTACTTAGAGATAAGTTTAAGTTATTCGATGGGGTTTTTGGAGCAAGTGACGAAGTTTTAGGAGCCATAGAATCTGGTGTTGATATCGAAAAAAAGATCGCAGAACTTTTTCAAAAATGCCGAACTTCTGAAGAAATTCAACAAGGGTTTGATTCTTTAAAAATTGAGTTAGACCAAGAAATTCAAGAAAACTATAAAAATACCAAGGAAAAGATTTTTGAAAGTTTAGACGAAGAGGTTGTAGCTCTCTTGAAATTGCATCAAGATAAAACAAAAGATTCAATTAGCCACCGTGAAAAAAAGCTGTTTGACCTCATTTGCTATGAACTGGATTCCAGTGCTCAATTTGATTCGAATCATCTGACATTTCGGATGAATACTAGTATATATCCAGACGAATACTGTTTAAACTGGCGCAGAGCAGAAGAAATTGGAGCAAGGTTTGTGCGGGAAGATGATCCCCTTATAAATGAAGTTATTCACAAAGCAATATGTAGGACATTGCCTGTTGATGAACTAGTTTTCAATTATAATGATTACGAGGGAAAAATATCAGTTTTAGAGCCATTACAGGGCCTATCGGGTTGGTTAGAGCTTTCGTTGCTAAGAATAGAGTCATTAGAAACAGTGGAATATCTAGTTTTCAGTGGTATAACAGATGAAGGAAAGTTACTGGATAGTGAAGTTTGTGAAAAAATGTTTTTGGTACCAGCTAGTGTTACAGCTAGAAATTTGACGCCGCCTACATTTGAAAACCTTCGTAAATCGACACAGCAGAAATTGATGGAAAAAGTTGAGGAAAGAGTTTCATCTCTGTATGACGAGGAGGTAGAAAAATTGGATGCCTGGTCTGAAGATTTGAAAATTGGTCTTGAACTAGAATTAAAAGCGTTAGAAAAAGAGATTAGAGAGACCAAAAAAACATCACGGTTAAGTAAATCCCTACATGACAAGCTTGATGCTGAAAAGAAAATTAAAATGCTTGAGGGTGACCGAAAAATAAAAAGAAGAAGACTCTATGAAGAACAGGATCTAATCGAAGAAAGAAGAGATGCTTTAATTGATGGTCTCGAGAAGAGGATAGAACCCAAGGTTACTACTAATGAAGTATTCAAAATTCGCTGGAGCTTTAGATAGCCTAGCTCTCTTCATCTTTTTCAATTAGTTTTAATGCGCCCATTTCATCCTCTTCTGAGCCTTTTTCATTTAAAAATTTCGATATTCTTTCAAGTAGTTCTCTTTGTGTAGGAGTCAATTTTTGAGAAATCGTCTTCTCAATTAAGTTGTTTAGCTGCATTCCAAGGGGTTCATCAATTGCGAGAAACTTTGTTTGATATCTTCTTCTCTTGAGCAAAAATAAAAGTACCCACAGCAGACTGGTAAATTTTTGTTTGAGGTCTTTCTTACTTAAAGACTGCTCAAAAAGATTGATTAGCAATGTTGTAAGTTGATTGATTTGATTATCATTTATGTATTTATAAGAGAGCGTGTCTTGACGGAATTTTATAATATTTGATAAGCATCGTAGCCAATTTGTACTTCTTTCAAGGGTTGTGTTTAATCTTATAATAAGAGATTGATAAAACCATTTGATGGTATGTTTTTCATGGAAGCTGCAGCCAATAAGTTGTAAGTTTGGCGCAGGTATGTCGGGATCGGGATTTGATGATGAGTTTCTGACGACACGTAAAATGCTAGCTGGGGCAGCAAGGTACATCCAGGAGCAAACGCGAATCATTTTATCTCTGAATACCGGATCAATGCTTTTTTGCTTAGAGTTCCAAATTTTTTCCAGTGTTAGCTGAAATTCTTTTAACTGATTTGAGTTACGAGTTTTACCGTTGGAACCAATTGCTGAATCAAGAAAAAATCGATGATCGAGAGGGTCTTTTGTAGAGCCTCGCTTTTTCTTGTTAAGGATATCTCTTATGTCATCCAATACTTGTATGATTTGAGTTTTATTCTGATTAACGTCTTCAGAGAGATCTGCGAGATCTTTTATCAACCCTGCGGCTTTTACCCATTGAGATGCGCATGGTCTTAAATTAACCGTTTGACGCATGTACCTCAATTTGTTGATTTTTGGTTCTTCACAAGTCTTCATGGTTTCCCAATCGAGCTCGGCAGTGAAGAGATCATCGTTGACTGATTCGATAAATACTTGGGCGTATCCTTGTCCGGGTTTGACGTTAAGGTGTAGCTTGACTGCCTCATTCGTGTCGAATGAATCAGGAATTGTACCGATGATTTCTTTATAGACGTACAAGCTTTGTGAATCTGATGTTTCCGGTCTGCGAAGGACTAATTTTAACTTGGTATGCCCCTTAGGGATGCTCAGTCCCGGGATGTTTTTTCTTTCGAAGAGTTTACCTCCTTGAACCTTCGTTGAATCAACAAGAGGGAGCCAATTAATCACTTCATCTTTGTTTTCATCTTCGGACTTGTAATAGATATCAATAGGAACAAGTTTTTCGTAATATGTTGGTAGGTCATTTTCCACCCTGTAGCTGAAGTTTACTGCACCCTGAGCTGTCAGATAGGAAAAGGAATCTGAAACTTGAGGAGATTGTGAGGATAAGTGTTTTTGAATGTGGTCTTTAAGCGTATTGGTTTCGTCGACATAAAATCCACTCCAAAGGCCTTGGAATACGCTGCCTACACATTTATTGATTGGAGCTTGTAACTGATTGATCTGCTTTTCAAGTTTGCTTATTCCTTCTTCAAAGCTAAGATTGAAATCGTGAAGTTTATGGTTCAAAGCAGAACAATGGGGTAGATTGTGAGATAACCTTTCTATCTCATGTCGGAAATCTTCTTCGTTTAATAGAGCCCAAATTTCCTTCTGAGCACATTTATTTTGGAAAAGTTCTTTTATTGCTTTGTTGCTGCCGAAAAGATGATTCCATGTTTTGTTTAGGGGCATTTTCCTATCTAGTTGCATGTATACATATCCTAAGAGGAGGTCGAAGCCAGAAAGGGGAAGGTGAACGGTATTTGATTGATCTAAGTAGGGAACGATAAAGGTGCCATGCTCAGTTTTTTTGGTGCTGATCTCGATAAAACTTATGCTCCAGGTATCCATTCCGAGAGAAAAAAGTCGCAGATGTCCTAATGTCATCTCATCTTCATCAGGCAGAGGAGTGAAGAACCGGTCATTTTTAAGTCCTAGAATAGCTGCCATGCTTTCTGATAATAGATAGCATTTCTTGTTACGTAAAGAGGGGTGTTTTTTTAATCCTCTACAGATAGCATCTTGTCCTGTTTCATTCATTCCATCTGGTACAACAAGTGTTATCGCAGTGTTTTGATGTGGATTGATAGACGCTATCGTTTCTGAAATGATTTCTTCAGCGTTGGCATAAATAGAGTCTTCAAAAGGAGTCCAGCTGAATCTTGATTTTTGGCTTTCACCCCATTTTTTATGTACATACGACTTGAAGACTGGGAGTAAGGGGACTCTACCGCAATTCATCGTATTGTTTTTTGCTATGGAAACTCGTGATTCAAATGGGAAGTCCCAACCTTTACCTCTTCTATGAAAATCAACGGATGTACCTGAGATTACTTTTTCAAATTCATATAAAGGTAAAAGAGCTGTTGGTATACAGGAATCCGGTGGCGGAAGTAAATCTTTTAAGGAATCTTCTATGTTTGTTCTCTCAGAGACTTTAATGTACTCTTCTAAGAGAGTAATTCCTTGATAAGTAAATTCTAATAGTTTTTTTTGATCCATGCTTCGAATTGGCCTGATAGGATTTGTGAAATGAATTCATAGTTTCTTTGTGCTGACAGCCCAAGTTTAATTTGAACGACGGACCCCCAAGGAGATTGCTTGAGCTCGGGCTCTTCTTCCTGACTAGGGCCTAAGATGATTAGTCCTTTAAAGTCCATGGCATTTGATAGTTCAGGTGAAAGATTTTTTTTGTATTTCTGCAAAGCTAACGAACACGAATTGGTATAATCGTCCTTATAGGGACTCCATACGTACCAAATCAGCAAATGGCTTTGTTTTTTGGGTGAGGTCCGATAAAGAAGTATTTGATGTGCTCCGAAGGGTCCCATCACTTCTGCTAGTTCAGAATGATCTTCCACTTCGTTTGCATCAATATGATGAAGTTCTTGCCCATTTAATTGGTATGGGCCAGGTGTGCAGGGCAGTCTTAACAAGTGGCCATCGTGCTGTTCATTGTTTATATAAGCCGTGCTTGAACAAAGGGGTTTTAGAGGTTCATAACATTTTGATAGTTTATCCAATGCTCCGCCGATCATCTGTTTGCCAGTGTCAATCCAGATAGAGCGTTGGTATTTCCAGGTATCATCAAATTCTTGTTCGACTTTGAGTAACTTTATGTACAAATTCCATATGTATTTATATTTTGGACAATTTAGAAGTGTATAATTTGGGATGACTGGCGGCTGTGGGAGTGAAGCATTTTTAATCCAAGGAATGTTCGAAAAAGAAATTAGAAGTTTATATAAATCACCTATGCATTTTTTCTTTTCGCTGGAGGAAATTGAGGAATGGATATTTAAAAATTCAGCAGCATAATCTTTCAGATGGAAAATGACCCAGGCAAAGATTCTATTTTCTAAGGTCTCGTAATGACTGTTCGACACAACCGCCAGTATTTTCTGCGATGGCATAGATTTTTCCAGGTAACTTTTTCCACTTCGTCTTGCCAGCCAGCGGATACATGTCGTATCAAGTTCTTGGACTTTGCATAGATCTTGTTTTTGGCGAGTTTTCTTTAGAGTCTGATTTGGTGAAGAACTGATTTCTTTGAAAATTTCCAAGAGTTTGTCGTCTTGAGCAATCTTAGCGATTAATGTGATCCAAGGGTTTGAAAGAGAATCAAGGTTAGTGAACCAAGTATTTGATATGCTCTCCCATGATAAGCGGGCGCCACCTTTAAATGGTGCATCCAGCTTAGATGTTTTTTTGTTGCCGGTGAAATCTAAAAGTTCATGGAAATAACTGAGTTGCCATTCGATTGTTTTACATGCAGTTTGATGTTCGGTTTGTTTGTCGGCGAATTCAGCTGTATTTGTATCGGGACTTAAGATCAATTCTTTTTTTCCCTTTTCCGTTAGCCATCTAATCGTCAGTCTTTCTTTTTTGATATCCTCTATTGAACTTTTGTTTAATTTCCAGATATAGGGAACGCTATAGTGTTTTAGCTTTTGATTTTCCCATGTGAAGCTGGGAGAAAGAGGGCTAATTCCGTAGCGTTTACTTCCGTATTCAACGTATTTAGCATCAGAAGGAATTAGAAGTTGAATGGGGGCATCGAAAGCGAAAGGCGATCTTAGATTTCTGAGATCATTTTTATAACTTTTTGCTTTCTTGGATAGCAATCCCCAAGGTTCTTTAAGAAGCCATGTTGTCATGAAAAGCGTTTACCTCTTCCAAACAAAATAATCTCTGTCTAGAGCTTGCTCGAAAGATTTGTATAGATTTTCATCTTCAAGTTTATGTTCAATGATATCTTTTAACGATTCGAATCCTTCTTGGCGCGTTTCAAGGCCTCTAAGTTTAGGGATTAGTCTCATCTCAAATTGATCAGCTAAAGCATATTTTTCACCGTTGTCAATTTTTGGATAATTTGCAACGTAGTCATAAATGGCGTTGCGTACTCTGTGTCCAAATGGCTTTCCTAGCTGTTCCATAGCTTTTTGTACTCCATTTAAGCACTCATTGATCGTTTTCTTGTCTTGAGGGTTTTTGCGAGTCCATGATTCCCAGACACTTTTTGGCAAAGCAGAGCTGGAAGAAGATTCTGAATGACTATTAAGTATTTGGTTTGAAAACTTTTCTGGGGGTGTAAATTTCAGAAGACAGGATCTGTCGAGAACTTTATCGGATAGGGTAAGAGTGGATTCGTCCTCATTCATTGTTCCGACAAACATGACATTTGATCCCACAAAAATTCGTGGTGCTTTGTCTTTGAGTGAAGGTCCAAGCTCGAGTATTAATTCTGCTGCCTTTCTGGATTCTACATTATTTGAGGTGGTTTCTCTCCTCATTTCCAGGCGTGAAAGAAATTCGCTAAAATAGTACTCAACTCTGGCAATATTCATCTCATCGATAAGGACGAGCAGCATTTGGTTGGAGATGTTCTGTTTTTCAAATCCAGGAATTAATCCATTCCAGGTTGAAGCATTGAGTGGGTCCATTTGAGCAAGGGCTCTGATAAGTTCTGTAGCTTTGTATCTCTTCTCGAGATAGTTGTAAAAGCCTATCAGGTCTTGAGGACTGTCCCATCTTGGTTGCACCGGCAGATTCAAAAAGTGAATGCCCATAGCTTCAGCATATTTTCTTGGCAGTATGCTTTTACCCACTCCACTAATACCTGCAAGGATGCAGAGAGGAGATGTCATGTTGGATTTTAGGGCAGTATGAAAGGCGTGTATTTGTCTTTCTTCGAATTTAAGGTTTGAGTGTTTAAGGGCTGATTTTACTTGATCTAGTGCATCTTCTTCATTTACAGCTTGCCGTAATGCCCAGTTAGTATTCAAAACAGGACTTGAGAAATCAGCGAGAATTTTTTCAGGTTTAGCTTCAAGCTGGTTTGTATCTTGTGACAAAACTTCAAGTTGTTTCGTTAATTGGTCGATCGATTTCTTTAGATCATCTTTGGAGTTTTTTAAGATCTCGATTTCTCTTTCTGCTGATGATTTTTCATTTTTGAGAAGGTTTAATTCGCCTTTGAAATCTTTGATAATCCTGTTTTTATCATTAAAATCATCTTCAATTTTCTTTAAATTTTTCTCGATTTCATCAAGTAAAGATTTTTTTGAGTCAATGGATTGAATAAATTGTGATTCTGTCTTCTGTAATTCGGGTAATCTTCCTTCAAGCTGGCTAACCTTTTCGGAGTATTGAATAAACTTGTCTCCTAAATCCTCAAGTTCCGTTTTCAATCTTTCGATTTGTTGAAGTAGATTTTCATTTTCAACATTAAGAATTGCCTGCTTTTTTTCTGAACTTGAGTTTTCTTCTTTTAGTGCGCTAATATTTTTTTCTAAAAACTCTGTTTTATCTTTATGATTCTGATAATCAATTTTGAGAGTATTGAATTTGGATTGGGTCAATTCCAATTCGCTTTCTAATTTTCTCATCGATTCAGATTTCTGTTTTAAGTCTTCTTGTAAAAACGCACTCTGAGAAATGAGTTTTTGGCATTCATCTTTTTCTTTTCTGAGTATGGGAAGTTCAGTTTGTAATTTATCTAGTTCATATGAGATTTTTGAAAGTTCCATTGATTTATTTTCAAATTCAACTGTTCGTTCAATTAACTCATTAATTTTAGTTTCTAGATTGTTTTTCTGTATTTCAAGTTCAGTTTTGTGTGCTTTTATTTTATTGTATTCATTTATTTTTAAATTAAGTTTTTCGATTTCGAATTTTTTTTCTTCAAATTCTTCTCTAGCGTTATTAATTTCAGAAATAGAAGGAAGTAGTTTTTCTTTTTTGTATGTCCACCAGGAGAACGTGAAAAGAAAAGCTCCTGAGATAGCGAAAGATATAAAGAGTAAAATTTGAAATGTGAAACTGTAGATTAATTCTTCCATAATATGTGTATAGCTTTATGATTTTTAGGACTGATATTGGTTTATAATAGTGATTTGGTCTTCATTATTTTGGAGTACTTGAACTTCAGTTGATGATTTTTGAATTTCATTTTTAAGATTATTGAGTTCGATGGATGAGTTGCGGATTTCCGAATTTAACGACTGACGTTTTGAAGATAATCGACCAACCTCCTCTTCCAAACGCTCTTTGTTATCATTCAATATTGAAATTTCGAAATTTACTTTTCTGTGTTTCGATTCTAGATTTTCTAGGTCTGATTTGATTGTTTTAAGTCTTTCTTTTTCTTTGAGATATTCATTTTTAGTCGTATTGAGTTTTGCTATAATTGAACTAAGTTCGCCGTTGTTTTTATTGATTTCAGTCTTTATTTGGTTGAGGTCGGTAGATGATTTAAAGAGTAAATTCTCGAGGTCGTTTTTTTGTATAGATAATTGATTGACTTCGTTAGTAATTTTTTTATTCAGATCGCTCAAATTTGATTTTTGTGATTGCAACCTTGTAATCTCATTAGAAATGCTGTCTGCAAGTGATTTCAAATCATCATATTTTATTCTCATTTTCTGGTAATCAGTTTCCTGGATTGTTAAGGAACTAATGCTTGATGATAGAGAGTCTTTTTTCTCTCTAAGATTTCGTTCTTGTATTTCCAAATGAGTAGTTTGATTTTTTAGCTCGTCGAATGCCTTTTTGAAGGATTGCTTTTCAGCGCTTAGAAAATTGACTTCATTTTCAAGAGATTTTTTTTGTCGTAAAATATTTTCAAAATCATTGTTGGCAGAGTCGCGTTCGTTTTTTGCTTTTACTAATTCGAGGTGATACTTTCGTATTCTCTTTTGCAATCGTTGTATTTTTGTTGGGTTTCTTCAAGGTCAGATTGTCTTGCGTCACGTTCATTGCATAAAGCGTTTATGGTACTTTTAAGATTTTTTAGATCAGACTTGTAATGGGAGTGTTCAGCAGATCGAAAGAGCCAGTAACTC
>Ga0180431_10006273_pt1 | contig 14164 bp, 7 predicted proteins | sample SS_ome_11_FD_132459 | JGI IMG/M metagenome (GOLD analysis project Ga0180431, IMG submission 132459) | Hypersaline lake sediment archaeal communities from the Salton Sea, California, USA - SS_1_MS_1 metaG | ecosystem: Environmental > Aquatic > Non-marine Saline and Alkaline > Hypersaline >... | reverse complement strand
TAACTGAACTTTTGCAAAATTGAAGTTAGGCATACTTTTGGAAAGAAAAAATCTTGTCTCTTGATTTTTTCTTTCTAAAAAACCGATGTGTAATGTCGTATGGGGCAACATGTTATGATCTGACCGCCGATGATTGTCAGAAAATCATGAAATCGATTTTCTGAAATAATATATGCCTAACTTCAATTTTGCAAAACTCTTATAATAACCATAGTTCTGGAATCCTCCGATTAAAGAGTGACGAGGTGAAAGGGTGAACAATTCATACGGTTCGGATGTATCCATTTTACTTCAGTGAGACGATCCCTGGGGGTTGAAATCTCTGCCTATCTCAACGATTCGGTTGGGAGTCGATTGAATGAAGTGTAAGAACATTGTTATTGCGGTGGCTCTGACGGTACTCTTATTGTCCGGCGGTGTCTGGGCGCGGCCAACGACCGCCTATGAAGCCCAAAGGGTCGTGACGGGCTGGCTTCAAAGTGATGTCCGGCCGTTCGGCATGACCCTCGGTCGATCCGTCTGCGATGTGGAATCCTTCGTGGATGACGATGGGCGGGAAGTTTACTATATTGTTAACCTTCGACCGTCCGGTTTTGTGATCGTCCCGGCCGATGATGAGATCGAGCCGATTATCGCCTTTGCCGATGACGGAACTTACGATCCCTCGTCCGCCAATCCGCTCGGAGCGCTCGTCACGAGCGACCTTAACGGGCGAATGACGGCGCTGGCTCGCTACTCGATGACGTGGCACGGGCTTCCAGCCCGTGAAAACACGGCCGGGATGGCCGTGCTGCGTCGAGAATCCGAAAGTCATCAGAGTAAATGGCGAGACCTTCTCGAGCGCGCCGAGAATCCTCCGGATGCATACGAATTAATGAGTTTGGTATGTGTCAGCGATGTGCGTGTGATACCGCTGATCCAAAGCGCATGGGGTCAGACGACGGTGTGCCGGCTGCCGTGCTACAACTATTACGTTCCCAATCAATACCCCGCCGGATGTCTTGCCACGGCGATGGCCCAGGTCATGCGCTACTTGCAGTATCCCGCCGCGGGGATAGGCGTCCACACGTTTGAGATCGCCGTCGATGGAATGAAACAAACCGCACAAACGCGCGGCGGCGACGGCGTCGGCGGGCCGTATCGTTGGGGCGATATGCCTTTGAAGCCTGAGTCCGATTGCAGCGTCTTTACGCAGATCCATCGACAAGCCATCGGCGCGCTTTGCTATGATGCCGCCGTCGCGGTGAAGATGGCATTCGAGTCCGGCGGATCGTCTTCTTTTATGCGCGATGGAAAAAATGCATTGCTCGACACCTTCCGGTACGGCAATGCCATCATGGCGTACGACGCCGGCCGGGATATGAGTCAGCATCTCAAAGGGATCATCCATCCCAACCTCGATGCGAAGACCCCCGTCATTCTTGCTATTATCAATCCGGACCAGCAGAACAGCGGCCACGCGGTGGTGTGCGATGGTTACGGTTACGAGACCGAGACGTTGTATCATCATTTGAATATGGGCTGGAACGGGCTCAGCGACATCTGGTACAATCTGCCGGACATCGACGCGTCGAGAGGCCGGTTTGCATCCGTTTTCGGGTGCATCTACAACATTCGAGAATCGGGGAGTGGCGAGATCGTCAGCGGCCGCGTTCTGGACACAAACGGCTGGCCGGTTGCGAATGTTTCGGTTTATGCCGAGGAGGAAGGGCAGGCTTTGCATACGGCCGTAACCGATGGACGGGGGATTTATGCGCTTGTGGGGCTGGATCCCAATACGACTTATACGGTGTGGCCGGAGTCGGACGGATACGTTTTCTCCGGCCGGTCGATTGTCACGGGAAATTCGCTCGACGGCACCACCTCCTCCGGCAATCGCTGGAGTGTCGATTTCCAGGCGGAGACGATGCTCGAGCCTCCCACGCCGGGATTGATTTACGTGGACACCGACGCCCCCGGCGATCCTCAGCCTGATGATCCGGCGCAATCCGACCCGCTGGAGGAGGGTTCGGCGGAGCACCCGTATGACGCCATACAGGAAGCTATCGATGCGGCGGTCCCCGGCGACATCGTGATGATTCTGGAGGGGACCTACTCGGGCGAGGGGAACCGGGATCTGGACTTCAAAGGTAAAGCGATCACCGTTCGCAGCGAAGACCCGAACGAGCTGGACCTTGTGGTTATTGATTGCCAGGGCAGCGCCGATGAATCGCACCGGGGTTTCATATTCCAGAACTACGAGACGCCTTCATCGGTTCTGGCCGGCATAACGGTAAGGGACGGCTATCACGAGCGGGGCGGCGGCATCTATTGCAAAGACTGCGCCCAACCGACGATAATGAACTGCACCTTCGACCTTAATTCCGCTTCTCTCGGCGGGGCGATGTACAATCAGAGCGCCGGTCCGACGCTGATCGATTGCACGTTCAGCCGGAACACGTCCGACGCCGGCGCGATCTATAATTACGGCGAATTGGCCGCGTGCAGCCCGGTCCTAAGCGGCTGTGATTTCTACGCCAACACCGCCATCTACAATGGCGGCGCGATGTACAACCTGGGTCAACACGCCCGGCCGGAATTGACGAATTGTACGTTCACCTGGAATTCCGCCTCGACCGGTGGCGGCGGCGCTATCCGCAACAACGTTTCAGCGGGCGTGACATTGACTAATTGCCTGTTCGCTAAAAACGCAGCAGAAATGTACGGCGGGGCAATCCGATGCTCCAACGGCAGCACCGCGACGCTAACCAATTGCACGCTCAGCGACAACTCGGCTCCCAACGGCAATGCCTTCGCGTGTACATTAGACGGTGGCCGTCTGAAATCCCCATGCACGATTGATATTCTAAATTGTATCCTCTGGAACGGCGGTGGCGAAATATACAACAGGGATGATTCAACCATCACGGTGACTTACAGCAACATCGAGAGTGGCGATGGAAACGCCCCCTGGCCAGGCGAAGGCAATATCGACACCGATCCTTTGTTCGCCGATTCGCTTGGCGGAGACTATCACCTGAAATCCCAGGCCGGCCGCTGGCACCCCAAAACCCAAACCTGGCTGCTCGATAAAATAACAAGCCCCTGCATCGACGCCGGAGACCCAAGCACGTTAATCGGTTCCGAACCAGATCCCAACGGCAACCTCATCAACATAGGCGCCTACGGCGGTACGTTAGAAGCCAGCAAGTCGCAATCTCATCCCTAAGAAAAAGTATGGCGGTTCATCGCACTCTTCCGACTGTACCTGTAAGGCTGTAAGAGAATAGACCTCCACAAGCTCTCATGCGGATGTCGCGAGTCTCAGGGATGAATGAACGGTCAATAGGAAATGAAGGGTCTTACCATTCTTCCGGTGTATCCTCGTCGTCTTCGGGTTCGCATACACAATCTTCTACGGGTTCCCAGCAGCCGGAGCAGAGGCCGTCTTCGATGGGGGCGCCGCAGACCCTACACTTTTTGGTTCCGCGATTCTGGCTCATTGTTTTTGCACCTTAAAAAGAGTTTTGTTTTGTTTGTTAATTCATTCAACAAAGCCGTGTCGCTCGGACCGAGCTTCCAACGGCGCCGTAATCATATGATTCCGCCAAAGAAAAGCAATAGGGTAAAAAAATAAATTTTCTTCAGCCGGATTGACCGTTCATCCATGTGTTCTATCCGGTTTCAGTTGTGTCTCAGGGAGCTTTGGCATACAATGCATTTATGGACCTTAGTTTGGACACAACGGTTCAGGAAATCATCGCTCGGCTTGAGTGCGCCTCCGACGGGGGCCAGGTCAATGTCGAAGGGACGTGGGGGTCGTTCGGCCCGATGTTAGCTGCAACTCTTTCCGAAAAACTCGGTCGGCTGATTTTGTATGTTCGTCCTCATATTGATGACGCGGATAAGGCCGCCGACGACTTGCAGACCTTCACGGGCCGACCAATTGAAGCCTTCGGCGCCTGGGAGGGCGAGGAAGACCTGGCGGACGCGACGGATGAGATTCGCGCCCAGAGACTGATGCTTGTCTCTCGTCTTTCGTCGTCTCGTGTCAAGGGCGTCCCGCCCTCGAATCGCGGGCAAGATGCCCGCGACACGTTGGAACGTCAAACGACATACGACATACCACATACGACATGCGAAAAATTGATCGTTCCGGCGTCGGTGCAATCGCTTTGCCAGCCGATCCCGAAGCCCGAGGCGATCGAAAAGAGCAGCCTGTCGCTGGAGGTCGAGAAGGATGTGTCGCCGGAGGATGTCGTGAACTGGCTGGTCGATAGCGGCTTCGAGCGCACCGAACGAGTGGATCTGCCGGGCCAGTTCGCGCGGCGCGGCGGGATTGTGGATATCTACGCTCCGCTGGTGAGTGATATGGCGCTGTTAGGCAAAGAGGTGCAATCGACATCGCAGAGTGCGGAGGCCGTGCGGATTGAATTCTTTGGGGATACGATTGAGAGTATTCGGCAGATCGACCTGGATACGCAACGGTCGAGCCGGCAGATCGGGAGTATCAAAATTATCTCGGCGGTGTGCGGTAGTTCAGTGTCGCGGGCATCTTGCCCGCGAATCGAGGGCGAGACGCCCTCGACACGGGGGGACGCCCTCGACACGGACCTCCTTATCAATATCCTTCCGGAGGATGCGATCATTGTCTTCGAGGAGCCGGGCGAGATCGAGGAGGTGGCGAAGGTCTTTTTGGAACGATCCGAAGATGCGAGCCGGCTTTATCGCTGGAAGGATATCTATGAAGCCGCGAAGCGTTTTACGCAACTTCATTTATGCCGGTTCGCGACGGTTCAGCCGGAGGATTGTCTCAAGGTCGATGTTCGAAGCGTGCAGCAGTTCCAGCACAAGGCGACATCCGTCTGGTCGGGGCATAAGGCGGCGCTGGAAGAATTGGTCGCCGAGGCGAAGCGCGGTAAACAAGTGCGGCTCTATTGCGAGAGTTCGGCGGAAATCAAGCGCGTCGGGGAGATTGTCACGGATATTAACAAAAAGATTCCGGCGAAACTCAAGCTACTGTTGGGATTCATCCATCAGGGCTTTGTCGTCCATTCGCTCAATACGATTATTGTCAGTCATCACGAACTTTTCGGCCAGTATGCACTGAGACGAAGGCGAAGGCCCGCGCGGGCGACCTCACCGGTCGATACTCTTAGCGACTTGCAGGAAGGCGACACTGTCGTTCACGCCTCCTACGGCATCGGTAAGTTTTTAGGCGTGCAGGCGATACAGGAAAAAGGCGGCACGAACGAGTATCTGACGATTGAATACGCCGACGGTGTGAAGATTCAGGTTTCCGTTCGCAATATTGCCTTGGTGCAGAAATATATCGGGACCAGCCCGAAGCGGCCGAAGCTCAGCAAGGTCGGCTCGAAGCGATGGCAGAAGCAGAAAGAGAAGGTGGCGAATTCCGTTCACGATCTTGCCCTTGAGCTGCTCGATGTACAGGCAAAGCGTCAGGGATCGGGTGGGATTGCTTGCGGAGAGGATTCGAACTGGCAGGTCGAGTTCGAGGAGTCGTTTGCGTACCAGGAGACGCCGGACCAGACGACCGCCGTCGAGCAAATCAAGGCGGACATGCAACAGCCTATTATCATGGACCGATTGCTGTGCGGCGACGTGGGGTACGGCAAGACGGAGCTGGCGATGCGTGCGGCGTTCAAGGCGATTGAGAACGGCAAGCAGATAGCCGTCCTGACGCCGACGACGGTGTTATGCGTGCAGCACGGCCGGACCTTTACGGAGCGGTTCGCTGATTTTCCCGTCTGCATAGAAGTCCTGAATCGGTTCAAGACGGCGAAGCAAGCAAGGGACATTGTCGCCCGGGCGAAGGCGGGCAAAGTGGATGTCTTGATCGGAACGCATCGACTGTTAAGCGGCGACGTCGGATTCAAAGACCTGGGGCTATTGGTCATCGACGAGGAGCAGCGATTCGGCGTCGAGCATAAGGAGAAGCTCAAGCGGTTGCGGGTCAACGTGGACATTCTGACAATGACGGCCACGCCGATCCCGCGGACCCTGCATATGTCGCTTTTGGGATTGCGTGACATTAGCTCCTTAGGGACACCGCCGCTGGACCGGCGAAGCATCGTCACGATGGTCGCCGCGTATAACAACGGGCTGATCAAAAAAGCGATCTATCGCGAGTTGAACCGCCAGGGTCAGGTCTTCTTCCTGCATAACCGCGTCAAATCGATCGAGAAGAAGGCCTGGGAGCTTCAGAAGCTCATCGGCGACGCCAGGATTTCCATCGCCCACGGCCAGATGGCCAAGAGCGAGCTCGAGACGGCGATGATCGAGTTTGTGACGGGCCGGACCGACGTGCTGGTCTGCACGACGATCATCGAATCGGGGCTGGATATTCCGAACGCGAACACGATTATCATCAACGATGCGGACCGGTTCGGCCTGGCGGAGCTGCACCAGCTTCGCGGTCGGGTGGGCCGGTATAAGCATCGGGCGTATGCCTATATGCTGCTCCCGAAGTCGCGCTCAATAACGCCAATTGCCTCCAAGCGATTGAAAGCCATCGAGGAGTATTCGCACCTGGGTGCGGGTTTTCGGATCGCCTTGCGCGACCTGGAGATTCGCGGCGCGGGCAATATCTTAGGCGCCGAGCAGTCCGGCCATATCCAGACCGTCGGGTACCAAATGTATTGCGAGTTGCTCGCGGAGGCCGTCAGGAAGATGAAGAACGAACCCGTCGAATCGATTCCCACGGCGGTCATCGATCCGGGCTTCGCCACGTATATCCCGAAGAGCTATATCCCCATTAACCGGCACCGGATGGACGTCTATCGCAAGATCGCCGTTGCGAAAATCAATGAAGAGCTGGAGCAGACGAAGAACGAATTAGCGGATGTCTATGGGCCGGTGCCGGACGATGTCGAATTGCTTCTGGATCTGGCGGAACTTCGAATCAAGGCCAGCCGGCTGGGTATAAAAAGTATTGTGGCTTCGGACCGGGATTTAATATTTTCGTTTTCGGACGATTTCGAGGATGATCCGGAATCCCTTCTTTCGAAAGTAGCCGGTAAAGTCTGGGTCTCGGAAGGGAGAACGGCGTATCTGCGCCTGGCGGAGAATTACTTCGAGCCCGGAACGCTGATGAGCGTATTACGAAGGATCCTGTCGGAGGGAGAGAACAGTAGAATAGAGAACCCAATAGTTGAAGGTGTTTGATATCAAGGAGACTTAAAATGGGTACAAGCGCAAGATGGATTTCGGCAGTCATCGTGACCGTTCTCTTAGTTGCAGGTTTAGGCCGGTCGGCGGAAAAAGGTGGGACGCTCGACATTGGCAAAAAAGCGCCTGATTTCAACCTGCACGGAGTCGATGGACGGCGATACACGCTCGGTGATTTCAGCCGGGCGGACGTCCTGGTGATTATCTTTACCTGCAATCACTGCCCGACGGCCCAGGCCTATGAAGAGCGAATGAAGAAACTGGCGGCGGATTATCGCGGCAAAGGCATCGCGCTGGTGGCCATTTCACCCAATGATCCCCAGGCGGTCCGGTTGGACGAGTTGGGCTATTCGGACATGAGCGATTCTTTCGAAGAGATGAAGATCCGGGCCGAGGATATGAACTATAATTTCCCGTATCTCTACGATGGCGATGAACAAAAGGTATCTCGTGCTTACGGACCTCAGAGGACGCCTCACGTATTTATTTTCGACAAACGGAGGGCGCTGCGTTATGAAGGCCGGATCGATGATTCGGAAAAACCCGAACGGGTAAGAGTCCGGGATGCACGCCGGGCGATTGATGCATTGTTGGCGGGGCGGAACGTTCCGCAGGCCAAGACGCGAACCATTGGGTGCTCGATCAAGTGGTCCGGTAAACGAGAGTCGGCGAAGAAAGCCTTCGAGAATTGGGCGAAGGAGCCCGTCGCCCTGGAAGAGATCGGTTTGAAAGCCGTCGAAAAGCTTGTCGAGAACGATTCCGGGAAGCTCCGCGTCATCTATATCTGGGCAGGCTGGAGCGAACCGGGTATCGAGCAATTGGCCGAGTGTGTGACGGTCAACCGGATGTACCGCCGGCGGGACTTCGAGATGATCACCATCAACATTGATTCGCCGGGTAGGAAAGGCGAGGTTCTTTCATCGTTGAAGAAACAGCAGGCCTCGTGCTGGAACTATATCTTTGATTCGGAGGATGAATACCCGCTCATGGCGGCAGTCGATAAGGATTTGCTCGGGGGCATTCCTTATACGATTATCATCCGGCCGGGCGGAGAAATTCTTTACCGCCGCCTGGGAATTGTGGAACCCCTCGAACTCAAGAAAACAATTGTCGGATATCTTGGGCGCTATTATAAATAACGGTATAAGACACAGGTTTTGTGGCCTATGTCTTATACCCGCGTTTTCTATCTTGTTAGCGATTTGGTTGCCCGGTATATCTGGTGATGTAAACGGTATCTTCGCCGTACCAGGACTGGCCTTTCTTGAGTTTCCCGACGACCGTCAGTCTGAACGGGCCGTAAGCGTTTATGGCGTTCAACAATTCTATCTTATCGAACATCGCGATCACCTTGGCTCTCGTATCCGAGCCGTAGATAATCTGACGCGTTGCGACGATCTTCGCGGCGTACGGTTCGGGCAGATAAAGAACGGGCGGTTCGTCTTCAATATCTTTTTTGCCAATCCCGGCGGGCAGAATCGCGGTCGCCTGGATTTCATAATTCTGGTCTGTGGCCCTGATAATCTCGGGAAGAATACTGAACTCCTGGAGCGCCGTCGGCTCTTCACCCGTGTTGATTTCATTGTCGTCCGGCGGATTCTCCGATTCATCCGTTTGGTCGCTTTGAATCCTGACCCTATTGACAATGATCCGATCCCGCGGCGTGCTTTCCTTAATTCTGACGTCCAACATTTCGCATGTCGTGGATTCGGCGGGGATGGATTTATACGTCCATGTGTACGTATGTGAAAACTCATCATACGTCCCGTAGTCTTTATTGCCGGAGGCCGAGACAAAAACGACCTCGTCCGGAAGCGAATCGACGACGGAGACGTTGGTGACGGGAGAGTCGTTGTCGTTATCGAAGCAAATGCGATACGTGACAATCTCGCCCGGATTGGCGAACAGGGTGCCGCCGATCGAATCCCCGACGATTTCCTTTCGAATGTTGAGATTTTTATATTTTGTGATGGCGTCGGCGCTCGCCGTGATCGGACGCGTTTCGTCGGTGTCGAGGGTCACATAATTCGTAATCGTTGTCGATGGAGACGTCTCTTCATTCACCTTCACGACCAGTTCCAGGTAGGTCCCGATCTGCGACGACAGCGACCCGAACCACCACGTGTACGTGTGCGTGTCGGGATCGTATTGCCCGGCATTTCTGTCGTCGACGGTCTTGACGAAGGTCACTTCCGGGGGCAAGACATCGATCAGAGTCACATTATGAACGGGCGCATCGCCCTCGAGGTTATCGAAATAGATTTCGTACGTAAGGGTCTCATTCGGTGACACGAGCGGTATCTTATCTTCCTCGGCTCCGACGATGCTTTTTCTTAGACGGAGCGTATTGTGATAGGTGACCGCTTCGGCGCTGGCCATCGAGGGCGGTGTTTCGCTGCTGTCGATCATGACAGAGTTGGTGATGGTCGTGTCCGGCGCGACGTTTTTATTCACTTTGACATTCAAATCCCAACAGACGGCCTCTCCCGGCAGTAAGGATGAGAGCGTCCAGGTGTACGTGTGCTCTCCGGCGTCGTATTTGCCGGACGGGGTATCCTTGCCGAGGCCGACAAATTGTACCTCATCAGGCAGGTAATCGACGATGGACACATTCGTCACGGGAAAATCGTTGTTGTTATTGTCGAAGCAGATCGTGTAGGTCATCGGCGCATCGGGATCGACCCAGGCGGTTTGGCCTTCGACGACGCCGACGATGCTCTTGGTGAGATTCAGGGCATTGTTTTGAACAGCGACATCAAAGTAGGATGCCGCTAAAGCGGTTTCATTGCTGTTGATTGTAACGGAATTCCTAATAACGGTGTCCAATTCCACGTCTTTCTTAACGTCGACCGTCAATTCCAGGTCGATCGATGTTCCTATCGGTAACGACGGATAAAACCACTCGTAGGTATGCGTCTTGGAATCGTACTGTCCGTTGATTCCATCATCGTCCGCCGAGACAAGAGTGACCTCATCCGGCAGTTGATCCGTTACGATGACGCCGGTTGCGGCAAAATCGTTGAAATTATCGAAGTGGATGCCGTAGGTGATCGTGGTGCCCGCCCCTACGATGGGCGTCTCCTCGGAGCTGGAACTGCCGCTGCCGCCTCTGACGAGTGTCTTCTTGAGATTGAGCGGATTGTAGCCGATATCTTTGCCCGGAACAACCAGTCCGGTCGGATTGCCGATGCTCGGGATGAAATCGATCTTGTTGAGTTTCGTGTCATAGACATGAAGATTATCTCCGCCGGGTGCGTTGTTCGCCCCTGTCGTCAGATACACGTGGCCGGTGGCCGGGTCCACGCCGAGCCCCATCACGCCCGCGCCGTCGGTTTCCACCTGAACTTCTCGTATCTCCCCCGTGGCCAGGTCGTACTGGGTCAGGTACGGGTTGCCTGCGTAGCCGGCGCCGGTATAAAGGTAACCTCGTGCGACGCCGAGGGCAATGCTGATCGCGATACGATCCAGTTCAATGGTATCCACCAGCCTCCAGGTCGTCGTATCGTAAACGGTGACATTATCGGTCCCGTTGGCCACGTAGAGCAGACCATCGATCTCGTTCAGGGCGATGCCGTTCACCTGCGCTCTCTTTAGCGTGATCGGGGAACCCTGGACATGCGTCAGTGTGGACGTATCCGAATCCCAATTATACACGTATAATCCGCGCCAGCCAAAGTTGGAACAATACACCTGTTGTTTGGAATGGTCGTAAACAATTGCGGCTAAATCATAAGCACCCGGCGCGACGGCCGAACCGATGCTCGTCATCGTTCTGGCATTGACCAACTCGAGCTCGCCGGAGTGATGGTAGGTGATGAACAAGGTTTCGGAATCCGTATCGATGGCGATGCCCACGGCGCCGAGCATGTTTCGGGGTATCCGGTGTTCGGTCTGAAAGGTTAGTGTTCCGTCCGGTTCGATATTATAGGCGTGCAGGGGTATTGTCCGATCCGCATCACCTATGGTTCCTTTCTCGGCGATAACGTAGAGAGATTTTGCCGTTACGTTCGTCGGGGCAACCGTGAAGAACATCATCATAGCCAGGAGCGCGAGGAATGAGCAGACCTGTACACATTTCTTTCCATTTTCTCTTTTCATGATTGAATTCTCGCAAAATAATATCTCGCCCTTCAATGTTCGATTCTCGGTACACGGTGGTCGTCCACACCCATTTCATCGACGCAACCATCGGTTCACTCAACTTTTAGTGTGAGAAAACTTGTGAGAACAGACGAAACAGGTCTTCGCCGCACCTCCCGAATACCGCAATCTATAAAAAACATACGCTATAAACGCATATTTGCCAAGAAGAAATGCAAAAGGGCCGGTGAGGATTCTTCTCTTGAGGGAGGCGTATTTAAGGTTATAGGGCTTTCTGATGGTTTTTAAGCGATAAATTTCAAAAAAAGAAAACTTTCAGTCAACTTGGGTCGATAATGTCATATGTGATATTTAAACCGAAAGGTACGAAACCAACACCTGTATTGAAAGGAGCGTGACCTATGGCGAAGCGAATCGCATTGTTGACTGTTATCTTGATCGTAATCGGCTTATCCGGTTCAGTGGTGATGGCGCTGCCCCCGATGGGGCCTCCAAGGGCCCTCGTGGGACAGGACCGATGGGCTGTCGAGGTTGGGGTGTCTCACTCGAAAATGGATTTGGAAGCGTTTGGAGACGCTCGGGAAGACCCGACCGGCGCCGGATGGCTGCCGGCCAGCTACGCCAAGCATAAAATTGAGGATTTAACTTCAAATACGTTGCTTGGCCGTCTGAGCTTTGGCGCGTATGACACCGTCGATGTGTTCGTGTGCCTGGGATTATCCGATGCGCAGGACGATATGACGGAAGAGCTTGCCACCGGGGGCGACGGGAACAAATACACCGGGCTGGAGTGCGGCCACGGGTTGGCCTACGGTGTCGGTGCGCGGGCGACCTTCTGGCAGGAAGGCAACATCGTATGGGGCGGATTGTTCCAGATCCTGTGGCAGAATCCGGCCGAAGGCGATATCGATCTTACGCCGACGGATGGCGATCCGGCCAAACTCTCCGGCGATGTCGAGCTTGATCTCCAGGAAATCCAGGTCGCTGTGGGGCCCACGGTGAATTGGGACAGTTTTGCCCTCTATGGCGGTCCCTTCCTTCATTTTGTCACCGGGGAAATCGATGTCGAAGCGTCCGGAACGGATTCTTTCACCGCAATTAACCGGGTGGATTTATCACAGGATATCCGGGAGGAATCGGAATTTGGCGTCTTTGTCGGCGCTCAGGGAGAGTGGGATAAAGATACAGGTTGGTTTGCGGAATTCCAGATGACCGGCGATGCCTGGGGGATCGGTATCGGCGGTATACGGAAATTCTAAGCAGAGATTGGATTGAGTCTCGTTCTATTCCGCATCTTTTGAGCCGATTCGAGATCCGATAGAAAAAAAAGTTGAAAACAATTCCGGCACGGCGAAATATCGTCGTGCCGTTTTCATTATTGAACGCTTTTTTCTATCTTCTTCCTTTTTCACATTGGCCATCCCTTGTAGTGCTACATCAAGGAACTTGTCATTGCGAGGAGCGAAGAGACGAAGCAATCTCAGTTGTTGGGGAACGTAAAGGTTTGAGATTGCCTCGCTTCGCTCGCAATGACATTCTCACAGTTTTTATTATGACAGAGTCGTAGCGCTAAAAAACTAAGCGTTCATCCGGTTAATAGGTAGGTGGCCCTTACGGATCGGGGCCCCGAACGATTTTTCTCGGTCTTTGGGATCGCATATTGACCTGCTCATTATTAGGATGAAGCAAATTAAGAATTGCAATTTGACGAGCCAGCTTTTAGATTAGCGACGTTAGGCGCCCGTGGTTCGTATGGGGCGCAGATGAATTAAAGGGGCACAACATGACAGAGATGGTACCCAGTCGTGAAGAGGCATTTTCACTACTGAAAACGTACAATCAGAACGAGGGTTTAATCAAGCATGCCCTGGCGGTTGAGGCGGTCATGCGCTATTGCGCCCGCAAGCGCGGTCAGGATGAGGGCAAGTGGGGTGTTATCGGACTGGTTCATGATTTGGACTACGAGCAGTTTCCCGAGCAGCATTGTAAGAAAACCGAGGACATTCTGACGTCTCATAGCTGGCCGGCTGAGTACATCCGGGCCGTGGTGTCGCACGGTTGGGGTATTTGCACCGACGTCGAGCCTCAAAGTGATTTGGAGAAGGTTCTGTTTGCCGTGGACGAGTTGACCGGGCTTGTGGCCGCCACGGCGCTCGTTCGACCGAGCAAGAGCGTGATGGATGTGAAAGTCAAATCGGTCAAGAAGAAGTGGAAAGATAAGTCGTTCGCCGCGGGCGTCAATCGGGAAGTCATCCAGAAGGGGGCCGAGATGCTGGGCGTGGAATTGAGCGAGCTCATCGACGACGTGATCATGGGAATGCGAGAAGTTGCCGCCAATATCGGCTTGCAAGGGAATCTCAGTAGCTCGACATAAGTTTTCCTTTGAGATGGAAAGTGTGAGATACAATATGCATAGGTACGTTTTTGCAGGGTTCATGCTGTTTTTCATCTTCGGCTGTGATGATAGTCAGAAGCGTATGAAAGACAGCGAAATGGAGCGCGCCGCGATTACGCAGAAGATCGAGTTGGCGGAAGACGCCGGCGGACTGGTGCTCATCGTCGGCGGCGACACATTAACCAGCGATGAGGTGATTCAGTCTCAGGCCTTCCTGGGCGGTAAGATTACGACGCCCAGCGACTATTTCAAGCCGATGGCTCAGGCCGTGAGTCTCGAACTGTTTAAGCAGCGGGCGAAGGAGCCGTTTGAGCAGGTTCTTGTTGGGAATATCTCGAATATTGTGCTTTATCAGTACGCCAAGAGGCAAGCCGGCGACCGTGTCGAAGAGAGTCTGGAACAAGCGGCACAGAGCGAATACAGACGGTTTGTCCTCGGTTATGGGGGTAATCAGGCCGCGGCCGATGAAGCCCTGAAAGAGCGCGGCCTGGATCGCAAGCG
>Ga0180431_10006271_pt1 | contig 14167 bp, 15 predicted proteins | sample SS_ome_11_FD_132459 | JGI IMG/M metagenome (GOLD analysis project Ga0180431, IMG submission 132459) | Hypersaline lake sediment archaeal communities from the Salton Sea, California, USA - SS_1_MS_1 metaG | ecosystem: Environmental > Aquatic > Non-marine Saline and Alkaline > Hypersaline >... | reverse complement strand
TCGCGGTATTCTAATTCAAGCTGTTTATATTCTTTGTTTTCGTCCCCTTCAAGTAATCGATATTTTCTATTTTTTAATTCATCTGGAATGAATTTCAAGTTTGGAATTGCTATTGAGCCTCCGTAGAATTCCTTAATAGCGATTAATCTCTGACGTCCATCAATAGGTACACGGATACTATTCTTCTTTCTCCATAATACCATCATGCCAATAGGGTAGTTTCTTAAAATACTATATGCAAGAAGTCCTTTATCTTCTTCAGTCCATACAATTTGACGCTGCCAAGAAGGCACATCCATATTATCTACTGAAATCAGTATGCTTTTTTCAGATTCCCTATTTGCGTTTAATCTTGTTATAAGTTTCTTTATTGAACGAAATTCGACAGCTCTTGGACTGTTAACCAACATTTTTAATCTCCTATTATAAAAAGTCTAATTTAAAAGGTTTAGAAATTGATTCTTCTTCAACATAACAAGTATATACTAAAAAAGCCCGGACTACAAGCCCGGGCCGTGAATATTTTTACTTTTATTTAAATTACTATTTGTCCATGCACAGGGTATGCGTGAAATCCCGAAAGCCTTTCTTTCTCCAGAAGGAACTGGCTTCCACATTGTTGGGGAGCACGTTCAGCTGAATCCTGTCAATACTCCTTGATTCAAGCCATTCGTGTATTTTGTCGAGAATCGCCGTTCCCACTCCCCTTCTTCGATATTCCGATCTCACCGCAAGGCTATCGATATGACCGTACCTCTCCACTTTCAGAACCGGGGGGTGGTTGGATATGTAGACAATGGAAAAACCGATCACTTTGTCGTCGTCGGTCGCCACGAGAACGGTGGCATCGTCGGAATCGATCCTTTCTTTTAAGTACTTCTTAAAATGCTCATGCCCGTTATCCCGTCTTTCGAGAAACGGATCGAGATCGCTGTGTAAATCCATGAACTCCTTCCATATCTCGACCATCTCCGGCAGATGGGAATCGGCCGCCGGGACTACCTTCATATTCTCTCCTCCAAACTATCCCTTTTAGCAAGACACCCTCAAAGGATCTCTTCGAGTATCTCCGCCGCACACCGGACGAGTTGCGGGTATCGGGTGTCGAAAAGCTGATTTTCCACGGCGGAATTTCTCTCCTCCTCCGTTCCGATGTCGCGCCCCAGGAACTCCCTGCAGACGACAGACCCGTTTTTGGCTTTGAACTCCCCGGCGAACCGGCGGACCGCTTCGTAGGTCTTCTCCTTCGCGTCGTAATCTCCAGCCTCCGCGGAGGCGAATCTGAGCCCCAACTCCCATGAAGGCGCCGGTCACCGCCCCGCACGTTTCGGCCATCCTGGCCATCCCCCCGCCGAATCCGCATGCAAGTTTAAGCGCACCTTCGAGGTCGATGCCGAGCTCCACCCCGTACGTCGAGAGGATCGCCTGGGCGCAGTTGTGGCCGCCCTCGAATAGAGAAACCGCGTCTTCCGCCCTGCTCATAATTATCGCTCCATTTCATTTATCATAATAAATCACGGTTCATACGTCTCCGCCTTGACCTTTTCCACCATAAGGCGGTTGAATCTCTCCGTCTCCTCGTAACATGGGCTGTGTGCCGAATTTTCAAACCAGATGAACTCTTTACTGGGCGCCTTGAGCGCCTTGAAATACTCCTCGGAGAGCTCAAAGGGGGTGTTCCAGTCGTGCCTGCCGATCATGAAGTAGACCGGGACTTCGACCTCGTCGACCTCGGTCATAAAATCTATCTTCACCACATCCTCCCACATCAAATTAAGCGACATTTTCACCCCCTTCATCACGTTCAGCGAATCGAAGATAGTGTATTCCTTGTTGAAAAAATAAGTCATGTACGTGCTGAAATAGCTCCTGTCTGTGTAGTTGGCCCCTCCAAATTTCATCAGCCACTTTCTCTGCACGAGGAGATCGTCCAAACCGTTTTTGTAAATGGCGCTTACCGGCGCCCCGATTTTTTTGAGCTCCCTGATCGCCTTTTTGTTATTGGTCTTTTCGGCCTGTCGCAGAACGAAATCGTACGAGATCGCCTCGTTCTCGATGCCGTTTACGAACTGGCCTATGCCCACGTAGGCGTAGAAATCCTCCGGGTACCTGTCTATCAGGTACGTCCCCAGGATGCTCCCCCAGGAGTGGCCGACGATATATATTTTATCGGCATTTAACTTTTTCTTCAGATACTGGACGAGCTCGTGGGCGTCCGATATGAACTGCTCCACGGTCATCGAGTCCGGCGGTATATCCTTTGAATACGACTTCCCGGCCCCCCTCTGATCCCAGGTGACCACGACGAAGTCGGACTCCAGATCGCCGTTGTGCTTGAGGACCTTGGGGGCCGAAGGCATCCCCGGCCCGCCGTGGATGAAGAGAAGCACCGGATTTCTAACATCGGCGCCCCTCATCACTATCCACTGATCCACCCCGCCGAGGCTCACCTTCTCTATAGCCGCGATGCTCCTTTCGGGAACGATTCCCCTTGCATCGACGATCTTCGGCGTATGGCTGCACGCCGTGGCGACAAAGACAACGATTGAAAAAAGCGTCATCCATTTAAGCGACCGCCCGACTCTGAGTTCACAGCTTTTCATTGTCCCCCCTTTTTCCCAAATTGAGAGAGTATATAATAAAACGGCCCGGATCGCAAGCCCGGGCCTTAAATCTTTTAACTTCCTTTTAAATTACCATCCCCCTACATCGGCAACATTAATCTTAATGGCATCAACTCCCCGGGAGCAGGTTCATGGTTCCGACCGCCTCGGAGACGTTTTTGGGCCAGATGAAGATGCGCTTGAACGGCTCCACCTTGATGTAATCCTGCGGATTGTAGATCTTCCTCGTCGTCATATCGACGCAGTAGCGGCTTATCCAGGACCTTTTGTCTCTCGATCTCACGTCTTCGCCGTCCACTATCTTCTTGGTAACGTTAAAGAGCTTCACGCACATCCTAAATTCGTATCCGGTCAGGGTCTTCGGGTCGGACCAGGCCCCCGCCTTCCCCTTGCACGCCTCCTTTGCGGCCTCGTAGAACATCACGAGGTCGACATGTCTTGGTAGGCTGGGGTAGATCATCAGGGACGCCGCCCAGCCTGATTTTATCATCAGGAGGTTGAACGTGGCCCTCTCCTCCCTCGTCATCGTCTCCCTCTCCTCCGCGTTGTACGACGGCGCCATGTAGGCCAGGAGCCTGCCGTACTGATCGAAATGCTCGTCGGATGCCATGATAAAGACGCTCCTCGTTCTGCCGCTGGGCCTTTCCAGCTTTTCCTCCACCATCTCGACGAACTTCTCGGTCGCCTTTTCACCCTGCTCCTCGTGCAGGGTTCCCGCCTTCCCCGTCTCGAGCTTCGGGGTAAGAAACTTCCCAAGCTCCTTTTTGATGGGCGACCTCCCCTCCTTTATCCACTCAGCCAGCTGGGCCAAGCTTTCATCCTGCTTCGAGGGCTTCTGGGTTCCCGGGTAGTGAACCTCCGGGGTATCGATGCTCAGCATCCTTATGGATGTGGACACGTAAGGAGTATCACCGTCCGTTGCCCTGATATACTTTGTCGTTCCCACCGAATCCAGCTGCTGCCCCATAGGGTCCCAAAATATCATAACCTCGGACATAATAGACCTCCTTAAAAAATTGAAATATTGTGTATTATCAATGTGTCGGGCGTCTATTTAGCTGAATTAAGCGGAATGAAGATCGTTTGAAGAGATGCAGGGTTAAATATCAAAATGCAAATGGCAAATGGCAAATGGATCTGATTATCTGTACGTTTGTATATTTTTGTAGCATATTCATATGATTTTGTCAATAATAATACGATATTTCAAATTTTTTCTCATGTATGTTTATCTTTGCTCGTTGGCAAAGTTTTAGTGCGTTTGAAAAATATTTTTAGTATAATTGGAAAGCTATAACGGAACGAAGGGAGTAAAAACGATGACCCATATTTCGTGCGAAGTGAGCCTTTACCCGTTCGTGAAAGACGAGCCTTTCGAGCCGATACGGGCCTTTATCAAGAGCGTTAAAGATGCGGGGCTCTCGATCCACACCGGACCGATGAGCTCCCACATCGAGGGCGATCTGGAAAAGGTCTTCGATGTACTTAAAGGTACGTTCGGCGACGCCTGCGAGACGGGCCCCGTTGTCATGGTGATGAAGGTCTCCAACACCTGCCCCCCCTGGCACGAGCCCAAATAGAATAGGCTAATCGCTTTTTAAGTGCGGATAGACTCAAGTTGCAGCTGCGGAGTCTTCTCCACGTTTGAAGCGGCGGTACTTTCTTTTTTACATTTAAAGCCTTTATCAAAGGAGCGAGATTACTTATATGGGTAATATAGATAATCCCTTCGACATAAGGGAGGTCGCTGAATCTTACGAGGCCTACTTTGAAACGGAGAGGGGAAGAGAGATAGACACAGAGGAGAAGGACCTCATCCGCTCCATCGTGGGTGGGGGCGAAGGCAAAAGTCTATTGGAGGTGGGATGCGGAACCGGCTACTTCGGCCGCTTCTTTAGCGACCTCGGCTACATCGTTACCGGCCTCGACTCCTCGATGGCGATGCTCCTCGAGGCGAAAAAGAAGGGGGGTGTAAGATACCTCTTGGGAGACGCCCATAACCTGCCGTTTCACGACCGCTCCTTTGGCGATGCGTCCCTCTTTACCGTCATCGAGTTCGTGGGTGACCCAAAGAGAGTCATCGAAGAGCTGATCAGGGTCGCCGACGAGACAATCTATATCGCCTTTCTGAACAGGTGGGGCCCCTTGAACATAAGGAGGTATTTAAAAAACCTTTTTGGGGAAAAAGACCTCTTCGCCGGGGCCCGCTTTTACTCCCTCAACCAAATTCGCAGGATGATCTCAAAGTCGGCTAAAAAAGCAGGCAGGAGGTGCGAGATCAAATGGGGGGGGGCACTGGGGCCGAGGGCAATCTCGACGAAGCTCACGAGGGCCCTCTTTTCCGAGTTCATCCTGATAAGGGCGGATTTTGCGAACTGACGCCGCTTCTTGTAGCGGGATCGATGGGGGGGGTATATTTATCGGCTATCGGCTTGAGAGGGGCACTTCATTGCATGAAGACGTTTTACCCATTCCATCCTTGCGTAATTAAACAACGGGGGAATGCCCCCTGATCATCGGATAGAGCCTGACATCTCCGGCCGTATCTTCCGCTTACATATCAGGCCGGGATTCCCCCTCCCCCTTAACATTACAAAACCTTGCTTAAATTCTCAAGTTAAACAAGAACCGAACCTTCTATTTTGATTGCCGAGGCCGTTATACATCTCAAGATTCTTATCGAAAGAGATTACTTAACCCCAATCATCGCCGCCGGTGACACAGCGGTTGTCTTGATATTTCCATCAATCCCGGGCAGGACGTGGCGATCTACACCACAGAGTAGAAGAGCTACAGCTTCGGGACCTCCCTTTTTATCCTCGAGCTGAAATCGATCAGCGTCCTCTCGTAATCCTCTTCCATCAGGTGGGAAGATATCATGAAATCCGCCGTGGAGCGGTTGCACGCCACGGGTATGTTGAAGAGCACCCCGATCCTGAGAAGCGCCTTCACGTCCGGGTCGTGGGGGTGCGAGGCAAGGGGGTCCCAGAAGAAGATCATGAAGTCTATCTCCCCATTGACTATCATGGCCCCGATCTGCTGGTCGCCCCCCAGGGGGCCGCTGTTTAAGGAGTTTATTTTTAACCCCAACTCCTTCTTTATCATCCTTCCGGTGGTGCCCGTTCCAAACAGCGCGTGTTTTGAAAGCGTAAGCCTGTTAAACTGCGCCCACTCCAAGAGGTCCCTCTTGCGGGCGTCGTGGGCCACAAGCGCAATCTTCTTCTTTTTCCTTATCAGCTTTGTCTCCAATGTAAATCCCCCGTTTAAAAAATATCTATTGCCCCCTACCCATCGAGGCCGCCAATACAGATCAGTCCAATCGACGAACCCGCGAGCCGCAGCTTGTTATTCAAGCCCGCCTAACTGTAATGACACAAAATGCAGACCGTCCCCGACTGCCCCCTATTTGAATATAGCGAAGCTCTCCACCACGTGCTTGAAGACACTTCTATTCTCCTTAAGATATCCGTATGATCCGGAGATATCGATGAAGTAGTCCCTTTTGTTTCCGTAGAAATGGACAAACCAGTGGTTTACCGCCTGGGGGTCGTCTTTGATCACGTCCTTAACCATAAGCCCGTACCCCCCGGGAAAATCGAGGGTATCAAGGTCGTCCAGTGTGGAATCTGGTTCGTCCATTAGCGCCTTCAGGCTGTTCAGTTTATTGATATAGTAGGTCTTGGTGGAGTATCTCCTCGGGATATCCGTCGTGACAACCGATATCATCGGTATCACGGCTCCGTAGTCTTCTCCCTGTTCATCTTGTGCGGGATTATAGCTCCACGATGTGAGCTTCCCCTCCTTGCCGTCCATTTTGAATCCGAGGGGTATATCCATGGAAAAGCCGTACTTCATGCTCTTGAAAAAAACATATTGCTGGGCCACGGCCGTTGAGAAAACGGCAAAGACGGTCAGCGCTAATAGAAAGGTCAATATCGATATCGCTCGCTTCATTTTTTCCCTCTTGGGTAACTTAAAACAGTTGCAATCTCTTCATAACAATAGTATATATTATTAAGTGGAAAAAATAAAGGAGTAATTTCTAATGTTACCGTACATGTATATCATCCCGTTTCTCGCGATATTCGTCGCCCTCCTTGTTGTATCGGAGCTGAAAAAGGCCAAGAAGGGGACCTACGCCACCAAGCCGGTCGCGACTCTGTTGGTCATCTTGACGGCCATCCTGTCGCTTACGGTTCCCGAATCCACCCGCCAGTATACTCTGCTTATCGTAGTGGGCCTGATCTTCTGTTTCGGCGGCGACGTCGCGCTGATGTTTCAGGAGTCGAAGAAGGCGTTCCTCATAGGGCTTGTCCTGTTTCTTCTGGGCCACGTCGTCTACGCCGTTACGTTTCTTATTTACGGCGGCTTCTCCTCCCAGCTTCTTCTGACAACCCTTGTGGTATTCGTAATCGGGGTATTTATATACATCTTCCTCTACCCCGGCCTCGACAAGATGAAGGTCCCGGTCGCCCTTTACATCCTTATAATCTCGGCTATGGTTGCGGCGGCGGCCGCAACACTTTTTTCGGCGTCCGTTCCTAAAACGGCCGCGTGGCTCATTACGATAGGAAGCATCCTCTTCTGGGTATCCGACGTGGTCCTGGGGACAAACCGGTTCAGGATACAGCTGAAATACGACCGCTTGTCGCTTATCGCCTACTACTCGGGGCAGTTTCTGATCGCCGTATCGACCTACTACTTCGTCTCTTAGGATCGGCTATTTTTGAGGGGCATCCCTCCCCTCGTAGTTCAGGAGGATCGTCTCCTTCAGATCCCCGACGACCTCCTTCGCCACATTGTCGAGGAGTTTTGCCGATTCGGGATCGATCTTGAATCTCGTCCCGATCTTCTTGATTCCCTTTTTTCTATCATTATTTTTAGTGAGGTATGGAGAGAGGTAGACGAAACGGACGTTCCTGAAGGCGGGGTTCTGCTGTAAGAGAAGGATGTTGTAATAGATAAAGTTCTTGTGGCGATGATCGAAGATGTCGAGGCTCCTGCCTAGGGTTTTTCCCGTGGTGAACTCTTCGATGGAGCCCGTGGTGTCCTTGGGATCGATTAGGTGGCCGGCGTCGATGATGATCACGAGCCCGCCCCTGTATCTCTTCTTCGGATCACCCAATCTCTTAAGCATAAGCTGGACTACGGTCTCGAGGCCCAGGTTATCGGCGATGCCGCCGTCGTTGATGTGAAAATAGGTCTTCTTCCCCTTAACCCTTCCCGTATAGTCCTCCACGATGACAGGCCCGAAGAGTAAGGGTATGCTGGCGGAGCCCATCACCGCCCTCGACACCCTCATATCGCCGATCGACTGTCCGACATCTTCGGCGAACATTGCGCCCTCATCCTCTTTAACGGGTAAGATCACCTTTCTTACGGCCGCCGTCTCTTTGAAGAACTCCATCCTGGAAAAGGTATCGAAGGTGAAGCTGGACCTTCTCAGCGTCGTGAAGAGAAATTTAGATCCGTTGTCCATCACCGTTCCGTTAATTATGATTGTGGGTGATTTTCCGTCAAGCTCTCTTTCGTTGAGATCGCCGAAGTCTATCGTTCCCTTCGCGGTGAGCAGTTCATCGAAGACCCTCTGGAGTATCACCCCCTTATCGGTCGCCTTGAGAAATATCCTCTTCCACTGCCACGGCTTGTATATGGAGACGATCTCCTTTTCAAAGTTCCTTCTCATGTCGTTTTTGTAGCCCTGGAAGAATTTGTTATACTCGTCGGTTTCTCTCACGACGGCATCCGGCTTTCTCATGCAGTAGTACGCCGAGGCGAGGCTCCCCCCGGAGACGCACGATATGTAGTCGACCTCGTCCAAGATACTCTTTCCGTCCGGAAGCCTGGCCTCTCTGTAGAGCTCGTATAAGACCGACGAGGTCCAGACCGCGGCCCGGCTTCCCCCGCCGGAGACGGAGATCGCAAAGAAGAAGTCCCCGTCATCGGCAGCGGCCAGCTCCTTATCCGCAGGCTCGGTCAATTTAGTGACGATAAATTTTTCCGGAACCACGCTGCAGGATATGAGAGGTATTGCAAAGATGAGGAGAATGATTGTTTTTATATTGATATACTTCATTGCTCCCTCCCTGTTATGAAATTTGCACATTCCAGTTTTGATTTATTTTGAATTGCCCTTCGTATCATATTTTTATTTACACTTTGTGATTCCCAGCTTGAACTTGAATCCTTATTCTGTCATTCCCAACTTGATTGGGAATCCAGAAAGATATTTTTATGGATTCCCGTTTCCCAAGGGAATGACATTTAATGCTTCTATTGGCTATTAAGCATCTATAATACCAAGAGATTGCCGCGTCGTTCGCCTTTCTAAAGAAAAGGCTCACTCCTCGCAATGACACTACATGAGAACCGTACTATTTCTTCAGCTCCTCGCAGGCTTCCTCAAACCCGCCGTCGCACGCCTTCCTGAAGTCAGCGTGGGCCTTTTCGTTTTCGCCCAATGCCTTGTAATTAAGACCCCGGTAGTAAAAGACATCAACATAATTCGGGTCGATACTAATTGCCTTGGTATAGTCAGCAATCGCCTCGTTATATTTCTCTAAACAGGTATAAGCATATCCCCTGCCGAAGTAGGCCCATTTGCAATTAGGATCGATACTTATGGCTTTTGTAAAGTCCGCAATCGCCTCGTTGTATCTTTCTAACATTCCATATGCAATTCCCCTTTTGCTGTAGGCATTGACATAATTCGGGTCGATACTTATTGCCTTTGTGAAATACTCGATCATTTTATTTGGGTCTTTTTCATTATTTCCTTTGTTGTACCATTCAATTGCGGCTTTGTTCTCACTCTGGGCGCTAACAACCGCGGGTGCGACGAGAAAAGCGCCTGTAATAAACAGGATCACCAAAAATTTTAGTTTTTTCATTTTTTTACTCCTGTTGCCTTTTGTTAATAAAATCCTACTCTCCCCTTAAGTTTCTGATGATCTCATCCTTGACTTTTCCCACGACTTTAACGGCCGCCTCCTCAAGGGTTTGAACGTCCTTCCTCTTGATCTTCAGCCTTGTGGGGATCTCCTCGAATCTCTCAACGAGATCGGGGTCGTCGGCGACGTAAGGGGATATATGAACGAGTTTGACCTTTTTGAACTCCTCGTTTTTCATCGAGAGCATATAGGTGACGTACGTCAGGTACATCGCCTGGCCCGAGTATATCAGGTTCGTCCTGGAGGTTAGCTCCTTCACCTTTATATCCTTGGAGAGGATGGTTTCGATCTGATCGATCCTGCGGCGGGCGTCTATCACGATAATCATCGCCCCCTTGTAATTTTTTTTCTCCACGTTGATGCGGTTGTTGAAAAGCTGCAGTACCGCCTCAAGGCCGAGGGGGTCGCAGACCCCGCCGTCGCTTATGTGGAAATAAGTACCCGATTCCCCAAAAGGTTTTTCGCGGTTCATCAGGGGAACCGGGCCTATTATCGGCGGCGCGCTGATGGAGGACGCGATCGCCCACGATATCTTCATGTCGCGAATGGAGATGCCGAGGTCTTCCGCGTAGAGGGTCGAATATATCTTGTCTTTGAGGGGGACGTTGCTCTTTACTATTGGTGTGGACCTGAAGTCACCCAGCCCTCCTTCGGCGCCCGCCGCGAAGTTGGAGCGGGGAAGCGTGGTGAAGAGGAACTTCTTGCCGCTGTTCAGCACCGTCCCGTTGACGATTAGAGCGGGCGCGTCCCCCCTCTCCGTCCTCTTCTGGAGATATCCAAAGGTAAGGCCGGACAGATAGTAGAGGTTAAAGTCGTCCTTCAAAAAGAACGCCTTTTCCATCGGGGAGGTCAATATCCGGGCCCAGAGCCTCGGCCTGAAAAAGGCGCTCTTTTCGATGTTTCGGCTCATCTCCCATATGAACTCCTCGAAAAACTCATCGTAGTCCTCTTCGTCCCTGTTCTCGTGAAGGGGCTTTTTGAGGCAGTAGTACGCCGATGATAGGCTGCCGGAGGATACGCACGATATGTAGTCTACCTCGTCAATGATGCTCCTGTCGTCGTCAAGCCTTACCTGCTTGAAAAGCTCCCTCAAGACCACGGTGCTCCACACGGCGCTCCTGCTCCCGCCGGTCGACACTGTCACGGCCAGGAAGTAGTCACCGTCGTCATATTTCCAGACCCTCTCTTTAATAGGCTCCGGCTGCCTGTATACAAGCCTTGACGGCGCAACATGAGCGCAACCTATAAGCAGAAAAGTAAGAGTCAATACGACAAGGCGAGAGAGAAATGTTCTTGGCATTGCTCCACCCCCCCTAATGGATTAACCGAGGATTGATCTAAAGCATTTTCAATCGGCTGGAATTAATGGATCAGTGCATCTATTATACACGCACGAATGGCTATTTCAAGGAAAATAATTTGGGCTTAATTTTTCAAATCGAACCCCCTTAAGAAATTGATTGCCTTTTTCCCCTCGGGGAGGTATATAATAGACCATGTAAAAAATTCTGGAGGGAGATATGTGCGATACATTCGTAGCCACGAGAGAGGCCACCGTCGACGGCTCCGTCATCTTTGCGAAGAACAGCGACAGGGAGCCGAACGAGGCCCAGGCAATCGAGTATTACCCCGCAAAGGTCTACAAGAAGGGCGGGGACTTGAAGCTTACCTACATTACAATTCCCCAGGCTGTGGAGACCCGGGGCGTGCTCCTCTCCCGACCTTTTTGGCTCTGGGGCGCCGAGATGGGGGCAAACGACGCCGGGGTCGTAATAGGAAACGAGGCGGTCTTCACCAAGCTTCCGACGAGAAAGGAGAAGATGCTTCTGGGGATGGATCTATTGAGGCTCGGCCTGGAGCGGGCCGACACGGCCGAGGGCGCCCTCGATGTAATGGTAAAGCTCCTCGAGAAGTACGGCCAGGGGGGGGCCGCCGGGTACGAGGATAAAAAGCTCCTCTATCACAATTCCTTTATCATTGCCGACCCGAAGGAGGCGTGGGTTTTTGAGACGGCGGACTACGAGTGGGCGGCGGTGAAAGTAAAGGGCGTCCGCTCGATATCGAATCGAATAACCATAGGAAACGAGTTCGACAGGTCGTCTCCCGGCCTCGTAGACACAGCGGTGAAAAAGGGGTGGTGCAAGTCGGAGGCGGAGTTTGACTTCGATAAATGTTATTCCGACTGGTTCTTTTCTACCTTTTCGATGGCAAGGCAGAGGTGCGAGAGAACCCAGGAGCTTATCGACGGCGCCGCCGGCAAAATCGACCCCTCCACCATGATGGCCTACCTTCGCGACCACAACATCGAGGAGGGCGAATACCGGACGCAGAAGCGCTTCTTCATGGACGAGATATGTATGCACGCCGCAAACGGCCTGTCGAGGGTAAGCCAGACCACCGGGTCTCTGGTATCCCACCTGACGGGTAAGATAAACACCCACTGGATAACCGGAACCGCCGCCCCCTGCACCTCGGTCTTCAAGCCTTTCTACTTCGAGGCGAAAAAGCTCCCGGACGTCGGCCCGGAGCCGACCGGCAGGTTCGACAAATCAATCCTCTGGTGGCGCCACGAGGCCCTCCACCGCGAGGTGATCAAGGACTACCCGAGACGGATAAGGGCCTTTAAGGACGAGAGGGACGAGCTCGAGGCGGATTTCTTAAAGGGGAGTGAAGAGCTTGTCAAGGGCGCCTTAAAAGGGAAAGGGGGAGGGTCTTCAAAGAAGCTCCTATCCTTCTCGGAGAGCTGCTTCAAAAGGGCTATGGATGCGGAGGAGAGGTGGTTTGATGCCGTGAGGTCGATACCAATAGAGAAAAAAGCGAATCCAATCTATTCCGGCTACTGGAAGAAGCAGTCCAAGAAGGCGGGGGCGCCGGCTTGATATTTCGCGTCGAGAGGATGGTTTTTTATCGAGAGGGAGGTCATTTTTTAATTAGCAAAAAAGGGGAGGTAATGAACCATGAAGCTTAACGTCAAGGCCTTTGCGCTGACGTGCGCGATTGTCTGGGCGGCCGCCGTTCTCCTCTACACCTGGTGGATCATAGTCCTGGAGGGCGCGACGGGGGAGGCCACTTTTTTAGGGCGGATCTACATAGGATACAACATCAGCGTTACCGGAAGCCTAATAGGGGCGCTCTGGGGATTCTTCGACGGCCTGATCGGGGGGTTCATCATCGCCTGGCTCTACAATCTGCTAACAGATAAAATGCCGATAAAGAAGAAGTGATGACCGATTCTATCGGCTCTCTCATCGACGCCGGGATCCCCTCCCGCCACCGATAAGGCGGTTTAACAAAAAACCACCGTGACATTTAAAAGAGCCTTGCAAAAAAGGTTGCGGGATATTTACACCTAAAAAATGGGGGTGCTCTTAAAAAACACCCCCATAATCACTAAAAATATTACTATTTCTTTTTACCGGAAGATAACCGGGACAAAAACCCGGAATCGACCATAGATCCCTGCCCCCTCCGATTTACTATTTCCCCCTGCCGATGCATTCCACAATAACGACAAAATGAATACTATAATTCCGCCAACGTCAGAGATAAAATCCGCTTTCAGATATAGAGGTCCAATATTAATATACGCTGAATCGGCCGACCGAGCACCGTTACCTCGGGTATTCGTCCGAGATGTAATCCTTTAAGTACTTGGTTTCCTCCTCGAGGCCGGACCTGACAAAGTTTACGATATCTTTCATGGAGATGACCCCCACGATCTCCTTTTTCGACACCACGGGCAGATGACGGATGTCGTTGGTCGTCATGACGTTGCTCGCCTTGTCCAGGGTGTCCTCGGGAGAGGCGCAGATCAGATCCCTGCTCATAATCTCCTTGACCTTGTAGGTGCAGAGATCCTTGGTGCATGTGCTGAGATGTATCAGGAGGTCCCTTTCCGTTATAATCCCGGAATATTTGTCCGAATCGTCCTTCACCAGAAGCGATCCCACCTTTTCGACGTTCATCACGGCCACGGCCTCGCCGACGTCCTTGTTCTCGTTGATCGAGAGAACAGAAGTCCCTTTTTCCTTGAGAAGATCGGAAATTGTCCTTTTTTTCATAGACAGGCTCCTTCGATAGATTACTAATTTTCTAATGTATTAAATATAGCATAGTGTTTATTTTTGGATTGTCAAGAAAAATAGAGAAAAAATTTTATATCACATATTTTATAGTATATAAAAACGTAAATCAAATTTAATCTGCGACGACGGCTCATGGCTGTCTTCCGCAGCACTTCTTGTACTTCCTGCCGCTCCCGCAGGGACACGGGTCGTTTCTCTTGACGTTTTGAAACGTGAGCCCGGACGGATCTATTTCTCCGCTTCTCACAGATTCGACCCTCCGCTTCACCTCATCGATGTGCGGCTCGATGTGGGTTAGAAGCATCTTTCTCGCGGCGCAAAAGACGGAGATGTTGTCGTACCCGGACGTGACGGACGTGTGGTCCCACCGGAACTTGGTGCAGTCCCCCCGGCAAAACGAGAGGTGGGGACAAGTTTTGCACCTTGAATTTACCTCCGCCTTCATCTCTCCGAACCTGAACCTCAGGGGGCTGGCCAGGAGCTTTTCCACGGGGTCATCGACGATGTT
>Ga0180431_10006267_pt1 | contig 14173 bp, 9 predicted proteins | sample SS_ome_11_FD_132459 | JGI IMG/M metagenome (GOLD analysis project Ga0180431, IMG submission 132459) | Hypersaline lake sediment archaeal communities from the Salton Sea, California, USA - SS_1_MS_1 metaG | ecosystem: Environmental > Aquatic > Non-marine Saline and Alkaline > Hypersaline >... | reverse complement strand
GGTACCAGTTCTCGGCGGCGGGGAGGTCGCGTTGCTCCTCGGCGACCATCCCCAGCGCATGACAACACTTGGCCACCTCCTGCTCCTGACCGTGTTTTCGGAAGAGCTCCAGAGCTTCCTGATGCCGGGTCTCCGCGGTCTCGAGCTGCTCCTGCTCCAAGGCGATCCGACCGAGTTGAAAGAGGGTCTTGGCGGCGCCGATTTCGTCCCCGATCCTTTCCTCGATGGCGAGAGATTGGTGATACCAGTCTTCGGCGATCGCGAAGTCCCGTTGCTCTTCGGCGACGCTTCCCAGATGGTGACAGGTCTTGGCGACGTTTTCCTCGTTGCCCTGCTCCCGGTGGATGCGCAATGCCTTGTGGTACCGCTCGATCGCCGTGTCGTATTCGTGCCGCGCTTCGGCAATCCTTCCCAGCTGGTGATAGGCACCGGCTTGACCCCCGACGTGGCCGAGCGCGCCGGCGAGCTCGGCCAGTTGCTCGAAGGCCTCCCGCGCTTCCGCAAAGTCGCGCAGGTTTTCCGCATAGAGCCCCAGGGTCTGCACCAGGTCCGCCTGGGAGGCCGTGAGTCCCAGGCGCTCGGCATGCTCACGAGCGGCCCGCAGATTGGCGTGGTGCATGCGAAAGCCGGGTCGCTGGCGGTGGAGAGGCAGACGACCCAGGGTTTGTGCCACCGAGGCGAAGACGCCGACGAATGCCCGCGTCCAGCGTTGCTGCTCGTCCTCTGGGACGACGCAGAGCACGGTGGAGTGCAGATAGACGCCGAGCGCCGGGTGAAGCTCGAAAACGCCGGGGCCGCGCTCGCGCATGAGGCCCGCGCCGGCGAGGATGCCGAGGAAGGCGGCAACTTGCCGCTCCTCGAAGTCGCTGCCGGCGTCGCCGGCCATGGCCGCCAGCATCCGGGTGTCGGCACAGGTGTGGTGAAGGGCGAGGGGGAGGAGCAGGGGCCGCAGCGCGGGCGGGACCGCCTCGAGGGCCAGGCGCAACGGTGCCAGGAGCCGCATCTCTTCCTCCTCTCCTTGCTCGACCGCAAGTTCCCCCATCGTCGCTCGCAGCCTCGCCAGCAGCTCGCCGGCCTCGAGATCGGCCAGCCGCGGCACCATCACCCCCATCGCCAACGGGTGTCCGGCGAGCAGATCGAGCAAGGCGATCTGTGCCGGATCCCGACGTTCGATCGGTACCCGGGACTCGTCGACCAGGTGCTGGAAGAGCTCCCACCGCTCCTCGCCCCGAAGTCCCCCGAGGGGGATCCGCAAGCACCGCGGTCCGAGCCACGACTCTTCTGTGCGACTGGTGACGATCACTTTGGTCGGACTGCCCTCGAGGCCGTGGAGAAAAGCGAGCAGATCCTCGCGATCGGCCGCGGACAAGGTCGGCGGGATCGTGGTGCCGTCGATGCCCGTGACCACCTCGAAGTTGTCCCAGACCATCAACAGCGGCTGCTCCCGCAGGACTTCGCTCAGCGATTGCAGCTGCTCCCGGCGCTCCGACAGGGGGAACGTCGGACCGCACAGCTGCTCGCCCAAGCGGTTCAGAACAAACTCGGCGGTGCGGATCTCGTCCCACCGGAACCAGAAGAGAGGCCCGGGCAGGCCGTTGGTCTTGCGCAGCCACTCGACGAAGGCGTGAGCCAGAGCGGTTTTTCCGACCCCCCCGAGTCCGTGGATCACGATCGCGGGTCGGGACGAGCGCAGAGCGCGCTCGAGTCGCAAGAACAGGCCGTCGCGGCCGAAAAAAACCGGCTGACGTTGGCGATCGTCGGGCTCGCTTTTACGAGCCGCCGGCGCGTCCACCAGGGAGAGGTTGACCTCCGTCTGCCGGTAGAGGACCGGCACCAGCCAATCCTGCAGGGGATGGTGGCCGCGAGCGCAGATGCGGCCCGGCTCGGCGGCCATCGCCCGGCGGCCGGCCGCCGTGGCTGCAGACACGTTGCCCGAGGCGAAAAGCTGGCGGTAGAACTGATCGAGAAACAGCTGCGCACCGCGAACGTTGAGCTGGTAGGACATGGCCACCACCGAGCACCCGCCCGCTTTGACCAGCGCCGTGGCAACCGAGGCAAAAACGTCGTCCGATCCCTCGCCGACGGTCGCCGAGCGGCAGGCGTTGAGCACCGCGATCGGGATCGGGATCTCTGCGAAGAGCTCGGCCAGTTCCGCGGCAGGGATGGCAGTGGTCCGCTCGCCGGCCCCGCGTTCAAAGAAGAGCGCGCCTTGCGCGGCGGCCGTTCCGTGGCCGTCGAAATGGAAGATGTGGTAGAAGTCCGGCCTTTCTTTCAGGTGTTCGGCGAGCCGCCCGAAGGTCGGAGGGCGCAGAACGTGTACTTCCACCGGCAGCTCAAGCCGGCCTACCAGCTCCACCAGGGGACGGGCTACCGAGCGATAGCCGATGTCGTCCTCGGCTCGGCGCGCGATCACCAGCAGGATGCGAATGCGGTCCGTCGCCAGGTGGGGAGCCCGCGGCGGTGACGGCGCCAGCGAGTCGGGGCAGCGTTCGACCTGGGCCCGGTGACCGAGGGGTCCTCCCTGCGGCGCGTGCACCGCCTCCCAGGGCCACGACAGCACCCGCGGATCGTCGCTGCGGATGGTCAGCCGCAGATTCTCACTGGCGGCCGCCTGCGCCAGCACCGCCGCCGCGGCCGGATCCCCGAACAGAGCATCGGACGCCGCCTTGCCCCAACTCTCCAGGGCCTCGAGCACGCAATCCCGGCGTTCGGTCAGCGGTGCAAACGGGTAGGCGAGGTATTCCTCCAGGTACCAGCGCAGCTCGGCCCCCAGCGTACGTCGGGTCATGCCCGGGACCGGAAACCGATCGGCGGGAGGAATATCGCAACTGCGGCCGTTCCGGTCGCGTTCCGGCAGCTCCACGCACAGTCGCGGCGGTTCGCTGCCGGGCAGGTGACGGACCACCAGGTGACGCATCGTCAGGGCCATGACGGCCAGTATAGCCGGCCGGGACGCCGTGAGGATCATCGGGCTGGCCCGCGCCGACCGGCTGCGGGTAGGATACCCGGCAGACCCGAAGGGAGCTGATCACAATGCCGACGCCCCAGTGGTTCGAGGAGCTGACCGTGCTGGCGGATTTGCCGCCCCGCCAGTTGCTGAAACAACTCCGTGACCTGGATGAGACCGCAGCCGCTCGCGCCCTGGAGCTGCGGTTGGCGGATCCCGAACACGGATACACCTTCGATTGCGGCGAGATCGCGGAGCTCGCCGAGACTCCCTGGTACCAGAGCGGTCAGGCGGTGGGATACGTGGCTGTCGCCGAGCCGGTCGACGATCTGGTCGCGATCCGCCCGGCGGCCCAAATCGCCGCCGACGCCGGCCTCGTCCGTCGTCGGGTCAATATCGACCTCACCGCTTTCCGGGCCGCGAAGTACCCCGGCGGCGAGGCCCACCGGGTGCTTTTCCACTTCGACGCGGTCCAGCAGTGGCCCGACGGCGAGGAGTACCTCCACTTCAGCACCAGCCGCCGGGTGAGGCAGGGTGAGCCCGCGCCCGATCTCGCCCAGCCGATCTTCGCCGGCCTGACGGTGGGGCCGCGCGGGCTGGATCTACGTTATGCGGCGATCAAGGTCAAGCAAACGGACCAGGCATTCGTCGAGTTTCTCGAAGCCGACGTCTATCGTTCGGGCCTCCGGCTGCTGTCGTTGCGCCAGCCGGTCACCGCGCTCTATTCCAGGATGGCCGAGGAGCTGACCAGGAAGATCGGCGGCTCCTCCGCGCCGATCGCGAAGCGGCTGCTGGGACTGGACTTCAACCCGCGCGGCACGAGCGCGCCGCTGGCCCTCGGCACCTACCTCGCGGCACAGATCCCGGAGGCCCGCGAGCTGCGATGGTCGTGGGAGGGGTGGCGCTTTCATCCCGCCAGCGGACGGATCGTCGACGAGGCGGAGGAAGCGTTTCCTTATAACTACCTGGCGCTGAGCGTCCATCGCTATCCCGAACCGTGGGAAACGGTCCGAGCTCCGCGTCTCCATGCGCCCCGGACCGCGGAGGTTGCCGCCGCGAACACGGCGGAGCAGCGCGCATCCACGGCGAGCGCGGCGTTCGCCCCGGTGCCTGCCGGGGCCCCCGCGGATCTCGAGATCGAGGTCGGGGTCCGACCCGAGGACGGCCGGCTGCGATTGACCTACGTGGTCACCTGGGCCGACGAGACCCACGGCATGCACAAGTTACCGATCCGGGGTCCGCTCCTGAACCGACCCGACCAGTTCCACGCCGACCTGTTTGAGGAGCTCGAGAACCTTAACCGGGGGCTCGGCGACGCAGAGGAGATGATTCTGGCCGAGGAGGTGGGTCCGCGCCTCGGGAAGTGGGGCCAGCGGCTTTACCGGATTCTCTTCCCTGCGGAGCTGAAAGCGGCTTATCGCAAGTTCCGTAACCGGGTCACCACGGTGCAGATCACCGCCGCCGAGCCGTGGATACCGTGGGAGCTGGTAAAACCCTGGGACGAGAGCGAGGAGCCGCCGATCGACGATGATTTTCTCGGGATGAAGTTTCAGCTCACCCGGTGGCTGAGCGGCGGCACGCCGCCGGCCCGAGAGATTCCCGTGCAGGCCCTGGCCTGCCTGGAGGCGGGCCGCGTTGCGGGGCGCAAGGCGCTGCCACACGCACCTGCGGAGCGCACGCTGCTCGCCGAGTTGGCCCTCCGGCGACCCGGGGTCCGCGATGCCAGTCCGCCGCAGGCGACGCGGCAAGCGATCGGGCAGCTGCTCGGCGCCGGCGGCGTCGGGCTGGTGCATTTTGCCGGCCACGGCGACTGCGATCCCGGCAGAGCTCACAAGGCGGCGATCACTCTGATCGACGGAAGCTCGTTCGCGGCCGACCAGATCGAGGGAGAGCTCGCAGCCCGGGTCGCGAAGGATCGGCCGCTGATCTTCTTCAACGCCTGCCGCGGGGGGCGTCAGGGTCTGGCGCTGACCGGCATCGACGGCTGGGCGCCCGCCTGGGTGCGGGTGGCCCGGTGCGGCGCTTTCCTCGCCCCGCAGTGGGCGGTGCGCGACGAGCTGGCCTACGAGTTCGTGCGCGTCTTCTACGGCGCCCTGGATCAGGGCCTGAGCTTCGGTCCGGCGACGCAGCTCGCCCGCTGGCACGTGCGCGGGCTCGATCCCGGCAACTCCGCGGCGCTGGCCTATGCGGTCTTTGCCCATCCCCATGGGCGACTCAGCTTCTGAGTTTCCTAACTGCGGTAGGAAAGCGATCGAAGGCCGGAGGTCCCTGATGACGAGGGAGGCGAGTGGAGCAGGGGAGAAGGGGCGCAGGTGTTAGCATCTCCCGGCGACGATTTCCAACCGACGAGGAGGAAACCATGTTCATCTTCGAGCAGATTCGCACCGGCGGCGACCGCAACTTCGGCTACCTGGTGGGAGACCGGCAGGTTCAGCAGGCGGTCCTGGTGGATCCCAGCTACGATCCCGGACGCCTGGTGGCGCGGGCCCGGGCCCAGGGCCTGAGCGTCACGCACATCATCAACACCCACGGCCACATCGACCACACCAACGGCAACAAGAAGGCCCGCAAGCTCACCGGGGCGCCGCTGGTGGCCCACCGCTCCGCCGCCTCCGGCCCCGACGTGCCGGTCGATCACGAGGACGAGCTAACCCTCGGCGAGCTGACATTGAAGTTTCTTTACACGCCGGGGCACTCGGGCGATTCCCTTTGCATCCTGGTCGACGAGGTCTGCATCACCGGCGACACGCTGTTCGTCGGCAAGATCGGCGGTACCGCCACCCGGGAGGCGGCCGAGGCGGAGTACCGCAGCCTCCACGAGGTGCTTCTGCCCCTGCCGGAGGCCACCACCATCTGGCCGGGGCACGACTACGGCTGCCGCGCCGCCACCACCATCGGCCTGGAGAAGCGCACCAACCCGTTTCTCCTGTGCAAGGACCTCGCAGAGTTCCTGGAGCTCAAAGCCAACTGGGCGGAGTACAAGGAGCAACACGGACTGGTGTAGCGTGAGCCTTTTCGGGGGAGTGAAGAGGGGCTCCCTCCGGCAGGAGCCCCTCAGGATCGGCCGCCGGCATTCGCGAGTCAGAATGGAATGTCGTCGTCCTCGGGCTCGAAGTCACCGCCGGGCGCAGCACCGCCAGGCGCAGCGCCGCCCGGGGGACCGCCACCGGGCGGCTCGTAGGGCGGCGGAGCCGACGGACCGGGAGGACCGGCCGCGTCACTCCGGGTGCCGAGCATCTTGAAGATCTCGCAAACGACCTCCGTCTTGAAGCGCTTCTCCCCGGTATTGCGGTCCTCCCAGGAACGGGTCTGGAGCCGTCCCTCGATGTACACCTGTCGGCCCCGGGTCAGATACTGCCCGGCGACCTCGGCCTGACGTCCCCAGACGACGATCTGGTGCCATTCCGTTTCTTCCTGGCGCTGGCCGTCCCGATCCGTCCAGGTGCGGTTGGTCGCCAGGCTGAAGTTGCCCACCGGCCTTCCCGACGCCGTCGAACGGATCTCGGGATCGCGGCCCAGATGGCCGACCAGAATCACTTTGTTGATCATACGACTATCTCCTTCGTTCGTGAGTCGGTATCATACCCCGGGCCGGCGGTCTCCCCAACGGCTCTGCCGCCGTCGGCCCTGACCCGGGGAGTCATTCGCCAACTAGTAAAGACGTAAAAAGTGCGCGCCATCTTGCAACGAGTTGAGTCGGCATCGGTAGAAGTCGACGGCGAGCTCGTCGGAGCCATCAGCCGCGGCATCCTCGCCCTGGTGGGAGTGGAGACCGGTGATGGCGCGGGGGAGGTGGCGGCGCTGGCCAAGAAGATGGCCGGTCTGCGAATCTTCGAGGACGCCGAGGGCCGCATGAACCTCGACGCCGCGGCCGTGGGCGGCGAGTTCCTGGTGGTGTCGCAATTCACCCTCGCCGCCTCGCTCGAGCGCGGCCGGCGCCCGTCGTTCAATCACGCCGCGGGGCCGGAGGAGGCCCGGCCCCTGGTCGAGGCGCTGATGCGGGATCTCGCCCGCCGGGGCTTCCGCGTCGCCGGCGGGAGGTTCGGGGCGCGCATGAAAGTCGAGCTGATCAACGACGGGCCGGTGACGTTCGCCCTCGAGGTCCGCGACTCCCGCGTCGTCTGACTCAAAGATCCCGGAGCCCTTTTCCCGGCTTGAAGCGCACCGTCTTGCCGGGCGTGATCTCCGCCGCGACGCCCGTGCGCGGGTTGCGCGCCGAGCCCCTCCTGCGTTCGCAGATCTGGAAGACGCCGAAGCCGCGAAGCTCGATGCGTTTGCCGCAGCGCAGCGCGTCCTTCATCGTCGCGAAGATGGCATCCACCGCCAGCGCTGCCGTACCCCGCGGAATTTCCGATTCCTCAGTCCCCCGAGTGACCAGATCGGCCTTGATCATCGTCAGCTCTCGTCAGGCCTGCAGCTTCTTGCGCAGGATACACAGCTCCAGGGCCTCCGATGCCATGTCCGCCAGGCTCTTGAATTGGTCGATCTTGAAGTCGGCAAGATCGCCCTCGCCCTGGTCGCCGTAAAGAACGATCACCATCCGATTGCGCAGGGTTACCGGCACCATCAGACACGCCTTCGGCCAATCGCCGCCCCAGCAGCGCGCCAGCTGGCGGTGGGCCGGCATCGGCGGCAGCGGACCGAGATGGAAGCCGGCGCCGCGGCGCAGGTTGAGGAAAATCGACGGCTGGTCGAAGCTGATCAGCACCGCGCGAAACAGTTTGCGATCGAAGTGCTCCCCGTGGGCCAACCAGCCCACCACGCAGTTCTGCTGGACCTTGAACAGCGCACAACGTTGGAACCTCTGCGCCAGATAGCTCAGGAGAATCTTGCCGATCGCGTGGTAGTCGGTCTGATTTTGGAGAAGCCGCTCGACGCCTTTGAGGTCAAGCGCAGGAGCGCCTGCTACCCTGCGCCTGGCGCTGGCGGCGGCCGGGCGGGGCTTCGGTGCCGCCGCCGGGTGGGGCTTCGGTGCCGCGGCTCCCTGCCCGCCGGGGGTCAGGGTCGAGCGGCCGGCCGCCGAGTGGATAACCCTGCTGGTCTCGGCGAAGACCTCCTCGGGATCGGCCCAGACGACTTCGTCACCCCCGCCGCTGCCGAGGAGGATCTTGGCGCTCTCGTCCCACATATAGCGGGCACGGTTGAGGCGATCGAGCAGGTGCCCGTAACGGCGTGGACAATCGATGTTGTAGTACTTCTCGAGCGCTTCGAAGATCCGCACCTCGTTGGCGATGTGCGCCTTGACCTTGCGATTGGTGCAGAAAGCCAATTCGTCGAGGAAGGCCAGGTTGTGGACGTTGAGGGTGGCGATGTCCACTTCGGTCTCGGTGGCGCCGAAGGGGATCGCCTGGCAGCGCAGCGCGACCTTCGGCGGGACCAGGTCGAGAACTTCGTAGGAGATCCCGCGCAGCTGTTCGATGCGCACGGCGGGCACCTCGAGCTGGTCGGAGAGCGCTTCGAGCAGACGCTCTTCCGTGACCACGTCCATCTCCAGCAGGCAGGTGCCAATGCGCCCGCCGACGATGCGCTGGCTCTGAATCGCCCGGATGAGCTGCTCGCCGGTGACCCAGCCGCGTTCGACCAGAATCTGGCCCAGCTTCTTGGTTGCCCCCTTTTGCTGGTTCAATCGCTTGGATCCTTGTGCGCTACCATATCCCCAGTGCCTGCTCATGCTAACGCGATGGCGCGAAGCCTGTAAAGTTGTGTGCATCGCCCGCGGCTGGTATCCTCGTCGCATGAGATGCGATCGCGCCGGACGGCGCATACTTCGCCATCGCCTTGACCCGGGACACGGCTTCCATGAGCACGGCTCGGTGGCGACGCGGATGATGATCATCGCCCTTGGCCTCCTGCTCGCCGCGGGCACCGCGGCCGATCTCGGCGCTCGCGCCAACGCATCGCCCGCCCCCGGGACGCCGGCGAAGGTCGATACCGCGCGCGTGGTCGAGGCGGCTTACTATTTCGCGCTGGCCAAAATGCTGGTCGAGGAGTCGGCCTTCGACGAAGCTCAGCACGCCTTCCTGCGCGGGCTCGAGCTGGACGACTCCGACTCTTATGCCTACCTCGAGCTCGCCCGATTCCATTTCCAGCTCGCGCAGCTCTGGCATGCGGACGAGAGCCGCCTCGAGCACCTCCGGAGCGCGGCGGGCTACGCCGAGGAGGCGCTCCGGCGGCAGCCGGAAAATCCCGACTTCCTGCGCAGCCATGCGCAGATCCAGATGCGTCTCGGCGAACATGAGCTGGCCGCGCTGCCGCGTGCCGAGGAGGCCTTCGAGAGCTTGCGCCGGAAGGTGCCGGGGGATCTTCAGGTCCTCACCTCCCTCGGCCAGATTTACCTCTGGTCGAACCGGCCGGCCAAGGCCGTGGAGGTGCTCCAGGAGGCGAGCACCTATCTGCCCAATCACCGCATGATCCTGACCATGCTGGTCGAGGCCCTGCTCGAGGCCGGGGACTCGGAAGAAGCCGAGATCGCGCTGGCCAGACTCGTCGCCATCCAGCCGGGCTCCCTCGACCACCGGCTGAAGCTGGCCCAGCTGCGCAGTCAGCGCGCCGATCATCGGGGGGCCGCGGAGGTGCTGCGGGAAGCGCCGGAGGAGATCCGAGACGACTCCCGCCTCCGGCAATCCCTGGCCCGCGAGCTCCACCTCGCCGGGGAAAACGAGGCGGCCCTGGATACCGTCGACTACCTGCTCGAGGATTTTCCCGACGTCAGGAGTCTGCGGCAGCTGCGGATCTCCATCCTGGCGGGGATGGTGCGCTACCGCGACGCCATCGTCGAATTGGAATCGCTGATCGGCAACGAGGCGGAGAATCCGCGGTACCTTCAGGATCTGCTGCTGCTGTGCCGCCTGCTGGAACGGGTCGGACGCTCGGCGGAGGCGGCGGAGAAGCTGCGTGCGCAGCTGGCGCGCCGTCCCGGCGACGCAAGCCTGGAACTTCAGCTCACCCTGGCCGGGATCCTGGAACGTCAGGATCGGACGAGCGAGGCGGCCGACTTGCTGGCCCGGGAGATCGCCGGGGCACCGGTGGAACAGCTCGAGATGCTCGCTCCGGCCCTGGCCGAAGTACTGCTGCGCGCCGACCGCGCCGACGAAGCGAGTGCCGTGCTCGCCGCCGCTGCCGAGCGGTCGGCCAACGCCAACGGCGCTGACCGCGAGTTGGCGGATGGTTTGCGGCTGCGTCAGCTCGCCGTTCTGGCGATCGAGGAGAACTGGGACGAGCTCGTCGAGTTGGCCCCGGAGCTCGTCGCGAACCCGGCGGAGGAGGTGCGCGTGGGCGCGCGTCTGCTGCTGGCCGACGCCCTGGCCGCCACCGACCGCCTCGACGAAGCCCTGGAACTTCTGGCCGCCGGCGACGGCGGAGCCGACAGCGCGCGCCGGCTGCTCGCCGGGCGGGTGGAGATCTTGTTCGACCACGACCGGGAAGACGAGGCGCAGCAGCTGCTCGGGCAGGCGATCGACGGCGGGGATCCGGAGGATCTTCTGTTCGCCGCCCAGAACCTCCAGCGCAACCGCCGCTACGCCGAGGTGATCGTGCTCGCCCAGCGCGTGGTGGCGGAGCAGCCCGAGTCGCTCGCGGCGCTCTTCCTCCTCGGAGCCGCCCAGGAGCGCAACGGCGAGAGGGCGGCGGCGATCGCCACCTTCCACCGCCTCCTGGCGCTCGATCCGGAGCATGCCCCGTCGCTCAACTACCTCGGCTATATGTGGGCGGAGAGGGGAGAGAAGCTCGACGATGCCCTGACCATGATCCGGCGCGCGGTCGCTCTCGATCCCGACAACGGCGCCTACGTCGACTCCCTGGGCTGGGTCTGCTATCAGCTCGGCCGCTACGAGCAAGCGCGGGAACACCTCGAATGGGCGGTCCGCCTGATTCCGGACGATGCGACCATCCTGGAACATCTCGGCGATCTCTACCTGAAACTCGATGAGCTCAGCCGTGCCCGCGACTGCTACCGGCAGGCCGTCGAGCTCGATGGTGAGAATCTCGCCGCGGTGCGCCGCAAGCTACAAACCCTCGACGAAAAGGGTCTCTGAGCCCCTCTGCTCCGACCCCGCCACGTGGACCTGTGAACGCTCGCCTGCGTCTTCAGCCGCTCGTCGTCTCGCTCGCCTTGCTGGCGGGTTGCGCCTCCTCCGGGAGTCTGTCGATCCTGCCGGGATGGACGTCGCGCGAGGATCCGTGGGAGATCCCCGGCGACTCCTATCCTACCCAGCGCCTCTACCGCATCAAATACGACGGCCCCGAAGGTCGCCTGGGATTCAAGCTGACGCTTTACCTCGAGGGGGAGGCTCTTTTCCGCATGCAGGCGGCCGACTCCCTGGGACGAAAGATCTGGGACCTGAGCGTCGATGAAAACGACCAGGCGCTGTGGCTGGATCACCGCCATCAGCGCTACTGCCAGTCGCGGGGCGCCAGCCGGCTGGGTATCGTGCCGCTCGCCTACCTGCCGCTCGTCGCCCTGCCGAAATTGCTCCTGGGCCGGCTGCCGGCCGTCCCCGCCGCCGAGCTGCGACGGACCCGAGAGCTTCTCTCCTACCGCGACGCTCGCGGCCAGCTCTGGAACGGGGGTCTGGTCGACGGGCGATTGGAATGGTGGACCCTGGTTGAAGCAGGGGAGGCGGTCACCTGGTGGCGCCGCAACGGTGACGGAGGGATTTTTGCGGATGTGCGCGGCAAGGTGAATCTGCGCTGGCGGGAGGTGATCCGCGAGCCGCTGTTGCGCCCGCCGGCCCGGCTCGAGATCCCGCCCCAGTATGGGGAGGGGGCTTGCGGGGCCCCGTCTCCGGAACTCAGCTCGCTGCGCTCGCAAACCTCTGCGGACTCCAGTCCCCTTCAGGGGGCTTCCCCTGAGTAGCACGGGGCTTTGAGTCCCGTGCGGACGTGCCGCGACCACCAAACGTCGCCGGGCCAAGGTCGTTGCCCGCCAAGGCTCTCTCCGCTATACTTTCTACGCTCATTTCATGGACCGTCCCGCTTCTGCCAGAAGTTGGCGGCACCGGCGTAAGTCCTTTGTTTGCAACAGTTGTCTAATTTCCGAGACGTTCTGTAGTCAGCGATAGTCATCCCTTCACTCACTTGCGTCAGATTCCGATGCCCGAAGCCGCCGCAGTCCGCACAGAGAGCCAGCCAAAACCCACGGCCTTGCCGCACAGCGAGGAATCGGAGCGCGCCGTCCTCGCCGCGATTTTGCTCTCTCCCCGGCTCATGCCGGTGGTCAGCGGCCGCCTGGAGCCTCCGGACTTCTATCTGGAGCGCCATCAGCTTCTCTACCAGGTGATGCTGGAGCTTGCCGAGCGCGGCTCGGAGATCGACCTGCGGACCTTGCAGGCCCGGCTCGAGCAGCGGGGAACCTTCGAGACCGTCGGCGGCATGGCCTATCTGGCCGGGCTCGACCTCGATCTCCCCGATCTCGGACGCATCGAGACCTACGTCGAGCTGGTCAAGGAACGCTCGGTACGCCGCCGTCTGATCCGCGCCTGCCAGGAGATCTCCCGCGACTGCATGGAACGCGGCCTGGATGCGGGCGAAGCCCTCGGGGTCGCGGAGAAGCTGATCTTCGAGCTCGGCGAGGAGGCGGTACAACGCGGCTTCACCCCCTTGGCGGAGATCTACGAGGCGACTGTCGCCAGCCTGGAGGAGCGCGCCGGCGGCACCATGCTCGGCCTGCCAACCGGTTTCTACGACTGGGATCGCATCTCCCAGGGTCTGGTTCAGGGGAACCTGATCATCATTGCCGGGCGTCCCGGGATGGGCAAGACGAGCCTCGCCCTCAACATCGCGCAGCACATCGCCATTCGCGAGGAGCGCCCGGTGGGGATCTTCTCGCTCGAGATGAGCGAACAGGAGTTGGCCCAGCGCATCCTGGCATCCGAAGCGGACCTGCCCTTTGCCGATCTGCGCGCCGGCCGCCTCTCGGAAGGCCAGTGGACCAAGCTGTACGAGACCATCCGGCGGACCACGGCGGCGCCGATCTTCATCGACGACTCACCGAATCCGAGCCTGCTCGAGATCTCCTCCAAGGTCCGGCGCCTCAAGGCCGAGAAGGGATTGGAGCTGCTGGTGGTCGACTACCTCCAGCTGATGCAGGCCGGCGGACGCTACGAGAGCCGGCAGCTCGAGATCTCCGCGATCAGCCGGGGTCTCAAGCAGCTGGCGAAAGAGGTCGAGCTCCCGGTGCTGGCGCTGTCACAGCTCTCGCGCCAGCCCGAGCGGCGCACCGGCGATCACCGCCCTCAGCTGGCAGATCTGCGCGAGAGCGGTTCGATCGAGCAGGATGCCGACATGGTCTGCTTCATCTACCGCGACGAGATCTACAACCCGGATGATCCGGACAACAAGGGCCTGGCGGAGTTGATCGTCGCCAAGCACCGCAACGGTGCCACGGGCACCGTCGAGATGGTCTTCCTCGGCGAGAACACGAGCTTCCGCAACCTCGATCGCACCCACAGCGAACAGCACAGCGAACAGCAAGCGCCGTTCTGAGCCCCCCCTATCGAGCTGGGAGCGCCGGCTTCCAGCCGGCTCGTGGGCACAGCGTGGCGCGTTGGAGCGTCCACGCTCGCGCTGGGAGCGCCGGCTTCCAGCCGGCTCGTGGGCGAAGCGTAGCGCGTTGGAGCGTCCTCGCTCGCGCTGGGAGCGCCGGCTTCCAGCCGGCTCGTGGGCAAAGCCCACGAATGACTCTCTGAGCCCTCGGATTCCACCGAGCCTGCATCTACGACTGGATAGCAGCGAAGGACCGGGAAAGCGGCACCGCTGCCCTCAAGGCGAAGAAGATTCGATTCGGGAAACCTGGGGCCCATTCGCTATCTTTGCAGTCCATGGGTTGCTTTTTTAGGTTATTGAAGTGTAGTTTTAAGGGTTGAGATGTATTTTCAGGGTATGGGATGAACAGAAAATCACCGCGAGCTAGCTGCTCGTTGGGCTAGAAGCCGGCGCTCCCAGCGCGAACGAGGACGCTCCAACGCGTTACGCTTCGGCCACGGGCCGGCTAGAAGCCGGCGCTCCCAGCGCGAGCGAGGACGCTCCAACGCGTTACGCTTCGGCCACGGGCCGGCTAGAGTGAAGTTTCCCCGAGAAGCGTGCGGTATCCTCTTGATTCTAAAGGAGTTAACTCGATAGCGAGATTCCCTGGCCTGCCTACAGGCCAAGCAGCTGACGTGCCTTGGCCTGCAGAGGAGTGGGAGGGGTAATCTGCTGGAAAGCCGCACCCTCCATGTCGTTGGACCG
>Ga0180431_10006265_pt1 | contig 14175 bp, 10 predicted proteins | sample SS_ome_11_FD_132459 | JGI IMG/M metagenome (GOLD analysis project Ga0180431, IMG submission 132459) | Hypersaline lake sediment archaeal communities from the Salton Sea, California, USA - SS_1_MS_1 metaG | ecosystem: Environmental > Aquatic > Non-marine Saline and Alkaline > Hypersaline >... | reverse complement strand
GTTATTAAATCTCCATCTAAATCAGTTGGTTTTTTATTCTTATCTATATCTGATTTAAAACATATTTCTTCTGCATAAGTTCCACTTAAATTGATGGTTACTGCAAGAGTTCTTACAATATCTTTTTTACTTTTTTTTAACAACTCATAAAATTGTTTTTCACCAATATGTAAAGGATTAATTTGAGAAGGCGGTGGATTATAAGTTCTATTTGGTCTTATTGTTCTATGTGCCCATTGCTGTGTTATCAATGGAAGTATTATTTTTTCTTCAGGGTTTAATAATATAATATTTCCATTTTTGAATAGTTCAAAGACTAGAATATATTCTCCTTCTTTTTTTTGTATTTTTATTTTTATTATTCTGTCAAATTCATGTTGAGTTATTTCAGTAATTCTACCATTTAATAGATATTTTCGACAGGTCATAGCAAATGTTGATGGTTTTTGTGGAACTGAAAAAACTTTTTGTGTTGTACAAATAAGATCACTGTTTTTTATATAGATTATTTCTTTTTCGTTTATATTTTTATTATTTATTCTAATTAGTAACTCGTCTGGAGATGGTTGATATATTTTATCTATGTAACTACCAATTAGATTTTGAAATTCAGAGACAATTACATAGATGTCAAATGATGATAATCCTCGCTGCATATTCTAACACATTATGTATTTAAACATTAAAAAAGCAATGGGATTATTAACAAACATATTAAGATTTATTTTAAACTCATTAATTTAAAATATTTTATTAATTTTGGATGGGATGGGAGGTACCTCTTAAAAAGGAGGAGGTGGGATGCATAAGGAGGAGAGAGGTACCTCATTTGCTAGTAGGAGAGATGTGAGATTCGTTTGTTTATTATAAAATAAGATTGAGGAGATGAGATGTGGTAAAAGATGGGATATATTTGGATTGAGCCTGTTTAATGATACAGATAGCACTCCCCCAAATCTGTTTTGCCCAGGACATTTCTTATTGAATAAGCAGAAGCCGTTCCTGTGCTTTAAGTTCGCTGAGCAATCGTTTTTTTTGGTCATATTTTTATCCTTCACCACTATGCCATGCGCTTATGCCTGGCAATACCAGCATGCAATGACTAGTATATAAATGTTTTGTTCTTTGCATGGCATAAGTGTTAAGCAGAAGCATAATGCATAAATACTGAACTATACATTTTACTTCTGGATTCTGTGGAAAGTTATCAAAAGGAACTCACGCATATAAGAACAATTCTAAAAAACAATCCTAAGGGTATGACAGTAACAGATATATCACGAGAAATTGACATAAATAGAAACTCTGTTGCAAAATATTTGGATATATTATTGATTTCAGGACATGCTGAAATGGTTACATTTGGCCCAGCAAAAGTATTCTTTCCATCCAGAAGGATCCCACTATCAGCTATCCTCAATTTTACATCAGATTATATTGTTTTATTAGATAGAGAATTAAAATTTTTACAGATAAATGATAATCTTTTAAATCTATTGAACGTCGAACTTGGAGATATTATTGGTCAGAATATTGAAGATTTTACATTATCTATATTTAAGATACCCGAAATTTTGGAGAATGCAAAAAAAGCACTAGATGGAAAAGAATCTTCAATAGAATCAAATTATATAATTGGAAGTAAAGAGTTATATCTTGGAATAAAACATATTCCAACAACATTTGATGATGGAGAACCTGGGGTAACTATTATTATAGAAGATATTACAAAAAGAAAAAAATCTGAACAAAAAATGAAACAAGCTGTTAAAGAATGGGAAGTAACCTTTAACTCTGTTTCAGATATGATTTCTATTTTAGATGAAGAATATAACATTGTAAAGGTGAATAAATCATTTGCAAATTTATTCAATTGTAAACCAGAAGATTGTATAGGCAAAAAATGCTATGAAATATTACATGGAAAAAATGAAACGCATTCCATGTGCCCTTGTAAAAAGGTTCAATCCACAAAAAAACCAGCCAATGTAAAATTTTTTGAACCAAACGTTGGACTAGAACTAGATATTACTGCATCACCAATCTTTGATGATGATGGAGAAATCTCAGGTTCAGTACATATTATGAAAAATATTACAAAAAAAGATTAAAGAGATAAGATTTTTATTAAAATGTACCAAATGTTGACGAGATACCTAAAGTAATAAGTACCATAATTGTAAGAACTGAATTTGTTTTCAAATCAAAAATATTAACCCATTCTAAAATACCTAAAATAACAATAGATAACACTAGTAAAACGACAAGTAGAATAACAATTCTTGCAACAATTGCAACATCAATAGAAGATGAGATTTTTTGAACAAGTGGCCATACAGTGGCAAAGAACGATAACAATCCAACTGTTATTTGTGCTTTTGTCAGTTGATTCATATCTATTTGTCAGCAATTTTTTCTTTATAAAACTTTTTAAAAGTATAATAAAAAATCAATCCAAACTTGTCTCTACAGTAATTACAACTGCATCAATCATAGTATCAAGCTCCATACCCTCAGGATCCTGAGATAAAAGAAGAGGAAGATGCATAAAACCAGCCTTAATACTTAGTTCATTTTCTTGTATGTATTTTAATGTCCTATATAAAACAGCATTACAAACATACATTCCAGCATAAAAACTATGTTTAACAGATATATTTTCTTCTTTTATTCTATCAACTATATCTATTGTTTCAAGGCTTGATATCTTAATAAACGGGCCACATTTATCAATTCTTCTAGGAAAAATCCAGCTGCTTTCATTTCTTGGATATCTCTTAAGATTAATACCAAGATTTTCAACATTAATACAATTCCTACTTGCTGCAAGACCAAGGCTAATTACAAGCACTGGGTCATAATCAATAATAGCCTTTGTAATATTTTCAACAGATTTTTCAAAATCAACAGGTAAAACAATACCAACAACATACGCGTCATCAATAATCTGCCCGTCTAATGATTCAGCAACAAGCTTAGAAGGATTAACATCATATACGTCAAATGGCTCAAAACCAGTAATCAAAACAATATTATCCTTTGAAATTAAAGATTCATCATTGGTATTGATTCTAACAATATTTGCCTGGATATTTGTAGAAAAAACAAAAAGAAAAACAATTATGAAAACGATTATTTTTTTATCTTTTTTCATCTAAAATCTACCATATTGACATGAAAGTGTACGTATTCTAATATCCATCTCATCTGTAGCAAACTTTCCTGACATTGTATAAACATAAACCTTTAATTTAACCTTTCCAGCAGGTGGATAATGTTTACCCTGAATCCTCCACTCATATGGGGGCTCTGAGTGAAATGACATAAAATTATCATCAATACAAAAAACAACATATTCAATAGGCTCATCAGTATAAACCTCAGCAGAAGCAACAGCCCTACCAAGGATAAAAGTCATCCCCCGCAGTCCCTTATACCACTGTCTACCTAGACCAAGAGGAATGACTGGTCTGTTGAAAAAATAACCATATCCTTCATAAGGACTTGTTAGAACAACTTGAACATCAATTGGTTTTAGTGCTATTTCTGCTGTAATTGCAAGCATAAGCTTTGTTGCCTTTGTCTGATAAGTCCAGTTGAGATGATCAGGAGTATCCTCAGGTGAGTTTGCCCAGGGGTATCCATCATGATGTGCGATCCAAACTCCATCATAACCATAATCAAGAAAAGCCTGATGATCAGCACCCATATAATTAGGTCTTGTCTCAACAGACATATCAATTATATCCATATACTTATCAGCAACAGTATTTGAATATTCAGCTATCCAAAAAGAACTTTCTGGGGAGTGAAAACGAATAATTCTGCCCCCCTCTCCTGTATCAGCATATCCAATCATATCCAAATTTAAAACAGCTACAATGTTATCCCCGTTATTATACGCATTACGAGCATAGATAAAACTACCATAGGTTCCAACTTCTTCACCAGTAAAAGCTATGAATCGTATTGTATGATTAAATGAATATTGACTCAGTATTTTTGCAATCGCCATAACAGCAGCAACACCTGAACCATCATCATCAGCACCAAGAGATCCAGGTGTGCAATCATAATGAGCGCTTAAAATAAAAATAGCATTACTAGAAGGATCTGAACCAGGTATTGTAGCAACAACATTTCTACTTTTAAAACCATCATATCGCCAGTTATGAAACTCCACATGAAGACCCATGTCAACAAATTCATCATAGATATACTGACCTGCAAGTGTACAATTAATAGATCTTGTATACCTGGGACCAAAACTCATTAGATTATCATGGTAATAAAAAACAAGGGACTGATCTATTTGATCTATCATTTCTGCAATATCTGGACTTTCTTCAAAAAATAAATTATCATCCGTTTCTACATTTTTTGATGAAATAATTGTTGTTGTAGAACATATCAAAAAAACTGTGAGTAGTATTGAACATAGTTTGTTTTTCATTTTAAAACCCCTTAATATAAATTAAATAATTTAATATATAAATCTTCTTAATAAAAAAATAAAAAAAATAGTTGGAGATTAGCTTGGATATCCACCTATTAATAGACTTGGATCTCCTAGAAGAGCCCATTGTTGCGCTATTTTACAATCGATTTGATCATCCATTGGTGGAAATTCATCCATATAATATATAATATCCATACCATGAGTCTCTCCAAGATTCTCAAATCCATCGCTGTAGCTTTTGAAAAAGTTCATCTCCATGACTCTACCACGTGTTTGATTCCAATCAGAACCAGATGCTCCATATCCAAGACCAGTATTTGCTATAATTGCAATAGATCCACCACTTTTTTTGTTTGTCATAGACCATGCCCAACATCTTGGAACCCATTCTTTTTTCCAAAAATCACCAAAAGGTTCTTCAGTGCTAAAATACTGCATTCCATTTTCTATTACGCCTTTAAGAATATTTAGAAGGCTTACATTGTATTGTGCATTATGACATCCGCCAACAATAGTAACAGGAAGTTTTTCTTTATTACGCATTAAAATCATATCAAAAGAATTTGGACCCTCTATCCATACTTCTTCATCATTTGGTGGATGATTACTCCATACATTTGGATTGCCATGACCTGAGAAATGTGCAAATCCACATCCTTGACTGATTTCACTTATAACATCTTGTTTACCTGTAAATTGGCCATTTGAGGCCCAAATAAATGAGGATTCGAATCCAAGTGGTTCAATATAACCAAACGCTGCCTCTGTTGCAAGTTCACCTTCAAAATATGGATCACCTGGCGAAGGATATGTATCACCTGCAATGCCTACAAATTTTTTCACCCAATCATTACCATATGCTTCATTTTCATATTTTATAATTTTATTTATTACTGTTCTAACCTCAGATTTTGTTCTACAAGGAAGCCGACCAACATATACCTCTGGATACATATCAAGTATATCTTTAGATAGGCCTTTCCATTCTGCAAAGATTCCGTTTTCATTGGAATCCCAAGAAGAAAACTCACCTTCATCATAAATATCAGCAAAGTATAAATCAGTTAGATATGATCCCTCTCCACCATCATCAAGATTTGAATATCTTACAGGGACATGCCATTTTTCTTGTAATATTCCGCCGCTTCTCCCACCTACAAATAAAACATATTTAATTCCCCATTCATCAAATGCTGATTTAATGAAATATTTAATTTCTTCTGCACAATCTCTGCCTTGAACAGGGAAATATGTTGAATCATAAATCTCCTGGATTGTCACAAGTTTTGTTTCTATACCATGATCAATTTTATGATTAACTATAGGATCTACAACAGAAGCAAATTTTCTTGGTGTAATAATAACCATGTCATATTCATCTTCAATAACAAACGGTTTTTCAGGGAGATCATAGCTTATCTTTATTTCTGCATTATTTGTAAAATAAATTTTATCAACTGATGAATCGTATTTAACAGGGTAAATTTTTATAGATAAAAAAGTAACTAATTCATCTTGATATCTGCCTGTGCCAATATTATATGAAAAATCTTCTTTGGGATAAAATCCAAATTCTTCGGTTTGTTTATTTTCCAAAACAGTTCTTTGATTTATTTGTCCATATATATCAGGTATTGGTTCTGATGCGATTTGTAATTTTTTATTAATTTTTTGTTCAGTTATTTCTGAGAAAGTCACATCTACATTTTTAATATCAGTTCCAAAAGGAAAATGATAAACACGAGTAACTGCCGGAACAATATAATTTCCAGGCTCCATTTTATAAGATGTTGCCTCATTTAAATTTATTTCAGTTGAATCCTTGATATTTAAAAGTTCTGGATTTGAAAAATATAAAATTTCAAATTTTTCAAATGTTTCTGTTTTTTCTTCAGTTAAAGCAGTAGCTCCAAATCCGCTTATTGTTAAACATAGAACTATTCCAATTATTATAATTTTCTTCATATTTATACCCCTTATATAAATATCAATTGTCTCTTAGATATTTAAATCTTTGTAATAACAAAATTGTTAAATGTTTTAAAAAAAATAAAAAATATTCGAATCATATTTATTAAACAGCTAGTCTAATAAAGGAAAATGTAATTCTAAAAAGAAAGCAATATAACCAATTTATATCAGGCGGTTGTAAAAATTGGATGACCATATCGAAGATATCGAAGAGGAATACACACTAATAAAGGGTAAAATTCCTTCTATCTCCAAAAAAAATATGATTTTTATAATCCTTGCATTTTTAGTAATATTACTTTTCTATTTTCTTCCAAATCCAAGTGATTTATCAACAAATGGAAAGATGATGATTGGAATTCTTATCATGGGAGGAATCCTTTGGATAACTGAGCCGATCCCTTTGGCTGTAACTGGTCTTCTAATTATGATAATTCAACCTATTTTGGGAATAATACCTGCAGGGGATGTTTTTTCATCATTTGGCAATCAAGCTATATTCTTCTTAATAGGAGCTTTTATCATCGCTAGTGCATTAGAAAAACATGGACTGCATAAGAGAATTGCATTAAAATTTCTCAGTTTTTTTGAAAAAAATCCTAAATTTTTTACATTTGGGATAATGATTTCCTGTGCTTTTTTATCATTTATTATGCCAGAGCATGGTGTTGCAGCCATGTTTTTACCGATTGTCACATCTGTTCTTATCGCTATGAAAATAACACCAAGAAAAAGCAACTTTGGCATCGTAAGTATGTTAAGTATTGCATATGGCTGCTCTATTGGTAGTCTTGGCACACTCATTGGTGGTGCAAGAAATCCTTTAACTGTTGGCATTCTTGCTGATTTAGAAGATCCTATAGTTATATCTTTTTTTGATTGGATGAAATATTCAATGCCTATTGTTTTTATAGCATTACCAATTGTTTGGATTATTTTACAGATTTCATACCCAATAGAAATTAAAAATATTGCATCTGCTAAAACCGAAATAAATCGTCAAGTTAGTAGATCTGGTAAAATGGGAAAATATGAAATAACAGTCCTAAGCATTATGGTTTTAACAATTTTTCTTTGGATCTTTGTTTCGTCTCCTGCATATTTTAGTCTTGCAGTAATTGCATTATTTGGAAGTATTCTCTTGTTTATCACAGGATGTATAACATGGAAAGATGTTGAACAAAGAGTTCCCTGGGGAATAATATTACTTTATGGCGGTGCTATAACACTTGGTGTTGGGATGCAACAAACAGGAGCAGGTGCTTGGATTGCTCATAATTTATTCAATATAATGGGAAATAATTCATTACTAGTAATACTTGGATTAATTATTCTCACAGTATTACTTACAAACATTATGTCAAATGTTGGAGCTGTTGCAATTCTTCTGCCTATTGGTTTAGCTGTTGCACCTGAAATTGATGGAGTAAGTCCTCTTCTTGCTTCTATGTTAGTTGCTCTCAGTGGGGGACTTGCCTTCATGTTTGTTATTGCAACACCAGGCAATGCAATTACATATTCCTCAGGTTATTTTTCAAGTAAAAATTTGCTAAGAGCAGGCATATTTGCAAATATTGCATGTATTGGAATTATCTTTACAGTAGCTATTATTTATTGGAAGGGAGTGTTGGGTTTATGAAAATATATTTAATAAAAAATTTGAGGTGTTTTAACTATGTTTAAGAATATTTTAATACCTATTTCATCAGAATTCTATCAAAAAGACATTTTTAGAACAGCAGCTTTCCTTGCTGAAAAATTTCAAAGTAAAATTCATTTGTTTTATATTATTGAAGAAAAAACATTAAATCAAACAGAAAAGAGTTTGAATTCCTATAGAACAGGTTATGATAAAGAAGAAACAAAAAAAGAAATAATTAGAAGACATATACATGTAGCAGATACAATTATCTTTGAGGATGCAAAACAGTTTTTCGCAGATAAAAATATTCCTTTTGATGCTGATAAAATAGAAGGAGAATTTAGTGAGGTAATAAAAGGTCAAATCAATAAAAAGAAATTTGACTTAATATATATGGCCTATGAAAAAGGATGTTTGTTAAATTACAGACTTTTTAGTGAGGCCATCATTCCAATTTGGATAGAATCAGGTTATGGTAACAACTCAATACTTGCAGTTTGCTCTAATCTTGCACCAAATCAAAAGGTTCCGGACATCAGTATTAAATTATCTAAAATATTAGGCTGGGATTTACATATGATTTATGTTATAGACATCGAAGATGCTGTCGAGGTTGATATCAACGGTAAGAGATCAGAAAGAAAATCAGAAAATGAGTTATTAGTACGTGGTCAACAGTTTGTTAATAATATGGATAAAAAAGGGATATCTGCATCAATTGTAAAAGGAAATCTTGAAAAACAAACTCTAAAGGCTGCAGAAAACATTGGAACAGGACTTGTGATTATAGGCAGGGAGCAGAAGAAAAAACAAATATTAGGTATTTCAACTAAAAGTGTTAAAAAGAAGATGGCAGAAAAATCTAGATATTCAATTCTTTTCCTAAATTGAATGTTCCAAATCTTTTTTGCCATATATTTTTATATCTAGAAAAACTTTGAAACTGTTATTTCTTCTTCAGCATAGTTTTCATAGTTATCATATGCAACTACTTTTATTGTATGTTTGAAAAAAGCATTCTCTGTCCACATCCAACTGTAAGGGGAGTCTGTAACTGTATCCATAATTTGATCATCAATATAGAACTCCACTCTGTTTATACCAGATGGATCAATTGCTTCAACGCTGATTTCAATATCTCCAATTATTAGTGTTGTTAAAAATGGAATAAGTTTATGGTTTCTAATGTATAGATAGTTTTCACTTGGAGATCTTATATCTAACTCAGGTGGCTGTGTATCAGATCCGCCTCCAACAACTATTTTTTCCAGGGTACTGAAATCTCCCCAGCCACGTTCATTATTATGACCTCTAACAGAATAATAGTAAGTCCCTTCAGACTGTCCGGAGATATCATAATACTCCTCAGTTATGGAATCTGATAGCGTGTTTATTGTTTTAAAATCTGCAACAGGTGAAATATCGTCAACGTAGAAACCTTCTCTTAGTGTGTTCTGATCAGTTGTATATCTAAATCTGATGAATATAGACTCATCTAGGTACTCGCCTAAATCATATTCTTTTTCGGTCCATCCTGAAGAAACACCTGTAAATGTATCAAGTACATCATAGCTACGACCATCACAGCTGACTTCTACCATTGCACAATCATAGTTATTTTCAATATCATACCAGCACCAAAACGATAGTGACATATCCTCAGTTATAGGAAAGGGATAAATACTTGTCATGGATGATACATCCTGATTACTATAACGTGATTTATAGCTATTTGATTCAGAATGATAACGATTTGAAGATATTGAAAATCCATCTGTATCCCAAAGATTTGGACCATCTTCTGCATCATCTATTAAAAGAGTTAAATCAGTTAACTCGTCTAGTTGGTATACATCAGGATCTGAGAGAGGATTTTGTTGTTCCCATGAGACAACATAGTTACCATCAGGATCTTCATCTAAATCATCAATCACAGGTGGTATAACTCTTGGTACAACTGTGTTTTTTATGTTTTCTGCTTCTTGTAATAGATATAATGCGCCATCGAAATTTTCATCAACGATTTGATCAAGATATCCCTGAGATGGGTGAAATGATTGGCAAGCCTCAATTGTATACGCAAAAGTTGTTTTTCCAAGCACATAGTGTGAATATCCATAAGCCCAATCTGTGGTATCACCTGTAGTAGGATATAGGCCTGAACTCTGAGTCGGTGTATATGTACCAAAACCATCTTGTTGTGTAATAAGTGATGCGATTTGTTGACCAATCTGAGTTAAATATGTGTTATCAGGCGCATGTTGGGTTAATGAATATCCCCAAGGCCACATAACAAGTTCCCCATGTGTATGCCAAGTTATGCATGCACAAATATCATTTTCAAGAAAGATATCTCTAATTGCCTGTGTTTCAAGTTCAGATATTGGACCTGGCCCACAATAAACCTCAGAATCTGCGTGATGGCTTGCTGATGCTATTCCAAGGGATCCCCATGCACCATCTGCAGCTCCATTGCTTGATCCTGCATAATTTCTATTTAGATCAACACCATATTCGTCAAATTCTGAGAAATAATGTCTGTTTTTACGCCAGTCAATACCCAGATCATGACTATAATAGTATCCATCAGGATTCACACATGTAACAAGCCAAAGTCGCCGATTATCAACGACATCTGTAATATCAGGATCTGTGCCATATTGAGAAGTAAGCTCATCAGCTATATTTAGACATATTTCTATTGTTGGCCATTCACGTGCATGATGAAGCCCCATATAAAAAACACCTGGTTCACCTTCGTCAACACCAGGATTATCAGTAATTTCAAGACACCAAATGTCCCGCCCTTCATATGTAGTTCCAATACTATAAAGACTTGTTATATCAGGATAATTATTTGCAATATCTTCAAGTATTTGTTCTGTTTGAGCTAGAGTATGGTATTGACCAGCAAATTGTTGACTATATGAGTTAACATCAGATATTACAACTGTATAATCAATACCCATATCTGAAAGTTCATGAATCCTTCCATGTGGTAAAATGATTTCCAACCATTCACCAGGCTTTCCACCTAATATTTCAACACCTTTAGGTAATTGTATATCACCTTGTGTTGTGTCAATTCTAATTAATGCTTCTTTATATAATGAGAGATTATTATTTGATGTTTTATCATCACCTAAAACAGATAATGATGTTGTTATAAGCAGCATAAAAATCATTATTCCAATTATTTTTGTTTTCATTTTATCAAATCCTTTTTTATGGATATCCTCCAATTTGAAGACTTGGGTCCCCTATCAATGCAAATTCTTGAACTGTTTTACAATCAAGTCTTTCATCCATTGGTGGAAATGCATTAATATAATCTATCAAAGTTTGGGTATGAGCAATACCTAGAATTGTATTATTGTTTACTCCATAGTTTTTGAAAAAGTGAGTATTTGCAAACCCCGAATAATACTGTGTACAATCAGGAATACCGTCCTCATCATAGTCACCTTCTGCAAACCAATCAAGACCAGTATAAGCCATTATAGCAATTGACCCACCACCAATTTTTCGAACCATACGCCAAGCCCAACATTCAGGTACCCATTCCTTTTTGTAGAAGGTTAATTTGAAGAAATCAAGTCCTTCTTCCTTTATTCCTTTTAAAATATTTAGTGTCGTTACATTGAATTGACCGTTATGACAACCTCCAACAACAGCAACAGGTAACATTTCATCATTATCCAATTTTGTCATATCATAGTTATTCAATCCAGTAATCCATGTATCTTCATCATCAGGAGGATGAGTAGACCATGTTGATGGATTTCCATGGCCATCAAAAAATAAAAATCCACATCCCTCAGAAATTGCATTTACAACATCATCAACACCTGAAAAACTTCCATCTGACGTCCAAAGTTTAATACCAGTAAAATCAGACATATATTCAAGTGCCTTTGCGTTTTCTTCTTCTCCTTCATAATATTCATATCCTGGAGCTGAGTCTCCACCAACAACTACCATCTTATTAAACCATTCTTGGCCATAAGCTGAATTTTCATAATTTATTATTTTATTTACCATAATTCTTACTTCAAATGCATTTCTACATGGTAATCTTCCCAGATAAACATCAGGTACTAAATCTATTATATCTTTTTGACTGTCAGTCCATTCCGCAAATATACCGTTTTCATTTGAATCCCATGTTGAAAAATTTCCATCTCCTTCGTAGATATCAGCAAAGTAAAGATCACTTACAAAACTAGTTTCATAGTCTGATTCATCATCCAAATGTGAATATCTAACTGGAACGTGCCAATCAAAACGTTGACCTTTCATTCCACCAATCAGTAATACATAGTCAATATCATTTGTTTCTATTGCATCTTTTATAAAATATTTAATCTGCTCAGCTTGGTCTATCCCATTATACTCGTTGTATATTTCCTCTGTTGTTTTAAGAAATGTTTGTACGCCATTATCATTTTTATGATTGATGAGTTGTCGTATTGCTAGTGAGAATTTTCTTGGTGCAATAATTACCATATCATAAGGTTCAGCAATACTATTTTGATTATTACCTAAATCATAGGATATTTTAATCTCAGCATTATCTCTAAATATCAATTTATTCTCGGATGTTATATATTGTAAAGGATAGATTTGTAAAGTTAAAAATATTACACGATTTTCGTTAGATATCCCTGATCGAATGTTATAAATAAATTGGTTTTCTGGATAGATGTCTAAATCAGAAAATGAGCTTTCTTTATTATAAGTAAGTTTCTTTTCACCAAAAACACATACAGGCTCAGGCACATTTATAATCTTTTTTTCTAATCTATATTCTTTAGATTCTGAGAAAATTACATTAACATTTTGTATATCTGTACCAAATGGAAATATGTATGTTTTCGTAAATGAAGGAATCATTGGATAATTAGTTTTTTTTAACCAAGAGTTAGAATTTTTAATATTTATAAATCCGTAATTTCCTCTTTCGCTTATTTGAGGTTCTGTAAAAGTGATTGTTTCTGTTTTTTCTAAGGTTTTTGTTTCCTGTAATGCAACAGCTCCAAGCCCACTAAATAGCAAGACTCCTATAATTAATATTGGAATTATTTTCTTCATATTTTTAACCCCCCGATTATTTCCTATTTCATATTCTAAATATTTATTTTTTTTATAAATTTTTGTAAGATTGATAATTTTATTTTTTTTAGAGGTTGTATCTATTAATTTTGTAACTTTGCATTATGAATAGTTTGTTGATTTAAGTTCGCCGATTGCCATACCATTTGGCATATTTGCCTGAATTTTAATGAGGTTTCCAACTTCTGGTGAATAATAATAGTTAAACAGATCAAAGAAAGTTGATTCTATCTCCCATGCATTAAACGTTCCTGCTTCAACAGTTATGTCCTGTTTATTTTTACAATGGAAAGCTAGTGGTGTCCATGAATAATGGGTTGTATATGTAATTGGTATACTTATCAATCCAAATATTCCCCCAACATTTACACTGACTACAATATCCATATTTGGAAGATTCCAGAATTTATTTGATGAAAGTGGAAAATCATATAGTGGAAATTCAGTACTTAAATCAGTCTCTATTGTTGCCTTAAATGGAATAGGCAGTGGTATAGGTATAGGATACAATTTTGCTGCTGTTATACCTCTTATTTCAGCCGACATATCTTGCAGTTGTAAATTGGATTTTGTAAAAACCAATGTTCCGGTCATACGAGTCAATATTGATTTCATATTTCCAGTTACAGATAATGTTACAGATGAAGAGCTCATATATATCTCATATTCACAGTTTATTTCTGCTGTGAAATCAACAATATAAACATCACCATCAGTATCAGATACAGTCCATGTGAAATCATCAAGTGATCCATCAAAATATATCTTTTGTCCTCCTTCTTCATAGTCAAATGTAAACTCATCAATTGTATATGTCCAGCTATTTCCATTCTCCCAGATAGGCACATCATCATCTATTGTAGAAAAGAGTCTTTCTCTAGATACTTTTTCGATATTTCCTGCTGATGTTAAGAAACTAAACATCAAAGTTGAACAAATTAGCATTCCGATTATTTTTCTTATCTTGTATTTCATTGTTTTTTAATTCCCC
>Ga0180431_10006264_pt1 | contig 14178 bp, 5 predicted proteins | sample SS_ome_11_FD_132459 | JGI IMG/M metagenome (GOLD analysis project Ga0180431, IMG submission 132459) | Hypersaline lake sediment archaeal communities from the Salton Sea, California, USA - SS_1_MS_1 metaG | ecosystem: Environmental > Aquatic > Non-marine Saline and Alkaline > Hypersaline >... | reverse complement strand
GTTGACAGCCGCGACGGCGGCATCGGCCAGGACGGCGGCGATGGCGGCAACGGAGGGGATGCCGGCGCCGCCGGGACCGGCGGTACCGGCGTCGTCGCGGGCGCCAACGGCACCGCGGGTCTGGCATCCGATGGCGGGGACGGCGGCGCCGGTGGACAGGGTGGCACCGGCTACAACGCCGCACAGGACCCCGACCAGATCGACGGCGGCGCCGGTGGCACCGGTGGCAACGGCGGCAGCGGCGGCGACGGCGGTGCATCTGGAGGCCTCGGCAACGGCGGCGACGGCGGCAGGGGCGGAGAGGCCGGCGCCGGTGGGGACGGCGGCACCGGCGCTATCGCGGGCGGCAGCGGCGGTACCGGCGGTGTCGGTGGCACCGGGGGACAGGGCGGTGACGGGGGCACCAACTCGATCACCGGCATCGGTGACACAGGCGGCGCCGGGGGCGACGGCGGCAACGGCGGGCTCGGCGGATTCCCGGGCGTCGGCAGGAGCAAAGACGACAACATCAACAACGGCGTGTACTTCGGCAGCGGCGGCGACGGCGGCGCAGCCGGCGCCGGTGGCCGCGGCGGTGACGGCCAGATCGGTCCCGACGGCGGCAACACCGGCTTGGCGGGCGGAGACGGCGGCGACGGTGGCCAAGGCGGCCAGGGCGGCGCCGCCAGCCAACTTGGCGGCCCCTACCACGGCCTGTTCGGATCCAACGGCGACGGCGGCGCGGGCGGCAACGGCGGTGAGGGCGGCAGCGGCGGCGACGGAAGCGCCGGTGCCGGCAGCGTCGGCGGCAACGGAGGTATCGGCGGTGACGGGGGCGCGGCCGGGGCCGGGGGCGCACCGGGCGGCGGCTACCGCGCCGCGCCGGGGATCACCGGGCTTCCGGTCGGAACGGGCGGCGACGGCGGTAATGGCGGGACCGCCGGTGCCGGCGGCGACGGCGGCCGGGGCGATGACGGCTTCGACGGCGGCACGGGTGGTGACGGCGGCACGGGTGGTGACGGTGGCGCCGGCGGTGACGCCAGCGGCGTCGCCTGGGCCCAGGGCAACAGTGGCGGTGACGGCGGGGCCGGCGGTGACGGCGGGGCCGGTGGTGACGGCGGCCAGGGCGGAGCCGGAGCCGACGGCGGAGCCGGCGGCGATGCCGGCCTCGGCGGCAGCGGCGGAAACGCCGGCGGCGGCAGCAGCGCCGAATACCTCGGGACCGGTTCATACGGTGGAGACGGCGGCTTCGGCGGGGCCGGCGGCGATGCGGGGACGGCCGGCACCGGCGGAGCAGGCGGCGTCGGCGGCGGTACCGGGACGGCCGGCACCGGCGCGTCCGGCGGCGATGGCGGCACCGGCGGCGTCGGCGGCGGCGGCGGTCTGGTCGGCTCGCCCGGGATCACCGGCACTGGCGGCCTCGGCGGTACCGGCGCCCCCAACGGCGCCGACGGCACCCCGATCGCCGATTTCGAGACCATCGCGATCGACGCTTTCGTGCTCTCCGGCCGTTTCACCTACCCGATCGTGGACGTCTCCATCAACGGCGGCCCGCCCCGGCCGGTCCTGCTCGACAGCGGATCAACGGGCCTCGTGCTGGCCTACGTACCGACGGGCCTGGACTCCCCGGTCTTCTCCGGAGGGCCGTTCGTCTACGGCAGTTCGGGCAACCTTTTCTACGACACCTACACCACCACGGTCAGCTTCGGGGACGGCATCGTCACCACACCGACCGCCGTCAACGTCCTGACGCCGAGTTCCATCGTGAACTTCCAGAACTACTGGGCCGGCATCCCGATCGACGGGGTCTGGGGTACCGGGCCCAACAACGGCTTCCCGGGTACCAGCATCGTGATCTCGGCGCTGCCGGGGACCCTCAGCCAGGGTGCGATCTTCGACGGCACCACCGACGAAGTGGTGTTCGGCCCCAACACGCTGCCGGGGATCTCGGTGGCCGGTGCGCCGCTCGCCACCCTGCTGGTGCAGATCAATGACGCGCCTCCAGTGGAGGTCGCCGGCGCCTACATCGATTCCGGTTTCCAGAACGGCTACATCGGGTCATCGGTCTACACCGGTCCGACCACCTCGCGCGGAACCGTGCCGACGGGAACCCAGATCTCGGTCTACAGCAGCGACGGCACCCCGCTGTACTCCTACACGACGACCTCGACCAACTCACCGGTGGTGATCTCAGGGTCGGTGTTCAACACCGGTTGGACGCCCTACACCCTCGCCCCGATCTACAACGGGGCAAGCCCCAGCGGTCTCGGAACCACCGTCTTCAGCGCCTGACATATTCGGCCACCACTGGTGAACGTGGGCCGGGAAAACCCATCGTGTTGACAAACCCGTTCGCTCTCCTGCGGTCCCGATAACCGCAGACACCCACGGCCCGCCCGAACCGGGGCCGCATCCGGTGGTGAGGGGGGCCTGCGATTCCGGGCGATAGGATCGGCAGTCACGCGGGCGTGATGAAATTGGCAGACATGCCGGCTTTAGGTGCCGGTGCTCGGAAGAGCGTGTGGGTTCGAGTCCCTCCGCCCGCACTGGACGCGAGTAGTGATACCTGCTGCTATTCGCTCTGAGTCGTTTCGTGGGACCCACGACGTGACCGGGCGCCCATTTTGGGCGCATCAGTACTTCGTCGTAGGGAAAGGTCGGTAATTGACGAACTAGCATCGTCTTTCATATTCGCCCAGCGGCGTTGTGTAGATCACGGCGTCGTGTCGGCCGAGGCAATCGGGTTTGCGGCAGATCCACCTGCGTTCTGTGCGTTCGATGTGAACGGCATGGGTCGAGTGTGCGAGCAGTTCGGTAGGGCCTTCGCAGTGAATGCAGGTAGGTGGTGGGGTCCCCGGAGGAACGCACCGCACCACTGGTCCGTGGGGTTGGCGGTCGGCGGGCCGGTAGCTCTGCCGTTCCGCGAGGTGAGTCGTCACGGGTTGGACCCGGGGCGGGTAGGGGTCCTGCCCTGGGCGTATGACAATTCCAATTCTGGCCTGGGTGCCCTCGGCGGATCGTCGCAGCGACCTACGCGAGGCCTTGCAGGGGAGGTTCGTCCAGCGGTAGGCCCTGTCGGGCGTGAAATGGGCGCGCATTCGATTTTCCGTTGAGTGTTTAGGCAGAGGCAGGTGTGGACGGTGACGAGCTATCCGACTGTTTGTCGCGGTACCGGTCGGGATGTCGAGGCGTTCACCGGCCGGTTCGGGCGCGGTTCCGGTTTCGATCGCTGCGACGTGTTCAGCGAGCAACCTGTGGTTCTCGCTGATCGCCGGGGTGTCGCGGCGGCTGCGGTGGGCGTACGTCAGTTCCTCGCGGCGAAGCGCGGCAACGGGGTTGGCGTTGACGGTCTCATGTCGCTCTGGGGTCTGCTGCGGTTCCCTCTTGTCGGTCATGCGAATCCCTCCTCGACGAGGGTGGTGCCGTCTTGGGTGATGACGTGTCGTTGGCCGGATCCGCCGACTACTCGGCACCAGCTGGCGACTTCGAGGTAGCCGTCGCGCAGGTGGATCTCGAACCCGCCGTGCATGCCGGGTACGGGGAACCAGAGCCTGCGGGCCGGTGTCTCGTGCAGGATCGCCACTGGCGGGTAGCGCAGGACGGACTGCGGATCCCGCCCCTCGTAGAGCACGCCCCCCACTCGGCTTTCGATCAGCCCGGCGAGATGGGCGTCTAGGGCGCGGATGCGGGCGGGGGAGAGCGGCGAGGCGGGCGGTGCAAGAACCGCGCGCAGTGACATGTGGCTGTCAGTGCGGGCACCTTTCGCCGCGAACTCAGCAGAGTTGCGTTGGGTTCGGATATCCAGGGCGGTGCGCCCTCGAGAGTCGGTCAGGGATCGCAGTGCGCCGCGGGCGATTAGTTCTTCGGCTACGGCGACGGGTGCGCCGTGCCAGGCGGCCTGGTGCAATGGGGTGAACCAGGCCGTCCCGCCGGGCCGCCAGTCGTTGGCGGTCAGCGGCGTCCCGCGCTGGTCGAGCAGGTGTAGGACCAATGGCCAGTCGCCGGCCTTGGCGGCGTGGGCCAACTGGTGGCGGACCGCCAGTGCTCCGGCGTTGTACTGGGCGGGGTCGAGCACACCGTTCCAGACGAACTCGTTCCCATCGGCGTCACGTGTGCTCATCGGGTCACCGCCTCTACCGGTCGCTGCTGCTCGGCGCGCTTGAGGGCCGCGCGGAACGCGGAGTTCGGATTCGCACCGGGCAGCACCGCGGTGACGTCGCTGAGCGCCTGCTCCGCGTCGACGCCGCGCAGCCTCAACCCGTAGAGCGAGCCCATGGTGGGGGTGCGGCTGTAAGCCCCGACACAGTGCACCAGGACCGTGTGGCCCTGGGAGCGAAGGCCTTCGATAGCCCGGACCGTCTCCAGCAGAACGTAATCCAGGTGCGGGTTCTCGTCGTGCTCGGTGCGGTCGATCAGCCGGACCTCGATGTGGGGCATGTCGGTGCGGATGTCTGCGTCGCGCAGCCGGCACATCGAGACCACCGCGTCGACATCCTCTGGCAGGTTGCGCAGCACGCCGACCCCGCCGAGTACCACCTGCGGGTCGTAGGGGTGGCGGGCGATCGTGTCCACCGACGACCCCGGGTAGTTGTAGTCGAAGCGGTCCGCCGCGCCGCCGCGTTCGATGGCGCAGGCCAGCCCCACCAGGGTGCGAGCGGTGGCCTTGGGCCAGCCGTTGAGCAGGGTTCGCCACTGTAGTGGGACGGCGGAGGCGCCGTAGGCGGCGCCAAGCAGGCCGCCGGCGATCGCGGCCACGGTGTCGGCGTCGCGACCGCCGCGCACCGCGGCCTCCAAGGCTAGGCGCAATCGGTCGGCACGGAAGGTGCCCGCAGCGGAGTCGTCGGCGGGTTCCGGGGTGCCGTGGATGGCCGACCATGCCCCTTGCAGCGCCTGTACGACGAAGCCGTTGCTCGTGAAGTCGGCGGGCTCGGCAGACTCAGCCCGGGTGATGTGTCTTTCCCATACCGTGCGGCGATCCGGCGTCAGGTGGCGTAGGCCGACCCGGACGTCGATCTCTCCGGTCAGGACGGCGTGCCGGATGGCGCTGCACCACAGCACGCACGCCTCGCCGGCTTGCGGGTCGAAGTGGGTGAGCTCGCTGAGTGCGCGTGCGGCGGCGACCATCGCGTCCTCGTCGTTGAGGTAGGCGAGGGCTACCGGGGCGGTGCGCATCAGCGACCCGTTGCCGGCGGTGCGTCCGGTGTCGCAGTGCAGTGCTTCGGACTCCTCACGGGCGCGGGCCGCGGTAATCGTTCCTCCGCGGGCGGCCCGGGACAGCACGTGGCGGGTCTGGACACCGACGTCGGGGGAGGTCTGGGCCCAGTGATGCCAGCGCCGCACGATCGCGTCCTGGGCGGCCTTGTCACGCAGATCCACCCCCCGCGCGGCCACCTCGGCGATGGCGATCGCCATCGAGCTGTCGTCAGTCCATTCCCCCGCAGCCCACAGCGGGCTGCGTTTCATCTCCACGGTCTCATTCGGATGCACCGGCGGCTTGAACTCGTACGGCGCCCCGAGGGCGTCGCCAGCGGCCATGCCCAGTAGGAGACCTTCTACTCGATCCTGATATGAACTCATTTTGAACCCCCCTTGGTTGACTTGGATTGTAATCACTCTCGCACAATATAACTCAGTTATGAGATAATATCAAGAGCTATGCTGCTGCGGTGAAGAAGCCCGTGTACCGCGACAGTTCTGGCAAGACCCTCGCCGAGTATGACCACCCCAGTGTCGCTGTCGATACCGTAGCGCTGACCTACGACGAAAACCGCGGCCTGCAGGTCCTGGTGGTTGAAGGCCGAGACGGCCGCTGGGCTCTTCCTGGAACTTTCCTCCACGAAGGGGAGGTGCTTGCCGAGGCGGTGCAGCGCTCCCTAAGGGACAAGGTCGGCGTCGGGGGCCTGCAACCCTGGCAGCTCAAGGTGTTCGACGCACTTGACCGCGACGACCGCGGCTGGGTGCTGTCCGTGGCCCATGTCTGCGTCATCCCCGTGGAGTTGCTTGCCAACCGCGACGCGGAACGCACCCGACTGCTACCGGCCGAAGAGCCAGGAGAGCTGGCTTACGACCACAACGAGATGTTCGAGTTGGCCCTGACGGATCTGCGAGCGCGTTACGACGTCGCCCCGGACCCCGATCGGCTGCTTGAGGACACCTTCACGCTGCGGCAGTTGGCGCTGGTCCACGGAGCGGTGGCTGGCGACCCGATCACGCCGGAGGAACTGGACACCTTCCGCCGCTACATGCAGCAACACCTGAAACCGACCAAGGAATACGACCCGGATTCCCGGGGACGCCCGGCCCGACTGTTCAGCCGAAAGGCGGACCCGGCCGAGGGCCGGCTAACCGCAGAGGTACGCACCGGAAGCGCTCTGCCGGGATGGCGTCAACGACGACCCGTCACTTTCCGGGCTAGCCGCACCTCAGGGGTGTAGATCGCCTCGTTCGGACAATCTGACCTTTGCTGGCCGATCCGACGCGATCCGGTCTATCAAGCCGACGGATCGCTGTTCAATGAACAAATGGGTGGGCATCTGTTTGTTCTACGGGGCGATCTGACGAAACTTCACTGCAGCGCAATCCTTATTCCGTGCGATAGCCAGTGGCACGTCGTCAAGAGGCATTGGGGTGGAATCCTTCCCGAAGGCTGTCTCGGTAAGCCCAACTATGCGGGGTGGGCCCCCTTCCGCCCGCGCGGCACGGGACGTTTCACCGATGCGGTCACCGACGGCGACAGGTGGGTGCGACTCGTCGTTACCGCGGACGGCAAATACGCGAATCTCGAGGAGACGGCGCGCTGGGTCGCCGACGGCGTCGTCGAGGCGATCACCGACTGGCCGAAGGCAGAGCTTCCCACGCCCACTGGACGGGTGAAGCCGCTCATCGGGCTGCCACTGGTAGGAACGGGGGCTGGCGGCTTCGGCGCAAAACGGGGCGTGCTCATTGACGCCCTGATTCCCGCATTGCAGAAAGCTGCCCGTGACCGCGACGTCGACATCGCGCTCGTCCTGATCGACGAGCGCGACCACGCCGCCGTCCAGGCAGTCCGATCAGCGGAGGACTGGGACGCTCTTGCAGAAGAACGACCCGACTCGGCTGACCTACTGCGCATCGCCGATGACCTCGGGGATAAGGCAGCCCGGCGGGAGCTGTCGCTGTTCCTCGGCTCTGGGGTGAGCGTCCCGTTGGGGTTGCCGGACTGGAAAATACTTCTCGAGATCGCCCGCGGTGAAGAGATCGAAGACTTCGATCCCGAGGAGGCACCGGACATCGCCCAGTGCATCGAGCAGGAGCACAGCCGAGAGGCTCTGACCCGCGCAATCGAGGACAACCTGAAAGTCTCCGGGGTCGCGCCGACGCATATGTTGCTGGCAGCTCTTTCCGCCGACCAGAGCGTGACCACCAACTACGACACCGCCTATGAAGACGCCCTCACGTCGGCCATCGGTGACGGCAAATACTCCGTGCTGACAGGCCAGCTCGCATTGCAACCGCACCCGTGGCTCTTGAAGTACCACGGCTGCGTCAAACGCCCGAAGACGATCATCATCACCCGCGACGACTACAACAGACTCCGGAGGGACTTCGGCGCGCTGCAGTCCATCGTGGAGTCGCTAATGCTGACGAGCCACCTCATGTTCGTGGGTTTCAGCATGGCCGACGCCGACTTTCTCGATGCCGCAGAGAGAGTCAAAACGGTGCGCGAGCAGGCCGACAACCAGGAGTCCCACGACGTGGCCACCGTGCTGGCCTTGCATCCCCAAGCGGTCCTGGAGCAAGCTCACTTCAAGGTTGTGTCCATGCTCGACGACCCGAGCGACAAGTCGGCGGCGCGACTGTTGGAGATATTCCTGGACCGCATCTCCTGGAAAGCCACCACATCAGGGCCGGCATCGAGTTCATACCTATTAGACCCGAACTACCGAGATCTCTTCGCCGGTCACGGCCCCACCGAAGAACTTCGCACTCTTCTCGACGGCCTCGCTGGAAGACTCCACACGAACGACCCCATCAGCCGAGCCAAAGGATGGGACAAAGTCGCGGACATGCTCCAAAAACTCGGCGCACGCGAGCAGCGGCAAAACTAGACGGATACAGGCCCTAGTCTTGGGGGATCGTCCCGGCTCTTGAGTCCATGCTGCCCGAACACTCCGTAACCTCGGCGTCGACCTGCTTCATCATCTCCGGCGGACCTGTGGAATCGACTGCCTCCGGGAGCCCTTCGGCCTGCGTCTTCAGAGGGAGCGTCCCGGGAGTGGTGTAGTGAAGGGCGCCGTGTCGGCCATCGCGTGAGTCCCTGTGGTGAAACGACCAAGGATCACTACCGAGAGGAACATCGCGATGGCCATCGATCAGTCTGCCCTGGTGGAGGTGCTCGATGCTCTGCGCACCGCCGATGCCGGTGAGCGATCACCCAAGCCTGCGAGGTCGTCTATCAAGCGTTGATCGACGCCGAGCGCAGCGCCAAGATGGGCGCCGCTCTGCACGAGCGCACCGACACCCGCACCGATCAGCGCAATGGCTCCGGCCGCGCACGCTGTCCACGGTGGCCGGGGATCTGGAGTTACGGATTCCCAAGCTGCGCGGCGGGTCGGTCTCCCCGGCGTTGCTCGAGCGGCGTCGCGGGGTTGACGCTGCGGGGTTGGTGGTCCTTGACCCGACGGCGGTATCTCCAGACACGCTATTCCGAGGGCGGAACGAATCGGCCCCCTCCACCGGAAGGGGGCCGATTCGCTGATGTTGGTGCGCTAGACGACGCAGCTATCCGGGCAGGCCGGGGGTTCCGTCAGTGGCCGTCGAGCCGACGCCGGTTGCGGTGGCGATGCCACCATCACCGCCCAGGCTTCCGGTCAGACCGCCGTTGCCGCCGTTGCCGCCGGTTGTCGGGGTGTTGGCACCGGTGGAATCCGCGTCCCCACCGTTCCCTCCGTCCCCGCCATTGCCGGCGCTGCCGTTGCCGCCACTGCCGCCGGCGCCGCCCCGCACGGTCTTGCTATTGGCAGCCGATGACGCTGTGCCGCCGTCGCCACCGTCACCGCCGGAAGCGGTGCCCACAGTCCCCGAACCGCCATTGCCGCCGACGCCGCCAGTGGCATTGCCCGTAAGAGCCTCAGCGTTGCCGCCGTCACCGCCCGCGCCGCCATCACCGCCACCGGTGGCGTCGCCGCCCGCGCCGCCTCGGCCGGCGGTGGCCGAGACTGACCCACTCGCTGCCTCCCCAGTGGACTCGGCGAAGCCGCCGGTGCCGCCGTTGCCGCCATTGCCATTGGTGGACGAACCGCCAGCGCCGCCGGCCCCAGCCGTGGCGAGGTCGTACGCCGAGGCTGCTCCGCCGCTGCCGCCGTCACCGCCGACCGAACCTCCCGACCCGCCGGTGCCGCCGGTGCCCGCGACGGCATCCGCGCCATCTCCAACACCTCGGTTGCCCGGTGCGGTCGCGTCCCCGCCGGCGCCGCCATCGCCGCCAGCGCCATTGGTGGAGGTGCCTCCGATGCCGCCGGCTCCGCCGGTGGCTTCAACCACGCCGGCCCGGTCCTGGGTGGCCGACGTTGCGTCACCGCCCGCTCCTCCGTTACCGGCGGTGCCGTTGGTCGAGGCCCCACCGTTGCCGCCGACGCCGCCTATGGCCGCGGCGTCTTGTGTGGTCGCTGTTCCGCCGTCGCCGCCGTCGCCACCGTCGCCAGAGACCGTGCCGCCGACGCCACCAGCGCCGCCCTTGCCGCCGGTCCCAGCCGAGGTGCCGGTAGCGATCACGTCGCCGCCGTCGCCGCCGTCGCCGCCGTTACCGACCGCGCCGCCGTTCCCGCCGACGCCGCCGTTCCCGCCGGTGCCGCTGGTGCGGCTGACACCTGCGCCGCCGTTGCCGCCATTGCCGCCGGAGGTAGGCGCAGAGCCATCGGTCCCAGCTCGCCCGTCGATTCCCGCCACGCCGGGCCCGTTGCCCGCCAGACCTGCGGTCCCGCCGGAACCCGCGGTCCCGGGATCGCCGCCGTCGCCGCCCGCCCCACCGTCTGGCGCGAGTGCATCACCGGCCCCGCCATCGCCGCCGTCGCCGCCGGCCGCGGCATCCCCGGCATCTCCGCCGTCGCCGCCGTCCCCGTTGACAGCACCGCCCGCGCCGCCTGCTCCGCCGGCACCCCCGTTGCCGCCGGCGCCGCCGCTCCCGCCATCGAAGCCGTCACCGGCAGGGGAGCCGTCGGACGCGTCCTGGCCCGCGGCGCCGTCACCGCCCGCACCGCCACCGCCGCCACTGCCGCCGTTGCCGCCCTGTCCGCCGACCCCGCTGGCGGAAGGTGCATTTCCACCGGCACCCCCGGCGCCGCCCAGGCCACCGTCGGTGCCGTCACCGCCGGTGTTGACGACACCGATGACCGACAAATTGTCGCCGTCGTTGTTCGCCACGTAAACCAGCCCGCTGACACTCGTTGCGACGAAGTACGGACCGTTCAATCCGCCCACCGTGGAGACCACGCCACCGGTCGCGGTATCAATCACCGACAACCTGCCCACGGAGCGGTTGGTGGCACTGGTCACGAACAGCCTCGACCCGTCGGAGCTCAGCGCGATGCCGTAGGCCAAATAAAGCTCCTGGACTGAACCTGTGACGGTGTTGGAAGTGGTGTCGATGATGTTCGCGGATGACCCGTTGTAGTCGCTCGTGTAGACCGTCGAGCCGTCGGGACTGTAAACAACCCCGGGATATCCACCGCCAGCGATGGTGTCAGTGACCTGATTGGTCCCGGTGTCGATGACAACGACGTTTCCGTTGTTCCTGTTTGCTGTCAGGTACGCAGTGCCTCCGTCCGGAGAGACCGCGATGGCGTTCGGGTAGAAGAAGCCGCCCGAAATGGTCTGAGCCACCGTGTTCGTGGCGGTGTCCACCGCGTAGACCGTGTCCAGCCACGTGTCGACGACGTATGCGGTGTTGCCGTCGGGAGTGAAGGCGACCCAGGTTGGGGTGTCGAATCCCGTGATGGTGTCGGTGATGGTCTTCGTCGCGATATCGACGACGGACACGGTGCCGTTCGTGTTGGCCACGTAGAGCTGCGTGCCGTCTGGCGTGATCGCGATGAATCGTGGACCGGTGAAGCCGCCAATCTGGTCGATCACGGTGTTGGTGGTGGCATCGAGTACCGAGATCGTCGTGACGTCGGCTCGGTTGCTGCCGATGTACGCGGTGGTGCCGTCGGCGTTGACGGCGACACCCCATGGTCCGTTGAATCCCCCGACCGTGGTTTCAACGGCCCACTGAACACCCCCATCCGCGCCGGCCGCACCGTTGCCGGCCGCACCGCCGTCGCCGCCCGCGCCGCCGTTGCCGGATGTCGATCCGCCGTCCCCGCCGGCGCCACCGGCGCCTCCATTGCCGCCGGATTCGCCGGGGTAGCCGGATTCCTGATCGCCGCCGTCGCCGCCGGCGCCGCCGCTGCCTCCGTCGCCGGCGAGTCCGGCATTGCCGCCGTCGCCGCCTTGACCTCCATTTGCGGCCATGAAACCGGTGCCGCCGTCACCGCCCATGCCGCCGTTACCGGATTGCGAACCGCCGTCGCCGCCGTTGCCGCCGGCTCCCGCGGTGATCGACTCTGAGGCGATGGTGTTATAGCCGTAACTGTCGGCCCCCGCGCCTCCGTTGCCGCCATTGCCGTTGAGGCCGGCGTCGCCGCCGTCTCCGCCGCCGCCTCCGATCGCGAAGAGTCCGGTGGTGATCGCGCCACCGCCGTCGCCGCCGTCGCCGCCGTTGGCTTGCGATGAGCTTCCGCCTGCTCCACCCTGTCCGCCGTAGGCATCGGCCAGCGAGCTCGCATCTCCGCCGTCGCCGCCATCACCGCCGTCCCCGGTGCCGCCAGCACCCCCATCGCCGCCGTCGCCACCGACGACACGTAGTTCGAAGTGGCCGGGCCTATCGCCGGATGCTGCGCCGCCCGCGCCACCGTTACCGCCGTTTGCGCCGCCGTTGCCGCCGTCACCGCCGGAACCGCCGACCACAGAGTCGCCGCCGTTGAACGCGGGGGTGTCGAGCGAGATTGCCTCCCCGCCGAAACCACCGTCGCCGGCATCGCCGAGGGTGGAGTCGCCTCCAGCGCCGCCCGCTCCGCCGTATGCGCTGTAGGTGTCGGTGGTGGCACTTCCACCAGTCCCGCCGGCCCCGCCGGCCCCGGAGACCGACGCGCCGCCTGCGCCGCCGGCCCCGCCGTAGGCCTCGAAGTAGGAGGACGCGGCTCCGCCTGCGCCGCCAGCGCCGGCGTTCCCGGCATCCGACCCGCCACCGGCACCGCCTGAACCGCCTTCAGCGGTCGACGTCTGGTCGGTGTTCGTCGCATCGCCGCCGTTCCCGCCGGCACCGCCATTGCCGGGTCCTCGACCGTCACCGCCGTTACCGCCGTTACCGCCGACAGTCGGGGCGCTCGCGCCGGTGGTGGTCAGACTGTAGCCGTCACCGCCGTTGCCGCCGTTGCCGCCGGAGGTGGCGGGCTGGCCGTCGGCGCCGGTAGTGCCGGGGGTGCCGGTCGTACCGCCGGACCCGCCGGCTCCGCCGGCAGACAAGGTGCCAGGATCGCCGCCGCTGCCACCGTTGCCCCCGTTGGGGTTGAGGGCGTCGCCGTCGCCGCCGTCACCGCCGTTGCCGCCGGCCCCGGCGTTGCCGCCGTTGCCGCCGTTGCCGCCGTTGCCATCCGTGCCGGACGTCGAGACTCCGGCGTCGCCGCCGTCGCTTTCTCGGCCACCGCTGCCACCAGTCCCGCCGTTGCCGCCGTTTTGCCCGCTGCTGCCAGATCCGCCGTTGCCGCCGGTCCCGCCGTTGCCGGCGTTGCCGGCATTGCCGCCGGTCCCAGCCGGGCCCGATACCGAGTCCCCTCCGTCGCCGCCGGAGCCGGCGCGGCCGCCGTCGCCGCCCACTCCGCCGTCGCCGCCGGCTTGTCCGGTGTCGCCGGAGCCGCCGTTGCCGCCGGACCCGCCGTCACCGCCGTTGCCGCCGTTGCCGCCGTTGCCGCCTGCACCGGTGATCGCGCTACCGCCGTTGCCGCCGCTACCGCCCCACGAGCCCTCTCCACCGGCCTGGCCGGCCGCGCCGGACAGAGGTGCGGCATCAGCACCGTCGGCGCCGTTGCCGCCGTTGCCGGCGTTGCCGCCGTTGCCGCCGTCACCGCTGCCGGTGGCATCGCCGCCGTCGCCGCCGCCGCCGCCGTCGCCGTAGGTGCCGAACGCGTCACCGCCGTTGCCGCCGTTGCCGCCGGAGTTCCCCGACCCGCCGTCGCCGCCGTCGCCACCCCTGGGGTAGGTCTCACCTTCGGTGGCGTCGCCGCCGTCGCCGCCGTTGCCGCCATCGGCTTGGGCGCCGTCAGCGGCACGAGTGATCCCATCGCTGCCCAGGCCGCCGATGCCGGCGGTGCCGGCGTCGCCGCCGTCGCCGCCGTCGCCGGCCCGGTCGACCCCGTCGGCACCGTTGCCGCCGTCGCCTCCTGCTCCGGCGTTGCCGCCGTCGCCGCCGTTGCCGGTGCCGGTGGCGTCGCCGCCCCTGCCGCCGTTGCCGCCGTCGCCGCCGTCACCCCCGTACTCGCCGGGGGCGGTCCCGTCTGCACCCGCTCCGCCGTTGCCGCCGTTGCCGCCGTTGCCGCCGTCCCCGTCACCGGTCGCGGTGCCGCCGTTGCCGCCGTCTCCGGCGTCGCCGCCGCCTCCGTTGCTGAAGCCGTTGGCGTCGCCGCCGTTACCGCCGTCGCCACCGGCTCCGCCGGTCCCGCCGTTGCCGCCGTCCCCGGCGTAGACGTTGTCCGGGGCAGTGGCCGAACCACCGTCGCCGCCGTTGCCGCCCTGCAGGGTGCCGGTGCCGCCGTTGCCGCCGGCTCCGCCGATGGTGTCGGAGTCGTACTGAGACGTACCACTGCCGCCGTTGCCGCCGTTGCCGCCGATCGCGCCGCCGTTGCCGCCGTTGCCGCCGGATCCGCCGTCAGCCTCGTTGTCTACTGCCAGCGCGTTGCCGCCGTTGCCGCCGTCACCGCCGGTTCCGCTGGCGCTGGTGGCGTCACCGCCCCGGCCGCCCTTGCCCGCAACGGCCCAAGAATCAACCGTATCGGTGGCGTTACCGCCGTTGCCGCCGTTGCCGCCGTTGCCGCCGTTCCCGCCCGCACCGCCGTTGCCGGCCCTGTATCCGAAGGCGCTGCCGTCGCCGTTGGCGTCGCCGCCGTTACCGCCGTCACCGCCGTT
>Ga0180431_10006263_pt1 | contig 14179 bp, 10 predicted proteins | sample SS_ome_11_FD_132459 | JGI IMG/M metagenome (GOLD analysis project Ga0180431, IMG submission 132459) | Hypersaline lake sediment archaeal communities from the Salton Sea, California, USA - SS_1_MS_1 metaG | ecosystem: Environmental > Aquatic > Non-marine Saline and Alkaline > Hypersaline >... | reverse complement strand
CGGGGCCGACCGGCGCGCGCTCAAGGTGTTCAAGCCGCGCTATCGACTGCCGGAGATGGTCTCCCTGGCTGAGCGAATCGCTCCCCTGGCCGGGTTGTCGGGCCTTCAGGTCTGTCAGCGCATCGTGCTCACTCCTCAGCGGCACGCGGCGCTGTTGCGCCAGCACCCGGACCTGACCTATGCTGTGTTGATGCCATGGGTAGTAGGTCCGACGTGGACAGATGTCATTGGGGAGAAGCGGGCGCTATCGCCCGAAGAGAGCCTGGCCCTGGCCCGCTCGCTGGCGGGAATCCTGGTGGGGATGGAGCAGAACGGCCTGGCCCACTGTGATCTTTCGGGTCCGAACGTGTTGTTGCCCTCCCTGGTCCCTTCGGCAATGCCGGACTACGGGTCCTCCGTCCAGTTGGTCGATGTGGAGCAACTCTACAGCTCTGATCTGAAGCGGCCCGAGTCGCTGCCTGGTGGCTCGCCGGGCTATGCCCACAAGACCGCGCCCGATGGGCTTTGGGGGAGCACAGCCGACCGCTTTGCGGGGGCGGTGTTGTTGGGCGAGATGCTGGGCTGGTGCGACGCGCGGGTGCGGGAAGCGGCCTGGGGCGAGAACTATTTTGACCCCCACGAGGTGCAGCGGGATAGCGATCGCTACCAAGTACTGGCAGTTGCCTTGCAGAGGCGGTGGGGCGATGATGTGACTCGATTGTTCGAGCGGGCGTGGCGCAGCGACGTGTTGGAGGACTGTGCGACCTTTGGCGAGTGGCTGGTGACCCTGACGGAGCACGTGCCGGTCGTCATCTCATCACCGTCGCCGATAGAAGAGATCGAAGAGGAAGGGGTCCCTGGGGGCAACGAAGCCGCCGTGCGGGCGCTGATGGAGGTGGGGCGTCGTCTCGAAGAGCAAGGGAATCTGGCCGGGGCATTGGAGAACTATCGCCATGCTCAAACCTTGACCCCTCCCGGAAGCGGGCTGGCGGAAGAGCTATCGTTGATTCTGCAAGACCTGGAAGCGGCGCAGGAGAAGGAAGAGGGTGCCACTCCGGTCGCAGGGGAATCGGAGCTAGACTCTATCTTTATCCATCGGCGTGTGCCTATATGGGCCTGGGCAGCGGGTGGGCTGGCAGTGCTGGCAGCACTGGTCATCGGAGTGTGGAAGCCTGATTTATTCTCGCGCGATGTCACGCCGTTGCTGGTGGTCGATGTGCCGGCCGGACCGTTCCTGATGGGCAGCGACCTGGCCATGGATCCATCCGCTGAGGGCGACGAGCTGCCCCCCCACGAGGTGGACTTGAGTGCCTTTTTGATCAGCCGGACCGAGATCACCAACGAGCAATACGAGGTGTGTGTGCAGGAGGGTGCATGTACGCCGCCGGTGGGTGCGGATGATCCGGATTACAGCGGTGCGGACCGCCCGGTCGTCGGTGTGGATTGGGAGAGCGCCCGTGCCTTCTGCCAGTGGGCCGGCGGCGACCTGCCGACCGAGGCCCAGTGGGAGAAGGCGGCCCGGGGCACCGATGGGCGTACCTATCCCTGGGGTGATGAGTTTGACGAGACCAGGGCCAATTTCTGCGACACCGCCTGCCCTCTCGATCATCGCTCCCAATCGTTCTCCGATGGTTTTGGACACACCGCCCCTGTGGTTGGCTTCTGGGGCGGAGTGAGTCCCTATGATGCGCTCCAGATGGCCGGAAACGTGTGGGAGTGGGTTCTGGATTGTTATGACAGCGAGTTCTACAAGAGTACAGCGGCCCGTGAGGCCGACCCGGTTAACGAGCTGAGCCCGTGCAGCACGTTTGTGGTGCGAGGTGGCTCGTGGGCCGAGGACCAGTATGGCATCCGGGCTGCCGAACCGCCTTTGCTCTCTGGCATCTTGTGGGAGGACTGGGCTGCTGCCAGCAAGGGGTTTTGACCTATGTTTATGCCACCGACGTTTGCACGAGGGCCGCGTGAGATCCTTGAATTACCTGAAGATGAGGTAGAGATCCCTGCGCCACGACCGATCCCGACAGAACCCCCTACGTCACTGACGTCGTTGCTTCTGCCGGCCGGTTTCACCATCGTGGGGCTGGTCGTGATGATCGCTGCCGGGGCCTCGCAGGGGGGCGGGACGCTGATCCTTTCTATGGCCGTCTCGTTGCCCATGATGTTGGGTTCGTATCTGGTCTCGTTCATCAACTATCGCCGCCAGAAGCGCGATTACGAGCGCGAGGCGAGGGAACGGGAGGAGGGATACGATGCGCTGCTTCAGCGCCGGCGTCAAGATCTGGAGCGTCTGCGCGATAGGACGCGGGCAGCGCTATGCCACAATGACCCCGACCTGTCGGGATGCCTCGGCCTGGTGGAACGGCAGGACCCCTGTAGGTTATGGGCGCGCGCGCCATATGATGAGGATTTCCTCGCACTGCGCCTGGGACTGGGTGATCGGCCATTCCAGGTCAGCGTCAAGCTCCCCGCGCAGCAGTCGCCGCTGGAGCTCGATCCCCTGGTGCAGGAAGCCCAGGAACTGGCATCAGGATTCGCCCATGTCCCCCAGGCGCCTATCGCCCTGCCCTTGCGCGAGGCAGCGGTGGCCGGGCTGGCCGGGCGGCGCGACGCCGTGCTGAACGCTGCCCGCGCCCTGGTCCTCCAGATCGCCACGCACCACTCGCCACACGACGTCAAGATTGTGGCAATCTACCCTGCCCATGAGGCGGGCGACTGGGAGTGGATGCGTTGGTTGCCCCACGTCTGGTCAGATGACCGCAATCATCGCTTCGTGGCTCAGGACAGGGACTCTGCACACGAATTACTGAACAGCTTCTATGACTTGCTCAACCGGCGCAAGGTGAGGTTGGAACAGGACAGGGGAGCTGATGTCCAGCCGCATCTGCCGAACCTGGTCTTTTTCCTGGCCGATCGGCGGTTGGTGGAAGGTGAACCCATCCAGCCCCTGCTGCTGAAGCAGGGGGGGAGCCTCGGTGCGTTCTCCGTCTTTTTTGGCGACCGGGTGGCGGCCCTGCCTCCACAGTGCCAGGCGATGGCTAAACTCAGACCGGGGCAGCCGACCTTGATTCAGCGGATGCCCGACTCCAGATCTTTGCCCTACGCGCCGGATCAGGTATCGGTGGACGAGGCCGCGCGCCTTAGCCGGACCATGGCGCCGATTCGCATGAAGCGGTTGGCTTCGGCCATGGACATCCCCACCGTTGTGCCGCTGCTCGACGTGCTGGGAGCTGATCGGGTGGAGGAGTTGGACGTTCTGGGGCGCTGGAGAACGAACGATCCCTATCGTTCGATGGCGGTGCCCGTCGGCAGGCGTGCTGGGGGTGAACTCCAGTACCTGGACCTGCACGAACGGAGGGGTGAACCGGACATCCAGAGCGGTCACGGCCCCAACGCGTTGGTTGCTGGGACGGTGGGTTCTGGCAAGAGCGAGTTGCTGCAGTCATTGGTGGCCCCTCTGGCGGTTCATTTTCACCCCCACGAGGTGGCGTTTGTGCTTGTGGATTTCAGGCCGCCCGGGATGGCCGCAGCGCTGGAGGGCTTGCCCCACGTCGTCAACATGATCGACCTGGATGGCCTCGACCTGGTGCCGCGTGCACTCAAGTCGCTGGAGGCGGAGCTGGCACGCCGGGGCAGGCTCTTCAAGCGGGCGGGCGTGACCCACATTGACGATTACATGGAGCGTTTCCGTAAACACGATAGCCGGGCAGAGGAACCACTGCCGTATCTGGTGTTGATCGTGGACGAGTTCACCGTGCTGAGGGAAAAGCTCCCGGAGACGATGGAGAAATTCACCCAGGTCGCGATACGTGGACGCGCGTTTGGGTTCCGCATGATCCTGGCCACGCAGAAACCGGCGGGCGTGGTGAGCCAACAGATTGATTCGAACACCGAACTGCGTCTCTGCCTGCGGGTGGCCAAGCCAGAGGACAGCCAGGAGATGATCAAGCGCGCCGATGCGGCCAGCCTGGCCGGCGCTGGACGGGTCTACATGCGGGTGGGAGAAGATGCTGTGTTCGAGCTCTTCCAGTCGGCGTGGAGCGGCGCCCCTTATTCACCTGAGGGCTACATAGTTAGCGATCCCGACGAGATCGTCGAGGTGGCGCTGGACGGCAGTCGCCATCCCCTACACCTTTCGCCCAAGCCAACAGCGATCCAGGAGCCAGGGACGCAATTGGAGGCCGTGGTCACATACATCCGGGAACAAGCCCAGCGCGCAGGTATCCGTCGTCTGCCAGGGCCATGGCTGGAGCCGTTGCCGGAACACTTTGCGCTGGAGGCGATGCGGCCTGTGGGGGGATGGGATGGGAAGACATGGCAGCCTATAGACCGTTGGCTGTGCCCTGTGATCGGACTCCAGGATGACCCTCTGAACCAGTGTCAATTTCTCCTGGAACCAGACCTGGGCCGCCGGGGACACATGTTTGTCTGCGGTGGATCTGGTTCGGAGAATCGTCTGGCACTCCGCACACTGGTCGTGAGTTTGGCGATGGATCATTCCCCTGCGAGTATGCACGTATACTGCCTGGACTTTGGCACGCTTGGTTTGCAGGTCTTTGACAAGCTGCCCCACGTGGGAGCGGTCATTCAAAGGGATGAATCTCGCCGGGTGCAACGCCTTTTCCGATGGCTCTTGGAAGAGTTGGAGTCACGGAAGCGATGGCGGATGAAGCACGGTCTTGAGAGCTTGGCGGGAGCTCGCGCTCGGGGAGCCGATGCTGAGATACCCCCGGCCCTGGTGTTGATCGTGGACAATCTCGCCGCGCTGCGTGATGATTTCGACGCAGTGGATGCCCTGGCTCAACTGGCCCTTGAGGGACAGACAGAAGGCATACACGTAATCCTGGCAGGTGATCCAGCGACGGCGGGTCTTTCCAAGGTGCTGGAGCGTGTGCCTTTGAAGATGGCACTGCAACTTGGGGATGTGGTAGACTACAAGATGGTCCTTGAAGACTATCCCCAAGATCTCTTTCTCCCCAAAGGAGTGCCGGGACGCGGCTTATACAAGGGCGATTCTCTGTTAGAGTGTCAGGTGGCGCTGCCGGTAGCTGGCACGGCGGGCAAGGATCGCGAAGCGGGTTTGGAGGCTCTCACCAGGGATATGAGTCAGGCCTGGACCTGGACTGCGCATGTCGACCCGATGCCGATTGACGAGTTGCCCCCGTTGGTCTCGCTGTGTGACCTGGTGCCGTCTGGATCTGCTGAGCGCTGGCCTGACCATTCCCTCGCTGCTCCCCTGCGCGTTCCGATTGGACTCGGTGATCTGACACTGGCTCCAATAGATCTGGATCTGTCGGACGATGGTCCCCATTTCGTGATAACCGGTCCACCGCAGAGTGGCAAGACGACGGCCCTGCACGCCTGGCTGCTGGCGTTGGCTGTGACTTTTCCCAAAGAGATGGTGCAGTTTGTCCTGATAGACACCTTCAAGAATAGCCTGGCTGTGTTGAGGAATCTTCCCCATGTGCGACACTATACCATGTTGGAAGAGAAGCAGGCAGATATCTTGAGGGACCTGGAGGAGGTTTTCAGAACGCGTCGGGATGGCAAGCAAATGTCAGCCCGACCGGCCCTGGTTGTCGCCGTCGATGATTACGAGTTCATGACCTCTGATAGCTTTAAGAAAGCGCTGAAGGAACACGCTCTCAGGGATCATCCCTTTGGCTTCCACGTTGTGCTCGCAGGAGCATCTGCCCAGATGACCCAATGGGACGAGTTCCGAAGGCAGGTTCTCTCCAATACCTCGGGATTGATCGTGGGCAGCGGCGATCTAATCCAGGACGCTTCGGTCTTTAGCCTGACCATGCCCCCGGGCCAATCTCGACAGGTGCTGCCACCCGGACGCGGGTACCTCGTGCGCCGCGGGCAGATGAGTTTGGTGCAAGTCGCTACCGCGGGTGAAAAGACCGCCGTGCAGGACTGGGTTCGTCAGATCGCAAAGGTGGAAGCGGGGAGGCGCACCTGACGAGGACGCGAAAGTCGGGAGTATCGGAATGGTAGAATTGGTTCGTAGAAAGTCTTTGAGATCGACAAGTTTCAGATACACTGCGTAGAGAAGTGGCTGCTTCTATTGCGTAATCTGTATTTGCAGGGGGAAGTCCATGCCCAATTGGGAACCCAACTGGGAAGATGTGCAATGGGATCAGGGTGCTGCACGTGATGCGATGCGTGCACTGCGGGACGCTGCGGACATGCTGGATCAAACCGCTGCGGAGCGCGCCCGCGTGGCGCAGGAGGCTACAGAGCAGTGGCGGGGTCGCTATCGCGACGAGTTCGATGACCACCTGCAGCAGATACTGAGACGCGCTCACGATCTGGCCGGCGAGTATCGCGACATGGCGAACAGGATTGCCCGAGCTGATCAGGGAGCCTTCGAGGAACAGAGGCGACGCGAGAGGGAGCGCGAACGTTGGCGTATGGAGAAGGAGGCCGAGGAACGAGCATTGCGACGTCAGCAACTGGAGGGTAGCTAGCAGATGCGCGAGACCATGCACTTTCCATCGGCAGGTCTGGTTCTAGCTTGTCCAGGGTAGCACGTGCAGCATCAGTTGTGTTTTTCGAGTTTCTGAGAGTCTCACTATAAAATGAGGAGGTAGATCTATGTCGGAACGAGTTCTGTCTACCGCTGCAGCCGAGCAGGCGATCAAAAAGATGCAGCAAATCATCAACGGTTCCTTGATGGAGCAAATCGATGCGCTCAACCGAGAGGGCCAGACGCTATCTGACCCCAACGTTTGGGATGGTCGGTTGGCACAGCAGTTTCGCCAGGATTGGCCGCAGATGCACAGCACACTGACGAAAGCCAAGGAGGCGCTTGAGGAATTGCGCGCCAACAGCCAGAGGATCAATGAGGACATCATGAGGGCGGGCGGGAACTAGCACGCGTTCGGCATTTACCTTCCCGAAAGCCAAAGAAAGCACCAAGTGTGCCTGGGCGTTTTCTCACGCACCCTGTCAGGCGATTCGGTACGTCTCAAGGCTTTCGGGAAGGCCGCCAGCGCGATCTGTCTTGGGTAGACCAGAGTTCGATTTTTTCTGGTCGTGTCCCTCAATACAGTGTGTGCGTCACTGCAGGGTGCATCGGCTTCAGTCCTGCTGAGGCGATGGTGGCCTGTTACTGGATGGTGCTGACCCTTGACTGACGCCAGGACGTTGCTGTCTATGTGCTAGCGACGGCGCTACTGGGGCGCCAATGGCTTTGCACCTGGATATGGCTGCCTGCCGTGGAAAGCTGTGCCCGCTGTGAGGGCAAGCCTCCGCGGCGATGAGGGAAGACTGTGTTTGGGTAGGAGTGAGACCATGTCACAATCGGTTAGCTCTGCTGAGCCCGAGAAGCTCTTTCGATACTCGGACGTGGCAACTGGGATCGACCACGAGTTGGTCTCAGAGTCACACCGTCTCGCCGGGAAGCTTGGACACTTTGAGACCACGTGTGCTGAGCCTGGCTACAAAGTGTCTGTCAGCCACCTGGCCGATGCGCTCCGGAGTTATGGCAGTCAGAGTGAGTACACCGACGGCTGGGTGCGGGACGTAGGTAAGGCGTTTCAACTGGTGGATGGGATGCGGTCAGGGTGGCGATCTCCTCCGATCTCCCCTGTCGAACGATTGATGGTCTTGCCCGCGCTGCCTGCGTTCATCACTGTTGTGATGCTCTCCATACTGCGTGTGCCCGACTGGCTGGGAAGACTCGTTTCCTCTCTGCCCTGGCTGAAGCCGAAGGAGGAACGAGTGCCACCAGAGATCTGGCCGAGGCCAGAACCGGAACGGGAATCCCCAGAGCTTGCACCGACCAGCAGACTCGGTGAACTCTTGGAACAGGCGGAGCATACGCCAGCACCAGTCGAGAGTGGGTTTGGGGAATTGCTCAAGGACCAGCGCTTTGTACACGATGTTCCTGCCAAGCCCCAGGGGAGTTATTTCCGTAGCGCCGCGTGTTCCTTCACCACAATCAGCATGGTACTCGACTACTATCATGCGCAGGACGAGAAGCACCGCACTGCCAGTCCTCAGGAGTTGATCGATATGAGGGACGTGGGCGATGGTACCCCGGGCGAGGGCGTGGCGCTCACTAAACTGACAGATGAGTTGAATGATCTGGGATACGAGCACATCACAGTGAAGCCAAATGCCAGCCTGCAAGATCTGAAGGATCAAGTCAGTGACGTACCAGTCATCGTAACTATGGGTGTAGGAATTGTTGGGCCAGGCACGATCAAGTCGGATGTGCCCCGGGCAATCACGGGACCAGGCAATACTATCCACGCTATGGTGGTCAAGGGATTTTCGCCGGACGGAAAGTCCGTGGTGGTCAATGATCCGTGGACGGGAAAGGAGCTTGAGTACTCTGTAGAGCAATTCGAGGACATGTGGGCTAGGGGCAAGCGAGGCCTATATGTGATTCGCCCGTAGGGAATTCCGTCGGGGCGGTCTCTTACAGGTGGACTCGAGAGCTTTGTCAAGGAGATCAAGTCGAGAGGATGAAAACCTATGGATAGCGACACCTTCACGCTGACTTTCTCTTCGGTTGAACTCAGCCTGGTGGCTCGCCTGCTCGATGCTCCATCACTCCAGTTGCCGGAGGATCCCTTCGATGGTTGGTCGATCGAGGAGATCGAACGTGCTCTGACACAAGCGCAGGAATCGCTGGCAGATCGGCACTACATCCAGGTGCAACCCGACGCCACGGTTGCTCTGGATGTCAGCGTGGCGGCGCTGGTAGGCGCATTGGCTTTTCCCGAATCTTCCTTGATTGTCACCTTGGTGGCGGGTGAAGGGCTGCCTGAAACTCGCCAGGTCCACTTTGCTTCGGGGCTCATCGTGGAACAAGAGCAGCAGCACGACGATGCGCACAGCCTCACGGCGGTGCGGGATCGGGAGATGGCAAGTCGGCGTCTGTGCGAGTTCCTTCGCCTGGCTGAACAGCCTGCTTCTTCCGCCGAACCCTTCGCGCTGGCCGAGGCTGAGATGGGCGAGGCGCGTCTTGTGGTTGTTGCTGAGGGAGAAAGAGCTGGCGCAGTGTTCCTGGAGCAAGCGGGGGTGCCTTCGGCGACAGCTGCCTCTCTGGCGCAGGCTCTGGCCAATTCTCTCTGCTACACTACCTTGATTGCGCTGACCTGGCGGGGAGGAGAGGCTCAAAGAGTGGACAGCTTCGCCTTGTTGGAAGGGGAGCAAGGTTTGTGGTTGCTGCGGCCCCTGGAGCGTGACGGTGAGTCTTGGATAAAAGTCGCTCCGTGCGATGCGTCCTGTGCCAACCGCCAGATCGAGGAATTGACGCGACTTGTTATGCCAGTAGTGGAGGGGCGACCCTAGGATCTGTGTGATAACGGTTGTGTTACAGGAGAAGTCTCATGCCTGACTGGCAACCGAATTGGGAAGACGTGCGATGGGACCACGGCGCTGCCCGGGATGCCACGTCCGCGTTGCGGCACGCAGCGGATCTGCTGGATCGAACGGCTGCCGAACGTGCCCGCGTGGCGCAGGAGGCCACGGAGCAGTGGCGTGGCCGCTACCGCGAAGAATTTGGCGAGCATCTCGATCAGATGCTGGCGCGCGCCCGCGAGTTGGCTCGTGAGTGCCGCGATGCATTGGGCGCAATCGCCCAGGCCAGTCAGCGAGCTTCTGAAGAGCAGATGCGGCGAGAGAGGGAACGCGAACGCTGGCGTGCTGAGAAGAAAGATGAGGAAAGGGAAAACCGACGTAAGCAGCAGGGAACATCGTAGAGACTCGAGGGCATCTTTGGATAAGCCAGGCTGGCTTTTCCACAGGTCCCGGGAATCTGAGCGTAGGCTGTCGCGTTGAGATTGGGGGGGAGTATGGCAAGATCAATCAGCTCTGCCGAGCCCGACAAGCTCTTCCGTTACTCGGACTTTGGGATGCAGCTTGACCACGAGTTGGTCTCAGAGTCGTATCGCCTGGCGTCAAGACTACAACGTTTTGAGGCAACATGCACAGAGCCCGGCTACCAGGTGCGTGTCAGCCATCTCGCTCATGGACTGCGCAGCTATGGTAGTCAAAGTGAATCCACCGACGGTTGGGTGCGGCAGGTGGGTAAGGGTTTTCAGATGGCCGATTGGGGTTGGTCCACCCCGCTTCCGATGCCGGACAGCGCAGCAGGTGCTGCTGGGCCGTTGCGTGAGTGGAGGGCTCGCATCGCTTCGACTATCAATCTGCTACCCACACTGCGCGTGCCTGACTGGCTGGAATACGCCCGGCCTGCCGTTGCCGGAGTCCTGATTGCTGCCTGCATACGGCCGGGGTCTGCATATGCCGGACAAGTAATTATCAACCTGCCCGATGTGCTTGGGAAATTCGTCAGGCTGCGAGAGGTGAGAGAGTGGGCCGGATTAAGTCCCTACCTGAATCATGTCAAGTACACCAACATACCCTCACACTTCTTGAAGATTGGGCTATTGACCAGTGTGCCCGTCATCGCCAGTAAGTGGGCCACAGATGTGCAGAGATATGGGGGCACTGAGTTAGCCAGTGCGATGGCTGTGGATGCTGCTCTGACACTCGCGCCCGTTGGGGTATCCTTTCTGTCTTCTCAGGGGGGCATGGCGCTCGGTGCAGCCATAGGGACACTATTGTTCCCCGGAGTGGGGACAGTTGCCGGAGGAGCCCTAGGCGCTATTCTTGGAGGTGTTGCTGGACAGATCGCTACCCAGTGGGCTATAGACCACTATGGCGTGCGCGACGAAGCCATCGGATGGGTGGATACAAAGATTGCCCGGCCAGCTGCAGAAGCCGTCTCCAAGGGAGTACAGGGTGTGGAGGAAAAGCTCAAGTCAACGGTTGATTCCATCGCGTCGGCAGTGGGGGGAGGCAGCTCGTTTGTTTTCCCCCACTTACTGAATAGCGAGGCGAGGTGACCAGATGCGCCAGACACGCTTTCGACTTTCGATAGAAGAATTAGCATTTGCGATGGGAATCTTGGGCGGAGCAAACGTTGCCAGCGGATTCCTAATTGCTACCTTGGGTGAGAAGAGCCAGCCGGAACTGGAAGGACGCCTCTACGCCGCCGGTCACTCGCTGATGGCGCGTGGGTGCCTGGAACTCGAGGGTGAAACCAAGCAACTGGACAAGACACTCAGCGATATGGTAAGCTTGCTGCTTGAGAACAAGTTCTCGATTCGCTGTAGCCGTTCAGCTGGGGGTGTTGAACAAACCCTCAATTACTTCTTCCGGGACAAGATCATCATCGAACATCGGTCTTTTCAGGAGGTGGTGTGCCAGCTTGGTATCATTTCGGGTACCCAAGCCTTACTGGAATTGAGCAAACGGTTCTATAGTCTTCCACAAAAGGCTCCAACGGGAAACCAGATTGAAGCCGCAGGTATAGTTCCGGCCAGTCTGCTGGAACGGGCCAGAGTGGGTATCTCGGACGTACCCCAGAATCAGATTAATTTGCTATTCCAAGAGGCTGGAATCTCGGTTGATCATGCCAAGAATCTGGCAGATGATCTCTACAATCCAGAATATCGCGGAAGTGTCATTCGGATAGAGAAAGAAAACGGGCAATTTGTCTCTAACCAGGGCTTCTTGCTCCTCAAAGGTATGCAGCGATTCTGGATTCTCGAGATCCTCTCCCAAGACCCTACTATGGCTCGGGTTTTTCCCGGTACAGATCAACGATATAATGAGCTATTCCGGGCGCTATTGAAGTAGAATGTAGCCAGATGCCCTTCCAACCCATAGTCGAGCAGGATGCGGCTGTGGAAGGCGTCCGATGGAACATCCCTTTGTATCCTGAAAGCCCATGTGGGTGGTGTTCACGGCGTGGCTTTCTCACCGGACGGTGGAATATTGGCCTCGGGGGCATATGAGGCATATGACGGCACCGTGTGCCTGTGGCGTATGCCGGACGGGACCCGGCTGCGCACGTTGGGGGGACACTCGCGCAAGGTGAGTAGCGTGGCGTTCTCTCCTGACGGCACGCTCCTGGCGGTGGGTGGCTGGGCTGGCACGGTGAGGCTGTGGGGCACAGTCCCGTGAGGGACACTTTTGATATCTATTGGTGAAACAGCGAAAGCTGGCCCGGATGCTGACGATCGCTTGTGAGGTGCTGGCACGTCTTCCGATTGGGATCTTGACGAGGGTAGGTATGGATTGCCCCCGGCTACCACCCGTCCAACCGCACCATCAACAGCGGCACCAGCATCTCCTCTGGCGTCAGGCTGCCGTGGTGGCCGTGGAACGGGACGGGTTCGTCCTTGACCAGCAGACGGCTGTCGCCGGTTGCCAGCAGCAGCAGGTCGCCCAGGCGGGCGCGCACCTCGGGCGCTGGTTCGCCGGGGCCGAACAGCCCCGCCGCCAGTGCCTGTTCCATCTCCACGACGATGAACCGATCGGCCAGGTGCTCGGTGACGTAGGCGCGCACCGATTTGGCCTGTCCGGGCCGGATGTACAGGTAGGAGGCGCGTGGCTCTCCGGCCGGCGGCAGGAGCAGCATGCGCCGGAGCACCGGGTGGTCGGATAACTGCACGACCCGCTCGGGCGGCGTCGAGATCTGGCCGTGGTCGGCGCTGATGACGAGCAGCGTCCCCTCGCGCGCTGCTGCCGGGAGGGGCGCTAAGAGATCCTCCTCCAGCGAGCGCATCACGTGGCGCAGCGCGACGCGGAACTGTTCCCCATCCGGCCCGTAGACGTGGGCGGTACCGTCGAGCCCGCCCCAGTACGCGCTGACAAAGAGCGGCCTGTCCGAGCGCTGCAGGAGCGCGTGGCGCAGGTTGATCGCCATGTCGCTGAAATCGACGTGGCCGCGCACCTCGTCCATTCCCCGCATAAAGATGCGGACCAATCCCCCTCCGAGGAAGGGCAGGTGGGTGTGGGCGACGGTCTCGATCCCACGGTCGGCCAATTGCTGGCCCAGCCCCGGGACAGTGACAAACTCTTCCGGCACCCAGCCCCAATCCAGCAGCGCGCCGGATTGTCTGTGGATGGCAGGGCCGAGCTGGAGCATGTTGGCGAGCATGCCGTGCTCGGGGAGCAGGAGCCGGGTGCCGATAAAGCCGTGGCCGAGCGGCGCTTGTCCGGTCCAGAGCGTCGTCAGCGCGGCGACGGTGGTGGAGGGAAAGATGGAGGTGAGTGGGATGAGCCGGCTGGCCTGGGATAGGCGGTGCAGGCCAGGGTCTCCTGCGTCCAGCAGGCGCCGCAGGTGCAGGTAGCCCACCGCGTCGAGCGTGACCGTCACGACGGATCGCACGCCCGTCGCCAGGTCGGCCCACAGGTGAGCTGGGAGCGGCGGCGCTGCGTCCGTCAGTTCTACGCCCAGCAGCCGGGCGACGGTGGCGGGCAGGTTGGTGATCGAGTGCCCGCCATAGTGGGGCAAGACGAACTCCGCTGGCAAGGTCCCCTCCAGGCCGGGGAGGCGATGGGTGCGGAGGATGTGTTCCGTGTCCGTGGCTAGGTTCACAGTTGTGTCTCGCAATTGTGTCTTGCGGGATCTCCTTGGTTGAGATTGGGTGGCTGCCTCATTATACAGCCGCCCGCGTTGAATATCAAACGAAGGGCGAGAGAGCTGTCACACGGGCCCAGATCTTGGCGCTGGGTTTCCTTCACGCCCGGTGCTGCATCACCCCACGGTTGATTCCCGCACGAATATGTGCTCATCGTAGCATATGTCCGTGCACATCGTGTCAAAGGGGTGTGAAGGTTTTGCCAATGCCGGATGGCGTCTCAGCCTCGCCTGGTCTACGTCTGAGACGCCAAGGTATGGGGCGGTCAAGTAGCTGTCGCTACGGAGACTCTTGCGGCCTTGTCTTGGCGGGCGGCTGGACCTCTCGCAGGTCTACCAATGGCACGGTCCCTCCGCTGCCGCTGATGATCCACTTGCTGTTTTCTCGCAGTTCCTGGGCGATGAGCAACTGGATGTATTGCTCCGCCAGTGGTCCTTTTCCTTCCATCTCGTTCAGCATGGCGTGCACGGTCTCCTGTTGCGCCTGGGAAGTCAGCGTCATGCGCTGGGCCTCGGCCTCGGCGAGCGTGGTGACCTGGTAGGCTTCGCCGTCGGCCTGCTTCTGGGCCTCATAGAACTGGGCGTCGGCCAACGTGCGCTGCTGAGCAGCCTCAGCCTCGGACTGTTCCTGGCGTTGTACGGCGACCATCCGATCCTTGATGGCGGAGACGACTTCCTGCGGCGGCGACGCGCTCTGGATCTGCACCATGACGAACTCGACGCCGTACTGAGCCTCCCTCTCGCTCAGTG
>Ga0180431_10006261_pt1 | contig 14188 bp, 21 predicted proteins | sample SS_ome_11_FD_132459 | JGI IMG/M metagenome (GOLD analysis project Ga0180431, IMG submission 132459) | Hypersaline lake sediment archaeal communities from the Salton Sea, California, USA - SS_1_MS_1 metaG | ecosystem: Environmental > Aquatic > Non-marine Saline and Alkaline > Hypersaline >... | reverse complement strand
TACTGTCGGTGTTTGGTAATTTTGACGAAACCCACCCACGCCCTTTGCAAGCACGACAAACGCCGTACGTTCGTTTTCCGCCGCGCACGTCTCGATACATACAGATAGGCCGACGCCCGCTCCCGTTACAATGACTGCACCGCTCCATAGGTACTACACGGTCCTTGCCAAAACGCATAGCCACTCCTTCATTCCAGTGTCCAAAACACCAGTCCTAATTCCAAATCATTTCCCGACCGCTATTCCCACCATAAACACCACAATACCGCACCGCAATACCGCGAATGTTAAACAGATGGCTACCGCCACTGCATCCATCTACTCAGCCGCATCGGTGTTCGACGGCAGTTGAACGATCCCGCTGCCGTGGCACGTCTGGCACGTTGCCCATTTATGCCCATGATCGACAACAGTAGCAAATTGCACGAAGTTGGGTTCGGCCGCATCCTCGGGACGATCGAGCGAAAACACATTGTCGCCGAATACGTGCAACCGGTACTCCTCCCCCTGCCGCTCCACAAGAAAGTCGCCATACTGATTATGATCCGGCCACGGCTGTGATCCCGCAAAGCGCACGACCATCCCATCTTGGTTGATAAAGGCCGTACCGTCGGCCAGAATCCGTATATCAAAACCGTTGGCCCAGCCTTTATCACCGTCGCGGAGATCACAAAACTTGGGACGCAACCGGTGGCGCGGAATGGTTTTTAGAACGCATGGCTCACTCATTTTTCCCTCGCTGATTAGCATTTCTACTGTAGTAAGGTCTCCCTTATATAATGCCCGCAAACAAACGTCTATTGAACGAATTCCTTTCTCCAGAAAGGAATCCAAAACCGCGGGTTTCAAGGCATTATAAAACGAACACCACTTACCCCCGCAAGGAGTCACGAATGGAGTTAAAAGCAAAAGTACTGTTGGGTCTGACCCTGCTCGACGCGACGATCGGCGCCTGGTTATGTGTCTGGTGGATAAAGATCTACACGACACAGCTCTCGACCCAAACCCTGGCCGGGCACGAGATGCTGCGGAACGCACTGGCCATCATCGTAATGTATATTGTGATTCGCCGATGGGAAACGCCATCACACTGGGCAATTGGCATCATGTACGCAATATCGTGTACAAGCCTGCTCCCCTTGCTGATATCCCCCGCAGCATTCGTGTTGTACCAGCCGATTGCCGCAGTTGGCATAGGCGTCATACTGATGACCTACGGCAACGCGCTTAAAGCACAGAACATACCGCAGGCACAACGAGCACGTTTCGACAACCTGCAGGGCCTCATAGGACAAATCGGGGCAATCGCCGGCGCGGGTTTGGCGTACTTCACACTGTTCGCCGCAGTCCCACACTGGATCATATGGTGCTGCGTGTACGCCCTGTTCGATGTCGACACGCTGGTGAAAGTGACCCTGGTAAAGAAGGGTTTCTTCACGTACCACCGCGCATGAGCAGAGAAACAGCCTCCGGGCTGTTTCTTTAGCCATTAGACGGTGCCCGGCGGAGCCTGCCTGAGCAGTGCGCGCATTTGTTCAACTTGCTCCTTCGTCACAGGCGGCGGAGGCGGCTGCCCTTTCTCAATCGCGGCAGCGCGTTGTTTTTTATTGATTCCTGACGCCACCAATACGGCTGGCCATCGACTCTTGAGTCCCTCCACCAGCGCCGTACGATCCTCCGGCTTAAGCCTATTCAACGCTTCGAGCGCTTGCTCCGGCGGTCCGGATAGGATATCGGTCAGCGTCCGGGGTTTTGCGGGCGCCGCAGGAGCCGCTGGAACCACGGGAGCCGCTGGAGCTGCACCAGGCTGCGCAGGCGCAGCAGCTGGGGCCCCGGCGGCCGCGGAGGGTGTACCAGCGGCTTCAGCCAAAGGTACCGCAGGAGCGGCCGCAGGGGCCGCCTGAGGGCCACCCACGACCTTCTGCATTGCCTCTGGCGCCAAAAACTCCTCACCATACCCACCAACACCCTCGTGTTCGCCCAATCCGAGGTACTGGCCCAACCCGGACCATTCGAGAATCGGATCGAGCATACCGGTCGGAAGTAGCATCCCCGCGCCGCCCAGCCCGGCCAACAGCATGCCACCCATACCGCCCTTACCGAACATCGCCATCGCGCCGCCGATCAGTGCAAGCGGGATACCCAGCGCAACACCGATTTTGTGGTGTATTGGCGTCTGCTCATCGGTAAACCAGGATATAATTCGCTGGATAATGCCAGGATCCTGGAAGGCCTGGCCAAGCTGCTCCTCGCTAAGTCCGGATTTAAGTCCAAACTCCTTGACCGCATTAGCGAGTGTTTTGTGATCCGGCGGGCCACCACCAAAGATCTGCGCCATTTTACTGGCATAAGCCCCCGGGTCGCCCTCCGAAGCATTTGCCACATATTGCGACAGCAGTGTATACAGCTCCTTCCGCTTGGGCTTATGGCCAGCCTCCAGTCGCTGCAACACGTTCGCCTCGATCTGCGCACGCTGTTCGTCGGTCCAAATCTGATCACCTTTTGGCATGGTCGATTCGAACCGTTTGATTAAATCAGGCAACGCGGGCCCAAACGCACTAGTCGGCGCCCCTGACTCACCGACTGCGTCTCCCCCCGGAGCGCCCGCGCCACCTGACGGAGAATCTACAGGTTGTGTCACTTCAGGCTCTGTTATTGTCGGCTGTGCCGTTGTGGTTGTCGTTGGTGCGGTTGGCTGCGGTTGCTGCGGTTGCTGCGGCTGTCCAGTGGCCACCATGCCCCGCGGACCTTCTGCGGAACGCACCTTATGGAGATGATGTAGCGCAGGCGGCAAAAGCCCATCTTCTAACTGCCGCGCCAATAGCTTCTCCGCTTCACCCCGATTGATTCGATATTGCAGCCGATCTGCTGGCATTCCGGCCGTCTGACTCGCCAGATAGTCATCAACCGCCTGCGGATTCAAGCCCCACTTTTTGGTTTGAGCCGCCAAAAGCCCACCGCCACGACTGGCATAGTCCCCCATCGTTTGTAGATCGGTCTGCAGCTTCTGCCGAGCTACACGCGCAGGTCGCTGCATCGCATAGTCGATGCCGCGCGTAACACCGTAGCCCGTACCTATGAACGCGGGAATAGTGACTGCTTTACTTGTCGCTAAACCCGCAGCAGTTGATCCCAGACCACCCAGCGCACTCGCAGTAGCGGCTGGTGCAGCAACTGCCGCGCCGCCGCCCGCAGCCGCGCCGAGACCGCCACTAACCCGCGCGGTCCAAGTTAGGGCCTTGTCCAACGCATCAGCTTTAGGTGCATTCTTGCGGGCCCACCACGGCGTAAACGCCCGTGCCATGTAATGCCCGTAGTCGCGCAGACTGGGCCACCGTAACCCGTAGCCACGCGGCTGCGCCTCCTGTTTTGCCATTTCCATGATTTTGGCGCGCTCCGCCGCAGTGGGCGGCTTCAACCGATCCGTCTTCCATGAATATGGCTCTGTTTTAAACGCAGGACCGCCTGCACCGGCAGTTGGCGTAGGCGCCGGTACAGACGGACCCTGCGGAGCGGATACTGCAGATTGTTTCGTTTGTTTCTTCTCGGTTTTGATTGTTGCAGCAGTAGGCGATTGCTGATGCATAAAAAAACCGAGTGTCGTTGTCATATCTTTTGGCGTAGTTTTCATCGTCGAACCGACTTCACCCAGCGCATCCTCAAAGAACTTCTTCCACATCTCATCAAATGCGGGATTCTCGGCGGCCTCTTTCGCGATCAGTGCCGCCGTCGCGTCGAGCGACATACCGCGCGTCATGCAACCCAACACGGTGTTGCGACAATGCGCCAGCTTCGGCGACAACACCGGCTGTCGGCGGCGCTTCTTTTTCTTCTTCGCCAGTGTTTTATAATTCTTGTTCAGCGTCAGCGGATCCATGCTCGACTCCTAGCAGACAGCGAAAAACTACTTCACAAAAGCGGGGTCGCCCCGCCAAAACAGATGCAGCCACCCAGAGGGGATATAATGACTAATGCCGTCAGCATCCAAAACCCGGTGACCGCCCGAAGCACTGACGTGGAGCTGTTTTGGTTTATCGATGTGTATCTTGTCTTTACCGGGAAACTCATACACCCGATACTCCTCGTTGCTGATGTCCGTCCATTCACGCTCTAGTTTGTCCGTCGGCTTCCCTTCTTGATTGTTGAGATAATCCTGCAACGGTTTCGGAGCTTTACCCGACACGAATCCAGCCGCATCCCGCAACTCGATCCACAGCTGCGCGGCGTTGCACGGCCTGTCAGGTGTCCAGTGCGCAGCATAATACACGGCCGAAACGGCCGCCAGTAACCGCTTGTACTTGTCCACTGTCTTCTCTCCTCGATTACCGGGGTTATTACGAGTTGGCTCCCTTCTGGAGTTCATTAAGCTTTTCGACCGATGCAGTGCCGACAATAATGGCCAGCAGAGTTTTCAGACAACGATGCCTGAAATCCGCAAGGTCGCCCGTGTAGATACTCGAATCGGCTGCTTGGCTCAGCTTCATTTGCTGGCCGAACATACATCCAACTATCTCGTGCGGATGCATAAATATACCATCACCGTAGTTGCTGAAATGCGACTCAATGCGGTCACTGATCTCATCAAGCACGCTGCGCACGTCGTCCATCGTAAGCGACGGACGTGTAAAACCCTCAGGTTTCCATTCACTCATCTCATTGTCCCTCGTTAAATCGTCTGTGATCGTTGAAGTATATCAAAAGCCGCATTACCGAACGCAACGGGTTTCATTGGTTGGCCGCCCAGCTGGGGCGGCATCGCCCACCGGTCACGAACCGTCTGCACTACCTGCACGCTGGCCGCCTTCTTCGAATCGGTCTTGCTCTTGTCCGGCTTCTTGTTCTTGTCCGTCTCCTTCTTTTGTGCCTTCGCACGGGCTTTGCGCTCGGCCCAGGCCGAGTGGCGGCCGTAGATCTTACCACCGAGCATACCAGCGATCGGCGCCGCGGGACCAAACACGGGCGAGCCGACGACACTACCGATATACGAGCCATAGCCCGCGGGTAACACCTTGTGACGGCGTTGCTCGCGTTTGAACAGTTCATCGGGCTTGTCTTGAGCGCCTTTGTAAGCTGCTTATGCGACTCGGTATTGGCGAGCGCCTCTTGAAGCAGCATAATGGGCGGCAAGGCTCGCGCTGGGCCGTAGAGATCCCGCAAGGTACGTCGCGCGAGACCACGTGTGTACCCAAGAATGTGATACGGATTGCCTTTTTGTTGGAGCGGATCGGAAAGCCGATTGAAATCGAGCGCATGGCCGAGCTCGTGTTCCGTGATAGGGGTGTCGTGCGCATAGATGGTTGCCACGTCCGTCGCAGGCGCGTAGTGACTACCGCGCTGCAGACCCGACGCCCAGCTCAGGGGCGCTTGTAGAAGGCCAAGCGCCTTACCAAGCAGTGTGGTATGCGGGTTATGCATCACACGGCCACCGAGCTGTTTGTACCACGGCAACGACTTGCCGCCACGCTCCTTACGCCAGATCATGTCGTCGACGATGTCGCCGCCACCGAGCCGTACGAGCGTGTTGTGAAGACGCCTGCTCGCCTTAGGACCGGTGGCCATGTCCTGTGCGACTTGTGTGTGCTTTGCACGCCGTTTGCGCGTCTCATCCTTGGTCCCGGGAAGACCAAACCACGGGCCTGCTGGATCATGGTAACCTTTGCTGGTTACGAGCAGGTTCAAAAGGCTTAGCGGATTCAGCCTGCCAATCGTACCAGCCATCAAACGACTCGGATAACCGCCCGGAGCGACGTCGATTGCTTCCTTGAGCAATCCGTACGCCACATTGAGTTGGTCATTCGCCATTTTATATTGGTTGTGTGCACTCACTGTCGTCTCTCCGCATTAAATCGTCTGTGATCGTTGACGTGTATCAGAAGCCGCATTACCGGACGCGACGGGCTTCATCGGTTGCTTGGCAAATTGTGGGGCATTAGTACCCCACGGTACCGGATTACCGGTCGCCGCTGCTACACCGCGTTGTGCCGCAGCATTGTCAGCCAGCATTTTTGATCGCCGCAACCCGCGATCTATACTCAAGTTGTCCAACCGCTTATCCTGCTGTTGCCTCCACTCTTGCGTTTTTCGCTGACCCAGCCCAAACGACGATCGGTCCGGTAGCCCGCGAACTGGCGGTGCCGGTTTGTAATCGGCCAGCATCGACTGTGGGCCGCCAGGTTGCCCCGGTACCGGTCGTGTTGCGACGGCGTCGGTCCCGAAACCACCGCGACCAAAGTTGTGTTGCGCATATGGGCCCGCAATCGATGGCCGCGCCCCTTGTAGCTCTGCCGGTGCGTAGCGGGATGCAGGTGCTTGCGGTTGTGCCTGCGCCACTTGTGGTGTTGGTGCAACCGGTGGTTGTGCTTGCCGTGCCTCTTCCTGCGCAACCATCTTATCGAAGTATGCAGCTGTCGCAGGATTCTGCTCGCGATTCAAATCAGCAGCCCGTCGCCATCGATCGAGTTTATTCCGCGCTCGATCCGCCTGTTCGATCGAACTCGACAGTATCTGTGGCATATTCCGCAACTGTCTTTGCGGCTGCTGCTGCGATTGATCCGGCACATTCATAAACCCGGGATCGGCAGCATCGCTGGCCGGCGCATTCATTACTTGTGTGCGTGCGCGGTTGTAGGTTTCCATTGGCTCCTTGTACAGCGCCTGTCGTTCGGGCGTTAGACCTTCCAGCAGATCTTCCGGCATTTCCGGAGGGCCGGTCGGCGGCGCCGGTGTGGGTTGCGCGCCCTCAAGAGCAGCGCCAACCGCCGCACCCACAGGCTGCCGTGGACCAAAATCATTGGCTGCCATTGCCGAGCCAAGCGGGCCTTGCCAGCCCTGTGGTTGATTGTAGCCCGTCCACATTTCGTTTGGCGCCGTGCCCGTCGGAGTGGTAATTTCCGGTTCGCCGGGTGGCGATGTGGTTGTCGGTGTCGCGGTTCCGGTTGACGTGGGCTCCATCGGCAACGCGGCCGGAACAGCACCCTGAAACGCGGTATCAAACGTATGCGGATTAAACGGGCCCGCATCCGGACCGGAATACGGTGCAGCAGCAGGTGATGGTGTCGGAAACGCACCCGTACCCATACCACCCGTAGACGCCGGCGGTGGTAGCAGCGGCGGACTCGCAATCGTCGGTGGGGCCGCTCGCGGTGTCATACCACCCGCAGGCACCGGCGGTAGTGTACCCTCGGGCATGAAACCAAAATCACCCGAAACAGGATCGATCGGATTCTGCGCACACTTTACCAGGCCGCGAGCCGCATCCAGTAATTCTTTGGCGGTCATATCACACTCCGTTGTGGTTAGAAGCCGCGTGTTCGCAACTGAGCAGGCGTAAGCCCTTTCATCGCCTTGAATACCGGTTTATAGGCCGGATACTGCACGGCAGGTTTCGGCGGCGGAGCCGCCTTAGCGCCCGTCGTTGCATTCACACCACGCACCGGCGGCGGCTTGAGTGCTGCTCGCTGCGCGCCGCCAATGATACCGGCTTGTGCTCGCTCTTGTGCCGACATCCGCATTGCCTGCTGCTGCGGCGTCCACTTCAAGCCCGGAGCCACATTAGACGGCATCGTACCAGTTGCGCGCTGTTTCATCAGATCGAGCGTGTACTGCGTCGGTTTTCCGACAATACCGCCAACCGCCGGCCCGGTCGCGGGCCCCTGAGCCACTTTCACGAACGCAGCCCAGGTGGCATCCGCTACATCAAGCATATTCATCGCAATCTCCCGCTTGGGTTAGTCTTTATCATCGTCCTTTTTGCCGCGGTTGGCCAGATACGCACCAAGCCCGCCACCGGCTGCAACCGCCGGAATACCAACCTGGGCCCATCCTGGCATTTGGCGATACCCGGCCAATAGTTTTTGCAATATACCCGGCTCCCCCGCAACACTTGGAGGACTTATCGTCGGTTGCGCTATTCTAGCAACCGATCGTGCTGCCGGTGTTGCTCCAACAGCCGGTCCAGCAGCCGGTCCGACGCGCGACGCGCCCAGCGCAGCGACGCCAGGATCAGCCGGTTTGGCTGGCAACGATGACTTCGGCTCCCGCGGTTCCAGAATCGTCGACAGGTATTCTTGGAACAACTTCGTTTCATCGTCTCCGGGATAGATCCTATCCCCGGTCGCTTGCTGACGGAGATCTCGTAAGGACATACCACCCACGTCCGGCCCGGTCGGATGTGCCGCTGGCAAACGCGCCATCAACTTACTGATCGTTGACTGTGCATCGCTGCCAAGCAACTCGCGCACGTCTGGCGCCGCCTCGGGATTGTCAAGAAGCATCTGCTGCAGCGGCTGCAGCTTATTCGCCAGTTGTTGACGCTCGCGCTCTGACAACCGATTCACGAGCTGCCGCACATCGCCCAAACCAGACGTACCGGCGCCTGATAACAGATTGCGCTCCATGGCCGTAAACGGCGGCGTACGCCCAAGCTGTTGTGAAACAGGCGGTTGTTGGCCGCCGATCATGCGACTGAGATCCTGATAACGTGCGACATCGGAGCCAGGCAACGCGCTAATTTGCGCAGCAACATTTTCGGCCGGTCCCTGCGCTCCGCGTGCAACCGCCGCCGACGGAATTGTTACGTTTGGTATTGCAGCTGCACACTTCATCCAGCAGGCATCGGCCACATCCAGCAATGCCGCGGTCTTCTCGCCAATAGGCACACCGATCGGGCCCTTGCCTTTACCACGTCCCAGACCGCGGCCTTTACCCTTCGATCGGATCTTACTCCCCGGGCACGGCTTATCGGCCTTCTTCTTGCCAGGCTCATTCGCCCGTTTCTCAATCCGGGCAACAAGCTGATCCATGAAAGCAAACATATTCATGCTTTGAGCTCCTTTTTGTAATTTGTTTCCCAGGAGTACATTTTTACTCCCGCGGCCAGCCGGATACTTTTTGGCCAACCATTCCATGAGTCCCAGTTCACCGCCTTGGTTGAAAAACGATAGCTTTTCAGGACCGCCGCGAGTTTTACGGAAAATATCGAGACCCAGATCCTCACGATCGTGAATCTCCAGATCGCCCATAGGCAACGGCGCTAGACTAGCCTTTTTGGCCTCCTCCTCCATCTTTTCGAGCCGTGTGTAATAGTCATCGAATTCCGCAAGGTGGTCTTTGGCTATTTCCGTAGCCACCTGTGGACTATTCGTGTGCTCCATTTCGACCTTCTTGCCAGCCGCTAATTCCTTTTTGGGAAAAGCACTGGCAGGCGTGTTATCCGCCTTGCCGCCAGCAACGATGTCGTCGGCGGCACGTTTTAGTTGTTGCATCCAGTCATGCTCTGTATTGTTGTGATTTTGCATGATTTAGTCCGCTACTATGATTGCGCTGTACCAAATGCCGTTTCGGCCCATCGCCATCGCGCCGCCCCAGTATGCGTGTCGCTTGCTGGCGACGCTCCAGTGTCCGCTACTGTACTTCCAACACTTGAACATTTCATGGCCCAGCTGCACCATCGTATCATGTTGCTGGCGATCCCAGCTCTCCGCTGCAATTTCCGCAAACCGGTATTCGGGCATTTTACGCTGTAACTCCCGATATCGCCTATCCCAATGCTGGTGCCCTTGTGTGCACTGATCTGCCTGATACTGGGCATGCTGTGCCGCCGCTTCCATCAAAACATCGCTCACCGCACTGTTTTGTACGTTTGCACCCGGAAACGCGTCACCGGCCGTCTTGAGCCCTTGGGCCGATTCAGATAGAAACTGCGGAACCGGTGCGGGCGCCGGTATCGTTGGCGTAAGCGGCTCAAGCCGCTCGCACTTGATACACGGCGCCATCAAAGCAGCAATTATGATTGTGATCAGAGTCATGCTGACACTCAAAACTTGTAACCATGTAGATTAATCGTCCGCAGAAACCGGCGTTCAACGAACTCTTCGTCTTCCTCGTCGTAGTACGTCGAATAGTGGCGTCGCCCCGGCGTCTTACACACATTCAACTTGCATAATGGCTCGCAAGGCACATTGAGCCGCTCACACAGCGCTGGCCACTCCCATTCGAGATCTTCGAGCCGAATCACGTGATCGACGATAACCTCGTTATCAGCCGTATACATGTCAATGTTGTCCCGACCTGGAAACTTATCCGAGAATAGCCACGACTTGAAGCGCGACCGTCTGCCCTTCCTGTGCACCCAATACCACATGCTCACAGCAAAATCCCAGGGATTCCGCTCCAGTGCAATCTTGTAGTACGCGTCCCAGCAGCCTGGAAGATGCCGCTCGAGTAGGCTGCGTAAATCTACCGCCGCAATATGCTCGATCCGCGACGGCCACGCATCCTGCAATACGCGAATGTTCCGTACCCGATAGTCACGCGGAGGCTTGTGTATCGGCGACACAATCGCATCGTCGCCGGCAAAGCGGGCCAGCATATATTGCATTGTCGTGCCGCCTACCTTGCGCGGCTTAACAAAGATCAGTTTATGTTTATGAGAAATCAACATCACCGACGCCAATATGAACCGCCTTGAATGACTCGTCACAATGTGGACATGTAACATGCCCCGGAATCATGATGAAACTGCCCTTCACATCTGCAATACCCTTCGATTCCCGCAATGCAGCAGCATCTTCTGGTGCCATCTCCGGTATGATGCATCGACAAAATGTCTCCCGACCACACTCGGGGCAATCCCATACAACCGCGGGCCGTAATTCAACCTGTTCCGACATGCCAAACTCCTACTTTGCCCGCTTGCGAAAAATTCCGAAGCAATCGCCGCGAGGTTTCTTCTCTGAGCCGCAGATACCGATCGCCACCATGTCCAACCCGGCCCAATCGACTGCCAGCGCACGCATACCGTCAGGCAATATGCGCCAACAGTCTACGGGATGCCGGTGGATGTGCCATCCGAGTCCCGGCGAGATGACAATAATCATCCCAAGAGGCTTGCACACCCGTTTCAACTCCAGCAACCACAACCAGGGCATCTCGACGTGTTCGAGACACTGTCCAGAGATCACCAGATCGTACGCATCTGTGTCGACGGGCCACCGATACGGGCTTTCCGCCACAATATCCACGTTCGGCCCGTTCGACAGGTCGAGGCCGTGGTACGCAAGACCGTGCGCCTCGCACATATCGCGGTAGGTGCCGTTGACGTCGTAAGCACCAACGTCCAACACGCTCCCCGGCGTTGGTGCATACTGCTTGAGCAGTCCTGCCATGAGTGTCATGCTGCTTTTATGCACGTTAGTCGTCCTTACGGTTTGTGTCGCATGTAATACCGCCCGGTCCGCGGATCTTCTGCCATGTAGTGCTCAGTGCTTTCCTCACCGGTCTCAACATCTGGGTAGGGCCACCCATCCTCGTCGGCCCGTTCTCGGAGTTCGGTAAACCCAGCCGCATACATCTCATCACTGTTCCTGTTGCGGCGGGAATCGCGATCACGTCTTGCTGTCATATGGTGGTTCTCCTGGTTTACCTCCTAGTTTGCTGTACGACTCTTTTTATTTGCGGTGCAACGTCACTCGCACACCGCGCCGAGTACGGGTCAGCGCTACATTGTAGCCCCAATTCTCTGGACAGTCAGCGATCAGGGCGGTCGGATTGCCGGCACTGTCCGTGCTGCGATAACGATCGTTCTCCGACCAGAGTTGGAAAAGCAGGCTGGCGATCACAGCATCGCGATCCACGATGCGCCTGGGCGTCGTGTGTCCGAAACCGACTGACGCCAGTATTGCCGAGAATAAACCACCAAAAAATGCACGTCGTTTCATTTTTTCTGCTCCTGTTTCTCTTGGTTTGTGATTAAATCAGCCCACTTAGCCAATTGCGCGTACTTTTGGCGCTGATACCGCCGATTCGTCACAATCCGGTCGATGTCGCCACCCTTACCCCACACCTTATCGCCCGTCTGCACCATGGTATCCAGCCGCGGCTTGATCTTGCCCTTGCCACTCGTCGAAACGTGCATTGGCGTAGCGTGCGGTTTTAGCGATGCCTGCTCGTCAGCCGGCTTATTCCTTTCTGGAGAAAGGAATTGGCTGACCTTGCTAAACTCGAATTTACCCACGTTGCGTGTGGCCGAGCCAGGTCCAACGCCCAACTGCCCCTTTCCAATGGGGGCGCCCAGTGCGCTGCGGTGACCCAGCAACGGACCCAACTGCCGCATAACGGTAGCGGGTGGCCCACTCGCGGTCTGAGACATGACGGTTTTTAGCACATTGGGCGGCCCACCCGGGGTTTGCGGCAACGCCGCAGCTTTGCGAGTATTACGCATAGGGAGTGAGTAATTACGGGCAACAATTGGGGGGTTCGTGGCCCCTGGATGTGAGTAAGTGCAAAAACCGGCATATTTTGGCGCGTACATATATTGTGTTTCTGCAGGCGTGTTGTATGCTTGTTGATATCGATTGGCGGCGCACCGGCCCACACCAACCAACCCCGACACCCACCAGGGCCCAGCGCCGCGTTTCACCGGTCCTACAGCCGCATTAAAGCCGGTCGCAGCCGCCTTCAGTGCCCCATACGGCCCACCGCTGACAATTTTAGCCGTCTTGGGTCGCGTGTCGGCGGGCACAGACGTGAATGCCCTTTCCTGGGCCGCTGATACGTCTGTCGTGGGCTGTTGTGGTGTGTGAGGCTTGGCGGCCTCGCGCAGCTTCGGGGCGTCCCCAGGCTGCACGAGGCCCTTTCCCGAAGACGTGTTCGTAGCAGGTGGATTCACAGAAGCTGCAGCCTTACTCCGTCCAAAATACGCAGAGTTGATATCGATGAATGGCATCGAGTCGTCGATCCTATTCGCACCTGAGCTAGCAAGCGTATATCCCAACCGCTTGCACGAAGCAGCTATGTTATCAGGATCCCAGCCCACGGGTTGTACAGCACCCCCATAAGCACTCGCAGTCTTGGCAGCAGTCGACTTATTGGTGGTGGGTTTGGACGACTTACGGACCCGCTTTGGGAGCTTTTTACCCTTGGGCGTGTGGGCTTCCCACCGCTTAGCCATTTGGGGATGATTAGCGTGCATCCAAGCACGCTGCTTCTGGCTGACGAATGGCATGCTGTCCGCTCCTGGCCTACCATAGCCCTATAAGAATTGTATCGCCCACGCCGTTGTGTAGTGTGGCATAAAAGTGGGAATTGGTCAAGGTAGAGCCTGGGAGATACTGCTAGCTAAGAAAAACCCCCAAAAGGAGGTTTTTCAGCAGGTTGAAACGGATCAATCGCCGTCGTCGCGGATCTGCGGCTTGAAATACCAGCCGAACCAACCACAACCCCCAAGAAGTAGTGGGCGGGTTCGCTCGAGATCGCAATATGCCCAACGTATCATTGCAAAGCCGGTCCGGGGGTTCGCCTTCGGTTTGCGACGATGGCATTTCGCGAACTCGCCGGGATCGACCATATGCGCACAATCAATACACTGTCTCATCGGTTTCTGGCTCCTGACTAGTGGGCGGTATTAAATGCAGTATGCTGGAAGCGACACTAAATCGCACCGTCGTCGGGTAGTTAAACGCCACGACTGGCAGCCGCGTTCTTACTGCTCGACGAGTCTTCGGGGCAACGGTTAAATTGATTTGCATACCCAGCGAAGAATGTACTCGTTTGATTATGGTAGGATATGTTGTTTGCAGTGACATATGACTAATCTCCGACCCCTGGTCGGAATGCAGCAAAAGCGCCGGCAAGGCTCGCAACCAAATGAAAATGAACCTGCACGCGAAACCTGACCGGTACGACAAGGCGAACGTCCCGCGCAATAGTCTGACACATACACGAGCACAAATTGTCGTCCAAAAGCGCCCGTAGATCACTAGCGAGCATCCGCACACGCTCGCTTAAGGGGCGCAATGAGCGTCGCCGCCACATTCCCGCGGAGCCCGCTGCGGCAACATCTTTCCATGTTCCACCTTACGGCGCCCCTGGCGCCAGTATCGATTTTCTGCGACACAATGATGTACATCCTGTAATACAGAACGGAATGGAGTTCCGACCAACTGCTGTTCGGTTTAGACATTTATGCGTCCTCGATGCGCTGTTTGGCGATTTCGGATATAACCTCAATACGCGCCAATTCCGATATAACGACAGTACGGATACGTGCTTTCACGTTGCGCTGTACGTGGCTGCGAACGTTACCAGTAATGCGTGCAATCAGTGGGACAAGCATCGCATAATCTGTCGCGGATTTGAGTTTCATCCAGTTATTGTGCTGATCAGACATTTGCGATCTGCTCGCCGACTG
>Ga0180431_10006260_pt1 | contig 14188 bp, 11 predicted proteins | sample SS_ome_11_FD_132459 | JGI IMG/M metagenome (GOLD analysis project Ga0180431, IMG submission 132459) | Hypersaline lake sediment archaeal communities from the Salton Sea, California, USA - SS_1_MS_1 metaG | ecosystem: Environmental > Aquatic > Non-marine Saline and Alkaline > Hypersaline >... | reverse complement strand
CGGGGGCGGGGTCCGTTGTTGAATCCTTCGGGTTGCGGGTTTTTCCAAGGCGTGTGCCTATGCTGCGCGTTGGCCTGGTGGCCACGGTTGGATCGTGCCGGGCGGCTGGCGCTTCTGGCCGTCTCGCTACTGTTTTGCCTGGGCGTTTACAGTACGTTGACGCGAACTGCCTGGATGGGAGCGGCGGCCGGGTTGTTTGTCTTCGTGGGCCTGTCACTTCCGCGGACGTGGCGTTTGCCCGTGTTGGGCGGAAGCCTGCTGGTCGGCACCCTGGTGGTGGCCGGCAATTGGGATCGAATCATGACGCTGAAGCGTGACCAGGGCGTCAGCGCGCGGGAATCGGCCGAGTCGGTGGCGCTGCGTCCGATCCTGGCGACGGTGGCATGGCACATGTTCCTCGACCGGCCGCTCGCCGGATGCGGTTTCGGCCATTACCGTGACGAGGCCGGCAACTACCTTGCCGACCGCTCAACCGCGATGCCCTTGGAAAAGGCCCGACCGTATCATCAGCACAACGTCTTTCTTGCTTTGCTGACGGAGACCGGCCTGTTGGGGATGGGGTTGTTCCTTGCCCTGTTGGTGCTTTGGACCCGCGATGCCTGGCGGCTCTGGCACACGCCTTCCGCGCCGTTTTGGGCCCGGCAGCAAGGGCTCGTTTTCCTGGCACTGATGGGCAACTACTGTGCCAACGCCATGTTCCAGGACGTGTCGATTATTCCCATGGTCAACATGTTGCTGTTCTTCGCGGCCGGCCTGACGGCCGGGCTGAGGCCGTTTGCCCGACCGGTGGCCAAACCGGCTCCAGCACCGTCTGGAAGGGCCATGACTTCCGCAAGTCCAAGTTTACCGCCGCAACCGGTCACTTAGTGAGAAAAAGGGAGAAGAAGGAGCGGGGAACAGGGTCCCACAAGGGTGCCACTGCTGGCTTGCCCAGCAGTGTTTTTCCGAAGAGATTTGCTTTGCACTGCTGGGTAAGCCAGCAGTGGCCCCCATTCTCAAGACACGTTCTTAGTGAGCATAGGGAAGAAGGACAAGAGCGGGACGAGTTACTGACCCCCGGATATTTGCCGTCTCACTCCGCGAGACGATTTCTCGAGTGAAACCAGCGATGAGCGCGATTTGCCTGAGCGAGCCGAATGTCGAGCCCAAAGCGCCGGAACCGATCGGGCGGCCGTCAGGGCGTCGCGCGATGGTCGACGTGGCTCGTTTGGCGGCGGTCTATGCAGTGACCTGGCTTCACACACCCCGGTCGCCGGGCTTGGAACCTTCGCTCGCGCTGGGGCGCGTGGCGGTGCCGTTTTTCATCTTTGCCGCCGTGTTCTTCGTGCTTGAGGGGCTGCGGCGCCACCCCGAGCGAACCTTTGTCCAATACACCCGCTCGCGATTCCTCAGGATCTACGTCCCGTTTCTGGCCTGGAGCGGCATCTATCTGGTCTTAAAGCTGATCAAGGCGATCCTGCTCCCCGAGCAGCCGAATGACCTGCCCGGCGTATCGATGCTCTGGGCCGGCTCGTTCTATCACCTCTGGTTCATGCCGTTCATCCTGATTGTGAGTCTCGTGGTGTTCGTAATCGGCAAGGCGGTTGCCGGGAGACCGGCACTGGAATCAGCAGTGGCCGTGTTGGTTGCCGTTGCGGGAATCGCGCTGACCGCCATGCCAACCTCGGCCATGCCATCAACCGCCGGTCAGAACGGTCGGGTTATGGAGAGGGCGCTGCCCACCGTATGTTGGGCCATCTTGTTTGCCCTTGCCTGGCGCCGGCCGGCGGCAAGATATCTCGAACACCGGGCGGCAACCGCCTGCGGCCTGCTTTTGCTTGCGGGTTCCATAGCCTGGATGTGGTGCGCCAGCGTCGATAGGCTGGCGGAGGGGCTGGCCGGGTTGGGCTTGATGATTGTCGCCCTGGCGCCGACGACCAACATCCGACTGGCCCGGCTCGGAAAACTGGGCACGCTGGCGTACGGCATCTACCTCTCGCATCTGTTGTTCATCAAGGTGTTTGAGGCACTCGGCACGGAGTTCAACGTGGCGGTCACCTGGCAACTCGACGTGAGCATCTTCATCCTCTCAGCCGCCGGCAGTACCCTTTTGGCCTGGTCACTGAGCAAGTGGCGACCTACACAATGGATGGCCGCCTGACGATGTCTTGCGGCCCCGATTGATCACGCGTTCAGAAACCAGAGAAAGCAATGAACACTTCGCCCACTCAATGCCATAAGATTGCCATGCTCGACTCGTTGGACGAGGAATTCCGGATCCTCGCCGATCACATCAAGCAGAAGGCTTCACCTCAACACACGATCGAGATACTCGAGGCGGGCTGCGGCAACTCCTGGGAACTGGACCTGGCCGGTGTCAGTTACGCTTTGACAGGCGTGGACATCGACGAAGATGGTATGAACCTTCGCAAAAGCGAGCATCAGGATCTCGATGAGGCGATCGTCGGTGACTTGCGCACCGCCGTGCTCGAGGAAAATCACTATGACGTGATCTACAACTCACACGTTCTTGAACACGTGGAAGGTGCCCCGCTCGCGCTCGACAACTTCCACCGCTGGCTCAAACCGGGCGGGATCCTCATTCTGCGACTACCGGATCGGGATTCGGTTTACGGATTCTGCACCCGGCTCACGCCATTCTGGTTTCACGTGTTTTACAAGCGGTATCTTGAGGGCAACGAGAACGCCGGCAGGCCCGGCTTCGGCCCCTTCCCTACCGTGTACGACAAGATCGTCTCTCGCGAGGGAATCCGCCGCTGGTGCGCGGCGCGAAGGTTGATCATCAGGGCGGAATACGGCTCGAACGATTTCCTCAACGCGCTGGGTGCCCTTGCTCTCCCGGCCAGGGTCCTGCTGGGCGTGGTGCACGTGCTTTCCCTCGGCCGGCTGGCAGCAAAACACAGCAATTTGACTTACGTGATCGAGAAGCCGGTCGTGCCATCGCAAGCGGAAATCGAGGAAGAAAAGATGGCGTGGCAACCAGCAGCGGTCGCCCCGACAGCCGGGAACGACGGTGCGTAAGGAGCTCTCGGGTGCCACTGGCGTCTCGTCAGTGCGGCTGCACGAACACGGGCAAGATGCCCGTGGCACCCGCCAAAACAACCTTGACAGCCCGCCGTAGCGTTGCCAAAGACGCCCTAGACCGGATTATTCACTGCGCAGAATCGTTTAGCGGCCTCTCGGTACGGCGGCCCTGTCGCAGGCGTAGTCTTTGAGCCAACGTGCCGTCGGCTGCTAAACAAGATAGTGCCAACGGGTGGAGCGAAAGCAAGCTGGTGAAGAATCGGGAGTTAACACTTCAGTTACGGAACTTGTGATTAATCCGCCCTAGACCTTCTCTTCGCCCACTTCGGCGATCCATCGACGGCTCCACTCGACCGCTTTCAGTTCAATGTCGGCCACGGCGCTGCCCAGGAAGATCAGGCCTTCAAGCCGTTTCTCTCGGAGCCACTGTAATCCGAGCCGGCACTGTTTTTTCATCAACTCGACGGGCATGTGACCCTTGTTGCCGTAGTCCCACATGTACATGCCCAGGAGCTTTCCCTTGTCGGGGGCCATCTTCTCCAGACGCTCGAAGTTCTTTTCCAGGTCTTTGAGATCTTCCGATTTCCAGGTCCAAAGCGTGATCTTGTCGCAGTACTTGAGGTGTTCGGCGAGCGGGAGATGCATCATGTGGGTGTAGACGACAACGTACAAGTCGCGCTTCTTGCCTTCGATCACCAACCGTTTTTGCAGGTCGACCAGTTGTTCCACCGAGAGCGACCCGGAGCCGTCGCGGTGGAAGAAGTCGTCCATGAAAACGCCCACCATGTTGGGAAAGCGGCGGGCCATATCGAGCACGTGGTCCCTCTCCTCTTTACGGGTTCCCCCGCCGGACCCGACAACCGCCCAGGCGAACCGCTTCAAGGCACGAAACGGAATCGCATACTGGTCGAAGGGCATGGGGGGATTATCTTTGAGGGTGATCATGAACATGTTGGGGGTGCCCAAGTAGAAGGCCGCCTCGGTCGGCGTCATTCTCGAGGGCCGGGGCAGCCCCCAGCGCGTGTTGTTGCAACCCGCCGGAACGCCAAACATCCAAAGCTTGTCGCTGACGGTATTCGGTTTGGTCAAGTGCAGCGGGCGGTAGGCTGCGCCGGCCGGGGCATTTTGGCCCAAGGTCAGCCCGACGGCCCCCGCCGCCGCCGTTTGGAAGAAATTCCGCCGCGATCCGGTTTGTCCGGTACCTGGTTTGGTCATTGCAATTCCCTCTCGTGAATTTTCAAACTCAGCGAGCTCTGGCAGCGGCGATCAGGGCACGAGTAATCTGTTGGACCACGCCGGGTGTATCCATGTCGACGGCCACTGCCATATTGTGACGCCACGCAGGTGCCCGGCGACGGTCGAACACGGTGGCCCCGGCCGTCAAATCGCCGATGGTCTCTACGTCGCCGGCCATTTCTTCGGTGGTAAACAGCTCGGGATGGGTTACTGAGGTCAAGGCGACCGAATCGTGCACGTGGATCCCCTCCAGCCCGAATTGCTGCCGATAAGCCCGAAACGCCGGAGGTAGGATCTTCCTGAGGAATCGGCCAATCTTGGTCGATTCGTCGGGCAACTGGTTGAACAGGTCGTAGCTTAGCACAATCCGGTTGGTTACATCCAACGGGACGAGAGTCTTGGTGGAGTGGGAGCGGAAGACTGCCCTGGCGGATTCCGGGTCGCAGTAGATATTGAACTCGGCGGCCGGGGTGATGTTGCCCGGCCCGCTGACTGCACCCCCCATCATTACCACCTGACCGACGGGCAAATCAGGGTCGCGGCTGAACGCCCGAGCAAGGTTCGTCAGCGGTCCCAGGGCTACGATGGTAACTGAGTCGGGTGCGGCGCGGACTTCGTCGCAGATGATTTTCTCGGAGGGGTGTCTGGTCCGCAATTCGGCCACCTGGAAATTGGCACCTCCCAACCCGTCGATCCCGTGTAGATAGCGGCCGTCAACCGGTAGCCCGTGATCGGGCGGCGATGCGGCCCCGATTCGCGGCAAGCGGGGGGGGTCGACCTGCTCGATGATCGCCTGGACATTACGCGTCGCCAACTCGGGCGGCACGTTGCCTCCAACCGCAGTTACGGCGACCACCTCCAACCGCGGGTCGAAAAGGGCCATGCACATGGCCATGGCGTCATCGATCCCGGGGTCCACGTCGAGGATCACTTTTCTGGGCATCCGATCCCTCGTATCTTGGTTCGTTAAAACATCTTCCGTTGTTTCAGACGATTGTAGGAATCCCGTCCTCCCAGGGCAAGATGAAACCGCGGCTAATGGCCACCGCGGAGCACCCTGTCGGACTGAAACTGTTTTCGCCACCGGTTGCGTGTTACAATTCGTTTCTTTGATTGCCACCCCCCGCTCGGTAACTCGCCGCAAGACAAAAACATGATCCAGTCGACCCTACGGATAGTCGAGGCCGGCCAAGACCTGTCGATGGAACAGATGTCGGAGGCGATCAGCCTGATTATGGAAGGCCGGGCTGAGGAGGGCCAGATCGCCCGGCTCTTGGTCGCCTTGCACACCAAAGGCGAGACCGTGGCCGAAGTGGCCGGGGCCGCCGCGGCCATGAGACGGCAAATGACGCCCATCCGCACACGCCGCACCGGGGTGGTCGACGTGGTTGGCACGGGCGGAGATGCATCGGGCACGTTCAACATCAGCACGGCCGCCGCGCTGGTCACGGCTGCGGCCGGTGTGCCGGTCGCCAAGCACGGCAATCGCCGGTTCACCAGCCGGACCGGCTCGGCCGACGTGCTGACCGAGTTGGGTGTGAACGTCGAGGCCGGTGTCGCCCGGGTTGAAGCGTGTCTCGACGAGCTGGGAATCTGCTTCTGTTTCGCCCCGCTGTTGCATAAGGCGATGAAGCACGTGGCGCCGGTCCGCAAGAAGTTGGACACGCCGACGATCTTCAATATACTCGGCCCGCTGGTCAATCCGGCCGGCGCGCCGTTTCAATTGCTGGGAGTCGGACGCCCCGAACTGCGGCCGCTGTTGGCCGAAGCGCTGGCCATGCTGGGTACGCAGCGCACACTGGTTGTTCACGGGGCCGACGGCCTCGACGAGGTAACGCTTGGCAATACCACTCACGTCACGGAAACCGCCGATGGCAAGCTTCGCCAGTTCGACTGGACGCCCTCCGACTTCGGTCTGGAGCCGATCGTGATGGGTTCTTTGCAGGTGGAAGGCCCCGCCCAGAGTGCCCGGGTCATTCGTGAGGTTCTCAGCGGCCGGCCCGGCCCGCCGCGCGACATCACGGTGGTCAATGCGGCCGCCGCCCTGTGGACTGTGGGGCACGCCCCGGGTCTGCTCGAGTGTGTTGGTCTGGCTGCCGAGGCAATCGACAGCGGCGCCGCCGAGCAACTGCTGTCCCGACTGGCGGAGCGAACCACCGGATGATGAACTCGGCCACCTTACGGCTGGTGCTTCTGGTCTCCTGCGCCCATGCGCTGGTCCACATCTACGAGCACTCGTTTGCCAGTGTCGAGCAGTTGGTCGCCGCGGATCCCGCCTTCCATATCGACAAGGCCGACGAGACCAAGGTGACCGGCAAACTGGGCTCTTGCCTGCGACTGCCGTTCGGAATATGCGCGCTGGCAGCCGGCTGGCTGGCCGACCGGTTCGGGGCCAAACGGCTGTTGATGTTCTATCTGATCGGCTGCAGCCTGGCGTCGGCCATGGCCTGGCTCGCCCCGAATCTGGGCTTTCTCTTCCTGGCAATGTTCACACTCGGGGTGTTTGCCAGCATCTACCATCCGGCCGGCGTGAGCTTGATCACACATCACACGAACCCGGAAAACCGGCCCATGGCCCTGGGATACCACGGTATCCTCGGCTCGGCTGGAATCGCCGCCGGACCGTTGCTGGCCGGACTGGTCCTGGGCACCGGGGCATCCTGGCACCAGTACTACCTGGTGCTCACGGTGCCGGGCGTGTTGTTGGCCGTCCTGCTCGCCCTGCGGCTGGCGCACCACCAACAACATTCGCTCTCGGCGGAGTCGAAATCACCAGACACCTACCAGGAGGACTCCGCCTGCTGGGCTTCTTATTTCGTCTTGCTAGCGACGACCAGCCTGGCCGGGATTGTCTATGCTGGCGTTTTGAACTTCCTGCCCCGCTACTTGGGCAATACCGGTCTGAACTTCGCCCACGTCCCGGAAGAGAGCCTGCGCAACTATCTTACCAGCGCCGTGCTGTTGCTGGGCATCATCGGTCAATACGCGGCCGGACGGATCGCCACACCGGCAACATTAGAGCTTTTGATGGCGTGCGCTTTTCTTGCCGCCACCCCGTGCGTGATGTGGATGGGGTTGGCACACGGTGTCACGCGGCTCTGGGCCGCCGCGGTTTTTTCCCCCCTGTTCTTCATGCAGCAGCCGCTGTTCAACAGCCTGGTGGCAAAATACGTTCCACGGCGACGCCGTAGCACGTGCTACGGCCTTTCTTTCACGTTGGGTTTTGGGATCGGCAGCACTGGGCCAACGATTGCCGGGTACGCCCCCAACGACTTGATTCGCTATGGCACTCTGGCCGCCTTACTCGCCGTAGCTGCATGTCTGGCCTTGCTGCTGTGGCGATGGAACCGGCCGACGGCCGATGAGGTCGTCCACCCGCCCGAACCACTGGACGAAGAAGAGGCCCTGTTCTGAAAACGCTTTGCCGCCAGCAGGCAGTGGCATAATCTGGCATCGTTTCAAAATCACCGACTGGGAGACCGTTGAGATTGTAAAGATGCCGGGGCCGGGAGGCCGCAGCGCCGTCGGCCGCCAGACTTGTGAGTCAAGTGTCAATCAATCGCGTTTAGCGGCCGACGCCATGCCGGCCAAATCGCTGCAACACACAAAGTCTTTTAGGGCAATAACTTGCGGCAAAAGAGAGTTCCGAGATTACTATTGTCGTGCCGGGATCAGGCGGTTACAATCCTCGCTTTGCTGGCCGACGGGCCAGTTCCGGAGTGGACGGCACCGGGACACATGGAAGGTCCCGACCGGGGTTGCGTGACCCCGCCTTATGTCCGACTTGGATCACCAGCATACCGGCGGAACGGATGCCGCAGAACGAAACCTCGCTCCTGGCACGCCCGCTCGGATGGCTTACGCGGCAGTCGTTGCGTTTCCCGATTCCGATGATCGTGCTGGCCGTCTCATTGGCGCTCGTTGCGCTGATGCTGACCGGCAGCCGGCTCGGATTCCGCACCAGCCGCCTCGACCTGCTGAACCCCGAAAGCGGCTACAATCGTCTCTGGATCGAGTATATCAACGAGTTCGGCGACGAAGACGACGCGGTGGTCGTGGTCGAAGGCAGCAGCCGGGAAGAGGTCGTACCCGTTCTGGAAGAGATCTCCGAGGCGCTGATCCGCGAAGACCGGCTGTTCCACGCGGTTCTCCACGAAGTCGATCTCTCGAAGATCCGCTCCAAAGGCCTACACTATCTCTCTCCCGCCGACCTCAGAGATCTGGAACGGTTTCTTATCAAAGTCGAACCGATTATCAAGGGAGACTGGACGCGGCTGAACCTGGGCAACATGACCGGCGGGGTGTCGCTCCGACTGCAACAACGCGGGGTTTCCCAGTCGGCGTCGACTCGGGCGGCCACCCTGCAAGAGCTCGAGCGTCTCTCTCAAAGCCTGCGGGAAGCCCTCAGCCAAAACGGAAGCTATCAGTCGCCCTGGCCCGAAATGCCGCACCTGGTGGCTACACTCAGCGAGGTCGGCTCGGAATACCTGCTGACGAACGAGGGCCGTTTGGGCGTGGTGCTGCTGCGCCTGGCCGAAGACAAGGGCAACTTCGCACAAGGCACCAAGGCGATCACCGCGCTGAGAAACCTCATCGCCCAGATCCAGACACGCTACCCGGAAACCAAGATCGGGCTGACCGGCCTTCCCGTGATGGAAAACGACGAGATGCGTGCAAGCCAGTCGGCGATGTTGCGGGCCAGCGTGCTTTCCCTGACAGGCGTAGCCTGCCTGTTCGTGGCCGGGTTCGGCGGCCTGCGACATCCCCTGATGACCGTGCTGTCGCTATTGCTGGCCATGGCCTGGTCATTCGGCTACATCACGCTGGCCATCGGACACCTGAACATCTTGAGCATCTCCTTCGCCGTGATCCTGATCGGCCTGGGTATCGACTTCGGCGTGCACTACGCGGCCCGCTACCTCCAATTGCGAAGCACGACCAGAAAAACGGACGAAGCGTTGGTGGGCACGGCTTCTAGTGTCGGCCCCGGGATCGTCACCGGGGCGGTGACTACGGCGATCGCGTTTTTCATGGCTGGTTTTTCGGAGTTTACGGGCATTGTGGAGCTGGGAATAATTGCCGGTGGCGGGATCCTGCTTTGCTGCCTGGCGGCAATGACCGTATTGCCGGCCATGATCCACCTGTACGACGTCAAACGCTTGGACCGACCCGCCCCAGTCCCGTTGGACATTTACGGCTGGCTGACACCCCTTTTCTCCCGGCCGCTTTTGGTGCTGCTCGGAACCACGGCGGTGACCGGTCTGATAGCCCTGGGCATGAGCCGCCTGTGGTACGACCACAACCTACTGAATCTGCAACCCGACGGCCTGGAAAGCGTGAAACTGGAGCGGAAGCTGATCAATGAGAGCGACCAGAGCGTCTGGTTTGCACTTTCCATTGCCAAAGACCGCGAGGAGCTGCTCGCCCGCAGAGACCGGTTCCTGCAACTGGAGTCGGTCGCGCGTGTCCAGGAAATCGCCTCGCTCTTTCCGACTGATCACGGACAAAAAGGCCCCGTGATCGAGCGGATCCAGCGGCGGCTGGCCGATCTGCCGGAACGGGCTCCCAAGATCCCGGTCGACCCGCCGGCCGAGTTAGGCCGCGCCCTGGCCCGAGCTCAAACCTTGCTGGTCGGTACCGCCCAGGCCGCGCGCGTCAGACGCCAGTTGGAGCAGGTCCGCGACACGTTGCGACGCATGCCGCTGCGCGAATGTTGGCAACGGCTCTCCGACTACCAGGATCGAATGGCCGGCGACCTGCTGACCCGACTCCATGTCTTGTGGACCATGGCCAACCCCGAACCGCCCCAACTGGCCGACCTGCCCGAAAGCCTCGTCACCCGATTCGTCGGACAACGCGGCCGATTCCTACTGAAGATCTATAGCAAGTCGGACATCTGGGACATGGACGCCATGGAGAAATTCGTTCGCGAGGTCCGTAGCGTGGATCCCCGGGCAACCGGCAACCCGCTTCAAACGTATGAAGCCTCGCGACAGATGAAACGCAGCTACGAACAAGCAGCCTGGTACGCCTTGGCGGCCATCCTCATGGTGCTGTATCTCGACTTCCGCAGCGTCCGCTATGCCCTGCTGGCCATGCTGCCGCTGGGGCTGGGCACGCTACAGATGTTTGGCCTGTTGGGCCTACTGAACATCCCGCTAAACCCGGCCAACATGATCGTCCTGCCGCTGATCCTCGGTATCGGCATCGACGACGGCGTTCACCTTGTCCACGACTTCCGCCGTCAGTCCGGACGCTACCGAACTTCCGCCTCAACGGCCAGTGCAGTATTGATCACCTCGCTTACCACCATGGTCGGCTTCGGTAGCCTGATGATCGCCTCGCACAGGGGATTGCAAAGCCTGGGGCGTGTATTGACGATTGGTGTGAGCTGTTGCCTGTTCAGTTCGCTGGTTATACTGCCGGCACTGATGGCCTGGCTGACGCGGAACCGACCGGAAACCGATCCCGACGAGCAGCCACACTTGACAGTCCCCACCCCGTCGAAGCAAATCCATCACCGCTACGAGGCGGGGCACCATCCGGGCACCAGCCGCCACGCCGCTCCGGCACCACACCGCAAGGAGCGATTCGGTGTAACAGGCCGATAGCACCCCGTCGACTTCAGCTACGGCCTTGGGGCGGCGATGGAACTTCTGCAACAGCCGGCAAAACACGAGACGCCGCCACTGCGTCGACCGTACGACACTCGGTCAGGCACGTGCTTGGACACCATATGCGGTGTTATGCTATCCACTGATTATAACTACGACTATAAAGCTGTTTAGTAGCCCCCTTGACAAGGGTTCGTGCGGCAAAGTCCTGTGCGATCAGGTTGCCCACGCCCCGCGACCGGCCACACTTCACAGCTTTAGCGTAGAAGAGTAAACTAAAGGGTCACGTCGTAACGAAATAACAAAAATGGGCGGAATGTCGCGGAGTGTCGCAATATGGCCAAACCGAGACGGAAAATCACGAAAGCCAATCACGGAAAGCGTCCTGCTTCCAGCAAAGTGCGGAAGTCGAAGCGGAAAACCGTACGTACCTAGTGCTCTGTGCCAAAAAGATTGACTTCTCGACCAGTCTTCAGCACGGCCACGGCGTGATTGCAATACTGTTCCTCCGCAGGGCCATTTTTGCGGTTATTCTGACGCCTCGCGGGTAGATGTCGAGCAGGTGTGAAGGAGTTAGGCGTGGCCAACAAACCACTAATCCTAGATTTCTCCGAATACGATTTGAACCATGTTGTTGCCGACATCGAGGAAATCCGCCGCTACAACCCACAGCGGTACGAGATGGAACAACTCACGGCAACCTGCTACGAGGACACCAAGAGGCACATCTGTGTCGGATACAAGGACCTGAAGATGGACGATTTTTGGGTCCGGGGTCACATGCCCGGTATGCCGCTGATGCCGGGTGTGATCATGTGTGAAGCAGCCGCCCAGATGGCCAGCTACTACACACTCAAGTACGGCCTGATCGACTCCGAACTGGTCGGCTACGGCGGGCTGGACAAGGTTCGCTTTCGTGGCGTGGTGCGGCCGGGAGAGCGGTTCGTGGTCGTCGCCCGGGTGCTGAAGGTCCGCAGGACGATCTTGACCTGCGAGTTCCAGTGCTTTGTCCGGGAAAACCTGACCTGCGGGGGGGTGCTCAAAGGGATCGCTCTGCCGGTCGACGAGCTCAGGGCAGAATCTTCCTGAGCAGCCTTCCCGGCATCAACTCTGCCTATTGCCCATCGCCCCATGCCAATTATCTACCGCCATGGGTCGCCGCGCTTTACGAAAGATCGATCCTTCGCTCGATTTGTCGGGCAACTTGAAAACGTTCGATCAGCTCCCCCAACCGTGGGACGGTGCAAGGCTCTTTGGACGTCGGGCACCGTTAGAGGTGGAGGTTGGTTCGGGCAAGGGGCTTTTCTTGCGGACCGCTGCCTCCCGCCGGCCGGAAGTCGACTTCCTGGGCATCGAGATCGCCCCGAAGTATGCCCGATTTGCCGCGGCCGGCCTGGCCAAACGGGCAATCGCGAACGCCGTGATCGCAATTGCCGATGCAGGGCGAATCTTTGGCCAGCTATTGCCACCCGATTCGGTGGCCGCAGTACACATCTATTTCCCCGACCCGTGGTGGAAGAGACGTCACGAGAAGCGGCGTCTTTTCACAGAATCACTTGTGCGCGATCTTCGGCGGACGCTATTGCCCAGCGGCACGCTGCACTTCTGGACGGACGTCGAGGAGTATTTTCGCACCTCCTTGGACCTTCTGGTAACCCATACCGACCTGGAAGGTCCGCTGTCGGTGGCCGAGATTCCGGCTGAGCACGACATGGACTACCGGACCCATTTCGAGCGTCGCACCCGGCTTCAGGGCCAGCCGGTTTACCGGGCCCAGTTTCGCAGGCCGGTTGAGTGACTTGTCTGAGGAAGCGGCCGATTTTGCGCCTCGATGCGGCAGAAACCGCGCCGTGAAGCCTTGTCGCCCGTCCAGCGCCGCGAGACACGCCGCCTCGGAATAACGATGTAAGTACCTTATGTCTCAAATGATTCCGGAAAGCGGAAAGACGTCCGACAGAATAAAGGTCGGCGTCGGCGCGGCGTTTGCAGTCCGAACTCGGGACACGTTTCTTACGTGCTTGCAAACCATGGCCCGCTGGAAGCGGGCCACACCGGACGGGCACAGGTCGCGCAGGGGTTGCCGCTGAAGACTCAAATACTTCCCGCGATGGCCAAGGAGCCCAACGGCGTAGGCCTCCTGGACAGCCCATCGTGCCCGAGAAATCATAGGAACCAGGTTGATGCGAATCGGCAATCTTCTTCCCGGCTACCCCGACCCGACAGGACTCGGCCGACCGGAGCAACCGGTCGAGCGTGTTTCGAGCAAGCCGCTCGACGCGTTCAGTCTGACACCCGGAACGAATGTCAAGCCGGATGCCGCCGTCTGCAAAGTACTGGCCGACTACGACGTCACGGACATCTCACCCCACGAGTTCTCCGAGATGATCCACCAACTACGCAAACTTGGCGCGATTTCCGATCAGCAGCTGCGGGATCTGGCAATGGTCAGGCTCGATTTGGATCGGGAGGGCATCGATCCCGAAGAGTCGATCGACCTGGTCGATTTTTACGCCGACAAGCTTCGCCAACTGCTATGGGATTTCGGCGATCGGGACCGATTCAACGGATCAGCTTCTTCGGCAAAATCTTCCGTGGCTGAAGTCCGGCATCGTCTCGAATGGCTTGAGAAGCTAGCCCTGATTCAATCCGATCCCAACGTAATCGGGCTGGATACCCTGACGTAGCCGAGGATCCACGGCTCCCTGCCCACTGCTCACTGCCCACTGCTCACTGTCTCATACGTTCGGCCGGTGAGCCCATTGCGGTTATTCTCTATGGCCTCTTTGTACAGTTTGCGCCCCCAGGCGGTGGGATAATCGCCGGTGATGCACGCCCGGCAAAGCTCGTCGGGGTCCAACCCGATCGCCCTGGCGATCGACTCCACCGGCAGGTAGCGGAGCGAATCGGCTCCAAGTTGTCGGGCCATTTCGGCCTCGATCTGGGACGTCAAGGGGCCCCCGTCCAGGAAAGGCGGCGCGAACAGCTCGCCGACGGTCGACATATCGATACCGTAGAAGCACGGACTGACGATTGGCGGGCACGCTACTCGAACGTGGATCTCCTTGGGCAACCCCAGCTTGCGGATCCGCTCCAAGAGCACCTTCATGGTTGTGGAACGGACGATCGAGTCCTCAACCAGCAGCAACCGTTTACCTTCCAGGACCTGGCGGAGGGGTGTGTATTTGGTCTCGGCTTTTCTTTTGCGGTTGTCGCTCCCTTCGATGAAAGTACGGCCGCTGTAACGGTTGCGGATCAAGCCTTCCACACTGGGGATGCGAAGCTTGTAGGCCATCGCATCGGCCGCAGCCTTGCTT
>Ga0180431_10006259_pt1 | contig 14189 bp, 12 predicted proteins | sample SS_ome_11_FD_132459 | JGI IMG/M metagenome (GOLD analysis project Ga0180431, IMG submission 132459) | Hypersaline lake sediment archaeal communities from the Salton Sea, California, USA - SS_1_MS_1 metaG | ecosystem: Environmental > Aquatic > Non-marine Saline and Alkaline > Hypersaline >... | reverse complement strand
TCGACGGCCGGCGTCTGCTTGAAGCCAAATTGATCGACACCATGTATACATCATCTCCCATCTCACCGGGAACCGGCCTGGGGATCGGAATCCACAAAAAGCACGACACGTACTACCTCACCCACAGCGGCGGCGGTTACGGCTTCCTGACGACAATGAAATGGTATCCCGAATACGGTATCGGATGTGTAGTCCTCACTAATAGTGTATCCCACGATTCCGAGCATGGCAAAATTTCAAATGAGATTCTGGACGAACTGATTTCCGAGAAAATAGTCATGAAAGATGCTTCCGGCAACATTCCACCCGCCGAAGAACTGATCAGCAAAGATGCGAAGCTCCCCGAATTGCCGGAGTCCGAGAAGGTTCATACTCCCACGCCCTACAATCCCGAATGGGGTCGCTACAAGGGCACCTACAGGTTCATCGCGAAAGGATATAAAGTTGGTTTGCCCGTCCGTCTTGCTTTCGCTCTCGGCTATTGCGACCCCGGGATAAAACTCACCGTCGTTAAGAAAGACGGCTACCTTTGCATCGGCGATGAAAAGTTGGAGGAATATCAGCCGGGGCTTTTCTTTACTTCGTTGGGAGAAGCGCTGGATTTCCGGGGTGCTGCAGCGACCTGGAGGAACATCAAACTGGAAAAATCGCTCTTTTTCTGGAGCTTTTAATGCTTTGAATTGAGCTTTTGCAAAATCCTTGTTAAAGATGGAAAGAAAGAAGACGATGAAAGATAATGAAGATATGCACGTGCTGATCCCTGAACAGATGCAGGAGGCCGTGGAAGAAATCGTCGGCCTGACGGATCGGTTCTGCCGCGAGCATCTCAATGAGGAATACCGGCAAATCTGCTCGGATATGACTGTGGAACTCGCTGAGCTTGAGGTCGGGATCGACAGGGGCAGACCGGCCAGTTGGGCCAGCGGGATCGTCCACGCCGCCGGCTTTGTCAATTTCCTGAACGATCCCTCGCAGTCACCGCACATGACTTCTTCCGAAGTGGCGGAAGGATTCGGCGTCTCGCAGGGGAACATGCAGTCGAAATCGAGGATTATCCGCGAGGCAATCGACCTGATCCAGCTCGATCCGGACTGGTGCCTGGAGTCCCTGCTCGAAGACAATCCGCTTGTCTGGATCCTCGATGTGGACGGTTTTGCCATAGATATTCGTACGGCCCCGCGCGAGGCCCAGGAAGAGGCGTACCGAATGGGACTGATACCGTACATCCCGGCCGACAGACAGCAGCCGCAATCGCGGCCGGACTCGGGTACCAGGATTATAAAATTCCCTTCCGGACGCGCAGAGTCCGGCTCTGCAGGGCCCGCCGATGAGACAAACGATCAGAGTCCCACTTTGTTCGACGAACTGAATGAGTAAAGACCGAAAAGGATTATCGAATGCCCGATAGTGATACTCCCAGCGCTAAATCGAACAACGGATCACAAACGCACACTAGCAAATCCGTCGCCTGGTGGCACTGGCACCGGCGTCTTTACGACTGGGTAATCCATTTTGCCAACACTAAGCACGGCACGACGGCGTTGTTTTGTCTTAGCTTTGCCGAGTCCAGCTTCTTTCCCATCCCGCCGGATGTGCTCTTAGGGCCGCTGGCGCTCGGGGCGCCGAAGAAATGGTTCAAATTCGCTCTGGCCTGCGCTATCGCCTCGGTGCTCGGTGGGATTCTGGGCTACTGCATCGGCGTGTTCCTCTGGTCGGCGATAGAAACCTGGGCGTATGCCAATCTCGGCGGCATCGGTTTAACCGAAGCCAACTTCGACAAGTTCCAGAATTGGTACGACAAGTACGATTTCTGGATAGTTTTTCTGTGCGGATTTACGCCGTTACCGTATAAAGTCTGCACGATCTCGGCCGGAGTCGCGAGGATCAACTTCATCGGCTTTCTCATCGCCTCGACCGTCAGCCGTTCGGCGAGATTTTTCATCGTGGCCGGGCTGATGGGCTGGAAGGGCGAAAAAATGCGTCCGTTCATCGAGAAATATTTCAACTGGCTCTCATTGGCATTCGCAGCGCTATTGATCGGTGGATTTCTTGTGATAAGATGGATTCATTAGTTTTTACTATTGTCATTCCTGCGAAGGCAGGAATCCAGAAAAGGGGTGAAGTTGTGGATTCCCGCTTGCGCGGGAATGACATGACGAATTTAACGCCACGTATGACGGGGGGCTCAATAGTTGGTCGTAATTATGAATGATAAGGAGAAAAGAACGCTCTTAAAAGTCGCCCACGACACTGTTGAGGCGGTTGTCTCGCGAAAGGCTGTGTCGGCGGTCGAATCCGACGATCCCGAACTGAACGCTCCCTGCGGCTGCTTTGTGACATTGAAAAACCAGGGGCGATTGAGAGGCTGCATCGGCAGATTCATCTCGGAAGGACCGCTAATCGAACTCGTCGCCGAGATGGCGAAATCCTCAGCCACCAGCGACCCGCGTTTCTTCGCCGATCCCATAAGACCCCGCGAGCTGAGTCAACTGGACGTTGAAATTTCTGTTCTCTCGCCGCTCAAGCGCACGGACGATCCGCTGAGCCTGCGTCTGGGAGTCGACGGCATCTACGTCAAAAGAGACCGCTTGTCCGGCTGCTTTCTGCCGCAGGTAGCAACCGAAACCGGCTGGAGCAAAGAGGATTTTCTTTCATACTGCTGCGCGCACAAAGCCGGCCTTGCCGCCGACGCCTGGAAGGATCCTGCCACGGAAGTCTACCTCTTCACCGCCGAAGTATTCGGCGCCGACTTCAAGGACATATAGCCAATCCGCCGCCCAGTCTACACGCTATGGGTGGCATTCCGACCAAGAGGGGATTTTCGGAGGGCATATATGAGCAAGCTGCGAATTAACACCTGATGTGCAACGCAGGCGCGGGGGGTTATGTCAAGCCGTGGGATTGAATTATTTTCGTACGAGCTTATTTCGGGGACTCTGTCATTAGGCTACCGGGGCTTTTTTCGTTTACTTTCGGCCGCACTCACATAATAATCGGTCCATGATTATCCTTGAAACTAAACAAGACGTTGAGCCTCTATGTCCGCATTGTGAGCGTGAGCTGCAATCCGTCTGGATGCGAGAGCTAAAAGCCATCCTGGGAAGGCGGCATATCTACTTTTGCCCTCATTGCCGCAAGGCCCTGGGGATTTCCCACCGCAAAGGCTTCTGGATGGGATAGGGACCGGTTCGAGATGAAAATGAGCAAAGGTCAGATCGAGGCCGAGATCAGCAAGGCCATCGTCGAGTTCGAGAGGCAGTACATGGGCCGTGGCCCGGACGAGACCCGAACGTATCTCCTTGACGATATGGTTGTTGTACGTCTTCAGCGCGTTTTGACTCTCGCTGAGAAGCAGCTCGCCGGGGCCGATGAAAGTGCGAAAGGACGCGCATTGGTCAAACAGGTCAGGACCGAGCTGCTCGAGAAGGCCCGGCCCCTTCTCGACAAGACCATCACGGACATAACCGGACGCAAGGTCGTGAGCCTCCACACCGACATCAGCACCGTTACAGGCGAGCGTATCATCGTCTTCACGCTCGAGAACTCTCCCCGCTAGACGAGAATGCCCAATCAGACATAGAAGAAGTTTCTTTTAATATTCAACTGGTCTGACGTGAAATCCCGATAATTATGATCAGAGACTGGAGAATGAAAGTGGCAGATTAACCGGGGGGGGGTAGCGTAGGCTACCTGCTGGATAGTAGGCCGATGAACATTATACGAGACCTGCTGCCTGAAAGGCGGTTGAAGTACGTTCTCCGCAGTCCGTTCTAATGGATGTAGGAATTCAATACATCCTGGCGTCTCTGTTGTGGACCGGTCCCGGTCTCAATGCGCCAACGCAAATGCGGCGATTACTGCTGTCAATAACGTGTAAGGCAACCCACTCCGCCGCCAGCTATCAGAAACTCGCTATTCCGGACTACCGTCACGCTACATGACGATACCTCGGCCAGTCGCACCATTTCCTCCTTGATGACGAGGTTGCGAAATTGTTTGCCGGAACATTCCCGACAGGCCTGTGGCGCATTGCCGCCGATCTGGATATCTCCACACCCTCGACATTGCCAGGCAGCCCCTGGATCGTACTCCTCAGCAAGTACTAATACGTCCGCCCGGGCGTGTCGCAGGCATTGGAGGCTGGCATCGGTTCCCAATATGCCCAGACTGTTTGTGTAGACCGCCTGTTGCAGCATGCCTACGCAGTTACGGGATTGCTGTTGCCGGAACTCAACAAAAGAAGACAGTGTCTCGTCCACGATATCACCGGTATAGTCGGTGGCCTGGGCATGGATCGTATCCACCAGCTTCTGGCGCAGGTGCGACGGTAAGCTGGCCTTCAGTCGTTCCGCCATAGATGGCTCTCCAGCGAGTATTAAGTGGCTATGAGCAGCAGCGGCTATCAATCCATCCAGCACCTTGATCTTTTCCCGAATTGTATCTTCCGTTTGCTTGTGCCGATGTCGCTGATACCGCTCCTTGCTCCATTGCCGCTCAATGCGATCAGGTGGTACAGGATGCTCGGACCAGATTTGCCGGGTAACGGCTCCCAGATTGACCTCCAGGATGCAAGACCTTTTCTTGTTCATCAAGACAACGACATATCGATCGTAGGTGTTTTTCAGAGTCATCAGTTGGCAAATATGGGGAACGCGATCCACGGAAAGCTGGTTCGATACCGGTACGGAAAAGCGCATATCCACAAGAAAAGGATCTTCCACACTGCGTACGAAAACCGCGATTCCCCGGACATCGGGTTTCAGGCCATGTTCATGCATACTCTGTTCAATATGTTCCAGCGATTGATCAAAGGATTTCTGTTGCGCAGCAGGAATGGTCCTCCGGAGCAGCGGGATTCTCTCGGCCAAGAAAGCCCGGCATCCAGTGATGCCCTGTTCGGCATTTAAATAGCAGCTAATGACAGGAAAATCAGTTTCACACAAAGTGGCAAGAATTCGGACGTTTCGCTGCAATTTAGTGTAGTCCACGTGCAGGGTCTCCTTAAAAAAAACGGCTGGCAGGAACATCAGTTACCCGAGTTCCGCCGGCCCATTTTGGAACAGATAATTGTCATTACCCCTTCTGAATCTGCCGGAATATAGTTATTTTTCGGTTGACATACGTAATTGCAGGCACATTGTTCAGGATCATGTACTACTAAATGTGCTCGCAGATTTTTACAGGAATTCTATTGACATTTCTCAAAACAACGATCGAATATGTCAACTTGGCAGAAATTGAGATTGGCAGATTGAAAGGGGGTAGCCTCGTGCTACCTGCTGGATAATGGGCCGGCAAACAGCAATCATTCGTGGCGCTGTTGCCGGTTTTTTTGGTTTAAACGGCCTTTAACGGCTGTAAATGAAGAAAGGGGAAAAACATGTTGGGTTGTCATATAGGGCGTAATTTTCAGGTAACAGTCGCGGGGGGATCATATCAGGAAGGTTTGACCGTAGTCGTACAGGGCCAGCCGCCGGGAATGATGTTTACAGAACAGGAGATTTACGGGGATTTACTTCTTCGAAAGCCGGGTGCCGATGAACTGTCTTCGCCGAGGAAAGAGCCGGACCTTCCAGTAATATACTCCGGGCTTAACGTATCCGACACGGTCCAGAGAGCAGAAAACAAGAACCACACTAACGGGACGCCTTTGTCGATCCTGATTCCCAACCTGGATCGTCATTTCATCCACATTAAGCAGTATCAGGACACAAATCGCACTCCCCGGCCCGGCCATGCTTCCTATGCTTCGTTCGCAAAGTACGGTCCCGACGATGACGCAATCGGGGCGGGTATTTTCAGCGGCAGATACACCTCCACTATCGTTGCCGCAGGATATGTGGCCAAGAAGATACTCAAGAAATGTGGGATCGACGTCTTCTCTTATGTCAGGGAACTGGCATCCGTGCGATGTCCTGATGTCGATCACGAGACTGCTCTGGTTTACACCGATGCTTATAAGCGGATGCGGCATGACTTTGACCCATTCTATCAGGAGATTTATGTCAAAAACCGCATCACAATGGAAATGAGATTCCTTGAAAAAACCAGAATTCTGGCCGAGATCGAGCAGGAAATAGACTCCATTCGCAGCAAAGCGCCTCCTATGAAAGCGGGAGAAATCAGGGACAAATACGGCGTGCACCATATCGTAAATTGTCCGGATATCGACGCGGCTCAGGAGATGACCGACGCATGCAACAGAATCTCGGCCACAGGCGACTCGGCCGGGGGAACGGTTGAAGTCGTTGTCACAGGTGTTCCGGCGGGTCTCGGCGAGCCGGTATTCGATAAACTCGATGCCGAGTTAGGCAGAATGCTCGGCATAGGAGCCGTCAAGGGAGTAGAGGTCGGAGCGGGCTTTGGCGTCAAAGACATGACCGGCGATGAAAACAACGACCAGATGCGATCCGAAGAAGGCAAGGTCGTATTCGACTCGAACAACGCCGGCGGAATTACAGGAGGGCTTTCCACCGGACAGCCGATAGTGGTGAGACTTGCCGTCAAACCGACGCCGACGATCGATAAACCGCAGCACACGATCGACAAATACACTCTTGAGAACAAAGAGCTGGCGGCAATAACCAGGCGCGATCCGACAATCGTTGCAAGAATCTGGCCGGTTGCGGAAAACTACACGGCGATGGTGGTACTCGATAATCTGATGACTCATTACGGCTATCAGATGATTAAAGATAAAAGCGTATGAATTGGCCTGATGCCTGATTGAAGGTCTGTCGTATGGAACAGGAAGATAAAGTAAAGCAGCAGGTTGAAGATGCCGTTGCAAAATTTGCCGGCGATTACATGGGAGTTGTGCCAAAAACAGTAGTAGCAGACATTCACTCACGCAGCGTTCTGGTAACTCTTCAGGGTATTGTTCCACCCGTGGAGAAAGACTACGCCAAAGAAGCCGAGTCGCGCGAGTTGGTTGAAAAGTGCTATAACAGCGTCTTCGATGTATCAAAGAAGGCTCTCGAATCGGCTTTAGAAAGTATTTTAGGAAAGGTCGTTGAAAGCTCGATGCTGAGAGTAAACCTGGAATCGCGCAATGGCGTTATGGTGTTCAATCTTAGAGAAAGGACGCAGATACCGGAACGGTGAATCATGAATACCGGCAGCGGCTGAAGCGATTCTGTCGGATCGATTTAGCAAGGATTTCTATGAACGAAAGAAAATCAATGACGACCATTTCAAATGAATCTCTGCGTCTCAATCCTGAAGGTGACCGGCCGCTGGTTGATCCGACTGCCTACGTCGATCCTACCGCGCAACTCATCGGCAATGTACGCATAGGTCCTCGCGTTTACATTGGCCCGAATGCGGTTATCAGAGCGGATGAGGCCGATTCGTCAATGAAAGTGGCGCCTATCGAGATAGGTCCGGAATGTAATATTCAGGATGGTGTAATCATACATGCACTCCGTGGAGCGAAAGTTGTGGTAGGACGCCGATCATCATTGGCGCACGGGTGCATAGTTCACGGCCCGTGCTCGCTGGGCGAGCACTGCTTTGTCGGTTTTCGTGCGACGGTATTTGATGCCGCTGTAGCAGATGGCGTCTTCATAAGTACCGGCGCTATTGTCCAGACAGTCGAATTGGCTGCTCACTCTCTGATCCCGCCGGGTGCGGCCGTTTGTTGTCAGGAAGACGTGACAAGACTCGTGAGTGCGGCAAGCGAAGAAGACCTCGCATTTGCCGAACGAGTGGCAGCGGCAAATCTGGTTCTGGTGGACGGATACAATAGCATCAATGGGAGCAATAAGAAAGGAGGCGATGTTCAAACAGAAAGCACAACTCATTCTGTCCCGTCTCTACCTGGGGCATGATCCGCAATTGGCGTCTCGCACGCGTTACAAAGTTCCGGTCTGTAGAAAGAAGTTGACGCTATAAGACCGTGTAAGTAGAATTACGTGACTTTTTGGACTATATAAGTCTGTGTTAGGAGGTAATGACTGCAAATGAGTAATGTGAATGAGATATTGAAGGAACGACTTGCGGCCGATGCTTACGACAAGCTTATGGCGGTGGATAACACCAGGATACATGCGTTTGTCGCCGATGCGGTCGAGCTGACGAATCCCGAGAATGTATTTGTCTGCACTGATTCGGCCGAGGATATCAGGCACGTTCGCGAAATGGCCGTCACCAGCGGCGAGGAGCAGCCTCTCGAGACAGCCGGGCACACCTGCCACTTCGACGGTCCCAGCGATCAGGGCCGCGACAGAAAGGCGACCAGGTATCTCGTGCCGGAGACCGAGAAGCTCAGCGAAGCACTTAACCAGATGGAGAGAGAGGCGGGGCTCGCCGAGGTGCGCGGGCTGCTCAAGGACTCCATGAAGGGCAGGACGGCGATTCTGCGGTTCCTGTCGTTAGGCCCGGCCGGTTCGGTTTTCAGCGTCCCCTGCGTCCAGATCACCGATTCATGGTACGTAGCGCACAATGAAGATTTGCTCTATCGAACCGCATACCCACAGTTCTGTAAGATAGAGAAGGACAAGAACGTCTTTTGCTTCCTGCACTCATGCGGCGCCGTCGACGAGAACATGATCAGCGTGGACGTCAAAAACAAGCGCATCTACATGGACTACACCAGAGACACGGTCTACAGCGTCAACACGCAATACGGCGGCAACACAATGGGGCTCAAGAAGCTCGCTCTCAGGCTCACCATCCGCCAGGCCGACCGCGAAGGCTGGCTGGCCGAGCACATGTTTATCTCCGGTGTCTACGGCCCCGGCGGGCGCAAGACGTATCTGGCCGGCGCTTTTCCCAGCGCTTGCGGCAAGACCTCTACGGCAATGCTGCCCGGCGAGACCATTTTGGGTGACGACATTGCGTATTTCAGGAAGATCAACGGCGAGTTCCGCGCGGTAAACGCCGAAGCGGGAATCTTCGGCATCATCCAGAACGTCAAGGAAAAGGACGATCCGGTGATATGGGATATTTTGCACAAGCCCGGCGAGGTGATATTCGGCAATATCCTGGTCAAGGACAAAAGGCCCTACTGGCTGGGCATGGGAGAGGAAACGCCCGATGAAGGCGTGAACTTCTCGGGCAAGTGGCACAAGGGCAAGAAGGACGGCGAAGGAAAAGAAATCCCGCTGGCTCACAAGAACGCACGATACACGGTCGCATTGACGGCTTTGGCAAATTGCGATCCGGAACTGGAAAATCCCGAGGGCGTTGCTCTCGGCGGCGTAATGTACGGCGGGCGCGACCCGAAAGCATCGGTGCCGGTGCAGCAGGCGTTCGACTGGGCCCACGGCATCGTCTCGTACGGCGCCTCGCTCGAAACCGAGACCACCTTCGCGATCATCGGCGAAGAAGGCAAAATGGAAATCAACCTGATGAGCATCCAGGATTTTCTGGCGATTCCGCTCGGTAAATACATTCAGAACAACGTCGACTTTGTTAAGGGGATCGAAAAGCCGCCGCTGGTGTTCGGCGTGAACTACTTCCTGCGAGACAAAGACGGCGAGTTCACTAACGATGTTCCCGACAAACACGTCTGGGTCAAATGGATGGAACTGCGAATTCACGGCGACGCCGACGCTATCACCTGCCCGACCGGCTTGATTCCGCATTACGAGGACCTGGTGAAGCTGTTCAAAGACGTTCTCGAAAAGGATTACACGAAAGAGGACTATATGAACCAGTTCACTATCCGGGTGCCTGAGAACCTGGCCAAGCTCGAACGTGTTGAGAAATACCACAGAGAAAACGTTGCGGGCAATCCGCAGGTGTTTTACGATACACTGGCTGCGACGAAGAAACGCCTTGAAGAAGCTCGCGAGAAATACGGCGATTACATCTCGCCTTTTGACTTGATGAACTAACGGTCTTTATAGTGTGAATAATAATCTGAATAGGGTGGCAGCCTCAAACGAAGTTTGGGGATGGCTCATACTATACCCCCCATCCCCAAAGCCTTCGGCTTTGAGGCTGCCACCCTGTCTTGAAAAAGACAACGCCAGGATTAACGGGACAATAAGAGCAGATGAAAAAGAAAACCGTACGAACAGGAATTGTCGGCGCTGGATTCGCCGCGACGTTTCATTTTGAATGCCTCAGGAAGGTTCACGGCACCAATGTCGAAGTTGAGGGTGTATTCGCAACCGACACCGACCAGGCAAAGGCCTACGCCGCCAAACGCGGCATGAAAACCTGTGACAGTCTGGAAGAGCTTATCGACAAGGTGGACGTCGTTCACGTCTGCACTCCGCCTGTGGCCCACGAGCCTATTGCGGTTGCAGCGCTCGAACAGGACAAGTTCGCGATCGTTGAAAAGCCGCTGACGGGCTATTTCGGCGACGGCTCTGACAAATTCAACGGCGACGCTTTCCCCAAGCAGGATGCACTCAATCAGTCTCTCGACAGCATTACGCGGATGCTCGAAGCCGAATCCAGGAGCAAGGGAAAGATCCTCTATGCGGAAAACTGGATCTACGCCCCGTCGATTCAAAAGGAGCGAGAGATAATCGAAAAGACCGGCTCGCAGATACTCTGGATACACGGCGAGGAAGCCCACTCCGGCTCGCACGCCGCGACTTACGCCTACTGGAAATTCTCCGGCGGCGGCGTGATGATCGGTAAGGGCTGCCACCCGCTTACGGCGGCGCTGTACCTCAAGCGCGTCGAGGGTATCGCAAGGACCGGCAAGCCGATCAAGCCCAAAGCGGTCTCGGCACGAGTTCACGCGATTACCAGGCTGGAAGGTTTTCGCGACGAAGGGCACATCCGATGCGACTACCACGATATCGACGATTTCTCGCTGATGCACGTGGTCTTCGATGACGGTACAATCGCCGATATCTTCGCCTCCGACATCATCCTCGGCGGCATTCACAACTGGCTGGAGGTTTCGGCCAACAACCACAGGACCGTCTGCAATATCAATCCCAACACTGCGATGAAGACGTACAACCCGGTCGACGCAAATTTCGAAGATATCTACGTTGTTGAGAAGACCGGCACGAAGCAGGGCTGGTCGAATCCGTCGCCCGATGAGGACTGGTTCACAGGTTACCCGCAGGAGATGGAGGCTTTCTACAGGACCATAGCGTACGGCGAGCCGCTGGAAAGCACCAGCAACCTGGCCGCCGACTGCATCTCGACAATCTACAGCGCGTACGTCTCGGCCGAGAGATCGGGCGCCGAGGTTGACATCAAGACGTTTTGACAATGGACCAGCAGGAACAACCGGCACAGACAAGACAAATTCCATTCGCGCCGTCGGTATACGAGCACGCCGCAAGAGTGATTAATAAAAGCCCGTGGGAGGTCTCGCGAAGTTGCGATCTGCTCGCGCAGGGGCACATAGAAGCGTATCGCCTGTACCGGCACTCACCCGTAGTGGTCGGCATCGACATTTACAACCTCGAGGCTGAGGCCTACGGCGCGACGGTCGACGAAGCCGCCGGCAATGGAATTCCCGCGATATCCAAACATGCTTACAGTTCCATGAAGGAGCTGCGGGATCTGAAACCGTTCGATTCCCGAGCGGACGGGCGCGTTCCAATGGTAATTGAAACCGCAAAGCGCATTGCGAGCGAATGCCCAAACACCGAGGTTAAAATCCCGCTGAGCGGCCCGTTTTCACTGGCGGCCAATCTTATCGGTTTCGAGAGCCTGCTATGCGAGGTCTATACCGATCCCGATCTTGTTGCGCGGGCCCTGAAACATCTCGTCGCGGGGCAGGTCGAGTTTTGCAGGGAGGTAGTTCGCAACGGCCTTGACATCGCCTTTTTCGAGTCTGCCGCGACGCCGCCTTTGATGTCGCCCGATAATTTCCGCGATATCGAGCTCGAAGCCCTTGAAAAGATCATGGCCGAGACATCCGCTGTCGTCGGCCATCCGGTCCCCTGCATAATGGGCGGTGATACGCTGCCTATCCTCGATTATATCCTCCGGACCGGAACCGGCTACGTCTGTTGCCCCGCCAAAACGGACCAGCATAAGTTCATGGAGGCGATGAAGGCGCATCCGGAGGTCATGGTTCGCATCAACATGGATCCGGGCGGGCTCAGTTCAAAAAACTTCGACGTCGCACAAAAGGAAGTTGACAGGGTTCTGGCCCTTGCAGAGAATAGGCAAAATGTCTGTATAGGTACGGGCTGCCTGCCGTACGAGGCGGACCCGGACGTGGTCTTGAGAGCACGAGAATACATTTTATCCAGAAGCATTCAACAAGAGGTCTAATCAGGAGACAAGAGTATGACGCCCAATGAGAACCAGCAGGGATCCCCCGGCGCACCGGCCAAAGAACAGGTCATGCACGTAAATCCGCGCATCGAGAAAGATCGCCAGATGATCCTCGATGCGCAGAAGCAAGGCAAAGGAGCGCTTTTCAAGGTTTTTGCCAAGTTGTCCGGCCCCGGCTGGCTGCAAAGCGGCATCACCCTCGGCGGCGGCTCGCTCTCATCGAGCCTCTACCTCGGCGTGCTGGTTGGCTTTTGCTTCATGTGGCTCCAGCCGTTGGCAATGATTCTGGGCGTTATCATGCTGAGCGCCATCGCATACGTCACTCTCTCGATAGGAGACAGGCCTCTTCGCGGCATCAACGAGCACGTCAGCCCCGTCCTGGGCTGGGGTTGGTTGTTTGCCTCGATGATGGCGAATCTCGTCTGGTCTCTGCCTCAATTCGCACTCGGAACCGCGGCATTGCGGCAGAACCTGCTGCCCGGGCTCATCGGCACAGCCTCCGGTATGGGTGAAGTACAAAGCAAAATGATCGCCGGAGCGATATTCCTGGCGATCTGTCTTACTGTCACCCTGACCTACAGCGCGGGAGGCAAGGGCGTCAAGATATTCGAGATCATGATCAAGACTGTCGTTAGCATTATTGTGCTCAGCTTTATCGGCGTTGTTGTAAAACTAAGCCTCGAAGGCAAGATCATCTGGGGCGAGATACTAAGTGGCTTGATCCCGGATTTGAGCTTGTTTAATAAACCAACCGACAAGATAATGCCCCACATAAATAACGTCGCCGAGAATTTCAGACCGTTCTGGACCAACATGATCGTGGGCCAGCAGCGTGATGTTATGATCAGCGCCGCGGCGACTGCAGTCGGCATTAACATGACGTTCCTGCTGCCGTACTCGATGCTCCGCAAAGGCTGGGACAAGTACTTCCGCGGCCTGGCGATCTTCGATCTGTCAACAGGCCTGTTCATTCCCTTCATTATTGCAACCGGCTGCGTCGTGATTGCTTCGAGCAGCCAGTTCCATTCTGTGCCGGCACCAGGCCTCGTTGCCGACGAACCAGGCGGCCAGATTACCGGCGAACCAACTAAAAAGCTTCGAGGCGCCTACAACGATCTGTTGATTGCGAGGGCTTTGACAGAGCTGAAAGCGGAGGATGATGCCTATGTGAATGTCACCGTGGATATCTACAAAGATCTCCCACCGGCAATGCAGGCTCCTGTGATGGGCAAGATCGAGGCACTGCCCTGGGCGGACAGAAGAATGGCGGCCATGCTGGTTAAGCGAGACGCCTTTGATCTGGCCGATACTCTGGCGCCTCTAACAGGCAAAGTGGTCGCCCAATATCTCTTCGGCATCGGAGTCATCGGAATGGCGATGAGTGCTGCGACTATGCTTATGACAATCAACGGGCTCTGCTTCTGCGAGCTTTTGGGCCGGCCGCCAAAGGGCTGGACTCAGAAATTCGGCAGCCTGATGGTCTGCGTCGGAGCGCTGGGGCCGTTCTTCTGGAAAGACGCCGCTCCGTATCTTGCCGTACCGACGTCCGTCTTCGCGATGGTCCTGCTGCCGATCGCTTACTTTGCGTTCTTTTTGCTGATGAACCAGAAGACCTTTATGGGCAAGAACATGCCTACCGGCGGCAAGCGCATCCTCTGGAACCTCCTGATGGCGCTGGCATCCGGCGCCGCCGCGTTCGGCAGCGTTTGGAGCCTCTGGTCGAAACTCCGCTGGCTCGGCATCGTTCTGCTCGTCACTTTCATTGTTCTGTGCATCGTCGTCCACTTTGCCCGTAAGAAACCGAAGACAGCATGACGCCGCGGCAATGGGAAAAGCTGTTGGCGGTAATTGACGGTGAGGTCCTCGATCCGCTGCCGGTGGGGTTCGTCATCGACAGCCCCTGGTTGCCCGGCTGGGCCGGGATGACCGTGCTGGATTACTATGCCAATGAGCAGATGTGGTTCGAGGCCAACGTCAGGGCCATC